>Ga0208406_1000337_pt1 | contig 19335 bp, 15 predicted proteins | sample ETNtaG_15_FD_185769 | JGI IMG/M metagenome (GOLD analysis project Ga0208406, IMG submission 185769) | Marine microbial and viral communities from oxygen minimum zone, Eastern Pacific Ocean - ETNP201302PF89A (SPAdes) (version 2) | ecosystem: Environmental > Aquatic > Marine > Oceanic ...
CCATCAGACAAAACCAGCAAACTGACCGTCATCAGGTCCCCATCTCGATCCAGCAGGTCATAGCTAATCTCCACCTGTTGTCCTGCTTGTTGAGCCATTACATTGGTCACTTCAGGTGGACGGTTACTGTCTTGAGCCATAGCTGTCAGCTCTATTAAGATTAAGATGCAGCACCAATAAGAGGGTATTTTCATATTTCTAGCCTTCAGTCTAAACTCACTTGGTGTCAAACTCATGGAGGCCCAACCTGTAGAGGAAACTAATCTACTAAAAGTGGCTAGCCCTTGGTTTGCTACGGCTAAAATCACGCCGACTAGCGGACTGTAGTTGATTGTGCCAGTGTGTGGGCAAAAAGTCAAAGGTATTGGCCCAAGCCCGCTTGAAATATTGGTCAGAAGCAGAGAGAAGGAACCAACCGGGTCGACCGACAGGACGGCTATTGCCGCCAGTTTTGGGCATGATTTTAATACAAGACTGCAGAAGCTTCAAAGCCTGTGTGGGGGTGACATTGGGGCTCAAGCGCATGGCCTCAGCCACAAAAGCATCGATACCGAGTTGATGATCTCGACGCATAATCTGATAGCGGTCGCCAGCAGTGGGGGGCAGATTACCTAATTTGTGTTGCTGTAGGCACCACAATTCAAGGGTTTGTAACTTAAGCTGGTCATAGTTGTAATCAGCAGAAGAAGACTCAAATTCTAACTGAGTGGGGATTAGAGTGTTAGGAGAAGAAGTTTCTATTAAGTTAGTTTCTTTATTAATAAAGGGAGTGACAACCGGCTGGGGATCTGGACTCTCGACCGGTTGGGGCTCTACTGTTGGGACCTCAGTTTCAGTTACCACTGGAACCTGTTTCTCCTCTCTTAACTTGGGCGCATCCACCTCGATGACTTCATCTTTTTCATAACGCAACAGACGCAGTTTATTATTTTTCAGAGCTGCTTGCTGGATCTGATACTCCCTTTGCACCGAGTTAGTTTCGTACTCAGCAATTTTATCCGTTTGGTGGAAAGCCATGATGGTGAAAGTGTAGATATTGCCTCGGCCAGCTTTCTTCTCGATCAATCCGGCTTCGGTCAGTTCCCTAACGTAATTACCAATAGTGTTGGCCGATTTGCCCCCGCCCCAACACTCTTGAGCGATAGTCTCATACTTCTTGGGAAAGGTTCGGCCCATCAGGTACTCACGCTGGCCTCGGCTTTTCTGCTTGATACGCAGGTCAATATGGCGGCAGAGGTAGGTGTAGAGACGGAAAGCACCATCGGACAATTGGCGTGCCTGCTCGGTATCGAACATTTCCCAGCTAACTGGAGCGTAGAGAAACGGCAACTTGGAGTGGGCTTTGGGGATGTAATCGACGGTGGAACGACGACGGTGGAAATCGTTGGATTGGTTAGACTCGTTGGACTCAGCTTGAAATTGATCCAAATGTTGAGCAATAGCAGATACCATTATAAAATCTCCTCAGAAAACGGATTGCTTGAAAGGAGACTGTTTGATAGGCTACAATTGCGGTTGTCAATCCAGCAACTGTAGCGACCAAACGGTCTCTCACGAGCTTTGCCCCTGCCCTCAAAGAAGGTAGGGGCTTTTTTTATTATTTTTCCATTTTACATCATCTTGACTGGTTTTTCAACGGAGAAACGAAAATTGCAGCTTTCGGAAGATCCTAGAATACTCTACCGTAGAAAGTTACACTTCCTAAATACGCAAGCTAATCCGAAATTCCTCGTATTGCTTCGATCACGCAGCTGAGCACCATCCCAGCGAATACCAGCAGACCACCAAGAGCCATAAATAACAGCCGTTCTCTCGTTTTCATTTTTAACTCTCCTTAATTATTAGTGTTGAAACGATAAAATTAAGCTAGACGTTAAGTTCTACCAAAAGGCCTACTAAGTGATAACACTTAGTCCTACACAGCCCCAATTAAGTCCTACCAAGGTATAACGTTGAAAAACCAAAGAATAACCATCAAGGTTGACGAGGATTACCGCTCTAAACTTGATGAAAAAGCTAAAACTGATGGTCTCAGCATCTCAGCTTACGTGAGAAAATGTGTTGACCAGTACGACCAAAAGCCCTACCAAGGTCCCACCCCACCGGAACAAAAGTCCTACCTAGTCCTACAGAAGGCGAACGAAGTCCTACAGAAGGAACTTGACACAAAGAACAAACAGTTCGAAGATCTACAAAAATCCCTTGACCAGTCGCAACAGCTTCAGGCTTTGGCCGAGCAACGGAATGAGAACCAAAGGTTACAACTAGACGAATATCAGCGACCCAAGCCATTAATAGCGAGGTTGAAGGCGGTCTTTGTAGCTAAGTGACACAACGTGCGCTCCTCTCGCATTGACCGGGATTAGTTACTAAGAATCATCTACCGCACGGCGTTGCTATAGGAAAATCCACGAGCCGTGATGGACTCAAGGTGAGATCCGGCCCGCCTCAACAACTGGAACCATGGGTGACAGTCTTTCACACAACAGGGCTGGTTATAGTTACGATGTTGGTTTGGGCCTACTTCAGTATCACCATCTTTCTGGTCTCTGTGTAGTCACCCGCCTGCAGCTGTAAGTACCTGAAGATACGGCTTCACCCATTTCTGTCTGGCTATCCCAATAAATTGCTCTCTGTCTGGCTGTAACTGCCGGCTGTTAGATGCCCAACTCCATTTTCCTGACGGGTTTACCCGCTACATCATAAATGGTCAGCCTCACCTCCGCATCCTGACTCAGTTGGAAGGGTATCCAGGTTTCTCGACTGAAGAGATTAGGATAATTCTGTAACAATTGATGCTGGTTAGGTATCCTCAGATCCGTGTTGAGAGCCAAACAGGTAAAAGCATTCTCCAGATCTCCAGGTGTAACTTGGTATCTCCACCCTTTTCCATCTACTGTTACTTGGGTTAAATCACTTGTTTCAATAACAGTCTATTGGGATGAATCTAATGACGATGCTAAACCTATCTTAGAATTCTCATCTATTTGGATGATACCCGTATCAAAGCCAAGCCTAAGTGAAGCTGCATTTGGTAAATGGGGTGATACCGCCTCCGATTTTTTGCCTCTGTTGACCAAAACGTCTACAAATCTGGGCTATATTTTGGCTATAATCTTCCGATGGTGTTGGAATCCGAATGCGGTCCCGAAACGACAGACACCATAGCCGGCAATCCCCATACGGATTTTGCGGTCTGAGACCGGTTCCCAGACCTCTTTTTGTCGCTCAGTTGAGTCGGTATCAGCGAATCCCTGGATATTAGTCGGATCAGATCCTTGATTAGGAGCAGTCATATTTCCTCCAACAGGTGGTGGATGATTTGTGGTATAGCACCTATTTTAACACGTATGTGGCTGAAGACAAATGTGGGTAGTGTAACACAACTCTGGCCCGCATCAGGCCGCACCACTTCTTAGAGGAACCATGAATTCCAGTCGGCTGAATGCCTCCACTTATCGTAGGCCGGGCAGGTACATAGATAGCAAAAAGTAAATCTCGGTTTGGAAGTGACATTGGCCGTGCCTGCGTGAGCGAATAGGTGTTGAAAGAACAGTACAAGACATTGATAGTGTTGATGTCACTGGGATGATGTCCTATGATCTCTGAGTCTTTCAGTAGTTGTGCCACGCTCTACATAAATTCGGCGGTACAACAAGCTAGTAAACCAGGTTCAGTGGTGGTGACATCAATCAGATTTCTGTAAGTCTGGACTCTAGCGTGAGGTGACACAGCTTTCCAACTCTCCGGTTGATCTGGTCTCATTTCCAGAAGTGACCACAATACAGTTTCTGTCTTTTCCGAGACTTCTTCCGATACTAAACCGGAAGCCAGCAGATACTCCTGCTGATAGCATTGTTCAATTTGAGATATCGATAAAATGGTAATTACCTGCCTTCCAGTGAAATCGGATCTCAACAGACTCTAACTTCGGATATTCTACCAAAATGCTCCTTCGTCGACAATTAAACATCCCGACCAACGTCTCGAGGCCCACATCAGAGATAATATGCTAGGGTTAAAGTAGCAGTTTAGCCACTAATGTTGTTAGATTACTCAGATGGCAGAGCGTTTGAAATGCTTAGGTCTAGTCGCAAGAAATTGTACTCTGTACGACGAGAACAGGTGCGTTGCAGCGTTTGTGTTACCAATAGATCCCGGGGAAGTTCTCTCTACATTTATCAGGTAAAGAATGAGGTCAGGTTTTGCACTAGTTTTAAGAGAGGCAGGGAGGGGTGAAGAGGGAAGGATGAAGTGAGAATAGTGAATAGAGAGTGGAAGATCAGATCAGGCCGGTACTTCTGACAACCAGTCCTGCATGGCCGTTTGCGTCTGCTGCCAGATCTCTACCAGTGGCGCATGCATCTCTTTGACTCTGTCTGGCGCCTGGCTCTCGGCTTGATCTTCCATCCTGGCCGCCAGGGCTGACATCCACTGGACACCACAGTTACCCCAGGTTCCTTTCAGGCGATGGTTCAGCCTCTTCACCTGCGGCCATAGTGTAACTCAGCTTTCTTAATGGAACTGTCCCCATCCTTACTAGCATCAAATATTATTTAATAGGGTAATTTACGGCCCCGTCTAAATCAAAAGTTAACCGACTTAGGATTAGACTTATGGGTTATCAAATTCTCTTTTGGGCCCCTGGTAATACCACCAGTTAAGCACAAGACAGATCACATAGTAAGCAGTAAATCCGTATAAAGCATATTCAGGGTGACCAGCTTTAATTTGTTGTCCAAACACTTTAGGGATAATAAATGCGCCGTAAGCGGCAATCGCTGAGGTCCATCCGAGAACAGGGCCTGCCTGTTCTTTGCTGAAGATATACGGTACACTGCGAAAGGTAGAGCCGTTACCAATACCAGTGGTTAGGAATAGGACCATGAAAAAAGAGAAGAACGGCCACCAATATACCTCAGGCGTATCGCTCTGTTTGGCCTGAATAACAAAATAGGCTACAGCTAATGCTGCCAATATCTGTAGTATAGTACTAGTACATGTCACCTTTGCTCCACTGTTGACCTTGTCAGCAATTATTCCCCCAACCGGTCGGATCAAAGCGCCAATCATCGGTCCGATGAAAACCCACAGCATGAAGTTCGGAGCATTCGGATTGATATAATCCGGATTTGCAGAGTCAGTGTACACAAATATGTCCTGACATAACTTCGGAAATGCAAAGGAGAATCCAATGAATGAACCAAATGTCATCGTATAGATAATTGTCATTACCCAGTTGTGCTTATTTTTAAATATTTCGAATTGCTTATTAAGGTTTCCCCGGATTTCTCCCGGAGTTGCATATTTCATCAGTAGCACAGTGATGAAGGCTACAACGAAAACTACAATCCAAATGGATGCATTTTTCATTCCCCAACTTTCCCAGGGCAAACCAATCAGCAAGAATGCACCTGTCACAGCGGCTATCAATCCTAAAGCAATCATATAAGCAGTTTTCGAAACCCCTTGTATCGTTCCTGGAAGACTCGGTGTTCCTGTTACCACATTGTTCATCCCAAAGAATGCTCCTATAACCGAAAGGATTAACAGCGGAACCCAAACCCAGCCGGCATTTTGCAAACCATCAAAAGGGACACCTTTCACAATTGCCTCAGAACCTATAGCTCCAAAAAGTGAAAGTCCAATAACCAGAGGAATTATCTTTTGCATCGCTCCAACGCCCAGGTTCCCAATTCCCGCATTCATTCCCAGGGCATAGCCCTGTACTCTTTTAGGAAAGAAGAAGCTTATATTGCTCATTGAAGAGGCGAAATTTCCTCCACCAAACCCAGAAAGTAAAGCCAGTGAGGCGAAAATAATGTATGACGTATTAATATCAGATAAGGCCCAACCTGTCCCTATTGCAGGTATTAACATCAACGTAGCAGAGAAGAAGATCACATTGCGACCTCCTCCTAAAGATATCAAAAAGGAGTTGGGAATTCGGAGCGTTGCACCCGCCAATCCAGCAATAGCAGGAAGTGAGTAATAGAGACTATTCACTTCAGACAGCGCTGCTTTGTATTCTTCGGATCCAGACAACAGACCTTCGGCCATACCAAAATTATAGCCAAAATCCTTCATATACTTGATGATCACTCCCCACATGGCCCAGGTGGCAAATGATAGGAAAAGGGCGGGAATGGATAACCAAAGATTCTTATTAGCTATTTTTTCACCGGTGGATTTCCAGAAGCTTTCATTTTCTACTTCCCATTTCTCAAGATTGATCGGCATAACTCTTCCTTCCTATTTTTGTATTAGTGATCCGAGTTGATCTGCTTCATCAATCCCGGATTCCGCTCATGCATTAGTTTCTGTACAACATGATGCATCCAGAATAAGCTGATAGCCGATATTACAAACATGAACATCCAACAGCTTGTCCATAATCCTGAATACTCCAGTAAATATCCAAATACGATAGGGCAGAAAAATCCACCCAATCCACCAAGTACACCAACCATTCCTCCAACAACACCAACTTCATTAGGGAAGTAGTCGGGAATATATTTGTAGACAGCTGCTTTTCCAATACCCCACACACTGCCGATTATGATCACCAGCGTTGCAAATATCCAAATGTTGGCCTGAAAGTGGATACGTGTGGTACCTCTGGCCAAAAGTTCTTTTTTCTCAACCCTGTCTCCGGCTTTTACTACTGGTTCTTGCCAGTTATCTTTGATTGGAAGTACGAGTAATTCTTCATCATAGGTAATTCTATTTGAAATTGGGATAATGGGATGTTGTATATCATCAACAGTAATCAAGTTATCAGATACGGATGTTACCGTTCCTGATTCCTTAGCCTGTATCCCTGTTCCGGGAGAGTAAATATCCATCTTGGGTATAGATAACATCGCGCTGATTACCATCGATAACCCTAGTACAAAATACATTATCTTTCTGGCACCGAAAATATCAGAGAACCATCCACCTAGGGCACGAATTACACCAGATGGAAAACTGAAGAGTGCCGCGAAGATTCCCGCTGCGACCAGCGACATGAAGTAAACGTTGAGAAAATAGGAAACCAACCACTGAGAAAATGCGACAAAACATCCGAAGACGAGAAAGTAATATAATCCAAATCTCCAGACCCTTACATCTTTCAAGGGTTGTAATAACTGCCGCAGGTTCTTACTATCGATTTCCGGTTTTTTATTGGTGGTGAGAAGGAAGTACAGAATGCACATAATAATCAAACCTATGGCGTAGTAAGTGGGTAATGTTCTCCAACCTTCAATATTTGCGCCGTTATCGGTTAGTCTTTTCAGCATAGTTGGAGCCAGAAAAGAGGTTAGTGAAGCGCCTGCATTACCCGCTCCGAAAATTCCAAGAGCGGTTCCTTGTCTCTGTTTTGGAAACCATACGGAAGTAAAAGCGATTCCGATAGAAAAACCTACTCCACACAATCCAAATCCCAAACTGCAGATTGCAAATCCGATGAAGCTATCTACATAAGACAAAAGAAACAGTGGAATGGTACATATAAGTAGGAGAATACTAAAAACAGGCTTCCCACCAAATTTATCCGTCAAAATCCCTGCGGGTAAACGGAAAATAGAACCTGTTAATACAGGGATACCAAACAACCATCCAATCTCAACCGGACTCCAGTCAAAAACACCATTATCAACAAGAAAGGTTACTAAAACACCATTCAGCATCCATACAGCAAAACATACCGTAAATGCCAGTGTGTTCATTGTCAACACTATAATGTTATTTCTACCTAGGGAAGGAGTAGGGGAAGATTCCAGCTCTGTCTCTGCAGCCTGCTGAGAAAAGTTAGGCTTCGGATTTCTCATTGGAGGGTTCGAGATTTAGTTGATGGGGGTGAAAACGGTGGAATTACTTTAGCAATTCAGGTTCGCCAAATAGGCCGATTTTTAACAAGGAGCGGAGGAGAAACCTAATAACAGTCACTATTGGCCTCATCCAAATTGGGAGAATGAAGAACGGTTTGTCGCAGAGGTTAAGACGGCTGGTGAGGCGTACCAAGCCACGTCCAGAGAGTCCAAATGGCAGAAACACTATCAGCACTGACAAAAACACAGGCCTTCAAGCACTCACTCAGGGCTAATTTTGGTACGATTAGGGGGAAAGATGCTTTGCCCCACCCTAGCCGGAAGGAACCGGATTTGGCCAGCAATTGGTACCTTGATTGAGAGTAACACACCAGCCAAAGAATGGCTCCTCGTTTCAGAATCGACACCTGCCTATTTGTACAAATAGAGTTTTAAGCCCAAGATCAAGTCGATCTGAGATATACCATTGTGTATTTTCTGGCTAAGATTTTGACAGCGTGAAGTCCCGTCCGGCCGATTGACCGTCGCTAACTTCTACTTCTTGCGTTTTTTCACCCAGTCGCTCATGCCAAACCTCAACCGTATACTTACCTGCGGGTAGGTTTTTAATTTCAAACTTGCCATCTGATTTGGTTATACTGAAAAATGGGTGAGAGACTACACTGACATAGTTTTTCATCCACGGGTGAATATCGCACTTAACAAGGAAGATTTCCTCTTGGTCGTAAGTCCGGGCTATTTCGCCACCTTTATTAACTGCTTTATTGAAGGCCGGGTTCTTTTCAGATAACGTATGGACATTATGGAGTACCGTATCCGAATTTTTAAATTTTACCGTTTGTCCCACTTGTGCGACGAGAACATGGGGGATGTAAGTGCAACCGATCTGATCTAGTTCAGCTGAGTTCGTTGGCGGGGCGTATTTGGCATTGGGCGGTAGTCCACTTTTAATTTTAACAATTACGTTAGCAATCGTATTGCCATCACCGAGTACTAATGACTCCGATTTTGGCTCAGTGTTGTGCTGTTCTTTACACCCAGCTATTGAACTCATATCGATGGTTTTCAATTTTGGAACATCCCCGATGAAACTCACCGTACCGGAAATTGAGGCAGTTCCAGTTGTTTTTTGTACTGGTGAACTTTCACTAGAGGTGGGTGGGGGCGGTGTTGAGCGTTGCGGTGCTGGTTGATCTCCACCACAACCGGCAAGGTAGAGTCCAGCTAGCAAAAGGATAAAGATGTTAGCCCAGCCAATGTTAATTTTTCGAAAAAGTCGGCACCTCATAATTTTCAATCTCCCTTTTCCAAATTTCTCAGCAAAAGAAACAGTATATATACTGTTTCATGTTTGAAGTTTACGGTTGCCGGTGTAATCTCAAAACCGCGAAATTCGCACCGGCAATCTAACAGATGGCCATATCGGAAACCTTGCGATAAAGCAAAGCGCCGGTCCTACCTCTGCAATTTCCTCTCACCATCTTTTCCCTTCCAACTGTTCCGGTTGCCTTTTCCCTCACCGCTTCAAGCCGGCATAACTTCTCAGGGAAATGTATGGTCTCCAAAAATATGCAATCGGATAGGTAAATGCGTGGACAAGTTTGGTAAAGGGAAAATACGCAAAAAATATCAAAGCGACAATTATATGGAGTTTGTTCACAAGTGGCGCTCCAACCATAAAGGAGGGATCGGGTTGAAGTTTAACAACACTCCACAACCAGGGAGCAAAAGAGTAAGTTACCCCGAAAACCAACTTTATTGCCGACTGGTACAGCCCAAAGGAGGTGATGAGAATCAAGAATATCAAGACTATGTAATCTTCAAGTGTGCTCATTGCCTTTACCTGGGAAATTACAATTCTTCGTACAATTGCCCAAATAAGACCATACAGTAGGAGGATGCCACCAAACATACCAACCCAGCGGAAAAAGTTTACCCAGACTATCAGGCTAAGCACACCACCAACAGCACCTGCTAAATGTGTTACGAACAACGTAATGACTCCCCAATGGAGGCATAGTACGGCAGGCCCTATGGATGCACGGCCAAAAAAGCCCGTAGATCGGGTAGTCCATAGGAAATCACCCCGAGAGGTCCAATCCATCTTTCTAAAGGCACCTTTAAACCCAAAAAAAAGACGGTATAGTGTTCCACCGAACAGAAGCAAAATTGCGATGTAGGGAAGGCCGATAAAAAAGAAATTGTTAAACATCGTAAAGAAATTGTCAAACATAGCGACGTCCTTCTTCTTCTTTTGGTTGTGATTGTTGCGTTGGTAGCACTTGTGTTTTCAGATCGAGATCTATGACCTTCTCCAATGTATCCAACAGATGGAGGTAGGAGGTTTCCAACTCTTCCAACCGTGAGCGCATCGGAGGTAGAAAAGGCAATACATACTCATCAATGAATTTCCCTCTTATGGGATCGTCTCTCGATTCAGCGGTTAGAGAAAGGAAATCTACCATTAGCGGTAGATAGTCCGGCAACTCTCCGCCACTGACCGTCTGCCCGAAATGCCTGTAGATTCCAATCAACTCTATCATATAGCCGTTTCGATCGGAAACAGCGGCATTGGCACAGGTCTTGGGCTCGTCAAAAGTATGACTTCCAAGATAGAGAGGGCATTTGGGCTGCAATTCAAACAGTTCGATATAGTCCTCGTCGGAGATGGTATCTTCCTTCAGAAAAGAGGAAAGCAGCTTTGCGCTCTCCTCATCGATGGTCTTTAATCCTTCAAGCACCCGCTCTCCATCTTTTTTGATTTCCGCCCTCTCAGCATCCGCCTCAGGTGGACTACACCACAACTCGCTGATGAGTGCGTAAACATCTTTCACCACTTGACTATGAATAAATATGTCCGCATTATCCAGAGTCTTTTGAGCCCGTATTGGTGTGATTTGCAGTAGCTTTTGATTCCCATCTACATTATTCATAGTCTTTCGAACCTGTATGATACGATTTGAAGTAGCTTTTTCTTCTCTTCATCGGTGACCAGGGACTCATCTTGTCAAAGCCGGCCAGGCCGCGCTCGGTATACGGACTGATCTCTGCGTTTTCACGCTTTGTCGTCGGTATAACAAAGCGTTCGTCGTAAAAGGCAAGAGATAGAGCACGCACCATTTTTTTGGCTTCCTCTGTGGTCAATCCCACCTGGTTGAGCCCATCTGGATTGGGCTCTTTTTCCACCCTCAGGCTTCTCTCGTAGTGCCTTACCGCAAGCTGACGCAGAAGTGCCGTTTTCACTACCTGTTCATTCCCGGCTCCAAACATACTGGAAAGGTAGGCGAGAGGGAGACGGAATTTATCCAATTCGTCCAGACCGACAAGCGGTCCCTTTTCCGGCTTCGTCATGTCAAACACATCTGTGTCTGAAGGAGAGTCCTTTCCTGCGCTGGTAGTGATAGGAGCCAGCGGCGGAATATAGAACAGGGAAGGAAGAGTCCTGAATTCGGGATGCAGTGGAAGCGCGATCTCCCATTTTTTGACTATATCATAAACGGGTGAGCGTTGCGCTGCGTCGATCCAATCGTCGCCAATCCCCTCTTTCTTCGCCGCTTCTATTACACGAGGATCGAACGGGTCCAGAATGGCCTCTCTCTGCTTCGTCACCAGGTCCTGATCATTTGCTGATGCTGCTTCATTTACCATGTCCATATCGTAAAGGAGAACTCCAAATGATCGGATTTTACCCACGCAGGAGTGGAAGCAGACCGGAGGTAAGCCGGATTCAATTCTCGGGTAGCAGAGGATACACTTCTCCATCTTTCCGCTGGCCCAATTGTAATAGGGCTTCTTGTATGGGCAGGAAGAGATGCAGTAGCGCCAGTTGCGGCACCTGTCTTGATCGATGAGAACAATGCCGTCTTCCTCTCGCTTGTAAGCAGCGCCAGATGGACAGGCCGCAACACAACCGGGATTGAGACAGTGATTGCATATACGGGGAAGATAGAAATAGAAGATGTCTCTGAATTTGAGCGCTGCTTCTATCTCCGATTCGCTCATATCCTTGAAATTAAGGTCGTACTTCCCGGTAACGTGAGCGCCGCCGGCGTTGTCTTCCCAGTTCACCCCCCAATTGATGGGGACGTCCTCCTTTTCGGTGACCATGGACTTGGGTGATGCGACCGGCTGCTGTTCAGTTTGCTTCGACGAGTGGAGGTCGTCGTAACTGAAGGTATATACGTCACCGTCTCCGTAATAATCCTTCATTTCAGGTGTGTGCGGATTGAAGAAGAGATTGGACAGCATGTAGGCTTTACTACCGTAGCGAAGCTTCAGCTTATTACCCTTTTTGATCCATCCTCCCTTCCATAAATCCTGGTTTTCCCACTGTTTTGGATAGCCGATACCCGGCTTTGTCTCCACATTGTTCCACCACATGTATTCGGCGCCTTCCCGATTCGTCCACACATTCTTACAGGCGACAGTACAGGTGTTGCAGCCAATGCACTTTTCCAGGTTGAACGTCATACTCAGTTGTGACTTTACTCGCATAATCTTCACCTATTCTCCCGGTAGCTTGTGCAGTTCACTTTCCTGGTAGACCGGCTTCCCATCGTCGCCAAGCGGCATCTTGCGGATGAGGACGCCATGGTCTCTCTCCGATGGGCTTGTCCCCCAGTAGTTAGTGTAATACGAAAATTGGGCGTATCCGCCAATCATGGTGTGCGGATTCATCAAAATTCTCGTCGTAGCGTTGTTGTTTCCACCCCGCAGGTCAGAGAGTTTATTCTTCTTGGCCAGAGGAGAGAAAGGAACATTTACGTGCCGTTCGACCTGGTGGTAGGTAATGGCCATATTTCTCGGTACCTGATGGCTGACCACTGCTCTTACCACTTCAATGCCGTTCTCGCAGAACATCTCCACCCAGTCGTTATCTACCACATCAATCTCATCCGCATCATTGGGATTCAGCCATACGGTCGGGCCTCCGCGGGACATGTGCATCATTGGCCAATGGTCCCTGAAGGAGCTATGTATCTGCCACTTGCCGTGGGGCGTAATGAAGCGAAATACCTTTGACTTGGGACCGGCCTTATCGAGGTTGACATCTCCAATCGCTACCATATCCAACGGTGGTTTATTGGTGGGTAGGGCTTCTCCCAGTTCCCTCAAACCTTGATGGTCATAATAGATTTCTTGTCTTCCTGAAAGGGTATGCCAGGGCTTCAGCCGCTCCACATTCATCGTCCACGGAGCGAAAGTCCTCTGTTTGCCATCTTTATCCGCCAATACAACACTCCACTGCGGTGTGGTGTGAATTCTTCTCGGCTGTGAAATGATATCCTTGTAATGAACCTTTCTGTCTTTGACCCCTTCAACCATATCGGCCAGGGGAAGTCCCACTTTCTTTTCCATTTCCTTGAAAAAGAGTGATGACAGCCGTCCATTGAGTTCAGGAGAAATCTGAAGGATAACCTCGCAGGCCTGTTCGGGTTTCTCGAAATATACTCGTCCATCCTTGACCTCTAGAGCTTCATTGTTCTTGAGCTCTTCTTCCACGATTGGCGTCAGGTCCGTGTACTGCCCCTTGGAACCGTAGCCCTTGGGCTTAGAGACGAGTGGGCCCAGTGAAACCAGCTTTTCGTAGACATTGGTGTAATCCCTCTCCACAATGGCGATATTGGGGAAAGTCTTGCCGGCGACAGCCTCTGTGTCTCCGTTTCGCCAGTCCCTTATCTCTCCCAGAGGCTGAGCAAGCATGTCGGGACTATCCATCCAAGTGGCGTTCATTACGACATCTTTTACGGGCTCCGGGAAGTGCTTCTTTGCCAATTTCTCGAACTTCTTGGCGATGAACTTGAAGGCCTCCCAGTCGTGCTTGGCTTCCCACGGTGGCTGAGTTGCAGGCGTCAGTGGATGAACAAAAGTGTGCATGTCGCCAAAGGTGACATCGTATTTCTCGTACCAGAAGGCGGCCGGCAGTACCACGTCAGCATAGTTGGCAGAGGAATCCATTCGTATGTTGAGATTCACCAGAAAATCCAGTTTGCCAATGGGGGAATCCTCTTTCCATTCGATTTCATTCACCAAGCCTTTTGCCGGCTCTTCATCCCACATCACATTATTGTGTGTACCGAGCCAGTGCTTGAGCGACAGTTCATGCCCCCGCATGCTAGTGCCGATGAGGTTTCCACGGTACACGGTGACCATCTTCAGATGGTTCTCTGGAGCATCCACATCGTGGATGGCAAAATTGTATGTGCCATCCTTGAACCTCTCCAGCACCCAGTCCTTTACTTCATCATCGGTCTTGCACCCGGCTGCGACGGCTTCCGTATAGATCTCTAGTGAATTTTTCTTGTCAATTTGAGGGAAGAAAGGCAGCCATCCCAATCTGACGGCAAGTGCGTTCATATCGGCGGCGTGGTTGAATTGAGGGAGCTTCTTGGCTCCTGTTGCCCACTGGGTATCAAGCGACATGTTATCGTATCGCCACTGACCGGTTTGGAAATACCACAGCGAAGTGGAATTCATGAGCCGCGGAGGCCTTTGCCAGTCGAGGGCGCCACTCAGATTGACAAATGCAGCGTTCAGACGAGTGTGCTGGGTGCCAACGTAGTGGTTAAAATTACCCCCGTTCACCCCGTTGCAGCCACAAAGAGCGAGCATTACCGCCTCATTGCGATAATACAAGGATGCGCCGTGATAGAAATGCTGTATCCCCGGGCCCGTGATAAAGAGCGATTTGCCCTTTGTCTTTTCAGCGTTGTCAGCAAATTCTCTTCCGATTTGAATAGCAAGGTCTCTGCCCACACCAGTTTGCGTCTCTTGCCAAGCAGGGGTATAGGGTTTCGGGTCGTCGTAGTCCTCAGGATAATCGCCGCTCAGACCTCTTCCTACACCAGCTTGTGCCATGGTGAGATCAAAAGCGGTGGTAACGAGTAGCTCCTCGCCGTCTTTTGTTATGATTTTCCTGGCGGGAACTGAACGTAAGATCTCCTTGGCCTTCTGCCCTTTGCCTTCAGTCCTACCTATGAAGATACTGAAAGTATCGCTGAAGTCACTGAACGAGACCGACGCTTCCTGGTCATCATTTCCGAGCAGAGTGAGAAGTGGGTCGAAGTCCTCTTTGGTGACAGCGTTCTTGAGTTGTAGGTTCCAGTTGCCGGTCGGTTTCTCCTCCCACCTGAAACCGATAGAACCGGTGGGAACGTGCAGTTTTCCACCGCCGTCGGCCATGATGAGCTTCCAATCGGCGTTTTCCTCTCCTGCGTATTCCGCGATGTCGGATGCGCGCAGAAAGCGTCCCATCTGGTAGTTGTCGCCATCTTTGTCCAGAACCACCAGGAAGGGCAGGTTGGTGTATTGCTTTGCATACTCGGTGAAGTATGGCGTCTCTTTCTCGACATAGAACTCTTTCAGGATGACGTGAATACATGCCATGAGGAAGGCGCCATCGCTACCGGGTACGAGCGGAACCCATGTATCAGCATACTTTGTCACATCTGAATAGTTAGGTGATATTACCACGATCTTTGAGCCGCGGTATTTTGCTTCCGAAAGGAAATGGCAGTCAGCCGTCCGGGTCATGTTCATATTTGAACCGGCGATAATCCAGTAAGTGCCAAGATACCAGTCGGAACTCTCGCAATTTTCCGTCTGGTCCCCGAACATCGACGACGAGACATGCGGAAGATCGTGGTACCACTCGTAATAGCTGCAGTAGATGCCGCCCAGTATATTGTTATACCTGTGCCCTGAAATGAAGCTGAGCAAGCTCATGGCAGGGATGGGTGAGAAGTTGGCCATGTGGTCGGGGCCATACTTTTTGATGGTGTGAATCTGGCCTGCTGCGACCAGCTCAGTCGCCTGGTCCCAACTTACTCTCTTCCAACCCCCTTTGCCTCTTGCAGATTTGTATACCTTTGACCTCTTTTCATCTTCAACAACGCTTGCATAGGCCTCAACAGGATCTTTGCCATTGTTGAGTTCTTCGGTATAAAAATCCCATAGGACTTTGCGTACATAGGGAAACTTGGGCCTTAAGGGGCTGTAAGGATACCAAGAGGCCGTGACACCTCTCTGGCAACCCCTAGGTTCAACATTCGGAATGTCGGGATCAATCTGCGGATAGTCCGTTTTTTGAAGTTCCCAGCAAATGAGACCGTCCTTTACGAAGACTTCCCAACTACAGGCCATGGAACAGTTTACGCCGTGGCCTGTCCGCACGCTGTAGTCATAGCTCCATCGCTTACGGTAGAATTCCTCCCACGACCTTGAATCCTTTGTCTCATTAAACCACTTCATTATCTAACCTCCACTTTCTTGTTTCCTGCGATAAGTCCTGTTAAAGTGAGCGAAATTACCCCTAAAATACCTATAAGAATTGTTAGGTTGTAGAGAGGGGACACTCTTACAGTTATTGCCTGAACCCCATCGGGATCCATGCTTCTTAGAAAAGCCAGTAGATGTCCTTTCTCTTCCTCGGTGAGCGGACGAGGGTGGAATAGAGGCCCCATTATCGGGTAAGGTATAGTCTCAAGGAAGGTGGTAAGACCATCCTCTTTGAACTTTTGATGCGCGGCGGTCAGATCAGGCCCCCAAGGACCACCACCAGAGGCTCTAATGCCCATCACACTGTGACAACCCATGCAAGGCGGTCCGCCGTTTTTGAAGTGAGTTACACCCATGATTAGATCCCTGCCAGTATTGGAATCCCCCTCGAGTATCCCCGGCGATTCGCCATCAGAGTCAGCAAGTGATAAGACATGATAGGCGAGTGCCCAATTTTGTTCCTCAGTGAAGATTTCACCGTACGCCGGCATCGGGGTACCACCAATCCCAACAAAAAAGGCTCGATAGACACCATCTACAGCCGAACCGCTTTTCATTTTACCGGGAACAGTAAAGTCATAAGGACGGATAGGATTCCCCCAGTCGTCCTTAAGGGTTTCCGCCGATGGGCCATCTCCTTTTCCTGATTGGCCGTGGCAGGCTCCACAGCCCCCCTCAACATAGAGTTTTTCCCCCATGGCAAGAAGTTCTTCTGTCTTGGGAGGCGGTTCCGGGAACGAAATCGGTTCTGGGGTTTTGCCGTCAAACGCATTGGAGAACCTTTTCACATACGCTACCAAGGTCTTTACCTCTTCTTTTTTCAGGCTTTTCTCAAATGCAGGCATCAAGGTTCCGGGTATACCCTCGGTGATTGTCCGGGTAATGTCCTCGTCCGTGGGCAAACTGGGCGTGGAACGAAGCTTGTAAATACCTTTTGTGAAATCCCGGGGCTTAGGGTCGAGGAATTTAGCAGCGAATCCATCTCCCTCTCCTTTATCACCATGGCAGACTGAACAATGCTCTTTATACAGGGCTTCACCAGATCTCCCAGAGTTTGCTGCCAATTCCAACTTGGTTACAGACAGCAAGCCGAAGATGATTAGCCCGAACATTGGTGTTATTAGAAAACTATGTCTTGGATTCATACTATGAACTTTTACCTTCCTGATGTTGAGAATTGGATTCTTCGTCGAACTTCTCAAACCGAAATCAGACATCTTATACCTCTTGTATTTTGTCGAGGTCAATAAGTTCTCCCAATGTCTTGTCCTCGAACATATTCATAATAACTTCTCTGGCTTTTCTCCAGTGCTCATGAACGGCACAGGGATTCTCGTCTCCGCAATTCTCCCATCCCAGCACACAACGCGTGAATGCCCTCTCTCCTTCTATAGCCTTGACAACATCCAGTAAGCAGATGTCATTAGCTGGCCGGGTTAATCTGATGCCTCCATTAGGTCCGGTGTAAGATTCCAGAAGCCCCTCCCGCGTCAATATTTGCGCAACTTTGCTAAGTCGAATTGCTGAAACACCACATTCATCAGAGATATCTTGTATCCTCACGTAACCACTCTCGCCAATCTTCGCCAGGTGAAGAACAATAGAGATGCCGTACTCTGCGGATTTAGTAAGTAACATCTTAATGTTTCAGGGATTAAGATTCCTGATTCGGAACTCCTGAATAGTGGGTGTAACACAAATTATAAAATTTACAAGCGTTGCTGCAAATAAAGTAGCGTAACTTACACGCTATTTCCAATCCGCCTCATGGGGCAGCCGACACAGGATTTTAGCAGGAGGAATCAGATAAAATATCAGCCTTAACGGGCATTATACCCTCCCTGCCGAGCAAAACGTTCTGCCAGCTAAAGTCGGGCAGGGAAAGGGTGGCTCGGGTATTGCCCCTCTCCTAACGGATGTAATGCTCGTCAGTAATAGTGCAAGTTTCACGTAACCACTCTCGCCAATCTTCGCCAGGTGGAGAACAATAGAGATGCCGTACTCTGCGGATTTAGTAAGTAACATCTTAATATTTCAGGAATTAAGATTCCTGATTCGGAGCTCCTAAATGGCGGGTGTACCATAAATTATAAAATTTGCAAGCCCTGCTGCAGATAGAGCAACTTGCATGCCACATCCAATCTGCCTCATGGGGCCAGTGAACACATAGGATTCTAGCAGGAGGCAACCAGATAAGACATCCACCTTAACGGGTATTATGCCCTCTCTGTCGAGTAAAACGCACTGCTAACTATAGCAAACTAAATTAAGCTTGCATTTTAGTGTTGGTATAGATATAGGAGTCAAAAACAATGCCAATTCCATATTCCAACGATCTCAGAAAGAAAGTTATTGATTTACTGATCCTTGACAAGAAGAAGCCCAAAGAGGTATCTTCCCTCCTAAATATTCATTGTACGACCATAACCAGATGGTATAAAAGGTATAAGGAGGAAGGAGATTTTAGATTTAAGGGTTACAATAGCAACAATGACAAGCTAAAAATCAAAGATCCCTCTAAAATAGCAAAGATCATAGAATCTAATCCTGTTATCAATTGTTATGAAATAGCTGATATGATTGAAGAAGATGTGACAGATGTTACTATCCTTAATTATATCAAGAGATTGGGTTTAACATTTAAAAAAACTCCAAAATTTACACAGAAAGAAACCAGAAGCTAAGGTCAGAGTTTTTGGAAGTGATTAAAGATATAGATTCAGAAAAGTTATACGATTTTGACGAATCCGGAATTGATCTGGAAATTAATAGTGAATATGGTTTTTGCCAACAGGGTAAAAGGCTTGAAATACCAAGGTCTGGTAAAAGAGGTAAAAGACTAAATATTCTGGCCGCCAGAGATTCCAACAATAATTTATTATTCTCTAAAATATACGAATCAACTATCGATAAGGATATATTTAAAAACTACCTCAAAGAAGATTTATTCCCCTATATTCCAAAAGGTTCTTATTTAAGGCTAGATAATGCAAAATTTCATCATGATTCAAAAGCTGAAATTGCTGATAAAAGCATAGAAACAATTGCAGATATAGCAGAAGAATTTGATATTACCTTACTGTATTTACCGGCTTATTCTCCTGACCTTAATCCAATTGAAAAAAAATGGGCTCAGCTTAAATATTGGTATAGAAAGTTGAGAGGAAAACATAAACTAAAAAGAGAGCTATTGGAGTCGTTGCTGGGAATAGATAAAAATGCAAGCTTAATTTAGTTTGCTATA
>Ga0208406_1000340_pt1 | contig 19288 bp, 12 predicted proteins | sample ETNtaG_15_FD_185769 | JGI IMG/M metagenome (GOLD analysis project Ga0208406, IMG submission 185769) | Marine microbial and viral communities from oxygen minimum zone, Eastern Pacific Ocean - ETNP201302PF89A (SPAdes) (version 2) | ecosystem: Environmental > Aquatic > Marine > Oceanic ...
CCGTTGAAGGACCTAGTCGTAATACAGGAATTGTGTTTCAGGATTATACGCTTTTTCCTTGGTTGACAGTCGTTGATAACGTAGCTTATGGTATGGAATTAGAGGAAATCGATTTTCTTATGAAATGGATTCGTCCTTTTCGTTTCAGACAATTGCACCGTAGTTTCAGAGAAAAAGCAAGCCATTATCTCCAAGAAATGGGTTTGAAGGAAGCCGAAAACAAGAAACCACACCAATTATCAGGTGGAATGAAGCAAAGAGTGGCCATAGCACAGGAGATTATTCGAAAACCATCAATTTTGCTCATGGATGAACCGTTTGGTGCCCTCGATCCACAGACACGGGAAGTACTTCAGATACTAATCCTAAAAATTCATGAACAGGAGCGGAATACCGTTTTTTTCGTAACACACGATTTGGAAGAGGCAGTCTACGTTGCTGAACGTGTGATTGTTCTCTCACAATATAAGCCGAATGACAACAATCAGGGTGCCACAATTGTCAAAGATGTCTGTGCCCCAGTGTTTAAATCCACCGAAGTGAAACGGACAGAAGACTTTGGAGGATTAATCCAGGATATTCGGATATCAGGGTTTGCACCGGATCAGAGAGATATTGTAAAATCGTTTGACCGGAATTATCAAAACAAAGCAGATAAACGGTAGGATTGTGACTGATTTTCACCTCTGACCTCTTTAACCAACTTTATATTATGGCAGGATACTGGCCCTAGATCAATTAAGCATACTTAGAGATTACAATGCCTCCCCAACAAGATAATGATCTCTCATACCAGAAATTGACTTGGAATTTATTTAAAGAGTGCTTTTTTCAACCTCTTTTCTATGGTCCAGTAGCAGCTGGGATTTTCTTAGCATTTATTGATAAACCCGTTCTTTCCCTAGGGGCTTTTCTAGCCAGCGCCATATCGTTGTCATACTATTTTCTTCTAGGTAAAGCACCGCGTAAGCGGATACAACAGCAAATCGAAGACCAAATTCAACATAGCGACGAGGAACGAATTCGCCTAGATCAGGAGAACCGAGATGAACTTCATCAGAAACTCGATGAACGCGGTAGATCCCATTTTGAAAATTTGATCAAACTGGAGCAAATACTTGATGAAAAGATAATGAATTTAGGCAATCAATTGGTGGTCAATCAATTGGTAAAGATGTCCAAAGAGGTTACTTTCGAATCCATAAAATCTTTAAAAAACCGAGTCACTTATAGATCGCTGTTAGAACAGTTCGACGTTCAAAAGTTGCATCAAAACCTGAATGAAACCAAAAAAAAGTATGAGGATGAAAAAGATACCAACCTCAAGAGGGAATTCCGTGAAACAATACAAGCACTAACCAACGAGCTTAACCAACTTAAAAAATTAGAAACAACAATCGAACAATTAGAACAGGACATCATTACTGCGCAATCTTCGCTTCGGAGCACCATCCTCCTTGTATCTCAACCGCAGTCAGACGATCACACTTCGCGCCTAGAACAACAGGTCGCCAAACTACGGGATGAAGTAGAAGTGGCTAAAAAAGTCAATCAAGAGCTGGTAGATTTTGGTATTGATCCTCAGGTTAAAGCTTAGCGGAATTGAGAGATTCTTCATCCAACGAATCATTTCAACCTATTCATTAAGCACTCATAATTCCACACCAGTTAAATTTTCCGACTCAATTACCCCTCTAAACACCTTGTAGTCTAAGCGATTGCATAATCTTCATAAAGATGCCATAATACGAGATTATCCCTCTGCAAGGGTAACCTTTCCTAATTTTCAAGATGGAGTAGGCTTAGGAAAATGAACTGGAAATCAGCACCAAAATTTCTACAAACAATTATTGAGAAGTTCAATTCTGGTCAGAGCAATCAATTCATATTATACGGAAACGTACGTGATCTATATTCGCTGGGGAAAGATCAGTTCTATACATTAATTGACTGTCTCAAACGACTGATGGATCCTCCAGAAGGCAATCAAAGGCGTATCATTGCCTATTATGATCTGATCAGTGGTGTTCAGTTTCGGAATCAAGATGACTTGGATATTGTTGAGACCCTCTTGGGAAAAGCTGAACTTCAGAAATATATGCAGGATAGTATCCAACATCCACTGCAAGCATTGGTTTTCCTGCAGGAATTGAGCAAAATTAGCCTTAATACTATTAACTCCGAAAAGCAAGGATGGGGCTTCATAATCAATCATGTTGAATCATTGATTCACCGCCAAGAAAGTAATCATCTAAACGAGGTTGAACAACGGAAAGCAATGATTTTCCATCAGTGGTTTACGGATCCTTCCTTTGTCCGCGGACGCCACTTGGCTGTTCTAGTAACACAAACGCTGGCAGAACTAAATAAAATGGTGGTTGAACTCCCTTTTGTCACCGCTATCCAAGTGCCTCGTCCAAACGACACACAACGGCAAAGGTATCTACGGTTTCTCAAAAAGCAGCATCAGGTTAGTTTAGGACTAAAAGAAAAAGATGCCGTTTTCTATACCGGTGGCTTGACACTGCAAGATTTGCAGAAGATGTTTATGCAAGCAAATCATACTGACACGAAGCTAACTGCTGAAATGATATTTAAGCTTACGCAGGAAGTAATTGAAAAGGAACTCAGTGGTAATATTGAATTCCCAATTATTAACTATGATTTTTCTGATGTAATTGGGTCTAAAAAGTTACTAGCTAAGTTAGAAGAAATGAAGTCTTTCATCATGAGCGGAAAATCTGACTTGATGCCAACTGGAATTCTGGTACCTGGCCCAAATGGTGTGGGTAAAACCTATACTTTCAAGGCATTTGCCAAAGAATGTGGTTACTTACCAGTAATTATCAAAAATGTTCGTGGTCAGTATGTAGGACAGACTGAAATGACATGGGAGAAAATTCGTTCAATCCTTGAGGTTATGGGAAATGTAATGGTGATCTATGACGAGGCAGACACAGAGCTTGGAGGTCGGGGTGCTGGTACACATGATGTCGACAAACGACTTTTTGGGGCAATTTTGAGGATGATGAGTGACCCAAATAACCGTGGGAAAATCATCTGGATAATCATCACTGCTAGGCCGGATAAGCTAGAACCAGATATCAAAAGGACCGGACGTGCGGGCGAACACTTGCCCGTCTTTGATCCAGAAGGACAAGAGCGTGAAGAATTTATCGATTTTGTCATGTCAAAAGTAGGACTATCGCTCAATGATTTTCTTGCAGATCAAAAACAACGGTTTTTGGATCATACTGCTAACTATTCTCCAGCTGATTTTATCCAACTTTTAACCAACCTGGAACGCAAGAAACATCTTACTTCGAGGAACCTGACTGCGGCTGAAATTTTAGAAACTGGGTACGATTTCATTCCTGCCGACATCAGCTTGCAACGGCAACTGCAGGAATTATTGGCATTCGTCGAATGTTCATATCAAAGCTTAATTCCGGAAAAATATGCCAATATGACCAAGCAAAAAGCTTACACGCAGATTGGTGAATTGAAAGTTTTACTGGGCGAAAATTAGACCTTGCTTTTTCTGCTTAGTGACTTTGAGATCGAAGTTGAAATTCTAACGTTGATGATGAACTCATCTAAAATAGCCAAGAGGTAGTGAATCCTAAGAGATTGTAGTAGATAGTGTCATACCAAATGCAACGTCTACTCATGTATTGGGCTTAGTATCCTAGACTGCAGGACCGTTTGTAGTTGATATGGCTACCAACCATAGATTCGAAAGCATCTATGTCTATCGAATTCAGCTGGGGGAATTTAGATGGTAAACTCTGAATACAGAAATTTGACAATAATGCTAGTTCCATTCTAAAACATGATTTTCATGTGATACTATAACTTTGGTACATGTGATTTTGGTTAATAACGATACAATCCGAATTTTGAGGGAAATTTCAGGAATTCACGATGTTCAGGATCCTCGTTCTTTTTCTATTTATCTTTGTTTTTTTAGGCGTAGGATTTGAGGTAGGCTCACAAATCCTAATTGATAAAACCCATCAAAAAGTTCATGGTTTGTATTATAGTACCGACGATAGGATTTTTGCTGCTACCACCTCAAATAGTGTGAACTTATATAGTGTCAAAAAGCGAAATAAGGTTTCCGAAATTCGTCTCTCTGACATACCTAAACGCGTTACTTTTGAAGTAAAGAAAAATTGGATTGCAGTTCTCATGAGTACTAACACAATCCACGTTTGGGATATCCAAAATAAGAATAAAGTGTTTACTATTCAAGCAAAACAGATTGCGAGAGAAGTCGCTGATATCTGGTTTATACCATCAGGATTGTGCGTTGGTTTAATTGATGGGACGCTTTTGAAATTCAGTATTGGTCAAACCGAACCGAAACAGGTCATCGGTGCGAATTACAGTGATGTAACAGGACTTCGTTTCAGCCCAACAATTACGCATCAATTCGCAATTCTTCGGAACGATAAAATCAGTTTCCACAGTTTCAGAAAAACATTATGGGAAAATCTAAACGGATCTGGTATTGATATGGATCTGTTGGCATTCAACTCGTCAGGTAATCAAATGGCATTTGTCCGTAATGGCACTGTGGAAGTGAGAGACTGCCAAACAGGCCATGTCCTCAACCAGATAGAGTCTGACGATAAAATCGTAAGTTTTTGCTTTGCACGTCAACCTAATATTGCTATTGCTGTATCGTCGAAAAATACAATACAGGTATGGGATTTATCTGCTAATCAAGTCGCCAAAACATATCGATACAAACAAGTAAATACACCTATTCGAAATCTGGACTGTACGGGAAATGGCAGACAATTTGCTTTTGCAACCGACAAGGGGGAAGTTTGGCTTGGTGGAGAAGTACAAAAAAGAAATATAGCAAAGCGAGTAAAGCCGAAAAGGAAGCAAGTAGTAGCTAGAAAGCAGAAGTCATTAATATTGAAGACAACTCCCCTACCACCTTATGTTATCACAGTTGGAGAAACCATTGAAATCCAAGTCGACTGTTCGCTAGCAGCCGTGATACAATTGTTTACGCCAATCGATAATGCCAACTTTGACTCAAATCACAATCTATTTCGATGGACGCCCAATTTCTCCCAGGCAGGAGAGAAGAAAATAAGATTTTCGGCAGAAACAAAAGATGGTCGCTCAGCCTTCCTAGACCTTGATATCGAGGTGAAATCCATTAATGTTGCACCAGTCTTTACTAAAATCGGCGTGTTTGAAGTAAAAGACAACCCAACACCAAAATTAGTAGTTAATGAAGGGGAAATGCTTGATAGCGAGGTGCACGCATATGATCAAAATGGCGATTTGCTCACCTACACTGCAACAGGTTTACCGAGCGATGCTCAGTTTGAAGAGAATCGAATTCGATGGAACCCATCGTTTGATTTTGTATCTGCGAAAGACCTTAAAACTGAAATCCCAGTTACGTTGATAGCTAGTGATGACGAATTCCATACCAAACTTCCGATTACTATTATTGTATTCAGCGTAGATCAACCAATAATAAATCAACCTGAAGAGCAACCAGATAATAACCAAGTTGACCTGCGACCACCTGACCAGATGATTAGAATTCCCGAGAGTGATTTTGTGGTTGGTATAGACAGCGGCATTTCAGAAAAACCGGGCAATACAATTTTTATCTTAGCATTTGATGTTGATCGATTTGAAGTTACAAATGCTGAGTATATCAGCTTTTTGAATAGTCGTCAGAGTGTCATCGACACAGATGGCAGGGAATTGATTAGCCTGAACTCCAAGACCACGAAGATTGAGCAAATTAACAATGGATATCAAGTTCAATTAGGCTTTGAAAGGCATCCGGTTGTAGGCGTGAGTTGGTATGGTGCGAAAGCTTATGCAGAATGGGTAGGAAAACGCTTATTAACTGAGACTGAGTGGGAATCAATTGCTAGGGGTAATAATCAGCGCCTATTTCCTTGGGGTAACCAGCCTCCCAGTGAGAATGGAAATCTGCTAAATTATAGGTCTAAAGCTCCAGTACCGATTGGAAGCTATCCCAGAGGGAAAAACCCATTAGGCATACATGATTTAGCCGGAAACGTGGCGGAATGGGTCACACCAAAGAAAGCTGCGGGGAAAGCGAAAATAGTCCGAGGTGGGTCATGGAAGAGTCTAAATCCTAGGAGCGTAAGAACGACTGCACGATTCCCTCTGCTACCTGATCAAATGATTTCTTGGGTTGGTTTCCGGTGCGCACGTGATATTGAAAACTGAAGCGTTTCTGAACTAACGTTTTGAATGATGAGATATTTATAGAGCACAATTTTCAAACTGATGGAGTATAAGTACTATGATAAAAGTCATTGTTGATGGTGCCTGTGGTCGAATGGGAAGAATGTTGACTTCCCTAGTTACTCGACAACCGGACATGGAGCTTATTGGAGCAACAGAGTATCTTGCACATCCTCAAATAGGTGCAGATGTTGGTGAAGTGGCTGGTATTGGTCCACTTGGAATCAAAATTGTGGAAGATCTAGAAAATATTATCAACCAAGGAGATGTCGTCATCGAATTCACATCTCCTGAAGCCACAGTCTCCAATCTCAAAAAAGTCGTTGATGCAAAGAAGTCCATGGTCATCGGCACAACTGGTTGTACAGCTGATCAATTGACAGAAATCCGCTTGTTGGCAGAATGTATTCCGTGTCTTATGTCACCTAATATGAGCGTTGGGGTTAATGTTATGTTAAAAGCCATTGATCTCGTAGCCAAAGCGCTTGGTGATGAATATGATGTTGAAGTTGTTGAAGCACACCACAATCAGAAAACAGATTCTCCAAGTGGCACTGCTGTTCGTATTGCCGATGTGTTGGCAACTGCATTGGATCGAGATATTAATCAAGTTGGCGTTTATGGACGTGAGGGGATAGTTGGGGCACGTCCTGAGAAAGAGATCGGTGTCCATGCAATTCGTGGAGGTGACATCGTTGGTGATCATACTGTCCTTTTCGCTGGAATCGGTGAAAGGGTAGAAATTTCTCATCGAGCACAGAGCCGTGAATCCTTTGCCAGTGGTGCGATCCGTGCAACACGATGGATTATTAACGCACCTAAAGGACTTCATGATATTAGTGAGGTTCTCTTCTAAACGCTTATAGAAAATTTGGTAAGCTATATAAGGAAAAATACATTGTGGATTTGAAGGAGAAAATTGAACGTTGGTTTGTTCCACTTTCCTGCAACGATAAAACTCTAAGTTCAGCTTATCAGGAGCTTCAGGAATTCGGTTTAAAACAAGAAGAAATTCCGTACATTATACAAATCGTGGAAAACCCCAAATTCGATTTACCAGGTGGCGATATTTTTCATGGGAAGACAGACATAGAGACACACGATTACCTTCACATTATTTTGGGGAGAGGAGTACTTGCAAAAGATGAGGCTTTTGTCATTGGCTTCACTATGGGAAGTACCAACCGTGTCACTTCTACTGAAGAAAACCTTTACAGTTTTTTTGCTAAGTATTTATATCCCAAAGCATACCGTTTTACAGATGAAGACCTACATGTTTTCAAAGATGCGGTAAAGCTTGGTTTTATTTCCGATTGTCAGTCTTTGTCCGAGGTGGATTACTCCCGTTATCTTCAACATCCGCTGGAAGAAATACGAGAAGACTTGGGTATAGAAACGAACCTCTTACAAGCTTATTATTCCATTGAGAAGCGACGATACCCAGAGTCTATAGAAAGTCAAAGGTTACTCAGTTAGAAGTTCATGGCACAGATATTCTTTCAATTGAAAGTGAAGTGATTCAATCCAGTCATTCCACTTCTTGTACCATTTCGAATTTAAGGAGGCCAATTATGCCTTTAAAAAGGTTAATTATCGTTATTTTATTGAGCGTGATATGTCTTGTCTCGCTAGCCAATGCGCAACAGAATTTTTCAGATGAAATAGGGCCTACCCGGGTTAGAATCACCCAATCTCAGGATCCATTGTTGATTCCTTATATCATTTGGGGAGGGGAATCGGCGTTATTCTATGCTAACGGAGGATTATCCACCCAACCTAATTCAATCATGGCAAATTTGGGATTAAATTTAAAATTGGTTCCAGGTGATGATTTCATGCAGCAAGTTAAGGATTACTTAACTGGTAAATCTCCTATTCTACGCGGTACATTTAGAATGATTGCCCAAGCTAGCGAAGTAATTGGGCGTGATCCGAGAACACAGGGTGTTGTCTTTGGTCAGCTAACTTGGTCTGCCGGTGATCACTTCGTCGGTAGACCTGACATCAGGAAAATCTCTGATTTAAGAGGCAAAAGGATCGCGATACAAAAAGGAGGCCCCCATGTCGGTATGTTGTACGACATGTTGTTGGCAGCTAGGCTTCCAAAATCTGAGGTGCAGATCATATGGATGGATGAACTAACGGGGGCAAATAGCCCAGCAGAGAAGTTCAGGACGGACCCAACAATCTCTGGTTGCTTTGTAATTACACCGGATATGCTCAGTTTGGTCGGTGATTATCATGCAGTTGGTGACGGTACAGAAGGTACAGTCAAAAACGCACGATTAGTGGTCAGTACGGCAACGTTATCCCGATCGATTGCAGATGTTTATGCATGCCGAAAAGATTATATCGACAAAAATAGAGACGTTGTTGAAAAGTTTTTTGCCGGATATCTAAAAGGGGCTGAAGAAATTATTCGTCTCAAGAAGGACTATGAATCAGGAAGATCAAAAGAGTATATGACTCTACTCCAAATGATGCAGGATATCTATGGAAAGGAAGTGTTACCAACACTTGATGGAGACGCTCATGGGCTTATCGCTGATTGTGCCTTTGTCGGACAACCTGGCAATATGGCATTTTTTAATGATTCTACAAATATTGTAACAGGATTTGAGGGATTTAATAAAAATGGATTGGATATGGCCGTCAACTGGGGATTTGCAAAAAAAAGACATGATTTGATCCGTTCCAGCTTGGATTTCAAATCACCAACTTTTGCAAACCTCCTCACAACAACTGTTACAAATCCAATTCAAATGAAACGTTTCAAAGAAGAATCGGTGAGGGCCGAAATTGAAACATTTAGTGAAGAAGACATTCTCGACGATAACACGCTAATATCGTTTACCATTCAATTTGAAGCCAATCAAGATACGTTTAGTGAAACTCAGTATCGTGAAGAATTCGATCGAGTTATTGAACTCACTTCTCGGTTTGGCAATGCGGCAGTAGCAATTAAAGGACATACTGATCCCTCGAAAGTCTTGTTTTCTTTGGTAAAAACTGGAATTAAAAGAGGTCTTCTAAAGCGTACCGGAACGAGAGGAAATTACGAGTATTTTATGAATGGCAGGCCCTTTAGTTTGGAAGATACCTCCGAATTGATTCGACTCATTCAACAAAAGAAATTTGATGACGGGGATGATTTCGATGGACCGTACCAAATAATGAGAGCTGGTCTGAAACTATCTGAGCAGAGAGGTGAAGTTGTCAAACAAGCAATTCTTGCCTATGCTAGCAGAAAAAACGTAAGGATTGAAGCTGAACAGATTATCCCAGTAGGAGTTGGCATCAAAGAACCTGTCATTGCTAAGCCAACTAATTCAGCAGAAGCAGCAAAAAACCGACGTGTGGAGTTTGCTTTAATTAAAATATCTTCTGAGTCTGTTGCTGAAGCCGATTTTGACTTCTAATGGGCCTTAATCCTTATATTTTTATTGTTTGTATTAATCACATCAACGATTAGACCCAAAAGATCAAAAAAGGGCTCGGCGATGCAGAACACAAGCTCATCAGCGGTGCTATTCACTATCTATGTTTTTCTGGCACTTTTATCCGTGATTGTCTCACCTGCTGAAAATATACATACAGATAATATTGTCGTTGTTTTGGATGCATCAGGATCGATGGAAGATAAATTCATCAGTGACCCAACGCAGACAAGGATGGATGCAGCCAAAGAAGCATTGCGCGCGGTTTTAACAACAATTCATGACGGCACGAATATTGGACTACTCGTTTTCAGCGGTTCCAATGTGAACAACCATTGGATTTATCCTCTTGGACCAAAGAACAACGAGGCTTTAATTAAGGCAATTAACTCTCCTCTTCCCGAAGGAATGACCCCTCTTGGGAAATATCTCAAAATTGGTGCCGATCGACTTCTTGAACAACGGGAAAAACAGCACAATTACGGGAGCTATCGTCTATTGGTTGTTACAGATGGCGCAGCAACTGACCATGATAAAGTCCAGTTGTATACGCCAGAGATAATGCATAAGCAAATACGAATCGATGTGATCGGCGTAGACATGAAACAAAATCATATGTTAGCCACCGTTGTTGATAGCTACCGTCGGGCTGACAATCCAAAACAACTAATCAAAGCGGTATCCGATGTTTTAGCAGAGGCTGCCAGTACAGGGATGGATTCTGGAGGGGAAAATATATTTGAATTAATTTCACCACTGACTGAAGAATTAGCCTTGTCTATAATTGATAAGATGACAAAAGTTCCAGGAAATCAGCCCATTGGCAAACAACCGCTACCGCCCGAACAGACCACAGAAATGGACATTCCAAACCCAACAGTCAATGCTAATGTCAACCAACCAAGTAATCAAGATTCCAATTTAGTATTAGCTGGAATTATTATCCTCATTATCAGTTTGTCAATAATAACATGGGTAGTTATTAAAAAAAATCAAGTCAACAGTAAAGCACAGAATAAATAGATTTGATCAGGAGGATATGTTAAATGGAAGTTCGAGGCGTTCACAAATCAGAATTAGAAGAGACTGTTCATTTGAATTGTCTTGTGTTTCGGCCGGATGGACACGCTCGATATCGGCAATATGTTGAGGACGATTGCTCGTATCAACTTGATCAAACCCGTGTTATAGTTGTCGACAAACGTGTTGTTGCAACTCTACGTATATGGGAACGCCGGATGCGAGTTGGTTCGTCTATCGTAACGATGGGTGGTATTGGTGGTGTATGTACCCACCCGGATTATCGGGGGTTGGGTTATGCGACTGCGTTGATGAAAAACGCCATTGAGTATATGCAGACCGCGAATTATGATATTGGAGTACTCTTTTCTATTATTCCCGGCAAGTTTTATGGCAATCTCGGATGGACGTCTTTGCCTTTAGAAGGATTTCGAATTGTCCCCCATCACATAAATACCATAGAAGAAACAAATTGGAAGGTTGAAAAATTCAATGAGGACCGCGATCTTAACCAAGTTGCTACATTCTACGACGAGTATAACCTATTTCATAGTGGAACCATTGTTCGCCCTCGATCTTATTGGGACATGGCACCATCTCGTCTTAGAGACGTTCTCCCATCAATAGTAGTCAGACATAAGGATATGTTAGGTGGATATCTCAACTTTCATATTGAAGACAAAAAAGCTAGAATACTTGAAGTTGCATTTGATCGAGAAAATCCAACATCTTTATCCACTTTAGTTACTTATCTATTAGATATTTGCGATCAGCAACAAATTGAAGAGATATGTGGTGCAATTCCTCGCCAACATCCACTTGTTGATTTGATAGTTGAAGGCTCTGCCGGAGATTCATTTTTAACAGGAGATTCGTCTATGATGTTATACGTTGTCAATCTTCCGGCCTTACTTAGAAAATTGTTACCCGAATTGCAATCAAGGATTGATGCATCTGAACGTCAACTAGAACCAATTTCCATTTGTTTTGAAATCCATGATCAACAAGCTACTCTATGTCTTCACGATTCCGGTATTCTTCAGATCTTCGACTTGGATGAAGAAGCTACTTGCGTAAAAATACCGGATCGATTCTTCTGGCGTATGTTACTCGGAGAATCAGGTTGGGATCAGATTGAACCGGCACTCAAAGTTCACGGCCTAGCCATCCCGCAGGAAATTTCCACTCTCTTTTCGATTCTGTTCCCTCAACGAATGGTGGTTTTCTGGATGCCAGATCACTATTAATTAACTCAAAATAGAGCGCATTTGGAAAGAGTGAGAGGACTTCTAGTTTTTGACACCTAAACTTAAATTAGTTGTTACCACATACCATTCAAGGAAGATAAAGCCATCAGTATTAATCATCCACTATTTATTCAGTTGCGACTCGGTATTACCACCTAAGTTTCTCCTACAGCAGAAAATATAAGGTTTTTCTTTCAAAAGAGTTAAGCTATTAGCAAATTTTTGGTAACGATTCTTAAAAATTAAGACAGATGGCAACTTAGATAATTTTATGGTAGCATTTTCGCGACCTAAATATTTAAGTAATCGTCATTTCATGCTGTTGATCCTTCATATATTCCTACAAGATCTTTAAACAAGAAAACCCGACCTTCATTACGAGTAATCTGTATTTACAGTTGATAGAAAAAAGTAAACTATGCCAATCAGGATGTCTATTTGTTAATTTGTGATAATCTACAGATATAAACTATCTGTAGATATCTAATCAGGGTAACTATGCTTGACATTCTAAGCATGGTTTCTCAGAACCAGCAATCAAGTTCCTACGGACGTGATTTAACAAAACTATAGAAGCAATCAGTAGTGAGTGAAATAAATATAGAGCTAGAATCTGAAAGAAAACGACCAGGGGTGATAATTTCATTTCTTCGCTCCCAAGTTTCAGCTGGGTTCGGCAATGGATTGGACTTCGTAATCAGTTGTCTTTTTCATCGATTCGGACAACTGGCAATTATTGCCACATTTTTCGGGGCCACAATAGGCGGGATTGTTCACTTTTTTTTCAGTAGATTCTGGTCTTTTAAAGCTGACCATATACCAATACAAGGACAAGCTATCCGTTTCCTCATTGCCAACGTCAGTAGTATTGGGCTAAATATGTTGGGCGTTTACCTTATTCATGACCTGTTACATGTGTACTTCCCTGTCGCGCGTTTGGGAGTATCTTTCTTTGTCGGCTTCTTTTTCAATTTTCCTATACAGCGGTGGTATGTCTTTAGATGAAAATGGTTTGTAAGCGTTACAAGGACACAGAACCGTACTCAAATTGCTATATGCTACGCTTTATTGGAGTCAAACTCGATTCCCAATGTTACTCGTCGGTAACGCATCCTTCGGACGCAGACTTCACGTTTTTGATGTACTTATACAATGTTCCACGTTTAAATTTATACTCTGGGGCAATCCAAGCTTTACGACGATCTTCCAGTTCGCTGTCGCTGATGTGCAACCTAATTTCTTTGGCGGCAATATCAATCGTAATTTGATCTCCGTCCTTAACTAAGGCAATGTTACCGCCCACTTGGGCTTCTGGGGTAACATGCCCAATAATAAAGCCATGCGATCCACCGGAAAAACGACCATCGGTTAACAAAGCTACATCTTTACCTAAACCCGCTCCCATAATAGCTGATGTCGGCGTTAACATTTCAGGCATTCCTGGGCCTCCCTTTGGTCCCTCGTAGCGAATTATCACCACGGAACCCTTGGGTATTTCGTTTCTTTCCAGTGCAGCCAACATCTCCTCTTCGGAGTCGTAGACTTTGGCTACACCAATAAAGCTTAAGCCTTCCTTTCCTGTTATTTTAGCAACCGCACCTTCTGGCGCTAGATTTCCTCTTAGAATTTGGATGTGTCCACTCTCTTTTATTGGGTTTTCAAGTGGAAGAACCACATCTTGTCCTGTCTTTAATCCTGGTAGCTCTTTTAGATTCTCGGCTAAAGTTCTACCGGTAACGGTTAGACAACTTCCATCAATGAGGTCATTTTCGAGTAGGTATTTCAGAACAGCGGGAGTCCCTCCAACCTTGTGTAAATCTTCCATAACATATTGGCCACTCGGCTTTAGATCAGCTATGAAGGGAACTCTGTCACTTACTGACTGAAAATCGTCAATGCTAAGTGGTACATCTACAGCTTTGGCCATAGCAACCAAATGCAAAACAGCATTTGTAGAACCACCAAGTGCCATTATTAAAACCATAGCGTTCTCAAAAGCAGCCCGGGTCATGATATCTTTCGGCTTAATATCTTTTTCTAAGAGGAGAAGGATAGCTTGGCCTGCACGCAGACATTCCTCTTCTTTCTCAACATCTTCAGCAGGAATAGAAGAACTGTAAGGGAGACTCATCCCCATAGCTTCAATAGCCGAAGCCATGGTGTTTGCTGTGTACATTCCTCCACAAGCACCGGCCCCAGGACAAGACTTTTCGACAATAGACTGCCGTGTCTCATCACTGATAGAACTAGCAATGTATTGCCCGTAACTCTGAAAAGCCGAAACGATGTCTAGAGGATTACCTTCCTCTGAACAACCTGGCTTGATTGTACCACCATAAATCATTAAGGATGGTCGATTCAAACGTCCCATGGCAATTAAACAACCCGGCATGTTTTTATCACAACCTGGTAAGGAAATATTGGCATCGTACCACTGTGCACTCATAACCGTTTCTATCGAATCTGCAATAATATCTCTTGATTGTAGCGAAAAACTCATGCCATCAGTTCCCATCGAAATACCATCACTAACACCGATGGTATTAAAACGCATGCCCACTAAGCCAGTTTTTTCGACGCCTTCTTTTACTTTGGCAGCGAGACGGTCAAGATGGATATTACAAGAGTTACCTTCATACCAATTACTTGAAATCCCAACTTGAGGTTTATTCATGTCTTCCTTCGTAAGACCAGTGGCATACAACATCGCCTGACTCGCACCTTGGGATCTAGGCTGTGTGACGTTCAAACTATACTGATTTAAGACTTTTTTGATTGCCATAGATTCGGTCCTTCACCTAATTAAAAATTGATAGAATGCCTACACTTATATCCTGTTACCACTATACAGCTAATATACATGACACACCTTGAATTTACAACCCAAAAATTCCTTGGGATTCTGCTTATTATATAGGTTAAAAAATCAAGGAAAAGGGAATTGAGTTCTTACCATCAATTTATTCAATTATCTTAGAATCATTAATATCCTGGTAGGAAGGAAGAGAAACAGATGAAAGGAGTTATTAACTTTTCTGTGTCCAATTTCATTTTTATTGACTGGTTTTAGTAACCAGAAAAAGCCTAAGTCTATAGACACAGAAAACCAAAAAATCAAGATTGACGTTTCGATGGATTCGTTGCGAATGACACGATGGAACACTAACGGTAATATCCAAGCACTTAAAACACATGAAGTTAGCAATTAAGTAAAAGTTATTCTGATTAAAAGCTATTCAATTGCTGAGATCCTCAGTCAGTAATAATAAGACGACATCGATTGTGCTAGCACCAATCATTTAAAGATCAAGGCTAGGCCTAGAGAAAACATACAAAAATTGAGAAGAAAACAAGGAAATTTATGATTGAGGAGTTTCTACTTCGATAAAGATTTTTCCCTGTCTCAAAACTTTTGGGGGCGTTTTTATAAGGTCAATTACGGTTGAAGATATACCTGTATTAGTTTCTCCACCATCAATTATTAAATCAACAAGACTACCCAGTTCTCGTTCTATCTGTGATTTTGATGTGGCGGGTGCTTTGTTAGATTTATTAGCACTGGTGGTCGCAATTGGACCGGCAAAACACCGTAACATTTTTAGCGCTATCGGGTGATTTGGCATTCGAATACCAACAGTTTTCCCACCGGCGGTAATTTGAGTAGGTAAGCCTTTTGCTTCAACAACTAGCGTTAAAGCCCCAGGCCAAAATTGCTTGATCAGTTGGAAAAAGATCTTAGGTAGGTTCTGCGCAACATTTTCAACATCTTGATAGGATCCTACTAGAATTGGTATTGGCTTGTTCCTAGAACGACCTTTAATGGTGTAAAGCTTTTGAATGGCTTCAGGTTGAAATGGATCAACGCCAATTCCATAAACTGTATCGGTGGGAAAAGCAACCACTCCACCATTTTTTAGCGTATCAGCAGCCTTTTCAATACTCATTGTCCTAAATCCGAATTTGCTGATGCGTTAAGTTCTAACCCATCACGTTGGCCCTGCTGATATTTTTGGTAAGCAACCCCCGCAACCATAGCAGCGTTGTCAGTACAAAGCTTAATAGGAGGGTGAAAAACGTGCATGTCATTTTTATCAGCAGCTTTTCGTAAATCACATCGTAACCGGCTGTTAGCTGCCACACCTCCGGTTAGATTAATTGATTTCACCTGATATTCTTGAGCTGCCTGAATCGTTTTTTTGACCAAGACATCTACCACAGCAACCTGAAAACTGGCAGCGATGTCTTCTAACGGTGGCAAATTTCCCGTCTTCCTAGCTTTCTCCACGAAATAACGCACCGATGTTTTTAAACCACTAAAACTGAAATTGTAGTCATCTCTATCGATCAACGGCCGTGGAAAATCAATGGCTTTATCATTTCCTTTACTTGCCATATCGTCAATAATGCGACCACCTGGAAAGCCTAATCCCAGATATTGGGCAACTTTATCGTAAGCCTCACCAGCAGCATCGTCAATTGTACTTCCAAGGATTTGATACGTCCAACCTTTATTAACTTTAAGAAGTAACGTATGTCCACCTGAGACAGTCAGACATATATGGGGAAACGTCAACTCATCATGTTGCATGAAATTGGCATAAACATGACCTTCAATATGGTTTATCCCAATAAGTGGTAAATTATGACAGAAGGCAATCGCCTTCGCGGCTGACAAACCGATAAGTAAAGCCCCAATGAGTCCCGGACGGTTGGTCACAGCAATGACCGTCAAATCTCGAAACGAAACTTCCGATTCAGCCAGCGCTTGATCTATGATGTAGTTTATAGATTCGATATGTTTTCGTGACGCCAGTTCAGGGACGATGCCACCATATTTTTCGTGCAGATCAAATTGAGATGAGATAACGTTGGACAAAATATGCTTACCATCTTCGACAACGGCAACAGAAGTGTCATCACAACTCGTGTCAATGCCAAGAATCTTCACTGGAAAGTCTGTCCTGACATCTGCGGCATTATGGCACTTACCATCATATACAAGTCTTTTAAATCAAGCAACGAAACGAAAAGCCGCAACTTTATTACATTATCATTACTGGACACACTTGTGCCAACAGGGTATGTTTGTGGCATATTGGCAAACATGACCGCCATCATTCCAGCATTAGGATTACCACTCGAAGCCATCACCTTTATTCCCTGATTTATAAGTGTCACTGGAGACAAGGCAAGTATCATATTCCCATCAGCATCCAGCTTATCCATTATCCGAGTATACCCATCGCTCCGATCAAAGCCATTCTCAAACTCAAAGATTCTATCAATCATCGACTTGATTGAAGATGAATTACCTGCAGATGAAGCAACTAAAAAACCATTGGCTATTCCGTAGTAGTAATAATAGTTATCTGGCATCAGGTTCTCTAATTCAGGAGGCATAAAATCTTCACCAGTCGGATTCAAGCCCGAATCCAACATAACGGTCAATAAATTATTGTAGTTAAATTTTCTGATCTCAACACCTTCATAGACTTCCACCACATTATCGACGCTAGCAACATCTGTTTCAGACATTCCGATTGCTTGCAAAAAAGCATCTAATTTTTTGAATTGTCCTTCCAGAGATGCGATTATTTTCGTTTCATCAAGGATTCTAAAAACGAATGTCTGAGCTGGGATAACACTACCACTAAAATTCATTGCCATGCCCACTTCGTCATCAACAAGATTTAGGAATTCTTCCACACTCTGCTCAAGATCCTCAAACAATAGTTGAACATCTGCAGTTGCCGGATTATCAGACTCCAATACGTTCAGCTCAGCTAAACGCTGCATTCCAAAATTTGAGAGGTACTTATAAAGTTCCGAACCTACCCCTACATTTACGCTAGACTGTTCTGGCAGGAACTTGAGGATTTCAGAAAAATCGTTTTTTGTAGAACTGAAAAGGTTCCCAATCTCACTGTCGGGAGCAAGTTGTATAGCTGGAGTGATTAGAAATTCTCCTGTATCGTGTTGAACAGTTAGAGTTACCGATTGGATCTGATCAAAAAAACCGAATAATGAACTCATATTACTAGCCGTTAGGAGCAATTGCATGACGCCTGCACTTTCTGCTAGTTCTGAGGAATCTGGGAATAAATGACGATCGATAAACCCAACTAGGTCATTGGAAACATCGCCTAAGTCTAGGTTATCAGTAAAACTGTGGTTCTCCAGAATTGAAGGTGTCTTCTTTTGGTATACATCAATAGTTTTTTCACAGACTTCATGATGTTCAGAATATATCATCACATCATCTAAAAAAGAGAAACAAGCAGATTCCTCTACGATTTTAATGTAATTCACTCCGTTATAATCGATTGACTGTACTTCACCAGATTCGGCTTTAATCATCTGTAAAACGGTATCTTGGTTAGCAACACGCACAATGGCTGAAAATAAAGGCTCAGTTACAGAAGGAATTTGATGAACATAAAGAACAAAGTCCTGTTCTAGATCAAATCCATATCCTTCCAAATCTGCGAGACTTTCGAATCCACCTTCAAATATATCAGATAGTACACCAGCAACAACATCTTGGTCAGCAGTAGTTGCTGGATTCATTTTGGACATCAGGTCACTAATTTCCTGGTTTAGATCCTTAAGTGATTGAGCATAAATAAGGCCAATAGCATCATGAGGAACAACACCAAGGCTAGTATCAATCCGAGCTAAAGAGGAAATTGATATTAACAGAGCCCCTGCTAGAGCGAGTACAGCGAATCTTTTCATTATAAGCTCCGATTATTCTAAATTATTTCTTACCTTTGACGAAAATTCATCAATTTCTTGGTTCGATGTGAGTACACCTATTTCGACTTCGTAGTGTCGGCGTCCCCCTGGTTCAAGGTAATCAAGCGTGCCGCGTTGGCGTTCTTTTGTGCGTCCATCGACCCAGCAATTCGCGGGTTCTAATCCAATAACATAGCCACGTTCATCCATCATTTTCCATTGGACAAACTTGGGAAATTGTGTCTTATGGTATTTCACATAGAGACCAATGCCGTGTCCATTATTAAAGGACTTGTTGACAATCGCAACGTAGACATGATTATCCTGATCAGCTGCCATTTCATGGTAGAAGACCTGTTCTGCAAAACCTGCAGTTGGAGGCTGACATTTGTTGTAATAATCCAGTCCCTCTTTAGCACCGTCATCACGCGGAATAATTTTTGTCGAGTTACTGATAAATTCAGCCTCATCATCAACAATCGGAAACCCCGCATTAATATGGAACAGATACATCAAGGGACTCTCCCTATAATCGATGTTTTCTATCACATCTTCAATATGTAGTTTCGTCGCTCCCAACTCAGTTGAAAT
>Ga0208406_1000348_pt1 | contig 19072 bp, 13 predicted proteins | sample ETNtaG_15_FD_185769 | JGI IMG/M metagenome (GOLD analysis project Ga0208406, IMG submission 185769) | Marine microbial and viral communities from oxygen minimum zone, Eastern Pacific Ocean - ETNP201302PF89A (SPAdes) (version 2) | ecosystem: Environmental > Aquatic > Marine > Oceanic ...
TTTAAGTCCCCCAACTCCATCTACAAGGATTCTTCAGAAAATCCAGAATAGGTGCCCAAAATAAAAACCAAGGATAGGATTATATTATCAATAATGGAAAAAGTAGTGGAGAAAAACGGTTGGCGAAAGGTCAATTAGAATAAAAATAAGGAAACAGTGCAAATATGGCAAACCAGTGTTACCCACTGATAGAAGAATTTTAGTTTAAACTGAGCAAAATAAGGAAGGTTAAGAAAACAGGCGATGGGAATTAAATCTATCACTATCAACATACTCTGTACACGAGTTATCCTTTTCGCGACAGTGACAACGCCTGAAGGCATTTTAAGACTGGGTGAGACTATACAAAAGGGAAATAATTTGCTATATTAGGGTCTATATGAATTTAGTGCTATGTGGTCAGACTCAGTGGAGATCAAAATGAGAAATGTGGCTTATTTATCTTTGTTTTTAACACTAATACGGAATCCATATAGTACGCTATTTAGCAATTTAGCCTAATACATATGGGGTATAAATGGAAAAATGACTGCAAAATCGACAAGACCGAACATCGTCTATTTCTTCGTCGACGACATGGGCTATGGCGATGCCTCGTGCTTGAATCCCGATGGGAAGATCCAGACTCCGAACATTGATCGTCTTGCCCGGGAAGGGATGGTGTTCACAGACGCCCACTCCAGTTCGGCCGTATGTACACCGTCACGCTACAGTGTGCTAACCGGACGTTACAACTGGCGATCAGCCCTGCAGAAAGGCATTGTCGGCCTTTACGGGGATCCCTTAATCCCCGTAGATCGCCTTACCGTACCTACATTCCTGAGTCAGCACGGCTATCACACAGCCTGTATCGGTAAGTGGCATCTCGGTCAAGGCTGGAGTTTCGAGGTCAACGAGAAGGATTTCCATCCTCACAGTAACTACAGTCGGAGCCCTACGGAGCCAGGCTCCGACCAAGAGGCTACACTCGAACAGCAGCAGCGGTGGCGGGAGGCTTTTTCCAAACCGACCACCGGTGGTCCGACCAAGCGTGGGTTCGACTACTATTTCGGCGTGGATGTTCCGAACTGGCCCCCCTACTGTTTCATCGAGAACGACCGTGCCGTTGGAATCCCGTCGGAGTTCCTGCCGTCCCGCCTAGTTGGAAATAACTTGGCCAGTGTCTCGGGCCCTGCCATGCCGTACTGGCATTTTGAGCAATTACTGCCGACCTGGGCGAAGAAGGCAGACCGCTACATCAGCGAACGGGCGGCAGCAGACGAGTCATTCTTCCTCTACCTTCCTATGACTTCTCCCCATACACCATTGTCAGTCAACAAGCCATGGATTGGAAAGAGCGGCCTGAATAACCTTTATGCCGATCTGGTGGTCGAGACCGACGATGTATTCGGGCGGGTACTTGCTTCGTTGGAGAAGCATGGTGTGGCCGATAATACATTAGTCATCTTTACCAGCGACAACGGGTGCGCATATTATATTGGAGTATCAGAGGATGGTCGAGGGAATGGTGAAAAGGCAATGGAACCGCAAGGCCATCATTCGAGCGGGCCGTATCGAGGTTACAAGTCCGACGCTTGGGACGGAGGCCACCGCATTCCGTGCATCGCTCGCTGGCCGGGCGTGATCGAATCCGGGACCGAGTGCGACGAACTCGTGTGCCTCTCCGACCTGATGGCCACCTGTGCCGAGGTTGTGGGGGATACGCTTCCCGACAACACCGGCGAGGACAGCGTTAGTATGTTGCCTCTGTTGTGCCAAGCCGGCCCCCCAGGTAGAAAAAACGTGGTGCATCACTCCATTTCCGGCAAGTTTGCGATCCGCGACGGTCTGTGGAAGTTGGTATTGTGCCCGGGCTCCGGGGGTTGGACATACAATGATGCCGACGCTGCCGAATCGGGCTTGCCTCTCGTTCAACTCTATAACATGAAGGACGATCCTGGTGAGAGGCGTAATCTACATGCGGAGAATCCGGACAAGGTCAAAGAACTACTCGCTTTGCTAAGAAGGCAGGTCGTTAACGGCCGAAGCACTCCCGGTCCGAGACAGGAAAACGATGTGCCAGTGGACATATGGAAACTTGACACGATGCCTGGAGTCGATCCACGTATTACGGACGATTATTAATTGATCAGGGCAAATCGAGGGTGTGTTAGCTGACATGCTTGACGGATAAAGGTGTGTTTGGTTTTGTGACCACGAACCTTTGGTGTCTGAGAAACAAGCAATGGCAAGGAGTATTTGATGAAATTTAGATGCGCAGTTTTACTTCTCATCGGTTTTTCTGCTTTTCTTGGCTGTGCTGGGAAAAGCGGTATTGACCCAGCAGTAATTAACAGAAACTTGTTGAACTAACTGCTCTAGTTGAGTTACAAAAAGAACAAATTTCTGTTATGAAAGACTTGTTATCAAAACAGAATCAATCCTACAAAGAATTAAGAGAATCCAACAAACAACTTGAAGAAATGATCGATCTGACAAAAAAACTAATTAGAGAAGTAAAGTAAGTACCATAAAACTCTCAAAAACGTATCTTGAGAAAATTCTAATAGCTTCTCATTGTTTCAGCGATAGCAAACGGTCAAATCAAAGCTGTAGAAATGCCGATAAAGGCTGAAGCAATCCTTTTGATGTGGTTAACCCTAGGTGTGGAAACATATGCTTAAAACTATTATAAGAAATGAAGGTTTAATAGGAGGAGACCCATGTCCAATCCATATTCACTGAAGGGAAAGAAGGCCTTCGTTACGGGCGGAAAGCGCCGGATCGGACGCGGTATTGCACTTGCACTGGCCGAAGCAGGCTGCGACGTTGGAATTAATGACCTGACACTTGATCAGGATGGCGAAGAGACCCTGCGTCTGATTCGTACGTATGGCAGGGAAGCCGAATTTTTCGAGGGAGATATCTCGGATGCATCGCAAGTGGAGCGGATGTTCGCGCTATATCTGCAAAGGTTTGGCCGCATCGATATTCTCACCAACAATCCCTATGGAGGTATAGGTCAAAGGTTTCTCGATCTGACCGAGGAAAACTGGGACTTGAACCTCGACGTGGGGCTCAAGGGGTTCTTCCTCTGTAGTCAGCAGGCGGCGATGGCGATGGTCACACAAGGCAGCGGGGGGTGTATCGTGAGTACATCATCCGTCCACGGTCGACGCGCATGGAAAGGTGATACCGCCTATGGCGCAGCCAAAGCGGGTGTTATTCGTTTGACGGAGAGCATGGCTGTCGACCTTGGCGAGCACGGTATTCGCTGCAATGCGATCCTGCCAGGGCACATGGATACCACCCACGTTCTAGGAACAACCGCTCCCGACGTGGGTAGCATCGATGAGGAACTCTACAACTCTGTCCCCTTGCGTAGGCCGGGTACGCCAGAAGACATAGGTCGTGCGGTCGCCTTCTTGTGTTCGCCTGCAGCGGGATGCATCACTGGAGTTGCACTGGCTGTAGACGGAGGGCTGCTGGCCACGGCATGAGGGCTGGGTCAAAGTTTTAGGATTCCCAAGCCTGTTATCGATGGCAATCTAAGACTCACTCCCCATATTGTTTTGATATATGCCTATTTAGACTTCAGTTTTGCCCAGGTCAATGGCGATTTAGCTTGTGCTTCTACTGGCAAGGCAGAATTCATAAGTTCCTGAATCTCTTTCTCTGGAAAAGCACGATTAGCCACATAGACTTCGTCAATTTTTCCCACCCATCGGCCGTGGTCGTCGTCAGGTCCTCCACCGTCGGATTCGGCACCAACATAAAAGTTAGCTGTATTAAAATCAATTTTTCCTGGGCAGGCTTTAGATCCGACCTCTTTACCATTAAGGAAGATTTTCATATCTTTGCCGTCACATGAATTCACTTATATAGTTGAATTTAAATGACCTGATATACATAATGGAATATAAAGCAGTGTAAAAAAACGACACTGCTATCACGAGAAAACAACCCCTTGTTCGGTTGGAACTGACAAGAAGAGGAGAATGTAAAGATGAGATCTAAATATATGCTGATAATTGCGTTCTGTTGGTTATCGGTGACGATTACCACGGCACAAATCGACCAAAATCCGATTGGCTTTTGGCAGTTTGATGAAGGAAAAGGAGGCCAAGCTACTGATGTATCTGGCAACAAGTTCCAAGGTAAGATGATTGGAAATCCGAAATGGGTGGAAGGCAAAGTTGGTAAAGCACTCCAATTTGATGGTGCCAAAGCCTATGTTGAAGTAGCTGGCATTAAAACCCCTCCCGTTTTGACTTTTGCTTGTTGGTTCAAGAAAACGGGAAAAGGTAATGGTGGAGTACCTCGGATTCATTCCAGTGGAGGAGGACCATGGACGCTAGAATATGGAATAGGCAATACTCATCAGCCAGATGGCCTCGGATTTTATCTTGCTTTTCAGGATGGTGGTGGAGCCACCGGTTGGAAAATGTTTTTCACCCCTGAGGAGGGAAGTTGGTACCATACAGCCATTACCTTTGATGGCAAGACAGTCAGAACCTACGTCAATGGGGAACAGAAATTCGAGAGTGATACCTGGAAAGGCAAGAAAATCAACTCTCATATTTCTCGGATTGGTGCTCATGCGCCTGGCGGCGACTGTTTCGATGGTATTATAGATCAGGTAGTCATGTTTGAAGTTGCCCTTTCGAAAAAGGAGATCCAGAGCCTACATGACGGAACGTGGTTGGCGGTAGATTCTGCTGATAAGATAACCGTCACTTGGTCAGATCTAAAACAAAAATAAGTTTGTTCTTTTTGCTACTCTCGTCGGTTTTTGTAAATCAACCACCGATCTCTGTCAAAGGGTATCCGTTGGTATCCTACCAACATGTCGACTAGATCACATGAGGTACTTCGGCAGCCTAGTATCAGTTGACTTACTGATGGAGCCATAAGTGGATATCAGCATACGCCACGGCGGTACATATATTACGTCGGATAATTCTCCAGCGCAAAAGATCAGCTTCAAAAATAGCGTAACATAACATTACGTCTCACTATACTGAAGGGCGATTACCGTATCGCTCCATTCATGTATTATTATTTTATTGTACACAGTTAAGTTAATATATTCCGTAACAGTTTATATTATCAGCAGTCGTTTGGAGGTTGGGGGAACACTTTACTTTAAACAATGTATGATACCGTCTTCGGACGGTATCAGAATTTCACCTTGGCCGTCACCATCAATATCCGCCACTATCGGACTACCCAGCCGACGAGTGGAGATACTTAATTTCCACAATGTGGTGCAGATACCATTTTTTTCTTTCAACGCATATAATGTCCCTTTGCCATCACCAATCAGGATTTCCATGGCACCATCGCCATCCAAATCGACAGTGGCAAAATCCTGATCAGACCGGTAAACACTAGGGTTGATAGCCCCTGTAATTTTGTGGGTCCATCGTTCTACAGCTGAACGGTTGTACGGTGTCAACTCTGTTTCTGGGTCACAAGTGGGACACAGTTGGTTACCAGCTTTAGAATTAAAGGCCCTCAGTAATCCATCTCGATGGGCCGTGATCACTTCAAAGTTCCCATCTCCATCTAAGTCAGCGATACCCTCTTGATTAAAAGGCATATTATCACGAGGCAGTAAACTATAGTGCCATCGATAAGTTCCGCTTAATGACAGTAAGGCCGATACGCCATTATTGCGGTGTAAAAACACATCTGGACTTCCATTTGGTCTAGGCACCAATATCGGGCGAAATCGCGTCGACCAATGTCCGGGCAAATGTGTCGGTCCTAATACAACTGGTCCTACCAAATGACGATTGTTAACCACATCTAGAATTCCATAATAATTACCAGCTGAAACGACCATGTCCTGATTTCCATCCCCATCATAATCTATAGTAGGACACGGATATCCAAATCGAACCAGATCTCCAGCATATTGGCTTCTCTGCCAAATTAGTTCTCCTGTTTTCCCGTCGTAAGCAACTTCCAGCGGATTACCATTGGCAAATCGGTGGGCCACTGTAATCCAACGCCCTCCTTTGGTCATCACTCCCGTTGCTCCCAGACAGATCTCAGTGGCGCGATCGAACGCTTCGATCGATAATGTTTCCTTTCCAGTTACATCCAATGCCACAATTCTTCCTACTGAAGTCGCTCCAGCGGTAGTGGTTGTCAGCAGTTCATACCGACCGTCACCGTCTAAATCGCAAAACTCAGCTTGAGAAAAATGGTTTTCATAATTATGTGGGTGAGATGGACTCTGTCCAATCCAGGTTCGTATTTTTTCCCCCTCTGGTGATAATCGAAGCAGATTTCCTTCAAAGTCACGAACCAAAATCCCAAAACCCGAGGCCTCATCTACTAATGCCGGAGGTGGCATGTAGGTTTGCTGCTTTGGTATCGGTCGAGTAGAAATCACCTCAGCATGACGTTTTACTGTTAAGACACTATTGGTAACTGTGTAAGTCAAATTGGATGTCGGTTTTTTTATAGTGTTTGAGTCTGGCAATTCGTCTGGCATAGCCAATCGAACCGGCTCGACAGTACCATCTTCCTGCAAGTGGCAAACCCATTTCTGGTTACCAAATTTCAAACCAAACAGTGATTGGTCCTGAGTAGAGCGACGTAAAGTCGGATTGCGTTTTGACTTATTTGGAGTGGTGGTTGAGATGGCCCCCTGCAGCGAGGTATTCAATATCGGTTGGACCTGCTCGGCAGACCAAATCGATTCCAGCGTTCCGTTTATCCATCGACCTAGATGGAGTTTCTCTCCTTTTGTATAGACAACTTCTAAGCCATCTTGTCCATCCAAATTGTCGATTGTCAGGACCTCAATTTGCGATTGATACAGCCGTTTACCGGTTCGAGCATCGAAGATAATAAGATGGGGTTTGTTATCCTTTTCAGCAGTGAATGAAACCAGAATTTCGGTGTTTTTATCTCCATCTAGATCTTGAATTGGTTCTGCAATAGCCGGTTTGACCTTAATTTTCTGCTGGTACTGATCTTCTTCGGCACCAATCACCTGCTTCCAGACCATTTGAGTTGTTCCTGCAGGCCCCAAGATAATCACCTGAACACCTGGAATATGAGGATTGATTAGACTTAGAACTATACCTTCTACCCCTTCAACCCGCCGAGCATCAATGTACGCCGAGTAGGTTCGAATACCGGTAGACCAAGCATACTTACCTTTTCGCGTGCCTGTTAGCAAATCGTAGACCCAAGCCTGTTGCATACTAATAAGAATTAACTCGTCACTACCGTCACCCTCCAAGTCGGCTACCAGTGGTTGTGCCCCGAAGATATTACCCGACTCATGAATGGACAACAGCTGTTTGGGTGTATTGGAGACAGCATCAAATTTCCACAAATAGAGGTGAAGTTTTTGCCCTTGACCAGGGTTTCCCCATCCGTCCCAAACTGCTATTAACTGTTGTCCAGATTCATCCTTTAGAAAGTTTGCCATCCAGTACCGATAACCAAAAACGCTCTGACGATGATACAGCTCAAAGGCTTGTCCCGAGTGACCGTCAATCACCATCGATTTGGTCTGCCTGAAATCGTTACTTTCAACAAGAATTGCCTGACGCTTTTGCCAATTAAAGTCGTAAATTCCTGTGATCTTAGGGTTAGGGAGATCGTCTGTTCGCCATTGTTCCTGTCCCAAAAGTAACTCACAGGCGATATAATTGGGACCCACTCGTAGAAGTTCTTCAACTCCATCGCCATCTAGATCGGAAAATTGAATTCGCTCTGCTGTAGTTTGCCTCCCGCCTAAATCGACTGACCATAGTACCTTTGGTGCCTCGGACATGCCACCACGCAGGGGCGAAATACCATTGCGTGTCTGATCACGACGATAGGTTGGCCAAAGGGTGTCAGCAGGAGTCTGTTGATTCCATAAGATAAGAAGAGTAAATAACAAAAAGGTGAAAGCGATTGGTGTAGGTCTATTCATAAAGGCTAGATTAATTCTATTGGATTTTGTTAGCTAATCCTCGTTTTGTCACAGACTTAATTTGACATAGTCACTTATTTTAAATCATATTTTTTTGGATGTTAGTTTTTTATTTCGCTTATCGATTCTACTTTGCCAACTTTTAGGTTCTCTTATCCCCATCCTCTTGATTTTGCTTCCGCAGATAGTCCTATTGCTTTTGAAAAGTTACCTGCGTTTTAAAAAGGTTGAGTTTGATGGTTCCGAACAGAACAAGCTGCAATTCACCATGTCCAGCCTGAGCAGCAACATTCAGAATATCGAATCGTCTCGGTCAAGTATAGAAGATGCGGACTTTGCTGCCGCTCTTGAGATAAGCCTATTCAATTTTCCGTGAGCAATCTCATCACTTTATCCCGAAACTACAATCGTGATAGAATGCATAGGCTAGTCCCTGAAGAGTCGAATTCGTGCTAAAGATGTAAAAGGGCTTAATATGGAGTCGCCTAAACATTTTTATAACTCGGTTTTTCGCCATACTTCCAAGGCAACAGCTGCCCATCGTCGTGATCTGTGGCCATCCGGAGATCTTCGCTTGGTGGGAAGAATTCAAGCCGCTCCAGTCCCAAATTACGCAAAGCGCACCTCTCCACCGGAGATAAATCTTCTCTTCGGCAACGGTCAAAACGCATTGGGGCTTTCAAGCGTACCTGACCATTACGGATGAACCTTGGCTTTCGTAATAGATTCTGAGAGGTGGTATGTAACATCTGCGGGTATATCAGGTAGACAGTTCCCGCCCTGCCCATGGCTGGTATCCCGACATTACATCGTCGGGCCACGTTATGGCTTGTTCGCAGTTGGTAGGCTGATAACCCCTGCGGATGGTCCAAAAAGTGCCGTAAAATATGGGGAATACTGTTCGGGGCAATATAGGTGCCTCCTCCATGAAGTTCGACATCCGTGAAAAGCATCAGGATAAATAATCCGGCCTCTGGACTATCTATGAACTGGTTGAAGTCGCCGTCTACATGCCATCCTCCTTCACGCTCAATGGGTTCTGTCCAGGGTTGATCGCTGCCTAGGCTGAAATTGACTACAAATGCGTCGTTAACAGTGAGCGGCGGTTGAATACGTTCCTCTCCACCTACCAGCTGACGGATAGCCACCCAAAGTTTGGAGGAAAATTGACTCAGCGCTAACTCCTTTCTTTCAGTCATGTGTTGACCCAGAAAGCAATGGGGCTGTGGCCAGGTGACGGCGTCTTTCAAATCAATGCCCGTCTGCCGACAGGCATTTTCCACCCATTCCCGCGCTGTCTCAGCTGAAAAACAATCCTCCAGCACAATATAGTTGTGATCAATGAAGTTTTGTATCTGTTGTTTGTTTAGCATTTAATCACACCAATAATTTTATTTACTTTGTTATTCTAGCACGTTTTCAGCTTTTAGAAATTTACGTCTGATAACGGGATTATCGTTATGGAAGAGACTATGCTATCTGATAGGTTTCTGGAAGATTATATTCAATGTTGTCAAACCGATAGTCCACAAGAAAAGGCAGGTTGGTAGAAACAGCATGAGCTGGTAGCAAAGGAGTCAGGTCGAACAAAGGATGGAAAACTTGATAACGGCTTTAGCGGACGCTTCGTTGCCAACGCTAGAAGTATCCTACCACTACAAAAAATAAAGAGGCTAAGAAGAAAGAATTAGAGGCCCGTTTATCCAAGCAAAAGACGGTTGCTACGGACTTCAAAGTAGACCTTGAAGAGTTTCTCCATCTGATGAGGTTGGAATTGCGAAGGGCAGAAACCCGTAAAGCTGTCTTACATGCTTTAATCGAAGAGATTGTAGTCTACCCAGATCCATGATAGCAGTGAGGTACAGAATCAGAAACCGGTATAGAACTGCCTCCAAAGCAGTCGAAGATGGCCGATACCCCCATGTATGTAGCGCCACGGCGCTACATACATTACGTCGGATAATTTCCCCACGCAAAAGATCAGGTGCCAAGACAGCGTAGCACTGCATTCCTTCCAGCGAGAGCCCCAAGCTATATAATCCATCCGCACTGGTTTGAACCAGACTTCAGGCCGGTGTGTGTGGGTTAAATTTCTGCATTGCAGGTTTAGACTAACCCACCGCTTTACTTCCGATACGGCAATCGTGTAGAATCTATCAATGGTTGCGAGAAATGATCTTGAGGGGGCACATATGCCTAGAAAACCTGTCAAAAACGGATTTCAGAGACGACAGTTCCAACGAGGTGAACGTCGTCTGCGGGGTGATGAAGTCAAGCACTACCTAGCACTGGCCGATTCGGATAATCCCAAAGAACGTCTAGAAGCCATGCAAAACCTGTGTCCCTGCCACGTCCGCAAACGAGTCGATGCCGCTTGGGATGCCCTCTACCGTGGACTGCAGGATAGCGACTTGAAAGTCCGTCAAGCCGCCTGGCACACGCTAGAAGAAAATCATGGTGGTCGTCGCGACGATCCTAAACTATATCCCATCATGGTCGAAATCGCCGAAACCGAAGTTGATCCTAAGTTGAGACAAAGTGCAAACTCTATTATCAAAAAAGTGCAAACTGTTGAAGAAAAGAAACAGGACCTATTGGATCAACGTCACCATTATTTTACGGGCAAATGTGATTGGTGCGGCGATTCGACTGCAAAAGTGTGCCAACTCTACGACAGCAAACTTGAAATCGAAGGTACAGTTCGTTTGGCTCAAGTCTGTGACGATTGCCAAAGCGAATACGAGCTTTAATGAAACAAAAACCAACGACTAAATTACGTGTTTTACTCACCGGTGCAGCAGGCTTAGTTGGCACTGTTCTCCGATCGGCTTGGGAACTTGACGATCAATACCAATTGACTGCGGTGGACCTAAATGACTCGGACTCAAACATTCAAAAAGCCGATATTCGCCAAGCTGCGCAAATGAAAGCCATATGCCAGAACCAAGATGTATTAGTACATCTGGCTTATATTGGCTACCAAGACATACTAAAACACTCGACTCAGATGACAGATATTACAGCTTCCATGCTGTTATTTGAAATAGCTCGCGAAGCAGGGATCAAGAAGATTATTTACGCCAGTACTAATGCCGTTACGGGATGGAATGAAAAATTGGCTCAACCAGCAAACGACAATTGGACTGGATTACCACCTAAAGTTTCTACTGCCGACCAGTTTCGGCCAGATAGTTGGTATGGCGTCATGAAAGGTATGGCCGAGATTGCTGGGCGTTACCTAGTCGATGCTCACCAAATCCGATTCATCAGTATTCGGATCGGTAGCTTTATCGGTGGTAACGAACCGAATGATATTCGTCATTGCTCAACTTTACTGACACCACGTGATTGTGTTCAACTGTTCAGCTTGGCAGTCGATTATCAAGGGCCGATAAAATATCTGATTACCTATGGCACATCTGGCAACACTGATGGCTATCAGGTTGGGTTCATGGATATTAGGCCAGCTGTGGAAATTCTCGGTTATCGCCCAAAAGACAACCTGATCCAAACACATCGGCATCGGTTCATCTGAAAAAATAAGTTGGGTACGTAGTTCGCTCTCAGGAAGACAATATGCTGAAAACGATCTGCACGCATTATCTACGATTGAGATCTCAGAATGATGAGACTAAATAGAAGGTAAGCGGCTGCATTCAAACCAAGGCAGTACTAATTTGTTCGCCGGCTTACAAAGAGTTGATCAAGTACTTTTTATCTGCTGAATGGTTACGAAAAAACTATTTTATCAATTCAAAAAAACAGGAATAATGCAAAGATTCAACACAACCAAAATTTGTAGTATTGTAATAGTCATTTCGGTGTTACTTTCCTTCTATGAAGTATCAGCTAAGAAAATTCCAGCTTTTCCCGGAGCAGAAGGACATGGCATGTACACCATCGGAGGCCGTGGTGGACGAGTGATAAAAGTAACCAACCTCAACGACAGCGGTGAGGGTAGTCTGCGTGCAGCAGTTGAAGCTGAAGGGCCACGAATTGTCGTTTTTGAAGTATCAGGTACCATAGAACTAGAGCGCAGACTCAAAATACGAAATGAATACATTACTATTGCAGGGCAAACAGCTCCTGGAGATGGAATATGTATAAAGAATCAGGAGGTCTTCCTCGACGCAAGTGAAGAAGTTATTGTTCGTTACATACGTTTTAGAATGGGTGATGAATCTCAGCAACAAGCTGATGCTTTTGGTGGTCAAAAAAACAAAAACGTCATTATAGACCATTGTTCTGTGAGTTGGTCTACGGATGAATGTGCTTCATTCTATGCTAATGAAAATTTCACCATGCAATGGTGTCTGGTTGGAGAAAGTCTGCGCCACTCTGTTCATGAAAGCGGCAAGCACGGATATGGTGGTGTATGGGGAGGCAAAAAAGCATCCTTTCATCATAACTTGCTTGCACACCACGACAGTAGAAACCCGAGGCTTGGGGAGTATGCTTCATCTTATGCTCTATCTGATTTGGTTGATCTCAGAAACAATGTGATATACAACTGGCAAGGCAACAGTTGTTACGGAGGTGAAGGGATGAATGTTAATATAGTGAATAACTATTATAAAGCTGGTCCCGCAACAACAAAATACCAGGAAAGAATTATTGCGATATGGAATAGAATCGAGACTTGGGATCCCTTATATAACATTTGGGGGAAATTTTACATTAATGGTAACGTATTAACAGAATCAGAACGAGCAACGAATGATAACTGGAATTATGGCGTTCAATTTGATTCTAAATGGAGTCATATATCTAATACGGAAAGACAAAACTTACGTCTGGAAAGCCCATTAGAAACAAGCATTGTTACGACACATACCGCAGAGGAAGCTTACCAAAAAGTACTTCAATTCGTAGGTGCAAGTTTAAAGAGAGACCCTGTTGACCGGAGAATAATACATGATGTAACTACTGGTGCGGCAACTTACATGGATGGAGGTAATGGCAGTACCAGTGGATTTATTGATACGCAAGATGCTGTTGGTGGTTGGCCTGAGTTAAAGTCATTGTCTGCACCGGTTGACATAGATGACGATGGGATGCCTGATGAATGGGAAACTACTAATGGCTTGGATCCCAATGACCCCAGCGATGGGAATAAGGACTTCAATAACGACGGATACACTAATATAGAAGATTACCTGAATAGCCTAGCCCTTCAATATTATGATACAAAACCTCTAGTAAACACCATTAAACCTAAAAATAATGAGCTTTTTATAGTCTCAAAGAAAGTGAATATTGAGGTTGAAGCATATGCCAACGACTATAATGGCGGTTCAATAACTAAAATAGAACTGTATTTGGATAAGCAACTCGTAAAAAAAGAAAATAACGCTAACCAAATTGTTACTAAACTGAGGGGTGTTTCTCATGGCATGCACCACATTATAGTAAAAGCTACGGACAATTCAGGTAATATTAGCATTGATACTACCACCGTATATGTTGGGACAAAAAAGGTCAGGATAAATATTGAAGAAGACGCACGGAATGGACATGTGAAATTGGAGCCTGATGGTGGGCTTTATACTGAGGATATAGATGTTAATATCATGGCAATTCCAAATGAAGGATATCACTTTCACAGTTGGATTAAAGATATAGAAAGTGAACAGGAGCTACTAACCATTAAAACTACGGATCATATAACCTTAAAACCTGTATTTGTAGCTAATAAAGATCCCCTGAATATGTACAGAAAACCAATAAAAATTACATTCGGACCGTTAGAAGGGTTTTATGCTCCCTCTGGTTACAGAGCAGATGGTGGTAGTCCTTATTTTGGGAGATCTAATGGCTATACTTACGGTTGGCTTGAGGGGTACAACCTTGCCGGCTCATATAATCCTTCAGAATCAAACTTAGTATTAGCAACCCATAATGTTTTTGAAACAAAGAGTAGTAGTTATTCATGGGGTATTGCCTTACCAAAAGGATTCTATAACGTGAAATTAGGACTTGGAGCAAAGAAATCACAACAAGCTATAAAAGTAAATCTAGGGCAACAACGTGCAGACGGTTCTCAATTATTTATAAATGATTCTATAGACACAGACAAGTATAATGAGTATGTGTTAGGAAATTTTGAGGTTAAGGATGGTGGTAGTATTTATTCTGATGTACAACTAACCCTAAGTAGCGTGAATCAAACCAAAATATATTTTATTGAGATAGAACTAGTGAGAATTGGAGGGAAAAGAAGACTCAAGGTAATCAATGGTATTGGTAGTGGAACATATCATGAGTTTTACGGTCCGGTTATGATAACAGCTGATTCACCCGATGACGGTATGGTTTTTGATAAATGGATTGGCAATATAGAGCCGCAATATTTCGAGGGTATTAATAAATGGATTAGTAATACAGGTTATATCGAAGATATATACTCCTCTACAACATTTGTAACTAAATTAGATTACATTACTTCTGTTAAGGCAACTTATAGAAAGAAATAATAGTGGTCACTTTAGACTCATTGATGAGTAATTGTGAAAGAGTCTTTAGAGTGAGTTGACGATTACCAGGAACACTTTCGAGTTCAGTGAAACTGAAGGATCCGAATCGATAATCGACGATGTTGAATGTTGATTCAAGAAACGTCATCGTCACCGCGAATGTGTTGACCTCGTTATAGGCTCATCAACTAGATAATAATCCGGAACCACAAGGGATAGACGTCTTTCTAAGAGTACCTATAGGAACCTTTTCAATTTCTTAATCCGTTCTTGTGGTCAGTTATATAATGGGCAGTATTTGAAAGCGGCGAGTTTCTTAGCCAATGGCATTGTTGGTGGTTATACTGCTCGCCACGGACATCAAATTTGTGGTGATAGGAACCAGTGTAGGATAGGTGAATACATATTATCAATATATGATGCTAGTTGGTCTACTAAGGAAATTCATCAACAGGGATTAAGAAAACACAAGCATAAACATGTAAATGGTGCTCCACCACAAATGTTAATAGGTTCTTACAATGCCAGATTTTAGTTAATTCTGAAATAGAAGTAGAATAAGTGGTCAATGTTTTAAATCAGTAACTCACTCAAACCCGCGCAATAGATAGCTCGTGTACGGGGTAATCAGGCAGGTATAAGTGGCCCTTAGTTGATACCCTTTCCTTACCCCACGAGTTACATGAACGCCACGGCGGTCCAAACCCCGGCAACTGCGGTTTACTCCTATCTTCAAACATGGCAATACACTCCAGCTAGAGTCTAAAAACCCAAGCTGCACAACCCATCCACGCTGGTCTGAACTAGACATCAGGTTGGTGTGGGAGGGTTTATTTTACACCACAGCCCTCAGACTACCTCATGGCTTTACCCCGAAACCGCAATCGTGATAGAATGCCAAAGTTAGTGAGAGTCGAATTCGGGATTAAGATGTAAAGGTGACCTAGGGATACCCCCGCTTTTTCAGCGATGGCAAACGGTCAAATCAAGGGGGCAGGAAATGTTGGTAAAGGTGCGAGGATTGGCTATTATGAAGCAGAGCGCGTAGGCAATAATCTAACAGTAACAGAAGTAGAACTAACGGTTGGTACGAAGGAGGAGTGTAATCTATAAAGTGGTATGGACAGTTCTCTTTTCGCTCTTCTTTTTTACGAATTTATGGGGCGAGAAGAATAGGATGACCCGAGAGGAAGTGATCGATAGGATGCAGCCGTACAATGGTGAGCACGTGAAGGGCGTCGATACGGACACCCTCATTGGCAAGGTGATGTGCGGATACCAAGGCTGGTTCGCTGCGGAAGGCGATGGATCGAGCAGAGGATGGTTTCATTACGCAGCCCAACAAGGACGCTTTGAGCCGGGGTATTGCACCTTTGACCTGTGGCCGGATATGGCTGATATGGATGAAGACGAGAAGTATCCGACTCCGTTTGTGCATGCAGACGGTAGCACCGCATTTCTGTTCAGTCCATACAATCGCAAAACGGTGGTGCGACACTTTGACTGGATGGAGAGACATGGAATTGACGGAGTGTTTCTCCAGCGCTTTGGCGTTGCGGTCAAGGAACCAAGGCGTTTGAACCATCGCAACGTGGTTACATCCAATGTACAGGCTGGTGCCAACCTGCATGGGCGCACGTGGGCGATGATGTACGATCTCTCGGGATTGAAGCCCGGTGCGATTAAAAAGTGGGTGATGGAAGACTGGAAATTGCTGATAGATCGAATGAAGATCCGCGAAGATCAGGCCTATTTGCGCCACGAGGGCAAGCCGATGGTGGCGGTCTGGGGGATGGGATTTAGCGATGGGCGGAAATACTCACTGGAAGAGTGTGAACAGTTGGTACGATTTTTAAAAGAAGATCCGGAATACGGTGGGAATACTGTGATGCTTGGCCTACCGACACACTGGCGAACGTTAACTCGGGATGCTGTTGCAGACAGGAAATTGCACGCAATTGTGCGCCTGGCAGACATCGTTAGTCCATGGATGGTAGGGCGTTATAAGAATCTTGGTCAGGTGAGGACGCATGCAAAAACAACCGTGGCGGCAGACATAGAATGGTGTTCTAAGAATGGTATGGCGTATCTGCCGGTGGCTTTCCCTGGATTCAGTTGGCAAAATTTGAAGAAGAGTCGCGGGAGTGCAGCGGAACTGGGGGAGATTCCACGACGTGGTGGGGAATTCCTCTGGGCTCAGGGATTGGCCTTTGCAGAGGCCGGTGCAAAGATGCTCTATGTGGCGATGTTCGACGAGGTGGATGAGGGTACGGCAATTTTCAAGTGTAGCAACAATCCACCCGTAGGGAAAAGTTCTTTTTTGACCTATGAGGGACTTCCCAGCGATCACTATCTGTGGCTCACTGGGAAGCTGGGAAGCCTGTTGCGCGGGGAGATTCCGGGGAATAAGAAGCTGCCTGTGCGTGACACGACGGGCGTTTCAAAATAGTTATTAGATTAAGCATAAGAACTGCGAAAAGATCTTTTAGAATGACTACAAAAAAATAAGTCGATACATTATGATGGCGTTCAAAAACGGAATCTGATATGGCGAAATAAAAAACTAAGCAAACTATTAATAAAAACAATAAAATTTAAATTTTATTAACTTTTAATTCATGATTAGTCTCTAAATTAAGAATTATTTAATTGTGTGCTCCTATTTTTTTAAAAATTATTGATCAACAATAGAATCGGCAATAACAATTGGGCAAATGTCTAAACAATCTGGATTTTCAAAAGCCTAAATCACAGATCAGATATAAGTGAATGAATCAATTTATTGGCAGGCAAAGAATGATTCAGTCTTAAAAAAACAGAACTATAACAATCACACTAATGGAATTAAATTATAGAAACATCATAAAAGTAGGCTTATTGGTCTCGGCAAGCGTGTTAATGTTGTTTGGGACAATAGGTTAAGCCCATTCAGGGGAGAGGCCAAAATGGTTACTACGCAACAGAATCAAAGACAAAATCGGCGGGACTTTCTTAAGAAGACAAGTTCGGTGATGATCGCAACTACCACGGCTTCAACTATCCTACAAGCATCAGATAAAGCAGGCAAGAAAAACTTAGTTGTCGGTACCGGAGATTTTGCTCAAAAAAAGAAAAACCTGTTATTTATTATGACAGATCAACAGCAATACAAGGCTTTGAGTATAGCAGGAAATACGGTGTTGGAAACCCCAAATTTAGATAGACTTGCCCAAGGAGGAGCCTATTTTAAAAATGCCTATACACCTATGGCAGTTTGTGGTCCTGCAAGATCTTCCATTTTAACTGGAATGACGGTTGAAAGTACCGGAGTTAATACGAATAGTAAGACTTACTTTTATCAGGATGAGCCCGTAATGACGACACCAACTTTCGATGAAATTTTAACTGAAAACGGTTATCATTGTGAGTATTATGGTAAGTGGCATGCGATGTCAAACCATTCTGACGTTTATAAAAATCCTAAGCTTGAATCCGAAAATGGAAAATCAATTTTTGAACATGGAGGGCAAAACCATGTGTATATGGATTATATCAACGAGCAGTTTCCTAAGCCAAAGTTGAAAGACGGCGAATTTTATGACACTTTTGTAAAAAGACCATATCGACCAGATCCGATAGATCGTTACTATGGCAAGTCATATAATGACGTAAAAAAGGATAAAAAGAAAAAAAGGTCACAACCAAATTTACATGGTGAGTTAATGGTATCTGCTGAGCATAGTTTTACGGCTTATCAGGCCAAAGAAACTATCGCAGCTATTGAACGGTTGAAAGATATTCCTTTTAGCATCACTTTGTCATTGCATATGCCTCATGCGCCTATGACGCCAACGAAGCCTTATTATGGAATGTATCCTGCTAAAGACATGACGCCACCAGTAAGTATCAATGACGATATGAGCAATTCGCCTTATGCTAAGGCCAATGGCAGAACCGGTATGCCAGAATATTCCGATCCTGAAAAAATAAAATACATGATTTCCAATTACTATGGAATTATCAAGGAAATTGATGTTTGGATCGGCGAGATTTTGAAGACATTAGATAAAAACGGGCTTACGGATGATACCTTAATTATTTTTACCAGTGATCATGGAGAAATGTTAGGCGCGCATGGTATGAGAGAAAAGAACGTTTTTTATGAAGAGTCTTCTCACATACCGTTAATTATTCGTTTTCCTAGTGAGATAAAAGAGAAAACCGTAGTGGATGGCTATGTATCGAATGTCGATTTATTTTCAACCATTTTAGACTATTTAGATATAGAAGCGCATCCATCAGACGGAACTAGTTTGAGAGATCTTATTGAAGATAAGAAAACCGATCACGGTAAATATGTTGTTACCGAATGGGATTATCGCGGCCCTGTTTCTCCAAATTATATGATCGTTAAAGACGGTTGGAAATTAATAATCCCATATACAAAAGAATCTACTGTAATCAATGCGATGTATAATTTGAATGAGGACCCTCATGAAATGAAGAATCTCTTAGGAAAAAATCCGAATAGAGCAGATTACAAAGAAAAAGCGGAAGAATTGCGTGGTTACTTATTAGAGTGGTTAAAAAAGAACAATTCCAAACGTTACAAGGGTGTTAAAAAAAGAGACCTTTTAAAAGCATAATATTTAGTCAACACCCCATTTAAATAACGCATAATTATGAAAAGATTTGT
>Ga0208406_1000358_pt1 | contig 18927 bp, 15 predicted proteins | sample ETNtaG_15_FD_185769 | JGI IMG/M metagenome (GOLD analysis project Ga0208406, IMG submission 185769) | Marine microbial and viral communities from oxygen minimum zone, Eastern Pacific Ocean - ETNP201302PF89A (SPAdes) (version 2) | ecosystem: Environmental > Aquatic > Marine > Oceanic ...
GGTCGAGTCTATCTCGCCGGACAGTCGAATGGATTGCGGCCACGGGCCGTCGTGGTCCTTCGATATCCCAGCCACCGCCCTTATCATGGACGGCGCCATCAGAAGCACGCGCTCCGCGGGGAGCGCGATCACCCTAAAGATCGGTGCGGTCGATTGAAACTACACTGCACCATAGAGATGCATCACAGACAAAAAATGCACTATAATAGTGCGTATTTCCACTCAGCCGTTAGCTTTTTGGCGTGAAACCGGCGGGTTTTGGGTTTGGCACAGAAATTGCTTTAATCTGGTGCACTGTTATTTCATCGCGCAGGCTACTTGTGTGGCCCGCGCGCCACTAAACGTAGAGGAAATAAACGATGTCAACTGCTGATGTCTTGAAACTTATTCAGGAGAAGAAGGTCAAATTTATCGATTTTCGTTTCACCGACACCCACGGTAAGGAGCAGCACGTATCCGTGCCTGCATCTGTGGTTGATGCCGATCTTTTCGAAGAAGGCAAAATGTTCGACGGCTCGTCGATTGCCGGCTGGAAGGGTATCAACGAATCGGACATGATCCTGATGCCCGAGGCTGCCTCAGCGGTGATCGATCCCTTCATGCAGGACACCACCGTCCTGTTACGCTGTGACGTGGTCGAGCCTACCACCATGCAGGGTTATGACCGTGATCCACGCTCCATCGCTAAGCGAGCCGAGGCTTACCTCAAGTCGACGGGGATCGGCGACGCTGCCTATTTCGGCCCGGAAGTAGAGTTTTTTATTTTCGATTCTGTGCGCTGGTCCAACGAGATGGGCGGTGCGGCTTACCACATTGAGTCGGTTGAGGCCGCGTGGAGCTCGGGTAAGGACTATGAAGAGGGTAACATCGGTCACCGTCCCGGGGTCAAAGGGGGTTATTTCCCGGTGCCCCCGGTCGATTCGTTGCAGGATGTGCGTTCGAGTATGTGTTTGGCCATGGCGGACATGGGCCTGGCAGTGGAAGTACACCACCACGAGGTGGGCACTGCCGGTCAGGGTGAGATCGGTATGCGTTTCGACACCCTGGTGGCCAAGGCGGACCAGACGCAGATCTACAAGTACTGTATTCACAACGTGGCCCATGCCCACGGCCTGACGGCGACCTTTATGCCCAAGCCACTGGTGGGTGACAACGGCAACGGTATGCACGTGCACCAATCAGTGTTCAAAGGTGGCGACAACATGTTCGCCGGGGACGAATATGGCGGCCTGAGTGAGGCAGCCCTTTACTACATCGGGGGTATCTTCAAGCACGCCCGGGCGCTGAATGCTTTCACTAACGCCAGTACCAATAGTTACAAACGGCTAGTTCCCGGTTTCGAAGCACCGGTCATGCTTGCGTATTCGGCCCGCAATCGTTCAGCGTCGTGCCGAATTCCCTATGTCAGCAACCCCAAGGCGCGGCGGGTCGAGGTACGTTTCCCCGACGCGACTGCCAATCCGTATCTGGCTTATACGGCTATGCTCATGGCGGGGCTGGACGGTATCCAGAACAAGATTCATCCCGGTGGCCCGCTGGACAAGGACTTGTACGATCTGCCAGCAGAAGAGGAGAGCGAGGTAGCCACAGTATCGCACTCTTTCGACCAAGCCCTCGACGCCCTCAATGCCGACCGTGAGTTCCTGAAAGTAGGCGGTGTCATGAGCGACGACATGATCGATGCCTATATCGAACTCAAAACCGAAGAGGTGCAACGCTTGCGGATGGCGACACACCCGGTCGAATTCGACATGTATTACAGCGCCTGAACCAAACAGCAAAAGCCCAGCTCACACTGGGCTGTTGCGTGTTTCGAGCTAATATGCACCAATATGGTGCAAACTGGATGAACCCGATGGCGTCTGTCGCACCCTTGCCGGTGCTGGAAGCCCTAACCACGGCCGTGCTGGTGATCGACACCGATAGCCTGGTGTGTTACCTCAACCCGGCCACTGAAGCGTTGCTCGAGATTAGCGCCCAGCGCGCCCATGGCCAGCCTTTGGGCGAGTTGTTACCGATGGGGGCCACGCTGCAGGCGGCATTGCTGGCCGCGGTTGAGGGCAGTTCAACCACCCTGCGGGAGATAGCCCTGGAGCGCCCGGGCAGCGAAACACCCTTATTGCTCGACTGCACGGTCGCTCCGTTCACCACCTGGTCGGGTAACGGCCTGGTGGTGGTAGAGCTGGCCCGGGTAGACCAGTTGATGCGGATAACCCGGGAGGCCTGGTTGCAGGAACGCCAGGATGCCCTGCACGAGATCGTCCGCGCGCTGGCACACGAGATCAAGAACCCACTTGGTGGTCTGCGCGGCGCAGCCCAACTACTGGACCGAGAACTACCACGGCGGGAACTGCGCGAATATACCCGGATCATCACCCACGAAGCCGATCGCCTCGGTGGTTTGGTGGACCGGATGACGGGCAGTTTCCGAGTGCTGGGTCGCGAGCCGTTCAACCTGCACGCAGTGCTCGAACACGTGCGCAAGCTCACCCTGGTTGAGATACCCGAGGGCCTGGTTTTCGAGCGTGACTACGACCCGAGCATTCCAGAACTCACTGGCGATCGCGAACAGATGGTGCAGGCAGTGCTCAATATCGTGCGTAATGCTGTGCAGGCGATGGCGGGGCGCGGCGTGATCGCTCTACGCACCCGGGTGCGGCACCAGTTTACCCTGCACAACCGCCGTCATCGGCTGGCGGTGGAAGTGTGGATTACCGATGACGGTCCGGGCATCGATCCGGCAATGATCGAGAAAGTGTTTTTCCCGATGGTGACCGGGCGTGCCGACGGCACTGGCCTGGGCCTTGCAATTGCCCAGGAGGCCGTCAACCGTCATGGCGGCACCATCGAATGTGTCAGCCGGCCTGGAAAAACACGCTTTACGTTGTACCTGCCCGTGGAGGGGGATGCATGAACAAACGAACCAGGGTTTGGGTGGTCGATGATGATGCGTCGATCCGCTGGGTGCTCGATAAAGCACTTGGCAGCGCGGGCTTTGCGGCCACAGTCTTTGACAACGCTGACGACGTGCTCGCCCGGGTTCGGCGCACGCCGCCCGACGTCATCATCACCGATATCCGTATGCCCGGAACCAGCGGCCTTGATTTGCTTAAAGCGCTGGGTGAGCAACTGCCGCAGTTGCCGGTAATCGTGATGACTGCTCACTCAGATCTCGACAGCGCGGTGTCCGCCTATCGTGGCGGTGCATTCGAGTACCTGCCCAAGCCGTTCGACCTGGAAGAGGCAGTAGCGTTGGTCGGTCGGGCCTTGCAAAAAAAGACTGCGCAGTCGGTGGATCAATCAGCCGACAGCGCGCAACCCGCAGGGATGATCGGTGAGGCGCCGGCCATGCAGGAGGTCTTTCGTGTGATCGGGCGCCTGTCCAAGTCGCACATGAACGTGCTTATCTCCGGCGAATCCGGCACCGGTAAAGAACTGGCGGCGCGGGCAATCTACCGCAACAGCCCGCGTGCCGAGCAGTCGTTGGTTGCCATCAACACGGCCGCGATCCCGGCTGAACTGCTGGAATCGGAACTGTTCGGGCATGAAAAAGGGGCTTTCACCGGGGCGCAGGAACAGCGTCAGGGCCGTTTCGAGCAAGCTGACCATGGCACCTTGTTTCTGGACGAGATTGGCGCCATGCCTTTCGAATTGCAGACTCGCCTGCTGCGGGTACTGGCGGATAACACTTTCTATCGGGTGGGTGGGCATAAGCAGTTGGCCGTGGATGTGCGCGTGATCGCGGCGACCAACCAGGATCTCGAAGAAAGAGTGCGTGACCAGAGGTTTCGCGAAGACCTCTATCATCGCCTCAATGTGATCGCGATTCGGTTGCCGGCTCTGCGCGAACGGCGTGAGGATGTACCGGCACTTGCCAAGACGTTTCTCACCCGCGCCGCAGGAGAATTGGAAGTTGAATCAAAGCAGTTGGACGAGGCAGCGCTGGCGATGCTGGTTGCCTGTGACTGGCCCGGCAACGTGCGCCAACTGGAGAATTTGTGCCGGCGCCTGACGGTCATGGCGCCAGGACGGATTATCACCACGACCGACTTGCCGACAGAGGTTCGCGGCCAAGGCGCGGCGGTTACCGGCACCGTAGCCAACGATTGGCAGCAATTGCTAGTGCAAGCGGTGACGACACGCTTGGAGCGTGGTCAGCATGACATCCTGGCGGAAGTGGGCCCCCAATTCGAAAGAACACTGTTGCGCACCGCACTTAGTTTTACCGGAGGGCGCAAGCAGGAGGCAGCCCGCTGGCTGGGCTGGGGCCGCAATACCCTGACCCGCAAGCTTAAGGAACTGGGCATCGATTGATGGTGCCAGGAAACAAAATACGCATCGACTTACTGGCAGTGCTGTGGTAACAGCGTTTTACCAGAACCTCAGCCCAGCATGCTTTAAAGCATTAATTGCCACAGGAGGACCCCGATGATTCCACTCAACGACCGGGTGATCATGATTTCTGGCGCCACTCGAGGCATCGGCCTGGCATGCGCCAGACGATTGCTGCATGAGGGTGCTCGATTAAGCCTGGGAGTTCGCGACATTGACGCGGGGGAAAACGCCCTTCAATCCAGCGAACATCCTAATGTGGCTTTTTTCCCCTACCACGCTGAAGATTTACTCTCTGCCCAGGACTGGGTCACGGGCACGTTGCGCCGGTTTGGGCAGTTGGATGGCCTGGTCAACAATGCCGGCATGGCGCAGCCAGCCATGACCTTGATGGACGAGGATGAGGCAATGCTCGATAACCTGTGGACAGTCAACGTTAAAGGGCCTACCCGTCTGACCCGCCTGGCTATGCCCCACCTGGCGAAAAGCGGTTGTGGCCGGGTGGTTAACGTGGCCTCGTTGTCAGGCAAACGGGTAAAGAACGACAACCTGGGATACGCGATGACCAAGTTTGCGCTCATCGCCCTAACCCATGCCACCCGCCGTGAGGGCTGGGAGCAGGGTATTCGGGCAACGGCCATCTGTCCCAGTTTTGTTCGCACCGACATGACCGCGGCAGAAACCAAGGTCGTCGACCCCGCAGAAATGATTCAGCCGGAAGATTTAGCCCAGTTAATCCATACCGCTTTAGCTTTGCCGAACAATGCGGTGGTCGCCGAGATTTTAGTCAATTGTCAATTTGAGGATATGTTCTGATTAATCCTTAAGTTGACTGAAATGCGGATCGCACCAGCCGGTGCGGGGTCCTGGCGCCACCAAAGCGAGGCGCCAGCCGTGGTCAGAACACGGGCAACTTCGGTATGGCAGGGGGTGGGGGAAACTTGTTACTGGACGTTTTCCGCATGGCCGCGAGATCGCTTGGACTCAGATCCCCATGTTGCTAAGCGTCATCATGATGTGATTGAGTACACCGGTAGTACGGGGGTGCTCAACTTCTAGCTGGCGGATGGATTCCTGTACGCTGCTGACCAGGCTGTCGTGGTCTGCCGCCTCCGCGGATTCGCTGAGGCGCGTTTCGAGATCTGCAATCAACTGTGTCAGACGGTCGCGGGCGGCCTCGTCGGCTGGCGGTAGCTGGTCGATCTCGGTGCGCAGTTGACCGATCAGGTCGCGCAGGGTTTGTTCTGGCATAGCGGTTTTCCTAGATCACTGACAGGGCGGTTGAGGTCACGCGAACATTATACTGGTGCGGGTATTGCAAACTGTTGCCGGGGATAACCGAGGAGGAGCGAGCATGGCGCTATTAATAGGGAAGACGGCGCTGGTCACGGGGGCCAGTGCCGGTATCGGGCAAAGTACCGTGCGACGGTTGAGCGCGGCGGGGGCGCGGGTCATCTGTGCGGCCCGCAGTCGGGAACGGCTACAGGCGCTGGCCGAAGAAATCGACGGCCAGGCATTTGCAGTTGAGCTAGATGTGTGTAGCGAAGCATCGGTTGATAGCCTGCTTGAGCAGTTGCCCAGTGATTGGCACAGTATCGATATACTGGTCAATAACGCTGGCAGTGATATCGGTGGGCGGCAGTTGTTCCATGAGGGGAGCATCGAGCAATGGGCAGGCACGATCGACACCAACGTCATCGGCCTGATGCGGGTAACCCAGGCACTAGTCCCGGGCATGATTGAGCGCGGCGGCGGCCATATCGTCAACATTGGTTCTGTTGCAGGCCTAGCCCCTGTCTCAGGCTGCAGTGCTTATGTAGCCAGTAAGCACGCAGTTCACGGTTTCAGTGAGTCACTCCGCACTGATTACGCTGGTACCGGTATTCGCGTCTCTGAAGTACTCCCGGGCATGGTGAAAACCGAATTTGCCGCAACCCGTTTTGCGAGCAGCGAACGCGGTGACCAGTACTATGAAAACTACGGTCTGTGCCTAGAGGCTGACGACATCGCCCGTGGTGTACTGTTTGTGCTCGAGCAGCCGGTCCACGCGGTGGTATCTCAACTGGTGATGGTGCCGGACAACAGCAAATAGACTACAGTGATGCCGAATCAATGAGAATGGTCACCTATAACCTCTAGCTCAACAGAGAGCCTATAAATATAGGGGTTTGGGAAATCCCATATCTGGAATAAGCGGCTAAGAAGTATATAAAAAGTATATAGTTTTGCTCGGTGAAGATTGATCATACCACCGTAAACTGCCTGCTCAAGAAAAAAGTGACCTATGCCGCGCTGTGACAATCACCCCTGAGCTGATTCTGCGCAGCCAAGGGATCAATAATGAACATCGATCCGTTTCGTGATACCAGATTCACTCCGTGGTGGTGGGAGTGGGCACCACCTGAAACTCGAACGAAGGAGCACCTACCCAAACGTGCAGAAATTGCCATTGTGGGTTCCGGTTTTACCAGCCTAGTCGCCGCACTGACACTGGCCCGTGCGGGTCGTGATGTAGTTGTTTTGGAGGCGGACACGGTTGGCTATGGCGCTAGCAGTCGCAATGGCGGTCAAGTGGGTAGTGGCAATCAACGCTTTACAGTCGCTCGACTCATCGAGTTGTATGGCAAGGACCAGGCCCAGGCCTTGTTACGGGAAGGCATATCGGCACTTTCATACCTCAAAGCCATGATTGCTGGCGAAGATATCCAGTGCCATTACCGAGAGGCCGGTCGATTTCGTGGCGCATCCCGTCCTAGGCATTACGATACTCTCGCACGTGACATGGACGATCTCCACACGTTTGCCGGTGTCGAGTCCTATATGGTGCCCCAGGCTGAAGTAGGCTCAGAGATAGGCACCGACCTGTATTACGGTGGTGCAGTACTTCCCAAGGATGCATCTTTACATCCCGCTCTTTATCACGCCGGTCTTCTTGACCGGGCGGAGAGCGCAGGTGTTCGTATCTTCTCACATGCCAGGGTAAAAGATGTTCAAGCCAGGGGTCAGAAATTAGAGATAACATCATCCCGTGGCATGTTATCTGCTGATAAGGTTTTGATTGCAACTAATGGGTACAGTGATCGTTCAATCCCTTATTTTTATCGTCGAGTCGTCCCCGTTGCCTCTGCAATTATCGCAACAATGGAACTATCGCCAGATCTTATGACGATTCTTATGCCTAAAAAACGAGTCTTTGGTGACACGCGGCGTGTGTATCATTATTACCAGTCCAGTCCAGACGGATTGCGGGTGCTCATGGGGGGGCGACTAGCAGGGCGGGCAGACACAACACACCCACAGGATTTTTTTCACCTATATCGCCATATGCTTGAGATATTTCCTGAGCTAGCAGGCGTTGGAATCTCCCATGCCTGGTCTGGCTACGTTGGTTTTACACGGGATACGCTTCCACATATTAACAAGCAGGGAAGCATTTATAGCGCAATAGGCTATTGCGGGTCAGGCGTAGCCAGGGCGTCATACGCAGGATACAAAGTTGCCCAACAGATGGTTGAGAGTTCGGGAAGTGAAACCGCGTGGAATAAACTTGTTTTCAAGACAATACCATTTCGATCTTTTGCTCGCACTGGTGTACAGATCGTTACGCAATGGAAGCGGGTTCGCGATTTTCTATAGCTGAACTGTCGCTTGGCCCTCAAAAGCGTCCAATGTATTAGTATCCGAGGGAGAAAGACAGGCAAAGAGGGTCAGAACCCGGTGCACATTGTTATTCAAGTATGACCACGATAGTTACCTATAAACCCTAATTTATTAGAAGGGCTATCAATTCTGGCTCCTCCGGAGGCGATATGGCGAAAGTTACTCAGGAAAAGTTAATGCACTGCACGATATGTAACAAGGGAACACGGCCACTTGGCAGGGACAAAAAAACTTTTTGGTTAATGCGCTTAATCCCTACCATCGTGCTTACCATGATCTTTGGCCAATCTGGCTTCTACTGGATTTGTTCGGAGTGCGGTGGCAGAAATTACTGACAGCAAAATGGGATAGAGGAAAGAATTTTTGCAGTATATAGATAGTATATAGCCGTATATAAAAGCGTTTTAACACTATCAAAAAAGCATGATCAACATCGTTACCTATAACATTCAGTTCGGCCAGGGCCGCGACGACAGAATTGATCTTGGACGGATCATAGACGCAGTCCAAGGTGCGGATCTTATCGCCTTGCAGGAAGTCGATCGATTCTGGGCCCGTTCAGGTGCGACCGATCAGGTCGCATTACTAATGGAGGCCTTTGGGGGCTATGACTATGCATTTGGCCCCGGGGTGGACCAGGCCACCGGCACAACCGGTCCTGACGGCCGGCCCTCACGGCGCCAGTTCGGTAACCTGTTGCTCTCGCGCGAGCCGATCCAGTACTGTCGCCATCATCTGCTGCCCAAGAGCGCCAGTATCGGTCCGCTCAGTATCCAGCGCTCGGCTTTGGAATGTGCGGTAGATTTTGCTGGCACGACAATTCGCTTTTTTAATACACACTTAACGCACCTGTGTTCTGCCACTCGTGTGCCACAGGTGCAAGAGTTGCTGCGTATTCACCGCGATGCGGCGCACGAGGGGCTGCCGGTATGTGGCGGGTTGGAGGTCTACCCACCGGCCGGCACCGGCAATTACTGGGCCGAGGGGCTCATGGATGGCGAAGTGTCTGCGCACGCGATCTTGCTCGGCGATTTCAACTGCACGCCCGCTGCACCCGAGTACGAATTGCTGGTGGGTCCAATGTCGCCCTACGGGGGGCGGGTCACCCATCCGCTCGGCTTTGTCGATGCCTGGCTACATGCTGGAGGTGATCCAGAGGCTGGCTTTACCTCTGAGGTCGAGGGCGAACCCGCGCGGCTGGATTACGCTTTTATCAGCGCGGGGTTGCGCAACCGGATCGAAAAGTGCTGGGTCGATGTCGTCGCAGTGGGCTCTGATCATCAGCCGGTCTGGCTGGAACTCTCTGGCTGAGGTGCCAAAGGATCGGTTTGCGTCCGCCCCCGGCGCGCGAATACCGAGTTCTCGTAAATCATCAGTAGGGCGGGCACCAGGCACAGCACCAGCAGCGTGGCAAAGGCCAGGCCAAAGGCGATAGAAGCGGCCATCGGGATTAGAAACTGTGCCTGCAGCGAGGTCTCAAACAGCAGCGGCGTCAGGCCGGCAATGGTAGTCAGTGAGGTCAACAGCACGGCGCGAAAGCGCTGGCTGGCAGCTTCAACTATTGCGGTGTGCGCCTCTACCCCTTGCTGGCGCAACTGCTTATAAAACATCACCAGAATGATTGAATTGTTGACCACGATGCCGGCCAGCCCAAAAAAACCGAACATCGATAACAGCGTCAGATCGATTCCCATCAGCACATGACCCCAGATCGCACCAACCAGACCAAAGGGAATAATCATCATCACCAGCAAAGGCCAGCCGTAGGAGCCGAACACCCAGGCCAGTACCAGGTAGATCAGCACCACTGCCAGCACCGCACCGCGCTGCATATCAGCCAGGGTTTCACGCTGGTCAGCCTGACGTCCTTCGAAGGAAAAACGCACGCCGTGGCGTCGCTCAAGTTCAGGCAGTGTATTGGCGTTCAGGTTGGTGATAATTCGGTTGTCGTTGTTGACGGTGTCATCGACGTCGCCGGTCACGGTAAGCACCAATTTGCCCTCGACATGGCGGATTGAGTCAAAACCACGCTGGGTCGTCACTTCGACCACGTTGGCAAAAGGCACGGCACCCCCGCCGGGCAGCATGATTTCAAATTCCTCCAGGCTGTTGATGCGGTTGCGCTCGCTGTCGGGCAGCACAACCCGTACCTCGACCTCGTCGCCGTCATCGGCCATTACCTGCACAAGGTGGCCCTCGTACCCGGCCCGCAACTGACGGCCGAGGTTCTCGACTGATAGTCCCAGTGCCTCGCCGGTTGGGGTCAGTTGCAAAATCAGCTGCTCGCGACCGTAGGGCATATTGTCTTCAACACCGGATACGCCGCTGATCTCGGTGAGGATATTCTTGAGGTCGATGGCCGCAGCTTTAACGCTGTCCAGCGTATTTCCGGCAATACGAATTTCAAGATCCTGACCCGGCGGGCCGGCAGTGGGCTCTTTGATCGACAGGTTCTCAAGACCTGGCACCGAGGGGATACGTGAGCGCCACTCCTTGATGAATTCCCGGTTGCGTACAGTGCGTTCGTCCGGTTTGGTCAGTTCCACCAGCACCGAGCCTATGTTGTCGCTCCTGCGCCGTTCCCAGTCGCCGCTTTCACCCAGACCCTTGCGTGAGATCGCGATCTTGAGCAATCCACCGCCGAAGTGAGCATCGGTATCCCACACTGCCTGTTCGATCTGGGCCAGGTAATCGGTAACGTCTCTTTCCGGGGTGCCCGAGACAAAATCCACGTTGGCAAACAACACTGGGCCTTCCGCCAGGGGAAAGAAATTGAAGGCGATCCGCCCGCCGGCTACCCAACCGATACTGCCCATTAATATCGCAACTGACAATGCTACTGTCACCCAGCGGTGGCGGACACTGGCCTTGACCATTGGGCGAAAACGGCGCTCACGAAAACGCGCGAAACCCTCGTCTAGCGCCTTACGCAGCCCTGTGGGGTGGTAACGACCCATGCGGGTGAAGGTAGCGCGCAGGTGCCCGGGCAAAACCAGGAAGGATTCAATCAGTGACGCGATGATCACGCAGATCACCACGATTGGAATGGTTCGCAATATCGAGCCGATGATGCCGCCAATCAGCAGCAGCGGCATGAAGGCTGCGATAGTGGTCAGCGAGGAAGACAGTACCGGCGCCAGCATCCGCCGTGCGCCCTGTTCGACCGAACTCAGTGCGCTGTCCCCCTGCTCGAAATGGGTTACAGCATCTTCGCCGACTACAATGGCATCATCGACGATGATTCCCAGGGTCATGATCAGGCCAAACAGGCTGATCATGTTGATCGAGCCGCCGTACAGATACAGCACCCCCAGTGCCGCCAGGAAAGAGGTGGGAATACCCACCGTCACCCAGCCGGCAGCAGGCGCGTTGAGAAAAAAGTACAGGATCAGGATCACCAGGATAAGCCCACCAATGCCGTTTTTCAGCAGTAGCTGGATACGATCCTGAATGTATTCCCAGCGCTCATCATAGAGGTGCAGGCCGATGCCGGGCGGTAAAGTAGGTCGGGTCTCTTTCGCCCAGTCACGCAGGATCTGCGCCGATTCCAGGCTGTCGGTTTCACGGTTGCGCGACAAGCGCATCTCCACCGCGGGGTTACCGCGAAAGCTCACTTCGGTCTGCGCGCTTTTGGGTCGACGGTTGATGGTGGCGATATCGCCCAGTGTCAGTAGGCGGCCATCCTGTGCCACTACGATTGGCAGGTCGGTGAAAGCCAGTTCCCGGCGTCGTTGGTCCTTGAAGCGCAATTGGCGGGCAGACTCGCCCCGACCGATGATGCCGACCGGAAAATCCCGTGAGGCAGCGCCGATGCGCCGGCCGATGTCTTCTAGCGACAGGCCAAGTTCACGCAGCCTGCCAGGAGGTACCTGGATGGCGATTTCCTCCTCAGGCAGCCCGAAAATGCGGATGTTGGAAATGCCACGGTCGAGCAGTTCGCGTTCAAAGCGGTGTACCAGGCTGCGCAGGCCGCGCGGGTCGTTTGGGCCAGTCACCAGCAGGCTGGCCACCATCTCATAGTTGACAATCCGTGAGATCTCTGGAGTGTCGGCACCTTCTGGCAGGTTACGCACCAGGTCAACCCGCTCTTTGACCTGGTCCAGCGCTGGGCCCATGTCGGTGTTCTCACGAAATTCCAGCATTACCACCGAGCGTCCATCGACCGATACCGAGCTCAGTTCCTTTACCCGGTCCACGCCTTTGAGTTCGCGCTCCAGCGGTTCGGTGACCAGGGTTTCGATATCCTCAGCACTGGCCCCAGGCCAGGATACCCTGACTGAGACAAAATCGATATCAAAGCTGGGGAAGAACTGGGTATTGAGCTGCGATACCCCCCATAGCCCGGAGATCATCATCATCGCCATCAAAAGATTCGCCGCCACCGGGTGACGGGCAAGAGTGCTGAGCAAAGTCTGTTTCACGCCGGCGCTTTAGTCGCGAGTGGAGATGATCTCGACCTTGAGCCCTTCCACGGCGTTCGGCAGCTGGCTGGCGAGGACTGTATCGCCGTCCTGCAGAGCAGTACTGCGGAAAAGGCTCCAGCTGCCCCATTCACCATTGCGGTATTCGCCGACGTGTTCAACGGCGACCCGAACCAGGCGATCGTCGCTGATGTGGTACACCGCATCAGCGCCATATACCGCTGTTACTGGCAGAGCGAAGACGCCTGGCTGCGGTGGTAACGAGACCAATACTGGTATCGTGCGGCCAAGTTCCAGTGGTGGGTGTTCACCCTTAAAATCAAAAAACCCATCGACCCCACCTTCACCCGCCTCAATTTTTCCGGAAAGACGTGTCAGCGTGAGTTCGACCGGGGCGCCATCGAGCGCCGCAGTTGCATTGATCGGTGTACCCTCACCCAAGCTCTGACGGATTACCGGCAGATGGCGGTTGGGAACCTGTGCCCGAATCTCGGTATAGGCGGTATCAAACAGGTCAATCAGCCGGTCGCCGGGGTGAACTCGGTCACCGGGCGTCACGTGCACGGTTGTTACTCGGCCATCGAAAGGGGCAACTATCCGTGTGCGCTCAAGGTCGCGCAGCACCCGGTCGCGCAGTACAGCAGCCCGCTGGTGGCGTGCCTGTAATTGGGCGAGCCGCGCTGGATGATCGGCAATGGCCCGCCGCCGGCTGGTGAGGCTGAGCATCTGGCGCGTAACGGCCTGGCGGGCTTCATCCACATTGGCCTGCGAGCCAACCTGAGTCTGCGCCAGCCGCTCGGCCCGTTGCAGAGCACTTTGGGCCAGCGTCAGCAGGGTGCTTTCCTGTTCCAGTGCACTGCGGTCGGTACGATACCGGATGTTTTCGCTTTCAATCTGGGCCTCGATCTCGGTGAGTTCTGCTTCTCTTTGCCTAAGAACAAGGCGCAGATCATGATCGTCCAGTTGTAGCAGTTCTTCGCCTTTACGGACTGACTGGCCGACCAGCACCCGCACTTCCTGTACATCGGTTGACAAAGCGGAGCGCACTCGGGCCTCGCGGGGTGATTCGATACGCCCGTAAAGACGCACCGTAGGGGCCAGAGGCTGGTGTTGTACGGTCACAACTTCTACTGGCCAACTGCGTTCGGTCGGGGTTAATGGCTGGTCGATCGGGCGGGAAGATGTCAGCGCCATGAAAACCGCAACGCCGGCACCCAGCAGCAGCACGGGCAGGATTAAACGAAAAATTCGGGACATAGGATATGGGGCCGGGGTACCAAGACCCCACATATTAACTGTTGTTGTAAACGATCCCTGCAGGGATCACGCAACTCTTTCCTGAACCCGGTTTGGGTTCAGAATGAATGCGGCACATTGCCCCGGGGGAACTGGCACCTTCGCAGAGTCTGTATTTGAGCGCAAGTTACGAAAAGTCAAGTAATTAGAAATGGGGCTGGTAAGGGGGAATACAAGGCCGGTTGTGCAAGCATCTGACTCTTGCGCCACTATTAACCGACCAACCGAAACTCACCTGGCCGGTTTCTTGCGCCTTGTGAATTACCAGCGCATAAAGTTGTGCCGCTCACCCCGGTTTGCCGGTGGCCGCACCTTTTGCAGCTTGGTTACTCTTGACATTTAATTTGTCGCCGTAACTCAGTCAGTGGTTTTACGGGCTATGGTAAATGTTATTTGGCCAACCCGTGACCGGCTGCAGTCGGCTTGTTGCACTAATGTGCCGAGATCACCGGTTGATTTAAGGTTGCTGATCCGCTCGAGGATGGGTTCGAGGTCGCTTTCTGAGACTAGACTCCAGATCGAGTCACCGCTGCGCCAAGCCGGATCCAGTATGCCTTCGGCGTGGAAGTAAGCTTCGCCCTGCAGAACGATGCTGTAGGGCACTTGGCGGTGTACTCGGACAAAGCCACTTTGCCAAAGTAAATCATCGAGCGCCTCAAGGTTGATAACTTTCTCCTTCATTCTTTGTACAGCCTCCGGTATAAGGTGATAGAACCAGAAGCCTCGTTCGAGCTGTTCTTGACCACAACTGTTGATAATGACAGTTCCTCCAGGTTTGAGCACGCGGGCAAATTCGCGCAGTACGCGGGCGTGGTTAGGCCAGCCGGCAGCAGCATTGTCCGGCAGGTGGTGCAGAACCTGGTTCACCATCACGGCGTCGGCACTTTCATCACGCAGCGGCAGTAGGTCAATGGGTGCCTGGTGAAAAAGGACCCGCCCGCGGTATCCGGCCGATGCTATTTTCGAGCGAGCCTGCGCAAGCATTTCAGGATTGATGTCGACGGCCTCGATTTGACCGACCGCAGGTGCCAGGGCAGCAGTGTACAAACCAGTACCGCAGCCGCCATCAACCACGACCTGGTGCTGTAAAGAGACTGGCCCGTCAGCAAGCACTTGCCGAATGACTTCAATCCCGACCGGCGCACGAGTCTTGTCATAGGTGTGACTTGCCCCGGAATAGTTTTGGTAACTGCTCATGAGATACATTCGTCGATCAGGGGTAACTGTAACGGAGGCCAGGACGCGGATGGAAGAGCGGCAATATCGTGCTGCAGGCAAGCATGTGCGGGCGCTTTGAGCGCCACAGCGCACTGTCGGAGTTTGTCGAGGTAGTCGCCGGGTTGGTTGGTAGCGAGCCGGAGTTGTTGCCGGCGAGCTACAACATAGCACCTTCGCAACAGGCGCTGGTGGTCAGACAGAGTGTAGCCGGGCTACGGGCTGAACCTGTGCAGTGGGGGTTAGTGCCGGGCTGGGGTAAGGATTCCCGGATGACCCGGCCGATCAACGCACGGGCCGAAACCGCGGCTGAGCGACCGATGTTTCGCCAAGCCGTCCGCAGGCAGCGCTGCCTCGTTCTTTGTGATGGCTTCTACGAATGGCGCCGCGCGGACGATGGTTCCAGGCAGCCGTTTCACTTGGGGCTTAAAGATGGCAGGCCTTTCGCTATGGCTGGTCTGTGGGCGCGTAACGAGCACCTGGAACAGGCGCCACTTGAGACTTTCTGTATTGTAACTACCGAAGCCAATGACGCTTGTGCCACAGTACACAAACGGATGCCATTAATCCTGCCCAGAGGCCACCACGGCGAATGGCTGGACCCGACAATGCGCTCCGTTGATCGGTTGCAGGCAATGCTTAAGCCGTATCCAGGAAACATGCTGGTATACCCGGTGAGCCGCACCGTCAACAATCCGGCCAATAACACTGCGCAGTGTATCGAGCCGCTAAGCGTGAAGATCTGAGCAATAGGCAACTGATGACAAAAAGTACAGGCCAACAGTTAGCAATAATCGGCGGCAGCGGTTTCGTTGGCCGCCAGCTTAGCGCCCAGTTACTTGCCCGGAACTACTCCGTGACCATACTGACCCGCAGTACATCGACCCGCCTGCTAAAAAGACTTGCAGCAGCCTGCTTACGAGTGGTGAATATCTCTTCCGATGCTGATCTACTTGCGGCACTGGCAGGCATGGATGTACTGGTGAACCTGGCAGGGATCCTGCATCCGACTCCTGAGCACAGTTTCCAACAGATCCACGTTGAGTTGCCCAGTCGCCTGGCGGCGTTGTGCCGCCGCGCTGGGGTTTCCCGGTACCTGCACATGAGTGCGCTGCAAGCGAGCGCGGCTAAAGGGCCCAGTCAGTATCTTTTCAGCAAAGGGGTAGGAGAGGATGCAGTGCACGGAATCGGCAGTGATCTTGCGGTTACCAGTTTTCGCCCGTCGATAATTTTCGGCGAGGGCGACAATTTCTTTGGTCGGTTCGCGGCGATGCTGCGTTGGCTGCCGGCGTTTCCACTGGTTTGCCCACAGGCGCGGTTTGCACCGGTCTGGGTGGAGGATGTGGCGGCCGCCTTTGTTGCAGTGATCTCGCACCCGCCGGCGGAACTCGAGGTCGTGATGCGGCCACTACTCGGGCGTTACGCCTAACCCCAGTGGTGCCGGAGCGCCCTTCGTGTTTATCCATATAGATAATTATGTTTGCCTGTTGGAACCTACCGCCGGTACTTGGTGAAACCTACCGCCGGTAGGTGAAATGTCTCTCCCGCAAGTAATGCAAAAAATTAATTACACTTATAATTCCTTCGCTAATTAAAGGAAGAAGAGATGGCACAACCCAGCAATGCTCCAGTAGTCGCGCCAGTTGTCGACCCGGCCAGCGACAGCCCGACGACCGCAAAGCCGGCAACGGAAGTGTTGGCTTTGATGGGCAACGATGCCATTGCGCGGGGCGCATGGGAGGCGGGTGTCAGGGTGGCTGCGGCTTATCCCGGTACGCCCAGTACCGAGATACTGGAGGCGGTAGCCACCTACCCGGCCGAGGATATTCAGGCGCAGTGGTCACCCAACGAAAAAGTCGCCTGCGATGTCGCCATCGGCGCGTCATTTGGTGGCGTCAGAGCGTTAGTGGCGATGAAACACGTCGGCTTGAACGTTGCCTCCGACTCTCTGATGTCACAAACCTATATTGGCGTCAACGGTGGCCTGGTGTTGGTGGTCTGTGATGATCCCGGCATGCACAGTTCGCAGAACGAGCAGGACACGCGGCTTCTTGGGCGCTTCGCGCAAGTTCCGGTACTGGAACCGGCAGATGCGCAAGAGGCGCTCGATTTCACTCGCATCGCATTTGACCTGAGTGAGCAGTTTGACAGCCCGGTCATAGTACGCAGCACAACACGTCTGTCACATTGTCGCAGCCTGGTCAGAATAGGCGAGCGCCGCGAGGTACCACCCCGAGGCTTCTGTGAAGACCCGGTGAAGAATGTGATGATTCCCGGACATGCGCGACAGCGTCACCCCAAGTTGCTGGAGCGCGAAAGCATTGTTCAGGAATATCTCACCACCTCTGAGTTGATCCACTGGGAACGGGGCGATACTTCGGTCGGGGTGATTACGTTGGGTCCGGCCTATACCTACGTCAAGGAGGTGTTGCCTGGGGCAAGTGTGCTCAAACTGGGTGTGTCATATCCGCTGGCCGAAAAAGCAGTAAGAGAATTTTGCGATGCGGTGAAGCGGGTGATCGTAGTCGAGGAACTGGAGCCATTCATTGAGCACGAACTGCATGCTCTTGGAATCGAGGCCGAAGGCAAGGCATTTTTCCCGAGGATCGGCGAATTTTCTCCCGAGATTGTCCGTAGCGGGTTTCACCAAGCCGGAGTCCTGCCAGGTCCAGTAGAGAACCTGGCCGACGCAGAACTGGGTATTGAGCCACTGGCGCGACCGCCTGTACTGTGTGCGGGTTGCCCGCACATCACGACCTACATGGCCATGCGAGCTCTGAACGCGCGGGTCAGCGGTGACATCGGCTGCTACACGTTGGCAGCGGTCGAGCCGCTGAAGGCGATCGATACCTGTGTGGCGATGGGTTCGAGTATTGGTGTAGCGATAGGTCTGGCCAAGGCCGGCACTGAAAAGAGGCCGATCGTGGCAACCATCGGTGATTCCACCTTCCTGCATTCCGGCATCCCACCGTTGATCGACGCGGTCTACAATCAGGTAGACATCACGGTATTACTGCTGGACAATCAGACCATCGCCATGACCGGTGGACAGAACCACCCTGGCACGGGGATTACCCTGCGCGGGGAGTCCACGCACCGGGTGGATTTCGAGGAATTGATCCGCTCACTCGGGGTGCAATCAGTCAAAGCAGTCGACTCTTACGATGTCGGCGCGCTCTACCAGGCTTGTCGCGATGCCGTCGAGTACCGCGGGGTAAGCGTGGTGATCTCCAACCGGCCCTGCGTGTTGGACCCGGTCAAGATCAAGGGGCCTTCCTTCCAGGTCGAGGCGGCGGGTTGTACCGCCTGTCAGGCCTGTATGAACCTGGGCTGCCCGGCGCTGACCTGGGGTGAGCAACGATACGAGGGACGCTACAAGGTTATGGTTGACGAAGCGCTGTGCATGGGTTGCACTCTGTGTGTGCAGGTTTGTCCCTCTGATTGCATCCGACCCGCTATTGCACAGGTTCATCAATGAGTCGATCCCTCCATTCAGCCGCGGTCGCTGAACATCAGGACAGCGCATTGCGTGACCCGGCGGTTGCGACCAATGTGTTGGTGGTCGGAGTCGGCGGCCAGGGCGTCATCATGGTATCCAAGGTCATCGCGCTACTGTGCCAACAGCATCAGCTGCAGGTCAAACAGAGCGAGGTGCACGGGATGGCGAAACGCGGCGGCGTGGTTTTCAGCCATGTCCGATTCGGCGAGCAGGTTCATTCCCCAACGATCCCGGCCGGTGAAGCAGATGTCATTCTAGCGCTGGAATGGGCAGAGGGGCTGCGCTGGCTCAAGTACCTGAACCCGAAGACGGGCACCTTTATTGCTGACACCCAGCAGATTGTGCCGCCCTTTGCCTGCCGCAACCGTCAACCTGGCGGCCTCTCTGGGTACGACCAGTTGACCGTGAACGAGATCCGCTCACAGTTGCCTGGCACCTTGGCGCTGGATGCCAGCGGAATCGCCGCTGAGTTGGGTAACTCAAAAGCGGCGAACACCGTGCTGT
>Ga0208406_1000362_pt1 | contig 18727 bp, 21 predicted proteins | sample ETNtaG_15_FD_185769 | JGI IMG/M metagenome (GOLD analysis project Ga0208406, IMG submission 185769) | Marine microbial and viral communities from oxygen minimum zone, Eastern Pacific Ocean - ETNP201302PF89A (SPAdes) (version 2) | ecosystem: Environmental > Aquatic > Marine > Oceanic ...
AGCACCAGGCTCACAGCATCCAGTTTAAATTCTTTCGTATACCGCTTTCTTCCGGCCATTTACTTTCTCCAGCTAAAGTTCAATTATATCCTTAACTGGACTGGTCAACTCAATTAAACCACCTCAAGATAAAGCAAATCATATATTTAATTGCAACGATACAATTAAGTTATTTTATCAGTCGAGCAATCGCTATCCTGGCGTGACTAATAATTGGGGTGCGACAAAGGGGCAAGATTGTTACAACGATGTATGCGTTGTTTTAAACCCGACCACTTTAAAAAAGTTTCGGGAAGGTGCTTTGGCAGAACTACCACAGCAAACGAAGAATAAGCTATACGTTGCAATAACAAGAACTAAGGGCTGTTTATACTTCGTCCCAGAAAACCTATACAGGGAATTTAGGATATAAGGCTATCGTTTCTCTACAGTAATTAATCAAACAGCCCACTATCGCTTTGTGCAGATGGGTGGGTATCAGAATACACAGCACTCAATTTAGCTCTGCTAACATGGGTATATATTTGGGTTGTGGATATGTCGGCGTGCCCAAGTAATTCTTGGACATGTCTTAGGTCTGCATCATTTTCAAGCATCTCGGTTGCTGTTGAGTGTCGGTACAGGTGACAAGCTCCAGGGCGTTCGATGCCAGCTAACTTGACGTATTGAGATGCCATATCAGAAAGTTTGCCTGGTTTATAACGTTTACCATTGTTGGCAAGAAACAACGAGTTACCAGAGCCAATAAAAGCGAACATTGGCCTAATCTTGCCAATATATAGAACTAGCCATTCCAATGCTCGCTTACTGATGGGTATTAGCCTTTCTCGCTTCCCTTTGCCATGTACTCGAATTAGCTCGCTCTGAAAGTCAACATCGTCCAAATTGAGTTTTATAAGCTCCCCTCTGCGTATCCCTGTGGCAAAGAAAACCTCAAGTATGACTCTATCCCTCAGTCCTTTAATACCAAACAGTAATGTTTGTCTGAGGATGCTTTCAATTTCATTGACGCTATATAGCGCTTTAGGTAATTGAAACCCACGGCTTGGTAATTCGATGCTTGCTAACGAGTTTTCGGCCAACAAGCCTTTCCGATGCATGTATTGGACAAATGTTTTTACGAATGTCAGGAGGCTTCGCTTCTGTGCATCACTTAATGGTTGGCCGTCAAGCTCCTTCCTGTAAACATTTAGATAAGCGTGGTACTCATCCATTAAATCTAGGTTTATTTGATCTATATAACGAACACCTTGCTCTACAGCCCAGTAATAGAACTTCTTGAGACCACTTTTTTTCCCTCGAATAGTATCTGAGGCTTGTCCCTTAGCGAGACAAAGCCACAGATAGTAAATGACACATCTCCAGATATGCTTAGTGGACGGTTTTTCCATGAATCAACTCGCGTGCTACGTTCATTCCGGCCACTTCAAAGTCTTCTGGTGATGGACGAGTCCAAATTACCACTGGTTTATCCCAGTCCCGAATACGTGGTGCAACACGATATCCAATTGCAGATATAATCTCACCAGTTTCGTTAATAGTTGGGAAGACTACACAACCTCTGAAGAGTTCATGTCCCGACGCTCTCACTAGTCCGCAGCGCTGTAAAGATCCGCGAATTGCTCCTCCTTCAAACGAGCGGCGAGGCGGGATACTTTTTCCCATCGTGCGATCACAATAACCTATGAACTCATTATTCCGAACGTCTTCAGGTATACGCCCAGTTCCGTTCACAAAGTCGCGAGCTAAATCGCTATGCAAAAATCGTTTATGGTAATACTCGAAAGCCTGGCTGATATGAATGTCATCTAAGCTGAGTTGACCGATTACGTTGGCAAACTCTGTTGGTAAGTTTGTTAAAGCCATTACGAGTCCCCCTTAGCATTTTTGCGGCGGAAATTATCGCCTTCTAAAGCAATTTCGGTAGTACAGTGGTAGATGCGATCCATTAATGCATCAGTAGTACAATCTCTTTTGAATACGTCGTACCAAACATCCTTCTGATACTGTGAAGTGAGTATCAACGACGACTTTTCTGCACGTAAGTCTATAAGTTCAAACAGCAACTGGCGTTGATTGTTGGTAAGAGGGGATAATCCCCAGTCATCGATAACTAGTACCTTCACACGACAAAGCTTCTTCAAGAAAAGTTTGAGCTTTTCCAAACCTTCCCGCTCTTTTATCTCCATATCTCGAAGTAACTCACTGTAACGATAGAAAAGCACCGAATGACCATGCAATATTGCCTCGTTCGCGATAGCACAACCTAAACGAGTTTTGCCCGTCCCAGCTTTACCTGTTAATCCTAAATTTTGCCCATATTTCATCCATCCTAATGTCGCTATATTATTAATTTTTTCAACAGACAAATTTTGTGAATTATCACCGGAAAAGTCGCTAAGATGGGCATCAGGAAATCTCAATTTAGCAACCTTTTGCAAGCGTAGAATAAGTGCATCCGAATCAAAATTAACCTGCTCTTCAACCGCCTTTTGAATACGCTCACTAAAACTGACATCTGCAAACTCAACGTTGTCTTCTTGAAGCGTAATTTCATTAAAAAAAGTGCTAAGACGCTTTTGCGTAAAGAACGCCTCCAAATGTTCTGGGTTATTAAACATCTTTGCCTCCTTTATAGTATTCTGAGCCACGTAGGTTGCTTGAATTAAGTAATTCAATAGGTACTTGATAATCTTCCGCATCCTCCAATAAGTCAGACTTAAGCAATAACTCGACATCTTCTACTTTTGTCCATTGACGCTGTAGAGCATAGTTACAAGCTGTTTCTAATTTCTCACCGTACTTCTTGTGGAGTTTCTTAAGCATTGTGCAGCGCTTGCCTGCATGTCTGGATTTATCAGAACGGTGACCTTTATATTGAAGCTCAACAAATTTCATAACAGATTCACCAATAGCAAATGCCCAACGCAAAAACTCCTGTTTATTTTTCTTGGCTTCGTATTGGTGACTTTCTGGCATACACTCCATAGGTCGAGTCATGCCCATGATTTCGTTGCTTAGCTTATGTCGTCTGACTTCTTTAGAACCGCAATAAGCAATGAACTCCGTTGCCGTAATACGAATCTCAACCGTTTTACTACAGTATTGGTGAGGAATCGCGTAATCATGACCTTTGTAGTTGATTAAGTAATTGGCAGGTACTTTACGGGTATATCGTTTTATGTAGGGCTGGTATGGCGTCTCTGGTAACTTTCCCAGTACCTCTGACTGAAACCTAAAATCCCGACTGATCCCATACTTCTGCATTATCGATGTGTTAATTTCATTAACGGTTCTCAATAGACGAGCGTTTAAGCTTTCGTCTGAATAAAAAGTTTCTTCGCGAATCCAATTAATATCCCTGTCTTCAAGGAACTGGACACCTTTTTCAGCATTAGCATTGTCTGGAGGAGTGCCAACTCTGGATGTGTCACAAAAGTTCCCGTAATATCTCGCGAAGTCGTCCATTCGATCTGAAATTTCTGCTAGTAGACCTGCTTTTTTGACCATAGCTTTAGCATTATCAAAATGAATCACCTCCGTAGTACCACCATAGAATTCAACGGCTTTGATCAAACAAGTGACCCATGAAAAGCCTGTCATGTCAGGAGTTGCACAAGCAAAAACTTTCTTTGAATAACCTAATACAGCCACAAAAACGTAACGCTTTAGTTTCTTTCCACCGTTATGAACAAACACGGTTAATCCCATATAATCCACAAACATGACTTCGCCAGGTTCATATTCCTGTTTCATTTCCAATTTATGTGATTTTAGGAAGCGTCTAACGAGTTCAAACCACCAAGAACGATGCAAATAATTATCTGCTCCATATTTTTCTCGTTCTCTGAGAAAAATACTGAGTAATCTCTTCCGCATTTTCTTTGGGCTTTTCTGACGTTCTTTTAGAATTAGAGCAAATGGCGGTCTTGGCTTGTTCGATGTTCTAGCCTTCAGACCAGGGAAGAACAACGTCAATAATTCCTGATCTTCCATTTGATCGAAATCAGGTAGCGGCAGGGGTAACGCAATCATCTTCACAAACAGTCTTCCGACGGTTTGATGTGAAGCGTTAATAAGTTTGGCAATTTTACGTGTTGATTTATAAGCGTATAAATCTTCTTTGGTTATAAAAGCTCGTTCAATCCCATCTTCAATAGCCTTTGATACCAATAATAAAAATATACGTATAAAGTCGCGTATTACTGCAATGTCTACAGTTTTCATGGTTCACCTCTCTGTTGATAACAAAAAGCGCAGACGCGACAGAGCCACAGTTAGCCTGAGCAACTTGACAGTCAGCCGACATGAACCATACTTACCGCTTCGGATAGCTATTCGATAAAGTATTTAGAGCCTCGCAGCTGCAACTGCGGGGCTTTTTCATTTCTGCACCAAGTTCATTTTCAATTTATAAATAGTGTTAGATTTACGACATCATGAACCTCCTTCCTTTGATTTGGCCTTTATTCGTTCTTGTGCTAACCATCTGGCGACATCTCGGCTAAGCGCAAACCTGCCGCGTCGATTCGGTAGCGAAAAGATTTCGACAGGCACCGAGTTGCGAAATATTGCCTGCCTGAATGCATCGGCACTGGGGTAACCAAGCGCCGAATAGAGTCTTTCACCAAACAGTAGCGGGCCGATATGCATATATAACTCTGCTTCTATTTGTAGTCTTAGCTGTTCAAGTTCATCGGTATATTTGTTCATCACGGTCTGTCACGGTTACTTATTACTTGGAACATAGATGCCTGTACAGAGGGTTGCCATGAGGATGGTTAAAACAAACGATCCTCTAATTCATGGGCTATAATTTACGGATGTTTTCGTGACAGAACGTGACGGAGGACGGCATGTCCCACTCGATGTTCAAAACGGATGAAATAAAAACGCTAAGGATTTCAAGCTATCTCAACTTCGTCTGTAACAGGGCTGGAATAGAGCTGACGGGGTATCAGTTTGAGCGTTACTTTGAGCCGGAGAAAGTAATCCGTGATGAAGCAACTAAGGCTGTAAAGCGCAGTTGTAAGTATGACCGCTATATCTATAAGTCAGTGTGTCCTAATCACGATACTGCAATGCTTATAGAGTCCAAAACAAGTGGCTCTATTGAACTGCTTTACAGCCCAATTTGGCGAGTTCTAGATTGCATTGTAAGTGGCAATGAGCTTAATTCCAGTATCGAAGAATTACATCTTGTGGTTCAGCAAGAGTTGTTAAAAAGTAAACGCGACTCCACCAACCATTACGTTAGAAAATCAATCTCTACGACAAGCCTTGAGAATCTTATGAAAGCTGGTGATTTGCATGGTTTATGTGGGTTGCTTATCTTGCTTTTTGGAACTGACAGAACGCTTTTAAAGCCATCTCGATTGTCAGTTGAAAAACGTCTTTTTGAAATGCTAGTTAACATTGCAGCTGCTGAATATCCAACTGAGGTAATTTGGAATATCTACCAGTGCTACTTCCCCTATCTACCTCGTAGAACTTCTCGCAAGGAGCTAACTTTCGATGAGTTTAAGTTCAAAGTTGCTCAAAAGAACAAGCTACTAACTTTAGCAACAAACAAAGGTCACATTATGTTTTTTGAGGAGCGTTGTCGATTCTTAAACCTAATGTTTTCCGGTGACTGCCAGCTCATCAAACGTGAACTCAAGTTACCTGGAAACGCACTGATAAATAGAGGTGAAAAGGTAAGAAATTTGTTCTGGTTAGTGAAAAGACTCAACACGTTGCGCCCTTATGGTGATAGAAGACGTTTCATCTATAACTAAATGTCTAATATTGACTATGGAATGCTGCTGAAAAATTGAGGATCTTTCTTGCATTATTAAAAGCTAGTCACTGTTTTTGGATTCTTTACCACAAGTTATTACCTGTAATTAGATACTTTTTAAGTGATCTAAAGTGGTAATTTAATTGTCTTTTTTTGATTTCATTCTCAATCAATGTTCCAACTACTTTAGTTTGAGTGTTCCTACTAAAACGGTTCACAGTTCCAAATAGAGAGGATCTGATGGTTCAATTAACCGGACTATGCAACTGCATATTCCGGTCTAGCGGAACCACTGCGCATTTTTAGCTGGAACACACATAAATTTATTCTGGAACAAGTTCATGGTGAGAATGGAACAACCCTTGAAGCTGGGCTGCTCTGAGCGTAAAAATGGGACGTGTAACCAACTAATATTAAAGGAAAAGATTTTGTAGTGGTTTATTATCTAGGTAAAAAGAGAAGAAAATAAACCATTATCGCATTGCACATGCGTATTTTTTGCGGATAAACATAAAGAGTTTTATTTGTACTGCCTCGCCATAATAGAGCAGTAATTCTGGAGTTAAGGCAGTAGGGCTATTGTTTAGCTACCGCCAAAAACATATTTCTTTGCTTTTTTCATCTGGCTTTGTTGCTGAAGCGATTTCTTATAACTCTGATTGCTTCACCTGTTGCAATTTTGGTGTCTGGTAAATCAAGGACGACGTTGATGATGTCGGCCATTGCTTCATTACTAAATCGAAAGTCAGTTGGTAAACCATTTATCTCATCAAATTTTTCGTCAAAAGCAATTACATAGTCTTTAAAGTTAGATTGCCGCCCATTAATTACATGCTCTGGAAATTGACAATGCGTGGGATAAGGTTGCGCTTCTTCGAACTGTCCTATGGCTGATACCAAGTCGGCAAGGCACGGCCAGTATTGCAGGTCGTATTGATAAGTCAGTGATTTTAGTTTTTCTGATACGTGAGATTCATATAAATAATTGCCCTCGCTAGCCATATCAAATAAGCCGTCAATAAACTGATACTCTGGCTTAGAAAAGCCACTAGTTTCGAAAAGCTCTGCTCGTTTACGGAGTTTAGATGCAAGCTCAGATGCCAATTCAACGATATCTTCCCCAAGCTCATTTAACTCCTTAAAGTCACTTCGTGCTTTCATCACATCATTTTTACTGAAATCTGCACTAAACCAAATATGTTCAAGTATCAACCAAATGTAAGAATTCTCAGGAGGATAACCTTCAAATTTATCAGCGTAACCAAATCTATCAATTAACTCGCTAAAAGGACGTTTTAACTCTTCTGTACGTTCAATCATTCGCTCCAAGATAGGCCAGTAACTCATCCAAATTGGTTGATCACCTTGGTAACTTTCCAGCTCTCGTTGAATGAAAGCTTTGCAGAATTCTGTCGGGGTACTTTTTGGTAATGTCATTTCTATGTTTCCTTCATTTTGATTTTCCGACAGCATATCTTCCCCCTATGAGTACGTCCGTATCAAAAGAAAAAATAATTCACTACCTTCAGATCGAAGCATAAAAAAGCCCCGCAACTGCGAGACTTAAATGTTAAATCATCACCTAAATCTTAGGCCAAATGATGGTTTCGCTGCAATTTATCCCCCAAGTTGACGATCCCTCTCAGACATTCTGACGACCCATTCTCAAAAAGTCTGATAGCATCTCTCGAAATAATTGATTATTAGTGAGTTCGAATGAGTATCAAGAGAGAGCGAGAAGTCATTGAAGGGATATTTTCTCTCATTTCGATTGGACTGACGGAGCTGCTATCGTTCGTTGTCCGCTAGACTTAACCAAGGCCCAGGCTTGTCGATGTGATTATTAATACTGCTAAGAAGGAATATGCAATAAGTGCATATTCCTTCTTAGCGCATGATGAGTTGTTGTATTTTATGCAACAACTCGCTGCCCCCCCCTAACGGAAGAATACAATGCTCGAAGAAGCCATTTTTTATTGCCTTTAGCGATGATGGTAGGTGCTACGATGTATGTCATAAAATACAAGAAGCAAGGAAAAGGGTAGTGCACCGCTCACTGGCTCCTAACGTGACGGATTAAAAGCGCTAGCACCCAGATAACGCCGATGGCGACACACAAACTGATAGGGGGGGACGCATTCATTAAACCACTCTCATTCACAGAAAGCACTTAGAAGATATTAGGATGCAGCCGTTATCCCCATCCATCGCGATAATCGCCGCTATCGTCCTGGCGCTTAGCACCATCAATTTCATTATGAAAAAACTCAATTAATAATGCTCACTACGGTTTTTTTCTCTTCGCGTGGCCTTTTATCGAAATGCTCACGCAGCTTTACCCACCGTCGCATATTTTTACGCACCTGAGCACGCTCCTGCTCACGTTGTGTCAGGTCGTTATACTGGTACTCTTTCATTATTTTGCCACCTTGTTCCCTAGGCTTAAAAAGCCGCATAATTAGTCATAATGAAAGTTTCATAGTGATAAAGTCATAATGATACTTTCATTATGCGTTTTTCCTAATGTGTTGACCGCCTCGCGATTACGCTTCTATACTAGCTTTACTTCCATTACAAAGATATTCCCGACATGCAAGAAGAAGAGGCTGAAAAAATACTGAAAGCCGCAGAGGAAGCGTGTTTCGATGCGATATTTGAGATTCATAAAGTTGCCCGCAGACACAATACCTCTATTGTAGTTGAAGTTGGCGGAGTCCCCGTCGAAAAAAAACCTCTGACAGAAAAAGAACTTAGCGCTCAACAGGCCAAAACCAGGAAAAGCAGACCTAGCTAAATTTCCTAGAACTAGAGTCATGGTGAATGCCAAGGGTACAAGTGCAATGTTCAGTATACACGTCATTGGCAGAGAATTTACATCCACTCTAGCTCTACGGTCAGGCCGCCTTTAAGTCCAAGCGGGACGAGCGAACCTGATACATCCTTCTAGACCATATGGTCTCCTCCAACGTCTTCATCAAGCTTTCCGTGAAAATAGACGAAGTCTTTATTAATTTTTTAAGATGGAGTCAATTAGCATTAGTAACTGCTCTAACTAGCATTCCGATAATAAAAAACCCCACCAACGAAGGGCGGGGCTTTGGATCCAAAGTTAAAAGCACTTAACATTTATTCTTTTTGCAATTTTAATGGAGAGTTAGGGAGAGCATTGTTTGATTCAATGTACTCACAGAGTATGTCTAACCTTTTATCGAACTCATCTGAAGAATAAATTTTCTCATCACACGATGTGCTCCCGTTATAATTCACCACGCAATACTGATATTTCTTTTTTTCGAAACTAAGTACAACCTCAGTCGCCCTCACTCCGAGAAGCTCATTATTCAGCAAAAATGTAACTTTCTTCGCACCTCTATAATCCAAGTGTTTGTATGCGACTTCACCTGACAATTCATTGTCGTAACTTTCAGATAATGTTTGTGCATTCACTTTGGTCATCGCAATAATAAAGATAGACAGTAAAAAAAAGATTCGCAGTTTAATTTTCATCTTTTACTCCTCCCCACTCTTTGCCCTGTTCAGCCATCTTTCCTTTTAGATCAATTTTGGGGGTCTCAATTTTGGTTGAATTATCACCATCAACTATTTCTACCTTAGTTGTCATTTCTCCCTCCTGTAAAGAACCATCATTTGAGGATATTGTTACCTCTGGAGTTTGTGGGGTATCAACCAATACGCCCTCATTATTGTGTGCAATTTATCCCCCAAGTTGACAGCCTCTCTCAAACATTTTGATAGAGTGTTCTCAAATGTTCTGATGGCATTTCTCGGAAAGCCTGACAGTGAGCGAGATCGGTAACCTGTTGGAAGAGAGTTGGACAGATTTCAGTGGACTGTTTTATCATCGAAGATTGCTGAATGGGGATGCAACTGGCACTAGTGTGTAAGGATTTACAACACAAATACAGGAATTCATGCATTCAACAACGAACACTGAGATAGTGATATCATCGCCAAGCCAATTGCACCAGTGATATTACATCCTTGCAGTGGCACCCTCATGAAGTAGGTGGATGAACCGCATTTCCAGCGACTTATCACTATTATGATAAAGTCATAATGAAACTATCATAATGATACTTTCATTATGAAGGTGTTTTCTAGCAAGAGAATATTACGCGGTTTCTTTCGGACTTGCGCTCTCGCGCATTAGCGCTCGATGAGTGAAAACCTGGTGCTTCCTTTTTCGGTTTTTTAAAACTACCTACACATAGGTAAGTAAGTTCGGAGACGCATTCGTGTTCATAGTTCAACGAAAGCAAATTTTTCATCACTTCGAACATTGGAAGAAAGAACTACTAATATTATGTCTCGTATCTGGATGATACTGGAATAAGTAAGATGATATTTACATTTTACATCGCGAACAAATTAGCTATTTACATATTCACGAAACACTTCAGAAAATGATAGATAATCTAACTCACTTCCATCGATGGTAGACTCCCTTAACATACCTTCTATTTCGTCCCATGTTTCAACAATGTGCTTAAGATAATTTTTGTCATCTTCTCTATTTAAAAGACCGCGAATAAACAGATAGTCATTTTCAGGTTTACTAAGCCCATTCTTGGCCATCTGATATAAAGAGGATGAATCAGATGCTCGACTGCACAAGTGAACTAAATCTCTTCGATTCATTAAATGACCACTGGGTTCAGCAATTAAATCCATTAGTTCGTATATATGAGGAAGATTTAATTCCATTCTTATTGAGGGATTTGGGTGAGAACCAATAGGAGTATCACTGGGAGTACAATCGACTTCATCACTAAATTTGTGAAAGATACATGACAAACTGCAAACCAGCATAAACAGCGCTACTTTCAACTCTTCCTTATTGTCATCAAAATGTCTCATTAGCTCGTATAAGCATTTTACTGTTGCATAACTGTCAGCACAAAGTTCTGTGACGTGAGATACAGAAGACTGCTTGCCTCGCAAAACAGCATCCCCTGCAACTTTGCTTTCGAAAATGCGTGTTTGCTCATTGCCACCTATTTCTTGCCGAATATATCCATGCTGTTGAAGTAAATGACCCAATTCATGAAAATATACAAAAGTTAAAGCGCCAACAAACATATTGTGAGAGCACTGCTCTACGGTGAAAAGTTCAAATAATGGTGGCGCATCGTCCAGATTATTGAAGAAAGTAGACCACCAATCAGTAGTGTGCTGCTGAAAGTAAAAATCACTAAAACCTTCAATATCTCTATAAAGCTGTCTCACCAACTCATAATGTAAGCAAATTTCATGCTCTGGGGGATCTTTGATACCTGACTTCGATGATGCACTGGCGTTAAACGTCGGTTCCGTTGACCACTTTAGGGCTAATACTCCATCAATAGGCGCGTATATACTTTCATTAAGATCTTTCGTTATTCCATTCAGGACATTTGCTGAAAGCTCATATATTTGCAGGTCTTCCATTTTTCTTTTTTACTTTTTATATCGCTCGTATAAACCAATTTAATTCAGTAACTATGAAAATCGGTCGAAAAAGCCTCGCTAGCGCGAGGCTTTATTCCAAAATACCCTAAAAAATTAATCGTCTTTTTTGTCTAACTGACTCCCGCAAGAATAGCATTTCTCCTTGGGAAGCTTGTAGTTCAGAAAAGAGCGAATAACTTGGCTTTTACCACATATTGGACACGTATAATTAATTGCGTTTGCGATCAATATAATGGCGAAGACAAAACTTAGTATATAAAACGGATTCAAAAAAAATTCGCCGCCAATACTGATAAAATTAAATCCTATAATACAACAAACTAATGCAATTAATATTAACTGAAATTTTTTATGCTTTGCCATATCTCTACTCAATTAACTCTTTAACTTTATCTGCAACTTGCTGTGCAGCCTGTTTAACGTCATTCCCTGTTAGCGTGAACGACTTGCTCACTGTTGTATCTAGACCGATTGAGGGGCCTATCTCAACGGCTGCACTGGACTCTGTGCCTGAAAAGTCTCCAATAGAAACGGTTCCAACAGCAGCCCCCACATCTAGTGAAGCAGAAGGGTCATCAAAATTTGCGTCTGTATGACTACCAGCACCTTTACCCAATGTAACACCAGCAATAGCTCCTTTCGTCTTGATCGTTGGTTCTTGCTTCATTGCGCCTTTCGAAGCTCCATTTTCCACATTAGATGCACTTGTACCGAAGCGAACAAACAGACCTGATGTTGTATTTCCTTGGCCCTTTGCATTAGGTGTAAAACTGACAGTTCCAATATCAACTGAGCCAACAAATGGTACTTTAAGTGAAATATACGTTTCTCTATAGTCTCTTCCGTCTGGGTCTACATATTTATACGGATTATTCGCAGCATATGCATACCTATTAAACCCTTGGATCTTCTCTTCAGATAGAAAAGACACTGCGTCTTTCGGATCATTCGAATAAAACCGACCGATAACTGGATCATAGTATCGTGCCTGCATATACATTTATCGACACTACGCTTCATAGTAAATAGTCAATAAAGAATAATTGATTCAATACTTTAGTAGTGTAGCTTAGTTCTTGAAGTCAGTTGAATAAAGAATAAAATAATAAAGCCCCGCAAGGACGGAGCCTTATTTAGACAAAGAAAATTAAGATTGTTTTCTAAAAAAATTAAGGCTTAATTTACCGTTTTCTTTAAACATATTTTGGTCGGCGACTTCACCTGCTTTGATAGCCTCTTTCACGCCAAAATATGCAATCAAGAAACCAATTAAAGAGGATGCCGAAAAAGCAATAAGAAACGTATAGAAAATTCTTAGAAGATTAATTTCTCCGCCTCCCCTAAATAAGGTTAAAGCTATAATGCCGCCGCCAATAATGCTCATTGCATAAATAAATATGTATCGAAAAGCCTTCAAAAAAGCTTTATTGGCTGTTATTTCCATTATTTATCTTCTCTTAATTCAGTATTGATAACACTAGCAGCGGTGCCTTCTGCGGCTTTTTGTAAAGCCTCGCCTCCTCGATTCAGAGCTGCGTCTAAAGTTTTACTACCCGTATTGGGGGAAGGAGCTTTTAAACGTAAGCGATCAATTTAGACCGTCTTTTCCTCATTGAACTACCCCGTAAAATAGTCCCCGTAGATTTTACTCACGGAGACTTAATCGATGGCAACAAAAAGACGTACACGCGAGCAATGGCAGGTATTGGTTGATAAGCAAGCAGCAAGCGAACTGTCGGTCAGTGAATTTTGTGCACAGCATGCGTTAACAGTATCAAACTTCTATCTGTGGCGTAAAAAACTGAGCGATGATAGCCAATCGCTTGCGCAGCAAGATAACTGGCTTGCCTTTGATATGCCAGCAAGTGCGAACCAGAGCGCAGGCTCTGCCTGGGAGATTGAACTGGCATTACCCGGTGGTGTGGTGCTGCGGATGAACCGGGCTGCCTGATGTTACCCTTATCCAATGGGCGTATTTGGCTGTATACCGGTAATACGGATATGCGCAAACAGTTTGATGGGCTGGCGGCACTGGTACAGGGCAAACTGGGGATGCAGGCGCATTGTGGTGACTGGTTTGTGTTTATCAATAAACGCCGCACGCAGCTAAAGGTGTTGTATTACTACCAGGGCGGCTATTGTTTGTGGAGTAAACGGTTAGAAAAAGGCACCTTCGCCAAAGTCACTGACGGTACAGCAAAAACACCATTAAACAGTGCTCAGTTACAGTGTTTGATTGATGGCATTTACTGGCAAAAAGACAAACAAAACAGGCGATTTAATTGACTGATTTTGTTATAATTTACGCCATGAAAACACATTCTATTAGTCACCTTTCACCGTCTGAAATTGAGGCTGCCTTTGCTCATCAAGCTGAGGAGATTGCGCAACTCAAGCATCAACTGGACTGGCTTAAACGCCAGTTGTTCGGGCGTAAGTCTGAAAAGGTGTTAGTGGATAATCCGGCGCAGAGCAGTTTGTTTGATGAGGGTGAGACACACGCCTTACCGGCAGACACCAAACCGGTGAAGGCCCATACCCGTTCCTCACAAAAGCAACGTCGCGACTCGGATGTGAATGATGAAGGCCTGCGTTTTGATGAGACGGTGCCTCAGTTGATTATTGATGTGCCTGCGCCTGAGTTACAGGGGGCGGATGCCGACCAGTATGATGTCGTGGATATCAAAGAAACCCGTCGCTTAGCACAACAGCCCGGCAGTTATGTGGTACTGGTGTATCGTCGTCAGGTCGTGCGTCATAAAACCACGCAAACCCTTAAGGATACCCCAGCCCCCATCAATGTACTGGAAGGCTGTTACTGCGATGTCTCACTACTTGCCGGCCTAATGGTGGATAAAGCGGTATATCACTTACCGCTTCACCGCCAACATCAACGCATGCTTGATAGCGGTATCACCCTTAGCCGGGCTACCTTAATCAACTGGATACAACAAGGCATTGAGCTGCTTCGGCCCATCGCCAAGGCCCAGTGGCAGCACATTCTGCAAAGCAAAATCCTGATGATGGATGAAGTGCCCATCAAAGCCGGGCGTACCAAAGGGGCTGGCCGAAAACCGGGGCAAATGAAACAAACCTACTTCTGGCCGATGTACGGTGACAGTGATGAGGTGGCGTTTACCTGGAGTCACAGCCGGGGCATGTTGCACGCCAAAGCACAGTTACAGGACTTTACCGGTACCTTGCTCACAGATGGCTATGCCGCTTACACCAAAACGGTTGAACAATTAAATCAACACGAACGGCAGATTGTGCACGCTGCCTGTTGGGTACACATGCGCAGAGGCTTTGAAAAAGCCCTCGACAGTGAGCCTCACACCGCACAACAGGCATTGGATATTATCGCCACACTCTACCGGCATGAAAAACACATCCGGGATAAGCAATCAGACCTGGCCGATATCCATACCTACCGCCAACAACACAGCGAACCACTCGTGACTGACTTCTTCCGGTGGGTCTACCAACAACGACAGCGCACTGATTTACTACCCAAATCCCCCTTCGCCAAGGCGCTTCATTACACCGCTGAGCGAGAGAGCCAACTCAAGGTGTTCCTGAGTAACCCCGCGTTACCCATGGACACCAATCATCTTGAGCGGGCACTGCGGGTAATCCCCATGGGCAGAAAAAACTATTTGTTCTGTTGGTCCGAACTCGGGGCTGAACAACTGGGCATATTACAAAGCCTGATGGTGACTTGCCGCCTGCAAGGCGTCAATCCCTACCATTATCTGGTGGATGTATTGCAGCGTGTAGCACTGCACCCGGCCAAAGATGTACTCGACCTGACGCCAAGAGTCTGGAAAGAGAAATTCGCGGACAAAAAATTGACGAGCGATTTAGATAAAATGGGGTGATCCGGGTCTATATTGATCGCTTACTTTTAAACCAACGGCATTAGATAATGCACCAAGCTTTGTCTTACCAGCTCTAACAGTCATTTTACCTGCACCAGTAGTTGTGTCTAAAGCCGTATCTCCAGCCCTCTCAAGACTTCCTGCATGATCTCCTGTGAGTCCATCAGAGATTAGGGAAGCAGTTGCAGCAGAACTTGTTTCGATTGTTTGATTGCCAGCAGTCGCAAGAACTTTCTGACCTACGGTTAATCCTTTTGTCGCAATACTCAAGCCACTAGAAACACCTCCTGCTACTGTCATTGCGCCGACTTTAGTCCAGTTATTGACTTTTCCTTCAGTCAAAACTTGCGTACCTATTTCAACAGCAGCACCAACGATAGCTCCGATAGCAAAATTTAAAAACTCGCCATTTGGATCGGTATATTTATATGGATTATTGTTTACATACAAGTATCTGTTGAATGACATTACTGGATTTTTAGGCGTCCAACCAACAGGATCATTCGAATAAAAACGTCCAATCACTGGATCATAGTATCGTGCCTGCATATAGCTTAAGCCCAATTCACTATCGAACTTGTGTCCCGCATAGCCTATTTCATTACTAGCAGTCTCATAGGTATCCCCAAATGGCTTATAGTGTCGTCGACTATTGTTAATAAGTGTTCCACTATTGTTAGATTGCGCCGTAGTGCTGCCTAGAATATCAGTATGAATAAAACTTGATGATGAACTAGAATCTTTTGCTATGAGACGACTTCCAATATAAATGTAGTTTTTCCAAACGCCATTACTCTCACTGAAGAGAAGCTTTCCATCTTGACTGTAATGATAATATGCCGTGCTCCCGCTCTTCGCAGACTTTACTCGGCGATTGAATCCATCATAGGTAAATGAAAATCCGTTCGCCGCAGTCATCTGATTCGCCAAGTTGTAACTCATACTAAAGTGACTGTTATGAATAATATTGCCACGAGTATCGTAGTTAAAGTAACCATAGGCTTTTGCTTTGCTTCCAGAAGAACTGATACTTTTAAGTCGACTTTGGTTTGAATCAATAGAATAGATTAATGTGAATCTGTTTGAACTCAAGCTGTAACTGCTTTTGGAAACTAGAGTTATCAGGGATGAAGGAATTACCGAAGTTGTGCGTATGCTCCTATAGTAATCCCAAATATATCTGCATAAGCGACTCGAATAAAAGCGCCAAGATCATAGCCCAGATTTAAATCAGTTTTGAGATAATAAAGTCAGCTTTCAACCGTGCTTTTGGTTCTGAAACGTTTGCTAAGCCATACCCTCAAACTTCTTTAAGAGAGAAGCAAAGAGTGCTCTATTGTTCGCTTTTTAGTATCTAAAAAGACAATAATTTGCGAAACATTGTTTCATTAAAAACTAGTCCTGACGGGTGAGGTTTACATCTTCTCAGGTTACAGTTTTTACATTACATATGCTTGAACACTTTCGATGCTGAACAGCTTATTAGTAGAAACCCTGTAGCCGATTCAACTCCTGCTATCATTCGTAGATGTCCGTCCGGCTCGATACTTCCAAGACCCAATGTAGTAATCGTAGTTAGTGAAAAGTAAAAAATATCCATGGAAGTGGCAGGTTGCTTAAAATCGCCGAGCTCGAAATAAAGTCCAATTTCATACGCCAGAGTAAAAATGACTGCTAGTAAAAGTTGGCTCGAAATGGCAATAACGACTACCGACAGTGTTTTTATCCAAGCTCCCTTCAATCTCTCGCTGATATTGTCCGCGACTACTGAAATATTAAAAAGATGCAGCCCTACGCAGATCAACAGTGCAGCTAAAACTATTAATATAGACAAAAACATAATATTTCCTTGTTGGTACAAAACTTGACTAGTTAAGATTGATTGGTTTGTAACCTCTCTCAAGCTTTCTTTTGTTAGAAAGATTTACAAATATTAACTATTTCTTAAGTAAGGATTACATATGAAATACTCTAAGTTCGCTGCAATGATAATAACTTCAACTGTAGCGATGTTTTTAATGATGTACTTAAATACCTACGCTATCTCGCATGTCTGGTTCAGTGAGACAAGGACTTATATGGCACTCTATATGGGGGCAGGCATGGCGATTATAATGTTAGCTTTCATGTTAGGTATGTATAGCAACAAGAAACTCAATACAGCCATTTTTATAATAGCGGCACTTACTTTCGCCTTGTGTATCTATCTTGTTCGTTCACAAAGTACCATTTCAGATACCGCTTACACGAAAGCAATGATTCCTCATCACTCTATAGCTATTTTGACTAGTGAGCGTTCTAACCTTGAAGACGTTCGCGTACGAGAATTAGCAAACGGCATTATTAAAGCTCAGCGAAAGGAAATAAAGGAGATGGAGTGGTTGATAGAGGATATAAATAAGAATGGCAAGGTAACAACTCAGGAACAGGCCGAACAGCGTCCAATTCCTCAATTTGAAGGTAAATTGAATAAAGGAAAGGAAAATGAGTAAGAAAGCTATCCTATATAGAATGGTTACTAAAGAGCACATTTGCCCTTACGGTTTAAGGTCAAAAGACTTACTAGAGCGAGAAGGCTATTCAGTAGAAGACAATCATCTTACTTCACGTAATGACACCGATGATTTCAAGCAAAAGCATGGTGTAGAAACGACGCCTCAAACCTTCATCGAAGAAAAGCGAATTGGTGGATATGATGAGCTTCGTAAATACTTCGGGAAAGGAGAAGCGGGGCAGAACGGAACTACTTATGCACCTGTTATTGCGATTTTTTCTGTGGCAGCTCTGCTATCGTTAGCATTCCAGTTCTTTGTTTCTGAAGACTTCATCTCTATAAGAACACTGGTTCTCTTTATTGCTTTCTCAATGACACTACTTGCAGTTCAAAAATTGAAGGATTTGTATAGTTTTACAAATTCGTTCATAACCTACGATTTGTTGGCAATGAGGTGGCTTCGATATGGTTACATCTACCCATTTCTTGAAGCCTACGCGGGGATAGGAATGGTAGCTCAACTGCCTGCCATAGCTGTTGCGCCATTTTCACTATTTATAGGAACCGTTGGGGCAATTTCTGTCTTTAAAGCAGTATATGTGGATAAACGGGAGCTCAAATGTGCTTGTGTCGGTGGGGACAGTAACGTGCCGTTAGGTTTTGTTTCACTATCAGAAAACATTTTTATGATAGCAGGCGCATTACTCATGTTATCTTTTTAGTTACAAGAGTTGCTTATCGACTAAACTTAATAAAAGTAACTCTATCAGCTTTTAAGATTGAAAAGACTGCTTGTTTAACTACATAGGAAGTTGTTTATCTTAGTTACAAGCAAATGTCATTGATTAAAGTGTCCTTAAGACTTATCTTTTCTAAGGGAATAACGTCGCGTAAAGGTTGAGAGCAAATACAAAGTTATGAGATCTATTATTTTCACACTATGCATTGGATATTTATTGGTACTGTTTACCGTGCCAGTTGATGCGTGTGAAATGAAAATGGATGAACATAGCTCATTAACTAAGGTTTCTCACAAATTCGCAGACGCTCATGAGGAGAAACGTAGCAGTTCACCTAGTTCTAAGCATCAAAGCGCTCACACTGATG
>Ga0208406_1000364_pt1 | contig 18711 bp, 12 predicted proteins | sample ETNtaG_15_FD_185769 | JGI IMG/M metagenome (GOLD analysis project Ga0208406, IMG submission 185769) | Marine microbial and viral communities from oxygen minimum zone, Eastern Pacific Ocean - ETNP201302PF89A (SPAdes) (version 2) | ecosystem: Environmental > Aquatic > Marine > Oceanic ...
CCAGAAGGTCCCTGATTTTGGCTAATTTCAATCCACAATTTTCTAAGCTTGGTGAAATCCTGGTTCATCTTAAAAAAATCGATGAATCGCAACTCAATCGTGCCTTGGCTGAACAGTCAAAATCCGGTGAAAAACTGGGAGCAGCATTGATGCACAGCGGTGCGATCACAGAAGATGATTTAGTAACAGTATACGCAATGCAGCTTGGGTATCAGAAGGTCGACGAAGAAAACCTGTTCAATGCTGATCAGGAAGTAGCCAAACTTATTCCCGAAGATTTTGCACGGGAGCATAATGTTTTGGCATTGGCTAAATCCGATTCATCTATCCAGGTGGCCATGGAAGACCCGGAAGATCTGGTCGCTATTGATAACCTGAAACGCCTCACCAAACTTACTCCTAATGTACAGGTTGCTGGTTCCTCTGGTCTCCAGCGGGCTATGGATGAAATTTATGGTAAAATTCGTCAATCCGGTGAGGTGGAAGAAGTCTTTGAAGATATCAAAGTAATTACCGGAGATGAAGATGATGCGGAAGAGGTAGACCTTTCACCGGATAAAGTTTCAGCAGAAGATGCACCTATTGTAAAACTGGTAAACCTGATACTTCAGGAAGCTATCAAGGAAAGAGCCACAGATGTCCATATTGAACCGCAAAAGAAAAATGTAAATGTACGCATCAGGATTGATGGTGTTTTACAAACGATTATGACTCCACCGACAACATCTTTAAGTGGTTTAGTCACTCGTATTAAAATTTTGTCCAAATTGAATATAGCCGAACGTCGATTACCTCAAGATGGTCGATTTACCATAAAAGGAACCAACCGTGAAATTGATGTTCGTGTATCCATACTGCCCACTGTATATGGTGAAAAAGTTGTCATGCGACTGCTTGATAAAACCGGTTTTGCTTTTAACTTAAAAAGCTTGGGTTTTGAACAGGATATGTACACCATCTTCAAGCGTGTAATTGCCCAACCATATGGTATGGTTGTGGTGTCCGGGCCAACAGGTAGTGGTAAATCCACCAGTTTATATGCTTCTCTAAAAGAGATTAAAGGCGAAGGTACAAATATTACTACGGTAGAAGATCCTGTGGAATATCAATTGGATGGTGTTAACCAGGTACAAACGCACGATGATATAGGTTTATCCTTTTCAGCTTCATTGCGTTCTATCCTGCGTCAAGACCCGGATATATTGCTAATTGGTGAAATTCGCGATGAAGAAACGGCGGATATTGCAGTAAAATTTTCCTTGACGGGACATCTTGTTTTTTCCACAGTTCACGCCAATGATGCCGCATCAACCATTACCCGTTTGCTGGATATTGGTGTTAAACCATTTTTAGTTGGTTCTTGTTTGAATCTTGTTATGGCCCAGCGTTTGGTTCGAACAATCTGTGAAAATTGTAAAGAATCGTACACACCTACAAAAGAAGAACTGGAAATAGTAGGCTTGGAAAAAACAAAGTTGAATGGCAATAAACTTTTTAAAGGAAAAGGGTGTAGTCATTGTAGGAATACAGGTTATCATGGGAGAACGGGAATTTTTGAATTAATTACTATGACCAAGGAAATACGCGGATTGGTATTTGACAATGCCAATGAAGGAGTGATTCGTCAAAAGGTGATGAATGATGGAATGGCCACACTTCGGGATAGTGGTATTCGCAAAGTACTTGCTGGAGTTACGACGATAGCAGAAGTACTACGATCAACTGTTGAGGATCTTTAATGCCTGTATTTTCTTATTTGATTAAAGATGAAGCCGGTTCTCGCCGCGAAGGTGAATTACGTGCTGACAGCATCGACTTAGCTATGCAGAAATTAGCTGCTAATAATCAGATTATTGTTAATCTGCAGGAAGTGGATACGAGTTGGGATTTTATTGGTCCCTTCATTGATGAGATCAACCTTTCGTTTGAACGAATGAAAAACCGTATACCGTTGAGTAATTTGGTATTTTTTACACGACAGTTAGCAACAATGTATTCAGCCGGATTAACATTAGAAAGATCCATTCATGGACTGGCAGCAGAAGAGAAACATACTCGTTTTAAAAAAGTTTTGGTCAACGTGAGTGAAAATATTCGTAAGGGATTATCCCTTTCTGAATCTATGCAGAAACATCCCGGTGTATTCAGTAATCTCTATATAGCATTGACTAAAGCAGGCGAAGTCAGTGGAAACTTGAATGTTATTATGGACCAATTAGCTACATATTTAGAAAACCTGGATGATGTACGCCGAAAAGTTCGATCTGCAATGACTTATCCCATATTTATGGTTATTTTCCTTTTTGCCATGATGGCGAGTATGTTTATTTGGATTATTCCAAAATTTTCAGAAGTTTACGCTCAATTGGGTGCAAACCTACCTGCTGCAACTCAAGCGATGGTGGCTATTAGTGAATGGATAAGCTACAATTTTGGTAAAATAATGTTTACTATTTTTAGCGTTTTTTTTGGTATATGGATTATTTCAAAAACAAGGCGCGGGGGGTATGTCATTGATACAATTAAATTAAACAGCCCTGTGTTTGGAGCATTGGTAGAACAATCTATATTGAATAAATTTTCAAAAACTGCCGGCATTTTAATCGGTGCAGGTGTGCCGATTATTGAATCCATGCACCTTATGAAAAAAATTGTTGAAAACCGTGTTTTTGAAAACGCTATAGAAGATGCAACAGAATATATTCGTGACGGATTTAATATCAGTACAGCTTTGCGGCGAACAGAACGGTTTCCTGCAATATTATTGCAATTAACAGCCACCGGTGAAGAAACTGGTGAACTGGATTCACTATTGGATAATGCGTCCAATTATTATTACAAACAGGTAAATGCGTTGGTTGAACGCATGACTACATTGATTGAACCCCTACTAATCTTATTGGTCGGATTGGTGATAGCTGTTATGGTCATTGTAACCTATTTGCCAGTATTCTATTTGGGATCCGCCTTGCAACAGGGATTATAATGGACTGGTTACCCGTCATTACAACATTTATTATTGGATCCTGTGTAGGCAGTTTTTTAAATGTACTCATCTATCGCTTGCCCAGAGAAGAATCAATTTGGAGTCCCAGATCTCACTGTCCCCATTGCAATAAAACGATTCCATGGTATCGAAATATTCCATTGGTTTCCTTTTTTATTCAAAATGGAAAATGTGCAGAGTGCGATGCATCTATTTCCTGGCAATATCCCCTTGTTGAAATTATCAATGGATGCGTTTGGGCTGTGTGTTTTTATATTTTTATACCCTTACAAGCGGGGCTGACTGCCATGTTTTCTTCAGTATTAATTACCTTAGCCTGGATTGATTATAAAACAATGATGATACCGTTGTCATTAATTATAACAGGTATATGTATTATAGTAATTAGTGTTTTTGCTGGTTTACTTGTATGGCAAATGGTTTTTTGGGGAGCCTTTGCAGGTGTGCTTATTCCATTAGCAATGATGGGTTTAACGTATCTTTTCACACGACGACAGGGTATGGGTTGGGGTGATATTCAATTGGGCTTGATTCTTGGTGCCTGGCTGGGACCGTGGTTTATGATGATAGCTCTTTTTTTAGCAGCTTTGTTTGGAATTTTGGCTTGGATTAGTATTTCAATAATCAATGGTTTTGATCGCAATAGACCATTACCTCCTCATGATCGGTTTGATCAATATGACCTACGCAGCTGCAGAAAATGATGTTGTTCAAGGTTTTGCGTTGAAATCTCAACTACAGGGAGATCACGTTTTACACTTTAATATTCCCGAATATGAATTGGAAGATGTTGAGATCAATGGGCAATATTTTAAACGGCCAAAGATAGATGGTGCAGGAAAGACGTCATTGGTAGGAAACCCTGAATTACCTGTAATAACTACATTTTATGCAGTTGAACTAGGTAAAACGTACCAGGCTCAAGTTCGTGTGGTTGAATCTGAATTTGTAGATAATGTGAATATACTTCCTTTACAGACATGGGACAATGTCACAACGGATGAAGTGGTAAGTTTCAAACGGAACATAGGTACATATACTGATGTGACATCTTATCCTAAAAAACTGGCAGTTGTCTCGAATCCAGCTATATTTCGTGACCTGGAACTAGTAACCGTTTCATTTACACCTTTCCGATATCATCCTCTTCAACAGAGGTTAGAGGTCATTCGTTCAGCAGAGATCGAATTGGTAGAAACGGGGACGATAGAGAATGAATCCCACCGTCCTGCAAGGCGTTCACGGACTTTTGAACAATTGTATCGATCCATTGTAGTGAATTATGATCGTTTCATGAGTGATGAAGAATATCAAAAGCCGTCCATTCTCTATATCCTTCCAAGTAATTCTTCCAGCATTATGTCCTCTGTAAATAATTTAGTAAACTGGCGTCATAAATCAGGTTTTGTTGTAAATGTGACCTCTACCAATACGACCGGTTCATCTGCATCTGCAATTAAGAATTATATTCAAAATGCATATCAAACCTGGAACAATCCACCGGAATATGTAGCTTTAGTTGGGGATGCTTCAGGATCCTACTCCATTCCAACATTCTTTGATAACTGGAGCAGTTATAATGGTGAAGGTGATTTTCCTTACAGCCAATTGGATGGTACAGATCTGTTTCCAGAGGTCTTGCTGGGTAGGCTTTCGTTCAGCAGTACAACAGAATTAGCGACGATTGTTAACAAGACAATCCAATATGAAACGAACCCCTATATGAGCGAAAACTGGTTCACCCGCGCCTGCATGGTGGGAGATCCATCTTCATCAGGGATTTCATGTATCATTACCAAGGAAACAATACGTCATTATCTGGAAGAGTTAGGTGGTTACAATGATGTGAGAACTGTATACAGCGGTTCTTTTCCAAGCCAGATGGTGAATAACCTGAACGATGGTTTAACCTTCTTTAATTATCGTGGATATTGGGGTATTAGTGGTTTCAACAATGGTCATGTAAGCGGATTGAGCAACGGTTTTAAACTGTGTGTTGCTACTGTGATCACATGCGGAACAGGCTCATTTGCATCTGGTACATCCATAAGCGAAACATTCATTAGAGCGGGAACCCCCTCGCAGCCAAAAGGTGGTGTTGCTGCTATCGGTACGGCAACACTAGGTACACATACAATGTTCAACAACGCTGTAGATTTGGGCTTTTATTACGGTATTTTCGCCGATGGCTTGGAAACACCATCTGCTGCCTTGGTAAGAGGTACATTGCACTTGTATCAAACATACCCTTCTAACCCAAATAATTTTGTCAATATTTTTACTCATTGGAATAATCTTATGGGTGATCCGGCATTACGTATGTGGACTGGAATACCCCAAACATTTACGTTGACGTATGAAAATAGTATAGATCGCGGCACAAACTTTATTGATATACATGTGGCTGATAGCGATGGAAATGATATGGAGGGTGCTGCAGTAACAATTTTAAAAGGTAGTGATGAAGTATTTGAATCAGGATATACCGATGCTTCTGGAAACGTAACTTTGCCAATCAATTCTTTTGCTGCTGGAAATATGTCTGTAACAGTAACAGCTAAAAATTATATCCCTCATCAAGGAACGGTAATAATTAATGATGCAACAACCAATGTAAATATCCTTGCCGGCCAAGTGATTCTTGACGATGACGGAAATGCTCCTTCAAATGGTAATGGTGATGGTATTTTAAATGGCAGTGAAATTATTGAGCTCACAATCCCGATACATAATTATGGTACATCTTCTGTTGACGGATTAACCGGAACTTTAACAGCTCATAGTAGCAATATAACTGTAAATATGGGTACAATTTCTTACGGTAATCTTGATTCTAATCAAACACTTATTCCATCAGATCAATTCGTTATAGAGTTAAATAGTAATATTATTGAAGGTCAAGTCGTTGAATTAAGATTGACTTTAAATGATGATAGCAGTAATTCTTGGGAAGGAATGCTCATATACAACACTGCTGGCTCATTTCTTGAAGTTGTTAGTGTGAATGTAATTGGCGCAGGTGATGGCGTTTTAGATCCAGGTGAAACAGCTGATCTTCAATTTACCTTATTAAACTCCGGATCTGTAAATGCAATGAATGTGTCGGCTGAGTTAAATACAAATATGTCAGCATTAGATATCATTGATGATAGTGGGGTATGGGGAACTATTTTATCCGAACAAACAAGGAGCAGTGTTGATCATTTTACTGTTACAGCGAATGAAGGTATAATCCCCGGAACTATTGCCCATTTATTTCTAACAATTACTGGGGATGATGGATTTGAATTGTTAAGAACATTTACCCTTCAGATTGGAACTGTTTCTGTAACAGATCCATTAGGCCCGGATGAACATGGTTACTATATTTATGATAGTGGTGATCAAATCTATGCCAATGCTCCTTTTTATAACTGGATTGAAATTGATGATCGTTACGGAGGAAACGGAAATCAATTACCTATATCTGATTATGGTGACAATGGTGACGATGTAACAACTATTTCCTTGCCGTTTGGTTTTAGAATGTATGGTCAGGTCTATAGTCAAATTACGATTTGTTCAAATGGATGGATTTCCATGGGGCAAACATCTATAGAATCTTTTAGAAATTATCCCATCCCGGGGCCGGGTGGCCCATCACCTATGATTGCCGCATTTTGGGATGATTTAACGACACAATCTAACGGACGTATATATTCCTACCATGATGTAAATAATCATCAATTTATTGTCCAATGGTCAAGAGTAAGAACATTTGATAATAATAGTTCTGAGACTTTTCAGATAGTACTTAAAGATCCTCAACATTATTTTACACCTACTGGTGATGGTGAAATCTTAATTCAGTATCAAACGTTTAATAATACTTCATCAGGTAGTTACGGCTGGGGACAGGTTCACGGCGCCTATTGCACTGTGGGTATAGAGGATGTGACAGCCCAGCGCGGGCTGCAATACACATTCAATAATCAATATCCTACGGCAGCCATGCCTCTTGATGATGAAACGGCAATTCTCATTACGACCAGGGGGTCGGATATTCGTATGCGTGGTGATGTGAATCAGGATGGCGATTTGGATGTGTCTGATGTGTTGATACTTGTGGACTATATTTTAAATCAGGAAACTTCTAATTTGAACCCCTATCTGGCAGATATGAACCAGGATGAGATTATAAATATTCTAGATATGATTGGAATAGTGCAGTCAATAATGGGTTATTAATTATCGGAATGAATATTTATGCCTTTTGTTCCTATTTACATATTGAGTTTCACAGCGCTCATTTTAATAATCATAGGATTGTTCGAATTTTGGCAGCATCAGCAAAACCTAGCTGCAATACCGTTGCGTATTCATGTTAATGGTACCAGGGGTAAATCCAGTGTTACTCGCTTAATAGCTGCGGGATTGCGTGCAGGAGGATTACGGACTTTTGCCAAAACAACCGGTACTGCCCCTCGAGTTATTGATTCACAGGGTAAAGATCGCATTATTCATCGTTTACGATCCGCATCCATTGGTGAACAAGTTCGATTAATACGCTTTTTTGCACAGGAAAAGCCAGATGCAGTTGTGATGGAGTGCATGGCTGTCCAACCCCAATATCAATGGATATCCGAACAGCAAATGGTTAAATCCCATATTGGCGTTATCACCAATGCCCGTCCGGATCATTTGGAAGAAATGGGTCCAACGTTGGATGATGTGCGGCTTTCTCTAGCAAATACGATTCCCTTTAACGGTAAAATGATTGTGGGTGAAAATGATATGGTTGAAACTATTGCATCGATTGCAAAATCTCGAAATACAGATCTAAATGCATCAGATGAATTCACAGTTTTGGAAGAAGATATGAAAGATTTTACTTATCTCGAACATCCTCAAAATGTCGCAGTTGCATTGGATGTTTGTGTTGAGGCAGGAGTTGATAAGAAGATTGCCTTGGAAGGTATGAAAAAGGTTAAACCGGACTTAGGTGCGTTGGTAGTTCAAAAACTTGATTTCGGAAATGGACCTATTTTATTTATCAATTCTATGGCAGCCAATGATCCTGTTTCCACCTTGCAGATCTGGAATTTTGTGGAACGGCGCTATCCTGTGGAAGGTGAAACGTGTATTTATCTCAATTCACGTGAGGATCGGCGAAGCCGCACGCGACAATTACTCCAATTGATTTATGAGGATATTAAACCGGATCGATCCATTGTGCGTGGTCAAAAAGTGAATTCAATGGTGAAGCATGTGGAATATCATTCGCCTCAAACGAGTTCAAAAGTGATTGAAGAATCAGAATCAATGAGTAAGACGATAAAACAATTAGAATCCTTACCCAAAGATTCTCTTTTATTTGCTATGGGAAACCAAGTAGGGTTTGGACAGGAGTTGATCGATAAATTGATGGAGTATCGTGCAAATGGTTGAGATTACTATCGGTCTAGGGATTGCCTTCAGTTTAATCCTGTCTGAAACATTAGGCGTTACTGCCGGAGGTGTCATCGTTCCCGGTTATATTGCTCTATATCTGCACCAGCCTGACCAAGTATTGATGACTTTTCTTGCGGCAGTTATCGTCATTGGTATAGTAAAATTTTTGAGCAATTACATGTTCATTTACGGCAAGCGTCGTTTAGTCCTGACTTTGCTGTTGGGATTTATAGCCGGTTATATATCGCGAAATCTGATTTTTTCACCGATAGATACATTTTCCTATGCGGTGATTGGAAATATAATTCCCGGACTTATCGCCAGTTGGATGGACAGACAGGGAGTCCCCCGAACGCTATCTGTTATATTGATAACTGCTGTTTTAGTAAAGCTTTTGGTTATGTTATTGTCGGGAGGTCAGTTGGATGTCTGATCAACAGCATTCTAAACCATTTATTCCGGTCATTCAAAAAACATCTACATTGGTAATGATGGCTATGGTGGCTGTTATCATTTTTGCGATTGCTTTCTTTTCACGTGTGGAAATAATTTCTGAAACGTACGAAACAAAAGTACAAGCTGCCGAGCACATGGCAAAAGCCATGGAAATGTTGAAAGAAATCCGTTTGGAAAAGGGTGTATTTTTAGACGTTGAGAATGATCCAAACGAAACGGGATTGGTCGGTTCACAATTCAGCTTAACCACCACGGATGAAGGTGATCTTGATGCCAAATTGACTACATTAGATCCCAATTTTTCCGCTGCCATGGTAGAGCTTTTGAATCAAGCCGGATTGCAGTCAGGTGATACAATCGCTGTCATGCTCACCGGTTCCATGCCCGGAGCCAATATGGCCACGCTTATAGCCTGTGATGCCATGAATATTCATCCTGTAGTGATCACTTCTATAGGTGCATCCCAATGGGGAGCCAATGATCCGGACATGACCTGGTTGGATATGGAGAAATTATTATTTGAAAATGGATTCATTTCTGAACGATCCATTGCTGCATCAATCGGTGGACGAAATGACCAGGGACGCTTATTAAGTCCAAAAGGACGGGAATTGATTCGAAATAACATTGCAAAACATGATCTTCCCATTATTACAGGAAAAAGTTTAAAAGACAATATTCAACAACGAATGAACCATTTTAGTAATGTGAATTATAAAACAGTGGTAAATGTAGGTGGCGGTGTGGCTAGTTTAGGGACCAGTTTTAATTTGAAATTATTGCCGCCGGGGGTTGTGTATCGAAACGACATTGAATCCATTTCACGCAAGGGAGGTATTGAAGGAACGGTTGTCAAATTTGTAAAAAAGAATATTCCTCTAATTCACGTCTTGAATATTCAAAAATTGACTGAAAGCTTGGGTATGCCTTTTGCGCCGATTCCAATCCCAGAAATTGGTTCGGGTTCACTGTACGCCATTCAAAAATACAATTTAAACGTTACATTTATTTGTCTTTTGATCGTGGCGGTGATGGTGTTTGGCGTAGGTTGGAAAAGCCATCAACAAATAAAACAACGCATGATGGAGCATGAGCCGGATAGTGTTTTATAGAATAACATTTTTAATATTAATTAGTTATTCCTTTCTTTCCGCAGAATTGCTGAAACCCACGGTAGGCGGGGAGGAAAAGGAAATTCTAAAAATTGCTGGGAAGCGGCGATTATATACTGTCGTGAAAAAAGAAGCAGTGGTATACCAGGTTCATGGTCCGGCACGGATTGAACTTATCGCTCGTTATCCATCACCAAAAAAATCAAAAAAAAGTCAGGTGTTTTCTTATCAAATTACTGTGGATGATGAAAATCCAATAAACATTAATCATAAGTATAAAATTCAAAAAAGCATTCGCTCCGTTCAGCATCCCAGCCATTATTATACATATTCAGGGAATTATTTTATCAATATCGGTGAAGGAGATCATTCAATGACGTTTTCTGCTCAAGGGGATCATAAATATCCTGTATTATTGCGCGTCATAAAGAAAGATTTTGAAACAGCGAAAAAAGGTAAACGTGAACTACAGCCTATGGTTTTTCAGTCCAATCGCAAGGTTGTCGTAGATGGAAAAGAAGTCTCTTATTTTGAATTAAATAATGGCCGTCCATTACAAGTTGCAGTGAATGGGCCGAAAAAATTACGCATTTTATCACGATTGATATTTGAATCTCATATGGGTGAAGAGGAGAGCTACCGCATTCGAGTTAAAAGTGAAAGTAAAGTATTAGGAACGTATTTTATATCCACAGAGCAGTCATCAGAAGCGACACTTAAACACATGACGGATAAAGTTCCTGGGAAATGGCGAACCTGCGAGATCGATATCCCAAAAGGAAATCAGGTCATTTCCATTGAATTGGTGGAAAAGGACCGTACCGTTCTGACCCGTTTTCAGGAGTATAAATGAAAATACTTATCATAATTCTTACGTCATTTCTTTGGGGACAAAATTGGATGAATTATTTAAATTCACCCATAAAATGGACGGTGGGACTGACGAATGGCTACGATAATAATGTATTACGATTATCTGGCATTGAGAAATCTGATGCTGCTTTAGATGAAAGCATCATGGGCGGAGTGGACACATTCGATTCCCATTACGCCCGATTTTCATTGAGCGGACTGAAAAAAATCCAACTTGCGGATAGGAAAAAGCAATTTCAGTTTTATGCTAAGGGTAATGTATCAAATTATTCTCAAAATGAGAACCGCCGGTATTGGAGCGGTAACCTGAAAGCAACCTATCGGTGGGGATCCTATCGCAAAATGGAATATTCACTTCGCCATTTAGACAGCTATTATATCCGTCATTATATTGATAGGGATATTTCTTCTGACCAAACAGCTTCTTGTAGTTTTACGGACCGTGAACAGCGCATTCTTACTTCATATCCGCTGCAACGGCGTTTGTGGGCGACTGGGTTTGTAAGTTATACCCAACGCTATTTTGATAATCCATTCACAGAATTTGACCTAGATATTGTTACTGCAGCATTGAGAGTGAGTAAAAAGATCAATAAACTTGGAACCATCGCCATCGAAGGGAAATACGGACTGGCGGAAAATATCACTTTTGGCAATACAGCCAAAGCCAGTGAACTGGATCGCTCATATCAGCATTTTGAATGGTATATCCCTTTCAGCTATAATCAAGAAATTGGTGGGCTGGATGAAGTAGGTATCTCATTAAGGCGGGACGTTCGCCAATATAAAGCAGAAGAATTGAATGATCCCCTCCACAGCGGCCGGAGCCATGAAGAAATAAAAATAGATATTTGGGGAGAAAAAGAATTAGGGGATAATTTGAAAATTAATGGAACTGTACGTTACCGAAAACGAACAACGAATTCCCAATTTGATTGGGTATCTGAATTAAAAACATTTGACCAGGTCCAAGCCTGGGTCACTCTTGAGTGGGATATGATTTATGACCGTTATTAATAATAGTATGAAGCATCTGACTTTACTCTCAATAATTGCATCCATTTTCAGTTGTATGGAACTAATACTAGATGGAAATAATGAAATTGTATCAAAAAATAAACCAACTACCCCGGCAGTTTTATTCCACATCCCTAATCCTAATCTTTATCCTAATCCAATTAGGTTGCTCCTACAACGAAAAAAATTCAACTGATTTTTATCAACAACGATGGCCTAGTCTCGCCAATAGTCCCTGGCCAATTCATCATGGCAACCCCCAAACAACAGGTTATTTTGATGGTGAGGCAGCTCCAAACGGTGAAATATTATGGGAATTTGATTCTTATGGTGGATACGGCTGCAGTCCTATAATCGGCGCAGACAATACAATCTATGTAATCACTTCGTGGGACACTTTGGGCTCGGGAAATTTAAATTTTGTGTTAAAGGCAATTAATCCAAATGGTACTCTGCAGTGGATATTTCCACTTCTCGTTGAAACTACTTTAGATGTGAGTACTCCATTTAGTGTCACACCAGTCTTGGATAATGAAAATAATATTTATGTTGGCGGTACTGAAGGATATATTAGAAAAATTTCTTCAACTGGAGAGTTGATTTGGGATTATTATGTAGGTAGTAGTATATATCGAAATGCCTTAACGCTGGATTTGGAAGGTAATATTATTTTTATAGACAATTCTGGTTATATATATTCACTAAGTTCAAATGGAATTTTGAATTGGGAGGTCTCTAATTTAGCAGAAAGTTATACTGGTCGTTTTTATCTTCAGGTTGTTTTTTCACCTGATGGTGAATTCATGTATATTGCCGGAAATCCAAATAATTTATTTTGTTTGGATAATCTGGGCAATGTTGAATGGGTTTATGAAACAAATAAATTGACAAGCCCACCAGTCATTACTGATGAAGGTAATATTATTATAACACCGCACCAATTGATTGAAGATTCTCTGCATATAGCCGTACAAATGCTGGATAATATGGGTGATTTGATCTGGACATTTTATGAACATGACAATTATTGGAATATATTAAGAACGCCGACAATTGATTTTAGTGGAAATATAATTTTCAGCAATGAATTAATTAATTATTCGTTAAATGATATAGGTCAATTAAACTGGAAATATGAGTTTAACATTCATAACAATATTGATATTGTCAGTGACAGCGAACAAAATACATTTTATGCTTCCGGCCATGGCTATTCCCCAGTGGATAATGTTTTTTTCTCTTTATCGAAAAACGGTACTTTAAATTGGGTAACGCTTATACCGGAGAATTATAGAGCTTATTTTTCTCCAGCTATTGATATTAATGGTGTGATGTATTTTGTCACAGATAAATGGGATACCAATGAAAATCATTATAAATCAAAACTCATAGCTATATACTAGATAATTAAGGAATTATAATGAAAAAAATATTGATTCTAACAATAATATTATCAAAAATATTTACTCAAAGTCAACCTGTAGTGCCTGCGATTGAGTTGATTATAAAAGTAGTAAATTCTAATCCAGGGGTTAGTAGAGCTTTTACTGCGACAAGTGTGAATGGAATTATATGGGACAATGTGAACCCTAATAGATTCTACATTGTCAATAACCCATTAGATTACAATAATCAAAGTGTCGTTATTCCTAATGGTAATCATAGTGGTGATAATATCGGTTATGATAACAATGGTGATGCAGAAGGGCAATATCCTCAATTGAGGTTAAGTGATTACGAAATATCAGTAACGGGTAGTAATGAAACGGTTATTATAGAATGGCAAGGCTGTTTTTCAGGTGCGACAGGTGACGTTACAGTAATTTATGATGCACAAGTAAATTCTTTTTCACTAGATAATCCTCCTACACCTATGGGTGAAGATTGCCTACAGCCAACAGATCCATATGGATTAGAAGTTATAAAATTAGAGCAGCATCCAAGCCTGGGTCACTCTTGAGTGGGATATGATTTATGACCGTTATTAATAATAGTATGAAGCATCTGACTTTACTCTCAATAATTGCATCCATTTTCAGTTGTATGGAACCGAATACGGAAGACATTTGGACGCTGAATAAAATTGCCCATGCGGAAACAGAAGGCTACTGCCGGGATGTCTTTATTTCAGGGGATTCTGTGTTTGTGGCTGCAGGGCAGGCCGGGGTCCAGTTATACGATATTTCCACCATCACATCTCCAACGCTGATCTGGTCCATATCATTATCCGAACTGGGCGTGAGCAAAGAGATTTCCCAAGTGGAATATGAACCATCCATTAAACAGTTGTTTGCCCTGGAAAGTAACGAACGTCCTATCCACTTGGATCTATCCAAAGGTGATTCTGTATATGTCGTGGGGCAATTTTCCAGCGAAAAGACCAAGGAATTCCGAGTGGTAACGAATAACGATACATCCTTCACTGTCTATGCAGCTGATAATGATGATGGTTTGAAGACAAGTACCTTTGAATATGACTCCGGTTTTGGACTATGGTTCAACACAGCCGGAAATGAAATTACGAGTGTTGGTAATCCTAACGGGATTGATTTATACGAAAATGAAATTGTGTTAACGCTGGATCAATTGGGGATCGAAGCATTCCACAATGAAGGCGGAAGTATCACAAGCAGCTATCACATTGACCTTGAAGGAAATGCCCGAGCTGTGGACATGGTAAATGGCGGAGAATTCTATATTGCCTGCGAGGATGGTGGTGCATTTCGTTTATCCACCTCTGTTTCGTCTCAATGGGAATACATGATCCAGTTCGCCAAAGATCTGTTTGTGACACATGTGACCTCTAATGATCATCAGCTTGTGGTTTCGTGCGCCAGTAATGGACTGGGTTTATACGAAGCTGTGCAGCCCAGCACTGTGGAGGAAAGGGGAATTCATGATATTGGTTACGTCTACCACAGCGAATTCTCCAATGGTTATGTGTTTGCAGCCACTCGAGAAGGGTTACAGATTTTAGAAATTGTTGAATAAAGGGACATGATGAAAAAATATGTTTTAATTGTTGCGGTGTTCTCAATTGCTTTTTCCCAGGAAACTCTATGGGATAATAATGGGATTCCCATTCGCCAGGGTGTTCATATTGAATGGCAGCGAACCGTATGTAATGGTGATAATGGATCAGCTATTTTTATCTGGTCAGATACTCGGAATGGTTCCCGAAACGTATTTGCTCAAAAAGTGAATTCCAATGGAGATTTCCTTTGGGGAGATGATGGAAGTGCGGTGACAAACCTTCCCGGCAGGCAAGAAGATCCGGTAGCAATCACTGACGGGAACGGCGGTGCTTTTGTTGCTTGGGTAGATTATCGTTTTGATGATGAAGGGGATATTTTTATTCAGCATGTGGATAATAATGGTAACCGCCTCATGAATGATGATGGCGAATCTTTAGCACGTGTTGATGGTCGTCATTTAACGATTAATATGTGTACGGACAGTTCTGGCGGTGTGTTTGTTACATGGCAGGATAAGCGCAATCTTCTCGATGATGATATTTATGGGACTCACGTTTCTGCAAACCATGACATTGTTGCACCGGGAACAGGAGTTTCGATAATAGAAATGAATGGAAATCAGGGTGCCAAAAGTTTGGAATATGCTGGTAGTGGTCAAGCTACGTTACTTTGGTCAGATACTCGCAGTGGCGCGGGAAATGATATATATGGACAAAAGGTCAATATAGACATGAGCAAGGTGTTTGCTGATGATGGTTTACCCATTGCTGTTACATCTGAATTGGAAACCAAACCCCGCACCACATATATGAGCAATGATACGTCATTTGTGGTTTGGCAATCCGGAACAGAATCATCCAATATATATTTCAATTTTCTCACCAGTGATGGTTTGGTTTTTGCCAATCCTCAAGTGGTATCTACATTCAGTTCTAATAAAAAAGGTCCCCGAGTAAAACGCAATGACGCCGGTGATGTATTTGTGCAGTGGATAGATTATCGTGCTGATACGACCAACGGTAATCATTATTATCAAAAAATCACCAATGGTGGTGTTCGCGTATGGAGTGATGATGGGGTCCAATTAAATAGTGACGGAGATGATCACCATGCTCGTTTTGTGGGTAATGCCTCTGGTGGTGCTCATATCTTCTGGGAACGGGGGACATACCCTGATGTGGATATCATTTATCAAAATATTCAAAGTGATGGTTCATTAGGGCAAACAACTCCGATTTATGTTTCCGATGCAGATGGGTATCAATCCATGCCGATTGCAGTTTATGACTATTCTTATGGAGCTTATGTGATCTTTGCAGATCAGGAAAATGGGAGTATTGACATTCGCACACAAAGAATTGCTGGTGGTCAAACAATATTTGAAGATAATGGTGCATTAGCCATGCAGGGACTGGATGGAGATGTAAATTATGTTTCATCATTTTATACTGGTGGAGCCGATGGTGAAGTGCTTTTAAACTGGATCGATAACCGAAATAAGAAAAAAATATTCGGCGGGAAAGCTGATGCCGATGGAATCAATGATTCATTAATAAATGGGGTGCAACTGGCCGAATATGAGATACTTGTGGAAGAACTGGAAAATGAACCAGTAAGCTTTTTTCAAAACGGCTCTCATTTGATCACAGCGAATTTTGATGGATCAACCGGTTCAAAGTTGATTCGGTTGAATCGGTATGATGCTGATTTTAATTCAACATGGGGTGATTCAGGCATCTATGTGTACGAGGGTACTGCAGAGCAAAGGAGAGTCCATATTCTCCCTCTTCCAAATGGGAATAATTTTTGTGTATTTTGGTCTGAAATAAGAGATGAATATGAATATGATATTTTTATGCAGGTGTTTAATCAAAACGGTGAATCATTATTAGCCGATGATGGAGTGAGGATAGTAGATGGCTCGGTAGATAGTTGGGTAGAAGCAGTAATGGTCACTGAAAATCAAGATATTATGATTTTTTGGGTGGTAGATTTTTGGGGTGACGGGACGTTGAAATATAATTTTATTAACGATAGTGGAACAATAGGTACTAATGGAATCCCGGGAGGATATACACTTTCAAATTCAGGTGATTATCATGATCCTGAAAACTTGAAATTAACCGGTTTATCTTTTGGAGAATCAGCCATTGTCGCTTGGGAGGAGCTCCACAATTTTTCAAAGGATATTTATTTCAATAAGGTCAATCAAGATGGCACATTGGAATTCTCTTCGTCTGTCGCTTTGACATCAGCCGATAATGACCAATCAAATATTGAAATTATTAGAGGTAATAATAGCGGTGGCACAGATAAGGCTTTAATAGTCTGGGAAGACTTCTCAAATGGTATTGATTTCAATATCACCGGGCAGATCATTGATGTAAACAATATGCAACTAATCGGTGATAATATTGCCATTTGTCATGAAGACCTATATCAGGGCTCACCTACTTTAGCATATGATGGTGATGGTCGTTTTATCGTTGCCTGGGAAGATGAGCGAGGCGTGGATAATGGTGATCCTGTCTTATCTGGAGGATTGGATGTTTATGTTCAAATTGTAACAGAATTTGGTCTTCATCTGCAAGAGGGTGGAGTAGCTATTGCCAGTGAATATCATGATCAATCCTCTCCGCAAATGACAATCCTTGATATTGAAGATGGGGATTATATATGGCTTCTGCATTGGGTGGATATGCGTAGTTCCGGAAAGGCCGACCTAAAAAATCTTTATGCTCAAGGAATAGAATTCGTTGAGTCCAGTATAGAAGATGGATCTATACCCAAAGAATTCACTGTTTCTCAAGCATATCCAAACCCGTTCAATGGTAATGTGGCCATAGATGTGGCTATCGCAGAAGTGGAGCCAGTCACTTTTTCAATCACCAATGTATTGGGTCAAAAAGTATTTCAGCAAACGCTATTGCCGGATCGCGCAGGATCTTTTCGGATCAATTGGAATGGACGTGACATTTTACAGCGAAACTTGCCCAGTGGTATTTATATATATTCAGTTATGACAAATACTAATATAGTTAATGGTAAGTGTACTTACTTAAAGTAATACATAAAATATCTCTCCTGTGAAGATTGTAGTCAATTTCACATTTTTATTATCACTGTCTTTCTTAAATAGTCAGGCATTAGATCCTCGTTACCATACGTTAGATGAGATCAATGATCTGCTGGATTCACTTGATCTTATTGAGGATTACGACGATATTTATCATTTAGAAACGATCGGTTATTCTTCCCACGAAAACTTGCCAATAAAAGCAGTAAAGATATCAGACAATGCATCGACGAAAGAAGACGAAGGTAGAGTGCTTTTCCTTGGGCAATGTCATGCAGAAGAGATTTTAGGAGTGGAAACGGTGATTGAATTGATAAAATATCTCCTCGATCCTCCAGCATCAGATGCTCAACACGTGAATATTCTTCGTCAAAACCTGGAGATATGGATCATTCCAACACACAACCCGGAAGGATTGAATGTAGTTCACACCGGCTTGGATGTGAGTTACCGAAAGAATAAGACCGATTTTAGTTCTACAGGTCCGTACCCCAACGGTGTGTTCGATTATGATCCAGCCATAGGGAATGATATTGACGGTGTGGATTTGAACAGAAATTATGATTTTAATTGGGCATTGGGTGATACATTTTTAGAACCGGATGCCTCTGATTATGCTGCCCATTATGACTATTACCGAGGGATGGAGCCCTGGTCTGAATCAGAGATCGTGGCTATCCGTGACCTTGCAATAGAAAATGATTTTCTTTTTTCCATCGCCTGGCACAGTTCCCGCTCCGGACGCCTTTCTGAGAAGGTTTTTAC
>Ga0208406_1000365_pt1 | contig 18657 bp, 14 predicted proteins | sample ETNtaG_15_FD_185769 | JGI IMG/M metagenome (GOLD analysis project Ga0208406, IMG submission 185769) | Marine microbial and viral communities from oxygen minimum zone, Eastern Pacific Ocean - ETNP201302PF89A (SPAdes) (version 2) | ecosystem: Environmental > Aquatic > Marine > Oceanic ...
CGCTGTGGTTATTGAATACGCCCCAACGGCTTGATAGCTGCCGACGTTCACCGCAACTGGCAGGTCAGCCACTACAACTGGAGCACCAACGCGAACGTATCTGTAGCGGCTGGTGGGATGATCAACCGATACGGCGCGATTACTACTGGGGTACAACCAGCACCGTGAAAGCCTGGGTCTTTCGCGACCTGGCAAGTGGCCACTGGTACCTGCATGGTATCTTCTGATATCGCACCCAATCTCACCGTCCATACCTTCTGACATTGAAAGCGGCAGACAAAGATCGCACTACCAGCCGCCGGCAGTTTCTGGCGCGTTGCGACCTCGCAGACACCAAGTTGATACCACTGGGTCAGGATGCTTCGTTTCGCCGCTATTTCCGACTGCCTACTGGCCAAGGCACGTTGCTGCTGATGGACGCACCACCGGGACAGGAAAACGTCGCTGCGTTTACCCGGGTGGCACAACATCTTTGCGCACTGGGCCTGCGCGCACCGCATGTACACCAGACCGATGCCGAACACGGCTTTGCCCTGCTGGAGGATTTCGGTGACGACACTTTCACTGCCCTGATCAGTGCCGGCGAAGACGAAAGTGAGCTCTATGCGCTGGCCATAGACGTGCTGACCACCCTGCATGCACACCCGCAGGCCGCGGCCATCACCATGCCGCCCTATGACCTTGGCCGGCTGCTCGACGAGGCCCTGCTGCTGCCCGACTGGTATGCCCCGGCACTGACAGGAAAACCTACGACTGCTGCCGAGCGGGAAGCTTACCGGCGCATCTGGCAAAAGGTTATTGCGGCTCTACCGCCACCTGCCACCACGCTAGTACTGCGTGACTTCCACGTGGATAACCTCATGCGCATCCCTGGTGAGGCCGGTCCGCACGCCATCGGGCTGCTGGATTTCCAGGATGCCGTGATCGGTCCTGTGGCCTACGACGTCGTCTCCCTACTGGAAGACGCCCGGCGGAATATCGACCCGGGACTCGTTATCACGATGCGGCGGCGTTACCTCGAAGCTATGCCTTTGCTCGATATCGATAATTTCAACGCCTGGTACCCAATTCTCGGCGCCCAGCGCCACTGCAAGGTTGCCGGCATCTTCGTGCGCCTGGCAGCGCGAGATGGCAAGAACATCTACCTGCAGCACGTGCCCCGGGTTATGCGCCTGCTGCAAGAAAACCTCACGCACCCACTGTTGCGAGAACTCACGGAGTGGTTGGATGAGCGAGTTCCCGACCGCCACGGCGACGTGCCAAAGAGCGGCATTGCTACTCTGCGCCAGTGCCTGGGCACAACCGAGCCGACTAACTCTTAGTTATTAGACAATTCAAGGACGCATACATGGAAATGATCACCTTCGCAGACTTCGAGCGCGTCGAGCTGCGCGTGGGCACTGTTCTCTCGGCAGAGGTCTTCAAAGAGGCTCGGGTTCCCGCATACATCCTGCAGGTAGATTTCGGGCCCGAAATCGGTGTGCTCAAATCCAGCGCACAAATCACCGACTTGTACCAAGCCGATGATCTCACCGGCTGCCAGGTGATCGGCGTGGTCAACTTCCCGGAAAAACAGATCGGGCCGATCAAGTCTCAGTGCCTGATAACCGGCTTCGTCCAAGCCGACGGCTCAGTAGTGCTGGCACAGCCCCAACAAGCGGTTGCAAATGGTGCCAGGCTGGCTTGAACTCAGGCGAAAAAATCGTCTAGGTCTTCGAGCGAAGCCCCACCGTCGATGATGGCGCTGGCATAGGCCTCGCCATGGGGCAACACCTGGTTGGCATAGTGGCTACAACTGGTGAGTTTAGCCCGATAAAACGCGCTGTCGCCCTCATCTGCATCTAGACAGCGGCGCGCGGCAGCGGCGGCCTGCGCCATCTGCCAGCCCCCGGCAGCGATCCCCCAGAGCATCAGGTAATTGAAGGACCCGGCCAAGGGGATACGCGGGTCGCGGCCCGCAGCCGCCAGCAGCCAAGCCGTCGCCTCGGCCAGTTTTTCTATCAGCCCGCCCACGGCTGTAGCAACCGCCTGAACATCCGACGCCGTCGATGAAGCGGCCGCGGCTGTTTCCACGCGCATAGTCTCAATCACCTCGCCTACCATCTGGCCATCATCACGCAGCATCTTGCGCCCGACCAGGTCGGCCGCCTGAATGCCGGTGGTGCCTTCGTAAATCGTGGTAATGCGTGCATCACGATAATGCTGCGCCGCGCCCGTTTCCTCGATATAGCCCATACCGCCGTGCACCTGCAATGCAACCCCGGTGAGGTCGTTACCCACCTCCGAGCCCCAACCCTTGACCACTGGCGTTAATACATCCACGGTTCTCTGGCCCCTCGCCTGCTCGGCGGCATCCGGGTGGTGGCTGGCGCGATCAGCGGCTGCTGCCGTGTACAGGCTCAATGCCCGCATGGCCTGGATGCGGCTTTGCATACTGAGCAACATGCGCTGCACGTCCGGATGGCGAATGATTGGTGAGCGCTCGCTGTCGGCATCACCCACGGCGCGCCCCTGTACCCGCTCACGGGCAAATGCCAGTGCCCGCTGGCTCGCCCGCTCGGCAATACCGTAACTCTCGATACCAACCGCATGGCGGGCCCTGTTCATCATGATGAACATGTACTCGAGACCACGGTTTTCTTCGCCGACCAGGTAGCCTACAGCACCACCATTGTCGCCGTACGACAGCACCGCTGTCGGGCTCGCGTGAATACCCAACTTGTGTTCGAGTGACACGCAGTAAACGTCATTGCGCTCGCCGGGTTCACCATCCTCGCTTGGGATGAACTTGGGCACAATGAAAAGCGATATGCCCTTGATACCCGCGGGTGCCTCAGGCGTGCGTGCCAACACCAGATGGATAATGTTTGAGGTGAGGTCATGCTCGCCGTAAGTGATAAAAATCTTCTGACCGGAGATCAGGTAGCAGCCCTGGTCGGTCGGTTCCGCGCTTGTACGCACCGCGGCGAGATCGGAGCCCGCCTGCGGCTCGGTGAGGTTCATGGTGCCAGACCACTCACCCGAGCTGAGCCGAGGCAGATACAGGGCTTTTTGCGCCGCACTACCCTTAAGGTTAATGGCTTCCGCTGCAGTCTGGGACAGCATCGGGCAGAGGCCAAACGACATGTTGGCGCCGTCCCACATCTCCTGCACCGCCGTGCCGAGCGCCCGCGGCAAGCCCTGACCACCATACTCGGGATCCAACATCAGGCCGATCCAGCCGGCCTGGCTGAACTGCATGTAGGCTTCCTTCCAGCCCGCCGGGGTCGTCACCACGCCATCTTCGACCACCGATCCCTCGGTATCGCCGGCACGGTTCAACGGCGCCAGCACGTTGCTGGCAAACTTACCGGCCTCGGTAAGGATCGCATCGACCAGATCGGGGCTCGCCTCCTCAAACCCGGGCCAGGTCGAAATCTCGTCGATTCTCGCCAAGTGCTTCAAGGCAAAGCGCAGGTCTGCGAGTGGCGCGGTGTAATTCGGCATAACGGGCTCCTTCGATAGCGACACGCGGATCCAGCCCAGAAGGATGGGGCCACGGTTGCAAGTCCAAGTATAGATTGACGTTTACGTAAACGTCAATGAGGGTGTGCGTTCCTGACTAATCTGATTGCCACGAAATAACGGTCAAAAAGTAGCGCACCACAAAATGCCATGCAGCGTGGCTTAGCGCTGAGTCCTTTGCTCGACCTTGGAGTCCGCCGCACGCCATACGCTCCACTGGCGAACATCCATGGCCTCGCCGACAACCTTGTTCACAGGCATTTGAGTGTCAACTATTAGTACAATGTATTCATAAGAATTTCTTCCTGGCCATCGGCCGCGATGAACAGCACCAGAATAAAGCACTGAGATCAGATGACCTATCCTTCCAACCACCCAGGACAGCGCCCCGGCGACGAGGAGGCTGGGATCGAAATCACCGAGGAGTTCGAGCGCTTCGTCCAGCGGAACGATATTTTCACGCGCGCCTTCTGGGACGAGAAGGTACGCTCGAAGCATACGAAGGCGTTCTTCAACTCCTATCGGGCAGAAGCCATACCGCGCCGCCGGGGGGGCGGTTTCACGAGGAAAGATTTCGCTCTGCGCAACGCATCCTGGCTGATATCGAACGTGGTGAAGACCCGCTATTCGAAGGAAGGGCGGCGTGAGGGATTTATGGCACCGATCAGCTACGACACACCGGTGGCGCCGGATCCCGTCGCGGTCGACGATCCGAAAAAAATGTCGGCAGAGATCAGAAGAACCTCGAAGTTTTTCGGCGCCGATCTCTGCGGGATTACCGATCTCGACGACCGCTGGCTGTATGCCAGCCGCGTTGATAGCCGCGATCTGTCGGAAGCAGCGAACGATCTGCCGGACGGTTTGACCAGCGTCATCGTGCTCGGCCATGAGATGGACAAGGAGCTGGTGGCGACCTACCCCTCTGCTCTGGCGGGAGCCGCCACAGGCCGGGAATACTCCCATGAAGCGGCGATCGTGATGCAGCTCGCCGCCTATATTCGCAATCTTGGCTATGAGGCAGTCGCCTCGATGAACGACACTGGGTTGGTGATTCCCTATGCAGTGAAGGCTGGACTCGGCGAGTACGCCCGGAATCAAATGGTCATCACCCCGGAGTTTGGACCTCGCCTGCGGTTCTCGAAAATTTTTACCAATCTGCCGCTGGCCCATGACGCGCCCCGCCCGCGCGGCGTGCGGGCGTTCTGCAACATCTGCACGAAATGCGCCGACGCCTGCAAGGTGAAAGCCCTGCCCTACGGTCCGCCGAAAGTTGGCGGTGTTAATCCTTCGGCGATCCACGGGGTCCGCAAGTGGACGTCGGACGCTGAGAAATGCTTTTCCTTCTGGGCAAAAATGACCTCGGACTGCGCAATCTGCATGCGGGTCTGTCCGTTCAACCGCGACTTCTCAAAATGGCGGCACCAAGCCTGGCTGCAACTCGCCCTCTCACCCTTGAGGAAGCTGGCGCTTCGACTCGACAAAGGGCGCGGCGGGCGGCGCACCCCGGCAGAGTGGTCGAAAGACGCGTCGTAACATTGGAGCGGACGATGCCCGCTGCTTAAAGACCCCCTGCCGGTGAATTCGGCCAGTCAAACATCCCGCTGATTCGCCACCGCGTCCGCCAGCACGCACAGAATCTCGAACATCATGGTCGCACCAGCCAGCGCCGTGTTGCCACTGGGGTCGAAAGATGGTGCGACCTCGACCACATCGCCGCCAATAAGATTCAGCCCGCGGGTGCCGCGAATCATCAACTGTGCCTCCAGCGTGCTGAAGCCGCCTACCTCTGGCGTCCCTGTGCCCGGGGCATACACGGGATCAAGACCATCGACGTCGAAGCTCAGGTAGCACCGGCCGTCACCGGCCACGCGGTGGACCTCCTCGATCACTGCTTTGACGCCCATCTGGTAGAGCTCTTCCATGGTAATCACACGCATGCCGGCATCATGGCTGAACTGCCAGATATCGAGATCGTTGAGCGAGCCACGAATGCCGATCTGAATGGTCCGGCGTGGGTCAACCAGTCCCTCCTCCACCGCACGGCGGAACGGGGCACCGTGATGAAACTTCGAGCCAAGATAGTCGTCGCCGGTGTCGCAGTGCGCATCGAAATGAATAAGACCCACCGGCTGCTCGGCTGCGATGGCGCGCAAGATCGGCAGCGTTACCGAGTGGTCGCCGCCGGCAGAGAGCGGTGTAAGACCGGCAGCGTGAACCCGGGCAAAGAACGCCTGAATCTCATCCAGGCTTCTTTCCAGGTGAAACGGCGACTGCACCCAGGCGTCACCCAGGTCTGCCACCGTGCAGATGTCATGCGGGCCAATACCGCTGGATTGGTTGCAGCGGCGCATGAGACTGGACTGGTTGCGGATCTCGCGCGGACCGTGTCGTGCGCCGGGTCGGTTGGTCACGCCGCCATCGAACGGCACACCGACCAGGCCCACTTCCACCTCCTGCCAGTCTTCGCGGTACGGTGCCCGCATGAACGTAGGTAGGCCGGTGTAGCGCGGTCGTTGGATCGGGTCCTCGTAGTCCTGGTACTGATACATGGCTCCTCCCGAGTAGTAAATCATTATATGACTGCATCTCGTCCAGTGAAGGATGCCCTTTTAACCGGGGTCATCGCAACCCTGGTGCGGGCCCGGAATATCCGGCAGCAGGGCCAAGTGAACGCAGATAATGGCTTGCTCTGGTCATGCGCCACGGATGGCATCATCGACAAACCAACAATGCCTGGACGATTTTCGATAAAACTGTAGGCCAGGCTTATGTATCCGATCGGCGATCGCCAGGTACGCTTAAGCCGGTTGAGCCATTATTCTTAAGACGCGTCCCTAAACCTGAAACCTTCCACCCGTAGCCTGCAATCAGCATAGGAGATGGTGGCACATCGGCGGTGTAGTTCACCGAGCGTCATCTCCGACGCGCGCTGTGGAAGGCTTACAGGCGCTTCCAGGCAGTCCTGAAATATCTGTTTGACCACATCAGTCATCCGCTGACAGCTGGTGTGATAGAGCAACGCCTTCTCTTGGTACGACATATCGGGAACGATCACGACATCCCAGCATTTCCATTGCAGGTGATCGACAGCGGCAAGCTCATTTCCGTTGTCTAGGAAAAGTATGTTTTCTCGAACGACCTTGCATCGTCCTTTGTGCCGCAAGCATTCTGCGCCGAAGTCAGTGGAATTCTCCACAAATTGACTCATTTGACCCTCCAAAAAAATCTATGATTTTGGGGATTTCTGGCCTGATGAATTTGTTGCACCAGCGCGGCAAAGAGATTATCGTATTTGCGTGACCTAATCCAGCCGTGATTGGAGTCAGTTGACCTCCTGTAGTGCTGGAAAACAGCATCCTGGCGATAAATGTGGCCTGCAAAGGTTAACCTGACAATGCCAACTCCAAGCGAAAACCTGGGAATTTTTCCTGCTCTCTGTTCACATCGACATCCGCAATTTTCTCTTGCAGACTCTTGAATACTACGGCTTTAATTGATCCAGATTCACAGTTAACCGGACATCGGTGATATTTATGGGTGATTTAACGAAGACATCTGGCAGCCACGTTTCCTCCGAGGAAAACGGGCCCATACTCAAAGCCGACACGTCGAACGCCAACAGCGAAGGAGAAGCGGAGGGGCAGCTCGACTCCGAAGTCGAGCGGTGGTTTGTTACTGTGGGGAATACTTTTCCCCCGTCACAGTTATCGATCATCCCGATGCTTCAGGCAGCGCAAGCGGCGCTTGGATACCTGCCGCACGAGGTGATGCAGGTGATTGCTCGCCACCTCCTCGTGCCCCCGGCACTGGTCGAGGGTGTGGCCAGTTTCTATGCACAGTTTCGCTTCAACAAGCCTGGCAGACACCGCATCACGGTTTGTACCGGCACTGCCTGCTACGTCCGTGGCAGTGGCAAGCTTATAGACGACATCGGGGTAAATCTCAAGATCGCGTCGGGCGAGACCACGGCCGACGGTGCCGTATCATTAGAATCAGTCTCCTGCTTCGGCGCCTGTGCGCTCGCCCCCGTCGTGGTCCTTGACGACAAGGTTCTGCGCCAGCAAACCAGCGAATCGATGAAAAAGGTAGTTCAGGAGATCTCCTCCGACCCATCGGAGGACAAGCCCCGAGAGATTCATTCTTCCCCCACTGTTCGCGGAACGGGCAAATGACGAAACTCGCGTTCCGTACCGACCTCGATACGTTGCGTGCCCAGCTCACCGAGTCGTTTGACCCGCACAAGCGTCGCGCCTTCGTGTGCTTGGGTACTGGCTGTAAAGCGTGTGGTGGAGACGAGATCCTCAGTGACTTCGAGAAGGCGTTGCAACGGGCAAAACTAGACGACCAGGTTGAAGTGGTACCGACCGGGTGCCGGGGCTTCTGTGAAAACGGCCCGCTGGTGACGGTACGCCCTGCCGGAATCTTATACTGCCGTGTCAGCCCGGATGACATCCCTGAAATCGTCGACAATACAGTCGCCCGCGACGAGGTGATCGAACGGTTGCTCTATCAGATGCCGGGCGCTGCTACCCAAACGACAGGGCGGCGGATCTCTGCCGAGGAAGCGATCCCGTTCTACCAGCATCAGATGCGCATCGTGCTCGGGATGAATGATCGAATTGATCCGTCGAAGATCGAGGACTACATCCGGGAAGGGGGCTATGCGGGGCTCGTCAAGGCATTGTTTGAGATGAGTCCCGATCAGATTATCGACGAGGTACAGGGTGCGGGGCTTCGTGGGCGGGGCGGTGGCGGTTTCCCCACCGGACAGAAGTGGAAATTCTGCCGCGCTGCGGACGGCGACATCAAGTACGTTATATGCAACGCTGACGAAGGCGACCCGGGTGCATTCATGGACCGCTCGCTACTGGAAGGGAACCCCCACTCAGTACTCGAGGGGATGGCGATCGGCGCCTACGCGATCGGCTCAGCGCACGGCTATATTTATATTCGCGCCGAATATCCACTCGCGATCGAGCGGCTGCGGATTGCGATCGAGCAGATGCGTGGGTGGGGATTGCTCGGCGAAAATATTCTCGGGTCAGATTTTTCGTTCGATATTGTTATCAAGGAGGGAGCAGGCGCATTCGTCTGCGGCGAGGAGACCGCACTCATCGCCAGCATCGAGGGGCGTCGCGGAATGCCAATAACGCGCCCGCCGTTCCCCGCTGTTAAGGGACTGTTCAGCAAGCCCACCAATATCAACAACGTTGAAACATGGGGAAATATTCCGCACATCATCACCGCTGGCGCGCAAGAATACGCAGCTCGCGGAACCGAGCCAAGCAAGGGGACCAAGATTTTCTCGCTCGTCGGGCAGGTTAACAACACGGGCCTGGTCGAGGTACCGATGGGGATGTCGCTGCGCCAACTGGTCTATGAAGTCGGCGGTGGAGTTAAGGACGGTCGCGCACTCAAAGCGGTACAGTCGGGCGGCCCTTCGGGCGGCTGTATCCCTGCGAATATGCTGGAACTACCGATTGACTACGAGTCGCTAGCCCAGGCTGGGTCAATCATGGGTTCGGGCGGCCTTGTGGTCATGGACGAGACTACCTGTATGGTCGATCTGGCGCGCTACTTCGTGACCTTCACGCAGAACGAGTCGTGCGGGAAGTGCGCCCCATGTCGCCTCGGCACACGGCAAATGCGGTTGATCCTGGAGGACATCTGCGAGGGGCGCGGCACAGAACAGAACATCACCCAACTCGAGTCACTCGGTGAAGCGGTTTGCAAGGGATCACTCTGTGGCCTGGGCCAGACCGCGCCGAACCCGGTACTCACAACAATTAAGTACTTCCGAGACGAGTACCTGGCGCACGTGCACGAGAAGCGCTGTCCCGCAGGAGTATGCGAGTCGCTGTTCGTCGCAACTTGCTCCAACCGTTGTCCAAGCGAGGTGGATGTTCCGGCCTACCTCTCGCTGGTGGCGGAAGGTCGCAGCCAAGAGGCGCTAAGGAGTCACATGGACCGGAACCCGTTTCCATCAGTGTGTGCGCGTGTCTGCCCTCACCCATGCGAGGCGCAGTGCCGGCGCGAGACGGTGGACAGTCCGGTGGCGATTCGCGCGGTGAAACGCTTTTTGGTCGATGCCACAACGAAAGTCAGCGTGCCAGTATTGGATCGGCCACACGAGGAACGCCGGCATACGGCAGTTATCGGTGCGGGCCCGGCCGGACTGACTGCGGCGTACTTTCTGGCGCGCCTCGGACACAAAGTAACCGTGTACGAGGCGATGCCCAAGCCCGGCGGGATGCTGCGTTACGGAATCCCTTCCTATCGATTGCCGCGTGAAGAACTCGAGCGCGACATTGAACGCATCACCAACATGGGCGTGAAAATTATCTGCGATGTCGCCATCGGCAATAAACTCTCGCTAGTGCAGTTGCGTAAAGAACACGATGCAATTTTCATCGGTACCGGTGCCTGGGCGGACATAACCATGGGTGTCCCAGGCGAGGAGGGGCACGGCGTCGCTTCGGGAATCGAACTCCTCAAAAAGGTGGAACTCGGTCAAGTAGAAAAGATCAGAGGAGAAGCGGTCGTAGTGGGCGGTGGAGATACCGCGATCGACGCAGCCCGCACCGCGCTACGGCTGGGTGCAAAAAACGTGACGGTTGCCTACCGCAGAACGCGCGAAGAAATGCCGATTCAACCCGAGGAAATCACCGAGGCTCTTGAGGAGGGCGTGAAGTTCGAGTTTCTCGTCGCTCCGGTCGAGGTCATCCGTAACGGCGATAAGTCCGTGGTAGCTATCAAACTGCAACAGATGCAGCTGGGGGAATTTGACGACAGCGGTCGCAGGCGGCCGATGCCGATAGAGGGCGGGTTCATTGAGATTCCGGCGATGCAAATCATTCGAGCAATCGGCCAGAAACCGATCGCCCCCATCGGCGGACCACCGGTTTCGAAACGCGGCACAATCAGCGTGGATCAATTCTCGCTCACGACGGAGTTCGACGGCGTATTTGCCGGCGGCGATGCGATACTTGGTCCGGCGACAGCGGTAGAAGCGATCGCACACGGCCGCCGGGCAGCGGAGGCTATCGAGCACTATCTGCTCCCGGACCAACCCGCACAGTTTCCATGGCATGCTGCACGCGCGCTCGACACAGTGTTCGACCCCGCTGACGCCCCTGCGGAAGCCACGCGTCGCGAAACGCCTAAATTATTGCCGCTGGAACGGAGAGCCTGTTTTGACGAGGTAGAGTTGACGCTGAGTGCTGAAGATGCCCGCCTCGAGGCGGGCCGATGCCTGAGGTGTGATTACGGTAAAACGATCATTTCACGGGACGGGGAGCGTCCATGCTGAACTTGACGATTAACGACCGTGCGGTCACGGTTGAGGAAGGGAAAACGATTCTCGAAGCTTGTCGCAGCGCCGAGATCTACGTGCCGACGCTCTGCGATGACCCCGAACTCGAACCGTACGGCGCGTGCCGCCTGTGCATCGTTAAGGTCGACGGTCTGCGCGGCTTACCCAGCGCCTGCACCACACCTGCCGCCGACGGGATGAAGGTCACCACCGAGAACCCAGAAATTCTGGAAGTGCGCCACTGGACGGCGCAACTCTTACTCGCTGACCATCCGCTGGACTGCCTGACCTGTGCGCAATGTGGGTCTTGCCGGTTACAAGAACTGGTCGAGCATTTGGGGGTTCGTGAACGCCTCCTGCCACCGATGATGCGCGCAGCAAAAATCGACGACTCGAACGCCTGCTATGCCATCGACATGCACAAATGCATTCTGTGCGGCCTGTGCGTACGCGCGTGTGCTGAAGTTCAGCACCTTGGGGCCATTGATCTGGTGAATCGTGGCTACGCGAGCGCAGTTGAACCATTCGGCGGGGGTCCGATCAAAGACTCCATCTGCGAGTCATGTGGCGAGTGTGTGGAACGTTGCCCCACCGGAGCGCTCACCACACGACAGCACCTCAGGCCCGAACGCGAAGCTTCCACCGTGTGCCCGTATTGCGGCACCGGCTGTCGGATTATCCTCGGCACCCGGGGAGACACCGTCGTCAGCGCCCGTGGCGACGTCGACTCCCCGGTATCACGCGGGCGTCTGTGTGTAAAGGGGCGATTCGGATCGTTCGAGTTCGTATCCCACCCCGACCGCCTCAAGACCCCACTGATACGGGTCGCCGACGGCTTTCGCGAGGCGTCTTGGGAAGAAGCACTGGCGCTCGTCGCCCGCGAACTGAAGAAGTATCGTGGTGACACATTCGGCGGGCTGTCATCAGCCAAAGTCACCAACGAAGACAACTACGTCTTTCAGAAGTTCGTGCGCGCCGCTATGGGAACGAACAACGTCGACCACTGTGCCCGCCTATGCCACTCTTCCACCGTTGCAGGGCTGGCGCTGTCGTTTGGCTCAGGAGCAATGACAAACTCCGCAGATGATCTCTTGAATGCTGAAGTCATTCTCGTCACCGGCTCAAATACCACCGAGAATCATCCGATCATCGGACTTAAGATCCGCGAGGCAATCGCGCGCGGCTCGAAACTTTTGCTGTTCGACCCGCGCCAGATCCAATTGAGCCAAATCGCTACACTCTGGGCGCGGCAGAGGCCGGGCACAGACGTCGCTTGGATCAACGGGCTCATGCACGTCATTATCCGTGATGGCCTGATGCAGACCGAGTTCATTAATTCCCGCACCGAGGGGGCCGAGGCAGTCCAAAAACTCGTGGCCGCGTATACGCCGGAGCGAGTGATGGAGATCACAGGGGTCCCGGCCGAACTCATCGTAGAGGCAGCCCGCCTCTACGCTACAGCAGAACGGGCGTCTATCGTCTATTCGATGGGCATAACCCAGCACACGACCGGAGTCGACAACGTGCGCTCGCTTGCGAACCTGGCGATGATCACTGGACAGATCGGCCGGCCCGGCACCGGCGTCAATCCACTGCGCGGCCAAAGTAACGTCCAGGGCGCTTGTGACATGGGCGCCCTACCAAAATACTACCCCGGCTACCAGCAGGTTGCCAATGCCGACGCCCACGCTAAATTCAAGAAAGCGTGGAATGTCGAGCTCTCCGATAATCCTGGATTGACGGTGACACAGATGCTGCCCGCGGCCCGCGAAGGAAAGATCAAAGCGATGTACATCATGGGTGAAAATCCCGTGCTCTCCGATGCCGACGTCACTCACGTAGTAGAAGCGCTTGAGAATCTCGAATTCCTGGTTGTGCAGGATATTTTTCTCACCGAAACGGCCAAGCTTGCCCAGGTCGTGTTGCCGGCGTCTTCCTATGCTGAGCGCGATGGAACCTACACCAATACCGAGCGCCGCGTACAACTCACGAGGCCTGTCGTACCTCCACCGGGGCAGGCACGACGAGACCGGGAGATCATCTGTGAGCTCGCCACCGCTATCGGTTATCCGATGGCCTACGCGTCGACAGCGGAGGTTAATGAAGAAATGAGAGAACTCACGCCTTCCTACGCGGGCATCTCGCACGCACGGCTCGAGGCGGGGGCGCAACTTCATTGGCCCTGTCCATCGGAGGATCACCCCGGGACGCCGATCCTGCACCGCGAGAATTTTGCGCACGGCCTCGGTCAGTTCCACCCAGTCGAGTACCAGCCAGCGGCCGAAGAAACCGACCCGTCATTCCCGATAGTGCTGACCACGGGTCGGATGCTGGAACACTACCATACGGGGACGATGACTCGGCGGAGCAAAGGCCTGAACGGCCTCGTCCCTGGACCGTTCGTCGAGGTAAACGACACCGATGCCAATAAAATCCGTGTCAAGGATGGCGATCGCGTGAAGGTGACCTCGCGCCGCGGCTCGATAGTGCTCCCTGCCAGGGTGGGGAGCAAAGTGGACGCGGGCGTCCTTTTTATCCCGTTCCACTTCTGGGAGGCGGCGGCCAACGTTCTCACGAACCCAGCGTCTGACCCGACTGCAGGAATCCCTGAATTTAAGGTTTGCGCCGCGCGCCTGGAGCGTGCACCGGAAAGCGGCACCGAACAAGACCTTGGGGCGTAATGGTCTTACTGCTGTCCCGATATATCTGTCGGGCACCCCGAACACGCTGAGCCCTGTCCGTGCCCCAAGACGACCCCACGGTTAATCCACGGACACTGCTGAACGAACTCTTCCAGTGTGCGATCGAGCGCGCCGATCCCGCCCAGCACCTGGCCCGCTACCTGCCCACCCCGCCCACCGGGCAAGTATGTGTGGTCGGTGCCGGTAAGGCCGCAGCAGCCATGGCCGCAGCGCTGGAACATGCCTGGCCGGGTCCGATTGCAGGCCTGGTGCTTGTACCCTACGGTCACGCGGTGCCCTGCCGGCAGATCCAGGTGATAGAAGCGGGTCACCCCGTGCCCGATGCAGCAGGCATGAGCGGCGCTCGCCGGATTCTCACACTGGCGCAGGGGCTTGGCACCAGCGACCTGCTGCTGTGTCTGCTCTCAGGTGGCGGTAGTGCCCTGCTGACCCTACCCCTGCCCGGGTTATCGCTGGCCGAAAAACAAACCCTGACCCGGCAGCTGCTGGCGAGCGGCGCAACCATCTCGGAGATCAACACGGTGCGCAAGCACCTTTCGGCCATCAAGGGCGGTCGCCTGGCCACCGCGGCATACCCGGCCGCCAGTCACAGTTTGCTGGTGTCGGACGTGCCGGGCGACGACCCTGCGGTAATCGCCTCCGGTCCCACTACGGCCGACCCCACCACCCGCACACAGGCACAGCAGATCATCGCCCACTTTGCACTGAATCTGCCGCCGCCGATTGCGGCTGTACTGGCTTCAGAAACAGCCGAAAGCCCCAAACCGGGGGCCGACGCGCTCAGCCGCTCCGACACCTGCATCATCGCTTCGCCCAAAGAAGTGCTGGCCGCTGCCGCGGCGCTGGCGCGGGCACAGGGTTTTGTGGTCATCAACCTCGGCGACCGAGTTGAGGGGCCAGCCCGGCAGGTGGCTCGCGATCAAGCGAGAAAACTGCGCGAACTGATCAATGGCCGCACCGATTCGGCGCCAGTGCTAATACTCTCCGGCGGCGAGACTACGGTGGAAGTCAAAGGCCGTGGTTGTGGTGGGCGCAACCTCGAATACCTGCTTGCGCTTGCGCTTGAACTCAGGAGCCTGCCGGATACCTGGGCTATCGCCTGCGATACTGACGGGATTGACGGCTGTAGTCAGGCAGCCGGTGCGATACTGACCCCAGACACCCTCGCTCGCGCTGACAGTGCCGGACTGGACGCCAGTGCCTGCCTGGCCGACAATGACGCCGGGGGATTTTTTCAACGGCTGGGCGATACCGTGATTACCGGCCCGACCCGGACCAACGTCAATGATTTTCGGGCGATCGCCTGTTTTGTGCCAACCGGTTGAATTACTATTGCCGGCAATTCTTATCATTCAATACAGGCCATGGGCAAGCGACTAAGCAAAATTTATACCCGCACCGGAGATAACGGCAGTACCAGCCTGGCAGACGGCTCCCGGGTACTCAAGACCTCAGCGCGGGTCGACGCGATGGGACAGGTAGATGAATTGAACAGCGCCATTGGCCTGCTTATGACCGAACCACTGCCTACAGCCACGCAGGAATTCCTGGTCACGGTGCAGCATGTGCTGTTCGACCTTGGGGGGGAACTCAGCCTGCCTGGCCACTCCATGGTGCAGGCACAACAAGTGACGGCCGTGGAACAGATGCTGGACCGGCTAAACGAATCGCTGCCGCCGCTGGAGGAGTTCATCTTGCCAGGTGGCACCCGGGCCGCGGCCCTCAGCCATCTCGCGCGCAGCACCTGCCGGCGGGTCGAGCGTGCGCTATTTGCCCTGGCCGACGAAGGGGACATGAACAGCGCCACTCTCAAGTACGTGAACCGACTGTCCGACTTGCTGTTCGTCATGGCTCGCAGTCTCAACCAAGCGGCCGGCAAGCCCGAAGCGCTGTGGCAACCCGAGAAAAAGAACGACTAATCCTGATCGAGCGGAATACCCGCTGGTGATCCGGGACTAACCTGCGCCCCGGTATTTGCAGGTAGATTGTTATGCTTCATTTTTCTGGCCGGGCACAACCAGCGCCTTCCCTGCATTTGTGCATCAATAGCCGCACCAAACTTCGATGGCATGCGCCTCTTGCGCGAGGAGTGTATGCACTACCTGAGCAGGATGTCGTTTACATGATTCCCCAGGATCCATGGTGATTTACCACAACAACGTCCACATCATCACATTTCTGATCGCGGGCATCACCATTTCAAGACAGCAGTGACTGCCGGTATCGAGCCCAGTCGAAATGCGCGCCAGGGTCGGTTTTGCGCCCTGCTGCGATATCGCTATGGCCGACGATCTGCTCTGCGCCGATAACCGGATAAGCCGTGCTCAACAGTTCGGTCAACCACACCAGGGCTTGGTACTGATAATCCTCAAAAATCTGATCATCACAGCCCTCGAGCTCTACCCCGATAGAGAAATCGTTAACCCGACTCCGGCCGCGGTACTCAGAAATACCGGCATGCCAGGCCCGCCGGTGTACTGGCACAAATTGCAGTACGGACCCGTCACGACGAATAAAAAAATGTGCCGCGACCTGCAGATCCTGCAATCCGACGTAATCCGGATGACTGCTGACATCCAGACGACCTAAGAAAAGATCCGTTACATCATCGCCACCGAATTCACCTTCGGGCAGGCTGATAGCGTGGATAACAAGCAGCTCCGGCGCGCAACCCGCCGGCCGTTCATCACAATGGGGTGACTCAAGATAGCTCAGTCCGCGAACTAGACCGCTAGCGGGCTCCAGCACCCAATCCGGTTTATTCATGCTTCAAGCCTGTCACCACAAACGAGGCCGAGAAGTTCGGCGGCACTCGCCCGATTGGCCGAAAATTCAACCAGCCCGATCGAATTCACATGCCAGAAACACTGTCCGGGAGGCACCGCATCGAAGTACGGCGCAAAACAAAGAGTCCGCCCGGCCACGGAAAACTCCCCTGCCCGATCCAGCACGGCACCGCGTACGCCGGTAATAACGTTGCCATAGTGGTCTATGTGGACTACCCGGCGATCTTGTTCTGCACACTGTGCCACCAGGCTATGGGTTAGGCTGACAGAAGCATCAGCCAGTGTAAGCAGCCCATCGGTATCACCCACGGTGAGGGCCACAACTGCCGGCAGGAACACATCGCGACCATGAAAGGTAGTCGCGACTGGCGCGGTCCCTGCCCGAATAGTCCAGTACTGCGGGCGTTCATCAGTCCAGCTAAGCGCACAGCTGAAAAGGCCGTTGTCCGGGCCCACCAGCCAACGCTCTCCAAGCTTCAACGCAAGTCCCAGCCGCTCGCTGCCTACCCCGGGATCCACTATTGCCAGTAACACGGACGCCGGCGGCGTGTGCGGTAACAGTGCCGCCAGCAGCGTGCCCGCACAAGCCGGATCAAAGGGTCTTGCGCCATGGAAGAGATCAATTACGCAACACCCTGGCTGCTCCATTTGCGCCCGGGCATGCAGCTGCCCGACATAGATGTCATCACGACCAAAATCAGTGAAAAGGACAATCGGAAGAGCGATGGTCAAGTACCAGTGAAGGTGATCGTTAGCTCTCGGGCGCCCCAGCACCTCTGCGCCTTTCATGTTAGCACGCGCCAGGCACAACTACTTATCTAGCCTGGTGGCTCGCCATCTCGCTGTCGGTCAGTATCTTAAGTGCAAGGGCCGTGCGAGTCTTTCGCTTCGAGCAGGAATAATCGAGATTTACCGCTGAAAAAATGTGCCGGCTTCCGACAGAATTCCGATCTGCCCAATCTGCCAGGACTGATCACCTTTTTTCGCATCGTTCCCACCGACTAAGAAAACCCCGCGGAAAAGCGGGGTTGCTCAGTGGTTTCTTCTTGACCCGGTGCGAGTCATTCCTGCGCCGGTGCCGACGCGTCCACCCTTTCCACCAGTTGTACGAAAGCCATAGGCGCATTGTCGCCGGGCCGGGGGCCGCACTTGAGAATCCGGGTATAACCGCCCGGGCGATCCCTGAAGCGTGGCCCGAGTTCATCGAATAACTTGCTGACGGCATTTCGATCACGCAGGCGTGCGTAGGCCAAGCGCCGATTGGCAACACTGGCGCTCTTTGCCAGGGTGATCAATGGTTCGGCGACGCGTCGCAGTTCCTTGGCCTTCGGCAGGGTTGTCCTGATCTGCTCATGCATGAACAGCGATGCCGCCATATTGCTGAACATTGCCTGCCTGTGGCTCGAGTTGCGGCCGAGTTTGCGGCCGGACTTGTAATGGCGCATCGCCTCAGTTCCTCTTAATGGTCAGTGCAAACCTTCGCGTTTTTCTCTTTGCAAAGATGCCGGTGGCCAGTTCTCCAACTTGACGCCCAACGATAGGCCCCGTGTAGCGAGCACGTCCTTTATTTCCGTCAGTGACTTCTTTCCGAGATTCGGAGTCTTAAGTAGTTCTACCTCGGTGCGCTGAATAAGATCACCGATGAAATATATATTCTCCGCCTTGAGGCAATTGGCCGAGCGCACGGTCAATTCCAAGTCATCGACGGGCCGCAGCAAAATGGGATCGATTTTCTCCTCCAGCATCTCCGAGGCCGGGCGATCCGTCTCCTGTAACTGCACGAATACCGAAACCTGGTCGTGCAAGACCGTAGCCGCACGACGAACCGCATCCTCGGGGTCTATCGTGCCATTAGTCTCGACCTCCATGACCAGCTTGTCGAGGTCGGTGCGCTGCTCGACCCGGGCATTTTCGACCGTATACGACACACGCCGGATTGGACTGTACGACGCATCGAGCCGAAGCACGCCAACCCCGCGGGTCTCACTCGTATCCGCGCCGGAATCCACAACCTGATAGCCGCAACCAGTTGTCACCGTGATTTCCATGTCCAGTGCGCCCTCGGCCGAAAGATTGGCCAGGACCTGATCAGGGTTGACCACTTCCACATCGTGATCCAACTGGATATCGCCCGCCGTTACCGTGCCGGGGCCCTTCTTGCTGACGCGCAGCACCGCCTCATCACGGCTATGCATCCGCACCGCCAGATCCTTCAGGTTGAGTAGGATCTCGATGACATCCTCTTGCGCGCCGGCAATGGAAGAATACTCGTGTAACACGCCATCGATACGCACCTCGGTCACGGCGGCCCCCGGCATCGATGACAGCAAGATACGGCGCAGAGCGTTACCTA
>Ga0208406_1000369_pt1 | contig 18576 bp, 17 predicted proteins | sample ETNtaG_15_FD_185769 | JGI IMG/M metagenome (GOLD analysis project Ga0208406, IMG submission 185769) | Marine microbial and viral communities from oxygen minimum zone, Eastern Pacific Ocean - ETNP201302PF89A (SPAdes) (version 2) | ecosystem: Environmental > Aquatic > Marine > Oceanic ...
CTATAGAGAATTGAAAATATCTGGTAAATAAAATATAAGCCAACGTATTAACAATTACACCAATCATTCCAACACAACAATATTTTATGAATTCTCCTGAATTTCTGTAGGCGATTTTTGTAAGATTAAAAACAAATTCTACTTGGTCGCTATAAGAGAGTTTTGACCGGCCTTTTGTTCTTGTCTCAAATATAATGGGAATTTCTATAGGTCTGGCGCCATTTCTAAGTAGTTCAAAAACTAAGGAAGATTGAAACGAATATCCTCTCGTAGAAAAAACCCCTAGATTGCATTTAGGAACAAGATCCGCCTTAATACACCGAAAGCCCGAAGTGCAGTCTTTGATATTGGTAATTCCTCCAACGAAACGAACTAGCAGGTTTCCAAATACAGCTAGAAACCTTCGCCAAATAGTTAAATTAGGTATAATGCCACCCACAGCAAATCTCGATCCAATGACAAGATCATAATCCTTATTAGTAAGATTAATAAATTGCGGTATAAGTTTTGGATCGTGTTGACCGTCAGCATCCATCTGCAATAGCAGATCAGGATTAAATGTTTCTAATGCAAAAGAAAAACCTCTCTTGTAGGCATCGCCCAAACCAGTTTTAATGCCGGAGACTAAGTGTAGACGAGGGTATGTTTTCATTTGTTGTTCTACTATATCTGCAGTGCCATCCGGTGAATGGTCATCAACAACAATCACATGTAGGCAGTGTGTATCAATATTCAATTGGACAGCAAAAATTTCTTTTATTAGCGGTTCAATATTTTCAGCTTCGTTATATGTTGGTAAAACAAGGCACGCTCGTGGAAGTGATTCTGTTTTTTGAGTATTGTTCATGAAGTTGTCGCTCATTCAGAATATCTATTTTGGATCATTATGACCACTAACTCCATGATCGAAACCAAATCCTTTGAAAAAATAAGTCTCTTTCCAAAGGGATGCCAGTTTGGATGGGGAGCCAATAGAAGAAAGCAGCGATGACCAGGATGAGTATGCCCCAAGAAAGTATTCTATATTTAATCGATTCGGCAGACATCAAATGAGCTAAGTACCAAGCAAGAGCGATGAACGCAAAAATTGAAGCCGGTTGGTAACTATAAAGAAAAGCACATCGAGAGACCCAAGCCCAAGGTAAAAAATTGGCACAATATCCACATAATACGAAGGTGAAAAAGAAAAATTTATTTGATACCGCTTTTTCTCTAATCCAGTGCCAAAGTAACTTCAGCCATTCAAAACCCATCAACAGAATTGCAATCGATGAAAACCAATACAGAGGAGGATTTGGAAATAAATGGATATCTTGAAACATGGTTGTCTTGTTGCCCAAATGTCCGATAATCTCATAGCTATTAAAATAGTAACCCATGGGCCGCATCATAAATGGCCAAGAGTACCATTTGGAACAATAGGGGTGCTCATCTTCTGTCACCATTATTTGGTGGAAACCGAGTAATTGTTGGTGTTTTTCTAGGAAATTATATTCTGTATTTAAACGAAGATCAGGAATCCAAATTAATGAATAGACCACCAAAGGAATAATTAAAAAATATAATACATACTCCCAGCTGAATGTTATGTTATTTTCCACTAAATTATGCGACCCATCCATCTCTTTCATTGGATGGTTAAACCTAAGAGCATCAATTGTTCGAACACTTATAACAAATGCTATAAAAGTAAGAATAGTGAATAAATAGCCTAAACCATTCCATTTGATTGACGCAGCAAGACCTATGAAAACACCGCACAATATCAACCAGTTCCTGTTTTGTAGGTCAACAAACTTAGCCTTTACAGCACATATCAAAGCGCATAATCCAAAAAACACCAAATAGATATTGATTAACCCGATACGTGAGTCAACTAGTAGGGATCCATCAATGGCAACAAAAAAACAAACCAAGAGTGAAAACTTGTTATTGTTGAATAGCTTCTGTGAAAGGATGTAAGACAAAATACACAACAAAGATCCTGATAGAGCATTTAACCATCGATAACTTAGGGTAGGTAATTCTTCAAATGATACAGTGCTCAGTGAACTAACCTCAATCCAAGGTAATTGATGGTATATCCAGATGGCTGCTGCAAGAATATAGTTACCTAGAGGAGGATGGACATAGAAGAATTGTTGATCCGTCAAATAACTATATCCATACATTGGATAAAATACCTCATCAAACACAGGTCCAGGAATCTCACCTAAATACACAAATCGTGTTGTAAACGAAATGACAAGGATCAATGAGAGAATGTAAATATTTTTTAACCGACTGGAAATCATTATAATTTTTCTATATAGCCTATATAGATAGCAGCTGGTTGAAAAGTTTTTATTGACGCTTGGTTATTGTTATGAAGCCTTAGGCATAAAATGACAAAAAATATTGGCGAAGAATTTACCTTTTAAAGGCTGAGGACGCCCATGGATTAATCGAGCTCCTTCGTAAAAAACAACTTCGCCAGGTTTGAGTAAGACGTGGTGCTTTCGATAATAATTATCTTCGATAACCAGAGGCCATGCTTCATCAACATCTTGACCAACATTAATGATAGCACTGACGATGTGGGTTTTTTGCCTATCTCTGTGAGAGTCTAGAGTTGATCCTGACTTATAAACACGAATTCCATAAACAAAGGTTGGGGTTAATTTACAACTACTCCATTGTTCTAGTGGTTTGAGCAATGCTCCATGTATCTCTTTTCTCAATGTGTCTGATAGATCAACTAAGTCGCTACCCGATTTTTGTGAACCATGAATTGTAACGAAGCCACCTTCAACATGCTCTGGTTGTTTAGTTTTTTTATTAGCAGAATAAAAATCCTTAATTTTTTTGAACAACTGAGCATCAAGCCTATCTTTTTTAAAACCAATCTTGGTGTAGTTAGGTATGTATTCACCAGGTTCTTTAGTAAATGCCTGTCCAATTCCCTTACTTCGAAACCATTTGGTAATGACGATCTTTCTACCTTTTTTAACAGGGTGGGCAGTATGAGCGGTACTGTAGTTAATAGACCCATCTCTATGCAAATCTCTCCATGTGACTGCCATTCCTTTTTTAGGTTTTACAGTTAGGTCTAATTCAGGGAATTCTGTTTCACCTCCTTCTTCGACATCATTGAGATAGATTAAGAAGGTATAAGTCCTTTGTCCCTTCTCTTTTGTGTGTTCTTCGTAGCCCGGTCCTTCGAAAGTATCAGTGTGAACTTTGAACTCTTGACCAACTTCATAGACTTGTCCTTGAATGATTTCTGAAAAAGAAGGGTTGATGCCCATGATTGCACAAATGCGCCTGTCAATATCAGCAATGAAAGGATCATCAAGAGTGCCTAGGTCGCAAGTGCTGCTGGTTCTGTAGTTTTCATCAACTTGACCGCCGTATTCAGACACAACTGTTGATGGATATGATTTTGATCGAACGATCTCCGCCATTCGATCGCATTCCGTAGTGTTTAAAAAATTAGGCAACGTATACAACTCATTTACCAGATCAGAATCTATTTTTTGGGCATTGGGTAAAAATAGTTTTGGAGGGGAGTCCCATAAACTCACTTCTATAGCTCTAGCCATTTCCATGTCAATATCTTTGCTATCGAAGCCTTCATCTAATAGGATTTTGTACATATCTTTACGATCACAACCCCTTGTTCTGTTTAACTCAATCCAATCTTTCCAGTCTTGCGTTATTGGTTTACCCTCACATAAAAAGACGGGTATATCTCTCGTCGTTCTGTCCTGATATACCTGATAATCTGCATAATGAGAGCAGACAATTGGCCAGATAGAGGATTTTTCGGTCTTGGATAGTTGTCTTGCAGTGTATGTCTTTTTATTACTGCCAATTTGAATTTCAATCTTTGGGTTGGCACACACACTATAAAACCAATCCGGATTCATAGGCATGCCTCCTAAGGAAGCAACCAGAATAGGTTGATTGTCTTTTAATACTTTAATGAGAGGTATGTGTCTTTTTTTACCTGTTTTTTTACCCTGGACAGTCAGAATCATTATTGGGTATTGACCCGCCCATTTATTTGAGAGTTTTCCATTAGAGATGCGATAGATGAATGCATTAACCCTAGAGATATATTTGAGTAGACGCTTTGCTCTTTTGGCTGTTTTTAAAGAAATCTGTTGTTCTTTTTTAAGTGGGCGTTTTATCTTTTTGCCTGTTTTTAAAGGGCTCTGTTTTTTTTCATCAGCCAATTATTAATTCTCCATGACGTCATTGTTATTAAAAACTTTAATAGGATAGTTTTAAGACATTTGTGAGGTTATCATAATTTCAATAATAGAAAATTGACTAAAGTCAATTGTTGATAATCTGCAATCCAATTTGGCCAAGAATAGGCACTGCAGCACCTAGTTCTTTCGCATTATCAGCCGATGCATTACCTTGTAGGGATCTTTTATACACTCCCTGAGCAATCCCTGCCAGCCTAAAAAAACCAAAGGCCAGATAGAATGACCAATTTGGAATTTTTTCAATCTCCATTTTCTGACAATAGCTTCTCATATATTCTTTTTCAGATGGTATACCTAAGCTTTTGACATCTAAACCGAATAAACCTGGGGTAATCCCAATTTGGGGAATATGCCAAGTCATGCACTGATAGGCTAAATCAGCATATGGATGACCGAGTGTAGAGAGTTCCCAGTCTAGAACAGCCAACAACTTAGTTTGTTTGTGGTCAAACATCATGTTGTAGAGACGATAATCACCATGGACAATAGACACCATCCCATCATCCTTGGGCATATTTTCCCCTAACCATTGAATCAGTGATTCTACTTCATCATAGTGAGTTGTTTCTGCTGACCTGTATTGTTTGATCCATCTGTGTGTCTGGCGTTCAAAATAACTTCCTGGTTTCCCAAAGTCAGATAAACCAACTTTCTCAATATCAATCTGATGCAATGAAGCTAGTACTTTATTGCTTGCTTCATAGATTTCTTGTCGTTCTTGGTTGTTCACTTCAGGGAGCGTTGGATCCCAGAAAATTCTGCCCTCAACATACTCCATGAGATAAAAAATGCTGCCAATAATGGTCTCATCTTCACATAGGTGAAAAACTTTTGGGACAGGAATATCGGTATTATCCAGTGCTTTTAAGACCTTGTATTCTCTATCTACCGCATGGGCGGACGGCAACAGCTTGCCAGGTGGTTTTTTACGCAAGACAAACTTCTTGCTTGCCGTTTCCAATAAAAATGTGGGGTTGGATTGCCCAGTTTTGAATTTTGTTGATTGGACCGGTCCATAGAATTCAGAAACGTGCTGTTCAAGGTATTCGCTCAGTTTGGCTTCATCGACACTGTGAGCAGTGGCATTCATTTACTAATCTTTAAGGGGCGCGTGTTCCTTCAGTATTTTCTTTGCTGTGTAGGCTAAATGTACTTCATCCGGTCCATCTGCCAGTCTGAGCGTGCGTGCAACCGCATAAGCTTCAGCCAGGAAGAAATCTCCCGATACACCGGCCCCACCGTGTATTTGAATGGCTCGATCAATGACTTGACAAGCCATTCTTGGTGCAACTACCTTAATCATACTGATCAAAGCAGCAGTTTTTTTATTACCATAGCGATCCATTTGGTCTGCGGTCATTAATGTTAAAAGACGCGCTTGTTCTATTTCACTTGCAGACATGGCGATGCTTTCTCTAACAGAGCCCTGAGCACTTAATAGTTGGCCAAAAGCAACTCTGTTGTTTGCTCGAATACACATTAATTCTAAGGCACGTTTGGCCAGACCAATTAAACGCATACAATGGTGGATGCGACCAGGACCCAATCGCCCTTGTGCAATTTCAAAACCTCTTCCTTCTCCAAGAATAATATTTTCTTTCGGTACCCTGACATCGGTAAAACTGACTTCAGGATGTCCAAAGGGTGCCTCCAGGTAACCAAAAACCGTTAACGGCCTGACGATTTCAACCCCAGGAGTGTCCATGGGAACTATAATCATTGATTGTTGGGTGTGACGATTGCTATTTTCAGGATCTGTTTTACCCATTAATATCAATAACTTACAGGCCTCATTCATTGCTCCTGAGGTCCACCATTTTCTTCCATTGATGACATATTCATCCCCATCGAGCTGAATCGGTGTTTCGATGTTGGTTGCATCCGATGAAGCAACAGCGGGTTCTGTCATAGCATAGCCTGAGCGAATTTCTCCATTTAGCAGGGGTTCTAACCATTGCTGTTTTTGCGCCTCTGTGCCATAACGATCCAGCACTTCCATGTTGCCGGTATCGGGTGCATTGCAGTTAAAAACTTCAGATGCCCAGAAACAACGTCCCATAATTTCTGCCAGTGGGGCGTATTCTAAATTCGTCAGACCGGCTCCATTTTCAGAATGGGGCAGAAACAAATTCCACAAGCCTTCTGCCCTAGCCTTGGCTTTTAATTCTTCCATCATAGGATGGGCAACCCAAATATTATCTGTGTTCGAAAAATGATCTTGAAAATCATCATCATTGGGGTAAATATATTGTTCCATGAAGTCATCTAACTGTGTCATCAGTTTTTTGACTTTATCAGTATGTTCAAAATCCATCGATTAACTCACTTTGTTTTCTACCAAAGTATAGTATTCTTTGATGCCTTTCAATAATGAAGGCGATAATTTGTTACCCTCCACTTCTTTCTCCAAAGACTGCCACCCTTTTTTTAGGGTTCTCCAAGGAACTTCGCCCTCATTTAGCAGTCTCATAGCTTCAAATTCTTGATACTCCATTATTAATTTAGGACCACAATCCTGGTGCTCAAAGGCCAGAATCCTTTTAGCAAAATCAATCAGCCGATCATCGTTTAACTGATTGACAATTTCCAAGCGATCATTGATATTGATGTTTTTAAGAAAAGCGTCACACAATAATCGGTCAGACTTATCAATAAACTGTGCATAGATTTGGGATTCTGGAAAACTAAGCATAGTCCAAGGGGTCCTTTTTTTACTGATAATGTCACACGCTAAATAAACATTTTGTTTGAATCCATTGCTTGCTTGTACTATAGAAGCTCTATGTGTAGCCTTTTCTTCATTCAGGTTATTCTTATCACTGATGCTTGGATGCAATATCACTGGACTGCTGTTTGACTTGATGGAAAAAAGAGGTGAATTTTTTTTATTGATCAAAGTAGAAATTTCTTCTGCTGTCATATATAGGTAATCATCAGGGTTAAAGCAAAGATCAAAAAAAATCATCCGATTGGAATAAGTGGGATCTTCACAAATAAATGTTGGCGTTCGTTTAACTGCCAAACGTTCTTTATACTTCACCTCACCATAAGTGAAATACAATTGTTCAGTCATCAATTTTACTGCTCTGGATTTGTTACCTGAAGCAATTGCACTAAAAAAAATCTCTGGCGCCTGTTGCTCGAATAAATTGGCTAGTTTTAGCAAAGCTTTGACATCGTCCAATGCTGCATGGGAATTACCTGGATCAATGCCGTTTTCTTTTGCTAACATTTCTTGTTTGAGCACTACTTTGCCAGTTGCGTCTTTGAAAAAAGCAATGCTTTTAGGTGCAAAGCAATAAATAGACTGTGCTATTTTATATAGATCAATGTGAATGCGATCTTCGAACGCGCTGGATAATATATACGGGTTATACAGGGATGAAAAAAAAGAATGCCTAAGAATAATTAGGTCATAAGTAGCACCGTTGTAGGTGGCCAATATTTTATTTGGTTTGCTGAGAAAATAGTCGACAATTTTTCCAATCAGTTGATGCAATGATAATTCTTCATTCATGAGCTCCATTGGATTGATATTGGTGATTCTGAGAGCACCGGCATCTGGTAAAACGTGATACGGCAATCGGCATTTGTTGTCTATGACTATATCTGGATTTTCGACATTATCTGTGGACTCTAAAATAGCAGCAGAAGTTGGTCGTTCGTATTCGATATTACGATTGATCCCTGTAGTCTCTAAATCCAGACCAGCCAAGCCTCTCTCAGTCAGCATGTCTTTAGGTTCTTGGTACCATTGATTGTTCATATCTTATTAACCAATTATTTTTATGAGTCCAGAGATGATAAAATAAACACTCAGAGCTATTCAAAAGTTATTACCAGATATGTTATCAAAAAATTTTTTTATAAAAGGAGGCTTTTCTCTGATTCTAATGATGTCTATCATATCTTGTGGCCAACAAGGCGACCTATACCTGCCTGAAGATCCTTCAAAAGAACAAACCCAATCAACTGTTTTAAAATCACCCTCGTTGATTCCAGCTGAACAAATCATTATTAATGAATGACATAAAGTCACTATTGTTAGTAGATGGTTCTTCTTACCTATACCGTGCTTTTCACGCTTTGCCCGGACTCACATCGCCTACAGGTCAGCCAACAGGTGCGATATATGGTGTCTTAACCATGTTGCAAAAATTGATAAAGGCTGAGAAGCCAGATTTAGTGGGTATTATATTTGATGCACCAGGGAAAACTTTTAGACACGACTTGTTTCCAGATTACAAAGCCAATCGTGAGAAAACCCCTGAGGATCTTGTTGTTCAAATTGAACCACTTCTAACAGCTATCCAAAATCTTGGTCTGCCGTTAATTCGTATACAGGGCGTTGAAGCAGATGATGTTATTGGAACATTGGCTAGACAGGCAGAAAATAACAATATTCAAACATTAATTGCAACAGGCGATAAAGATTTTGCACAGTTGGTTTCAGAAAGGATCAAGTTGATTGATACCATGAAAAATATCACCACAGACCAGTCAGGTGTACTGGATAAATTTGGCTTGCGGCCTGAGCAAATAATTGATTACCTCGCCCTTGCTGGGGATCCTTCAGATAATATTCCTGGTATTCCCAAAGTGGGTCCAAAAACAGCTGCTAAATGGTTGCAACAGTATACAGACCTAAATGGGGTCATCAAGCACGCTGAAGAGATTGTCGGAAAGGTGGGTGAAGCGCTTAGAACTTCAATACCCGATTTGGCGTTGTATCAAAAACTCGCCACCATTGATTGCAATGTTGAGCTTGAGCACACTATCCATGATTTGGTCATTGGTCGTGCTCAAGAAGAAGCGTTATTTGAGCAATTAAACACTCTTGGTCTCCACCGCTTAATAAAACAATTTATGATTTCAAAGCCAGAAACAAAGACGCAGAAGATCAATAATTATCATGGCATCTTAACCAAAAAAGAATTTAATACATTATTGAGTTTATTGGACAAGTCCGATATTGCTGCTATTGATACTGAAACAACAAGCCTAAATTACTTGCAGGCTGAAATTGTTGGTATCTCTTTTGCAATAACTGCCAAGGAGGCTTATTACATTCCTTTATTACACAACTATGATGAGGCACCTACTCAATTGGACAGAGCTTATGTGCTGAGCAAATTAAAACCTTGGTTAGAAAATTCCAATTACAAAAAAATTGGCCATAATCTTAAATACGACAGTCATATTTTTGCAAACCATGGAATTACATTAAATGGAATGGCTTTCGATACCATGTTGGAATCCTATGTGCTCAATAGCACAGCAACCAGACACAACTTAAATGCAGTAGCAAAACGCTATTTAAATCAAGACACAATCAGTTATGAAGAAGTCGCTGGAAAGGGGGCAAAGCAAATTAGTTTTAATAAGGTTAGCCTTGAAGATGCAATACCTTATGCAGCAGAAGATGCCGATGTGTGTTTTCGCTTACATCATGCGCTGTACCCAAAGCTGCAAAATATAGATGCATTAATAGAGCTTTATAGCAATATTGAATCCCCTTTGGTTGCAATACTGCAGCAGGTGGAACGCAATGGCGTCTTGATCGATAAACTAAAACTAGAAAAACAAAGCGATCAATTTGCAGCCAAGCTCAATGAGCTCGAAGAACAAGCCTATCATTTGGTTGGATCTGAGTTTAATCTAAGCTCACCGAAGCAACTACAGGAGATTTTATTTGATCAAATGGGTCTTCCGGTATTAAAAAAAACACCAAAAGGTCAGCCATCAACCGCAGAAGGTGTGTTACAGGAGTTAGCACATGATTTTCCCATCGCGCAAACTATTCTAGAACACCGAACCATTGCAAAGTTAAAAACCACCTATACCGATAAGTTACCGCTTCTCATCAACAAAGAAACACAGAGGGTCCACACCTCTTATCATCAAGCGGTTACTTCAACAGGTAGACTGTCTTCTTCGGATCCAAATTTACAAAATATACCCATTAGATCGGCAGCAGGAAGGCAAATTAGACAAGCATTTATTGCTCCCAAGGGCTGGAAAATATTGGCAGCAGATTATTCCCAAATCGAACTTAGAATTATGGCCCATATTTCTAAAGATCGGGGGTTATTGGATGCTTTCGAGAAAGAACTAGATATCCATCAGGCAACTGCTGCTGAAATTTTTGATACTGACCTAGAAGTCATTACAAAAGAACAAAGACGATCTGCGAAAGCCATCAATTTTGGATTGATGTATGGAATGTCAGCATTCGGACTTTCTCGTCAGTTGAGCATCTCACGCCAGGATGCTGAACAATACATTGAATTGTATTTTGCTCGATACCCAAGAGTAAAAGACTATATGGAGAGTGCGGTCCGCCAGGCAAGGGAATCTGGTTTTGTTGAAACTGTTTTTGGCAGAAGGCTTTATTTACCGGATATTGATGCAAAACACTACCAACGCAGACAATATGCTGAACGGAGCGCAATTAACGCACCTATGCAGGGAACGGCAGCGGATATTATAAAAAAAGCAATGATTGAGCTTCAAGATCAATTAGAAGATTCTTCCAAAGAAGCCAAAATGATTATGCAAGTCCATGATGAGCTGGTGCTAGAAGTTCAAGACAATGCCGTTGAGGCGATCAGCTCTCTCGTTTCACAAGTAATGTCGCAGGCTGCTGATTTAGAAGTGGCTTTAAAGGTAGATGTTGGTGTTGGCAACACCTGGGACGAAGCGCATTAGGGAGCCTCATTTTTTTAACATTTCAATCAACCTATTTTGTGCGATTTCTAACCCCATTTTCTTGGTTCCAGAGAAAAGCTGTATGGTAGCAACCTCACTCAAATAAGATTCAAATTGCCCAAGTACGAGGGCTTGTTCTGATTTTTTCAGCTTATCTGATTTATTGATCAACACATGCAGCGATTTTTCTAGAGGCAAATAAAAGTCGATAAAAACCCTGTCCAGATCGGTAATCCCACGTCTGCCATCAACCACTAAAAACACGCCTGTGAGCGCAGCTCTGGTTTTAAAATAGTTTGATATTAACTGGCCCCATTGATTTCTCTTTTTCCGTGACACATTCGCAAAACCATAACCGGGGAGATCAACGATACAAGAATCATCATTCATTTTAAAAAAATTAACCAATTGTGTGCGCCCTGGTGTTTTACTTGTTTTAGCAATGTTCTTTCGATTGAAGATAGCGTTCAACACCGTTGATTTACCGGCATTGGATCGTCCCACAAATGCAATTTCATTCCCAGAATCTTCAGGAAATTGCGACACTTGATTGGCGCTTTTAATAAATTTTATATTTTCAAATCCCAACATTGCTGTCTGTATTGTATGATTGATGTAAAATGCACCGGTTATTTACAACTTAAGTAATAGATAATAGCCGATTCTACTGAATATGTTGAATCACTGATGAAAGGGAGGACTCGTGATTAGGAAGTTAAGACACCTTGTAATGAATACCATAGTTGGATTGGTCATCATCCTTATTTCATCCACATCTTCCGTTTTTTCAATGTCGGGTGATCCACAACTGGGTCAAAGCAAAGCCTTGTTTTGTTCTACTTGTCACGGACAGGATGGCAACAGCATCAACCCAGCATGGCCCAGTCTAGCCGGCCAACATACGAAGTATACCGTTACAGCATTGCAGAACTATCAAAATGGATCTAGAGAAAATGTAGTAATGCAAGCTCAATTGATGGCACTGAGCAAAGAGGATTTCGAAGATTTGGCTGCTTATTACAACATTCAAAAGACAGCGAAACAAGATTTTGATTACGACTTAGCACAACAGGGTGAATCCTTATACAGAGGAGGCAACTCGAAATCAGGAGTTGCCGCTTGCGTTGCATGTCATGGACCCACTGGAAGAGGCAATCCTGGTGCGGGATACCCTTCTATTGCTGGACAACATGCTGCATATACAGCAATTGCATTGAAAAGCTACGCTTCTGGTGAAAGAAAAGCAGGGCTAAATGACATGATGCAAGCCTTATCATCTCGGTTGTCAGATCAAGAAATACAAGCCGTTTCAGAATACATACAAGCTCTAGCCTCACACTAAAATGAATGTATCCAAAACATGGATATGGATTCTCTGTTTTGCATCGTTGTTTCTGGTGACAGCAGACCTGACCAATGCTCAAAATCAATGGCAATACCAGGAGAATAAACACTATCGAGTGCTGCCTTTGGCAGATACTTTAAAAATTGAGAATGAACAAGTGGAAGTGCTAGAGATATTTGCATACTCATGCAACCATTGTTTCAATTTTGAGAGCCATCTTGATCAATACGATAAAGCCAAACCGAGCTATGTCAATTTTACCAGAATGCCTGTTATTTATAGTGATGCTTATAAAATTCATGCAAGGATTTATTATGCAGCCGAGTCTTTGGGAAAACTGGAATCCATTCACAAGGAAGTATTTAAAGCAATTCATCTGGATCGCAAACAATTGATGAATGTGAATGAGATCTATCCATTATTTGAGAAACATGGGGTCAGCAAAAGTGAATTTGAAAACAGTTTTAGGTCTTTTACTGTTGAAAGCAAGCTCAGCAGGGCAGCTCGACTGACTAGAAAATACAAAATCAGATCCACTCCAACCCTGGTTATCAATGGAAAGTACACTGCCAATGGCACCGCTGTCAAAACATTCGAAGACATGTTGGCTGTGACTAAGGAATTAGCTCAGAAAGAATATATGATGTCACAAAATCCCTGATTTATCCGGCTCCCTCAAGCCATCCAGAGTCGCCATCGACATAAAGTTCTTTCTTCCAAATTGGCAATCTAATTTTAACCTCATCTATGATGTAACGACATGCTTTAAATGACGCATCACGATGGGGTGCGCTGACCCCAATCCAAATAGCCAAATCACCAATTTCCAACGCCCCAATTCTATGTACACATAAAGCATTAGTTATTTCAAAATGATCTATTGCTTCATTAATAATTTGTTGGCCTTCTTTCAAACAAAGAGTCTCGTAACTTTCATAATGAAGCCCAATGACTTCTCGTTTCTTGTTATGTTTTCTAACCCTGCCCTCGAATGTTGAAACCGCTCCACAGGCAGGATCTTCAAGAGCGACCAATAAATGTTTGATCGCAATGGACTCATTGGTTATCGAAAATTTTTTCATCCCCCTGTCACTGGCGGTATAAAAACAATAGTATCACCATGGCTCGGTCTACGATCCCACGATGAGAACGAGTCATTGATTGCAACTTTTAATCGATGCTGTTCGGGTAAATCATATTTTTTTTGTAGTTGGCGGTAGATGGATGCAAGCGTGCTCTCTTTTTTTATTGATAACGTTTCGCCATTTTGACCTGTTTTATCTTTAAGCACGGCAAAGTATAGGATTTGAACTTCAATCAACTCGGTCATATTATCTCTGTTATTAGTGCGGTGTCCCCAAAACCATGTAAATAAGTCTGATGCCAACATATATTACCAACACAGATGTTAAACGGCGAACAATCTCCGGGCGGAATACTTGTACGCCCAAACGTGAACCAATTTGTCCACCAATCAGCACTGCAAAGAAAAGCCACGTGTATGCATGAAGCTCACCCCACACCTGTGAACCTGAGTGTTTCATTGATTGTCCGATCAACCCAGATATTGAATTAATCAATATGAAGAAACTTGCAAAGGCAGCAATATTTTTTGAAGGTGCTGCTTTTGATAAATGCAAAACAGGGGAGAAAAAGATGCCCCCACCGATGCCGACTAATCCAGACAACATGCCCAAACATGCGCTTACAGGCAATAAACATGACAGACCTAATTTTGTCTCAGTCCAGTGCGCAGTTTCCAAAACTTCGCTGTGCCTAATCAGCATCAATAGCCCGGCTAAAAGCAGTGATGAACCAAGAATCGTATTGAACATCAACTGATTGATTGGTGTGTAGCCACCTAACCATGCAAAAGGAACAGAAACCAGCACCAAAGGAACCGTTAAGCGCCAGGGGATTAGCTTATGTTTGAAAAAAATGATGGTACCACCAGTAACTACGATGACATTACAAATGAGGGCAATGGTTGGCACCAATTGATAATTGGTTTCTGCAAGTATCAGCAAGGCATTATAGGTTGATCCTCCACCGAAACCTACAGTTGCATAGAGAATAGCAACAATAAAAAAACCTACAACCAGAACGTTGATAAACTAGCTCCCTTCTATTTTTATATGCATCGCTGTCATTCTTGAGACACAACAAAGGGTCGCATCATTAAAATCAGAAGCAGAGTTATAAATTTTAATTTCCCACACTTGTGTCCTTTTGCCGAAATAAATAGGTTTTGCTATGCCAGTCACAATTCCTTCGGTTGCTGATCTCACGTGATTTGCGTTGATTTCTTGACCTACAACTTTGTATTTTCTGTGATCAACACGCAATCCAGCACCAGTGCTCCCCAAAGATTCTGCTAGAGCTACAGAGGCTCCACCATGGAGTAGGCCATAGGGTTGTATGGTTTTATTGTTGACAGGCATGGTGCCTTTAACAAAACCATCACCAATTTCTGTGAATCTAATGTCCAGTGACTCATGTATCGTATCGTTGTTGTATGCATTAACTGCTTCAAGACTAACTTCATTATCAGGATGCCAAATTTTAGCCATGCTCTATTCCTTATAAAAATAATTGAAAAGGTATTATTGCTTTATTTTTAAAGAGGTGCAAAATGCTCAATCATGAATGCGTTGACTGTTCACAAGCTTTCTAAAATCTATGCCAATGGCTTTCAAGCCTTGTATAGCATTGATATAGAGGTTAGGGAAGGTGATTTTTTTGCTCTTTTAGGACCCAATGGCGCCGGCAAGACAACAGCCATCGGGATCATTACATCGTTGGTAAATAAGACTGAAGGCACAGTGAAGGTTTTTGAGCATAATATCGATTCAGATATTAATGCAGCAAAAGCATGCATTGGATTTGTCCCGCAAGAAATAAATTTAAATCACTTCGATTGTGCTTTCAATATCTTAGTCAACCAGGCTGGCTTTTATGGTATCCCGAGAAAAAAGGGACTTAAAAGAGCTGAGAAATACCTTAAAAAACTCAATTTATGGGATAAGAAAGATGAAACGGTACGTAATTTATCCGGTGGAATGAAAAGACGTCTGATGATCGCCAGAGCGCTGGTTAATGAACCTAAATTATTATTGTTGGATGAACCAACAGCAGGTGTTGATGTGGAGACTAGAAGAGCAATGTGGAATTTCCTAAGAGAAATCAACCAGGGCGGCACAACCATAATATTAACCACTCATTATTTGGAGGAAGCAGAACAATTGTGTAGGCATTTGGCCATTATTGACGATGGATGCATAGTTGAGAACGATTCCATGAAGAATGTTTTAAGGAAACTCAAACAGGAAGTGTTTGTGTTGAGTCTGGACAAACCTATTGATGACATGTCAGATATAAAAGATTACAAAATTGAAGTTAATGATCCTCATGAAATAGAGGTTTATATCAAAGGACAACAAACTCTAAACCCATTATTCAATCAGTTGACACAAGCCGGTGTTGCAGTGATCAGTATGAGAAACAAGACCAATCGGCTGGAGGAATTGTTTTTTGAGCTAACCCAATCAAAGCAAAAAACAAACGGGACAACGGCATGATCTCTAACCCTCAAATTATCGGTATGCTGGCGTTGACTAGAAAAGAAACCACAAGAGTTCTAAGAATTTGGGTCCAAACAATTATCCCACCTGCCATTACTATGACTCTGTATTTCATAATATTTGGAACATTGATTGGTAGAAGAATCGGACAGATGGATGGATTCGAATACATGGAATACATAGCCCCAGGTCTGATTATGATGTCAGTCATTACCAACTCTTACGGCAACGTGGTAGGCAGTTTTTTTCATTCCAAGATCCAAAGACATCTCGAAGAATTATTGGTCTCTCCTATGAATGAAATTTCTATCGTAATGGGTTACCTAGCAGGTGGAGTTATCAGAGGTTTTTTTGTCGCTATAGTGGTCTCAGTGATTGCATTATTTTTCACTCAATTGAGAATTGAACATCCTGCCCTAACCTTGCTGGTTATTATTATGACAGCGGCTGTATTTTCATTGGGAGGGTTGTTGAATGCTCTTTTTGCCAAATCTTTTGATGACATTGCAATCATCCCATCATTTGTTCTCGCACCCTTAACTTACTTAGGAGGCGTTTTTTATACTATCTCCTTGTTGCCTGATTTTTGGCAAACAGTTTCCTACTTCAATCCCATACTATATATGGTAAATGCGATGAGATTCAGTGTATTGGGAGCGTCTGATATCAATATCTATGTCGGTCTCACAGTCATTGTACTGTTTTTTGTAGTCTTGTTAACTGTCGCTATTTATCTATTAAAAAAGGGTGTGGGAATTAGAGAATAGCCCTAAGGTTATGACTCGCTTGTATTGATCAGTTACATATCACGTTTGACAATCATTTTCGATAAATACCTGAGACCATCTGCCCGGTTATCAAAATTTTCCAACAATGCAAAACTTTCTTCCAGTAATGTATTGATTCTTTGTTTAGATTGCTCGAGTCCAAATAGACCAGGGTAAGTTGCTTTTGTTTTGTTTGCATCAGATCCTGTTGGCTTTCCAAGCGTCTCGGTTGCGCCTTCAATATCTAGAACATCATCTTTGATTTGGAACGCAATCCCCATAACATCGATGAATCGTTCTAGGGCGTGTTGTTGCTCAGGATTATTAGAATGATCGCAATAGACAACCGACAACACACATGCCCTCAGTAGTTTGCCAGTTTTAAGTCGATACATATGTTCCAGTTGTGCCTGATCCAAGAGCTGGTTTTCGGAGGCTAAATCAAGAGCTTGGCCACCGGTCATGCCGGTCGTACCTGCAGCTTCTGCAATCAGTGTAATAAGTTTGATTCGAATATCACCTTGATCATGGTAAATGGGAGCTGTCGCCAAAACATGAAATGCAAGGGCTTGCAAAGCATCGGCAGCGAGAATTGCTGTTGCCTCACTAAAGGCAACATGAACAGAGGGCTTACCTCTTCTTAAATCGTCATCATCCATGGAGGGTAAATCATCGTGTACCAGAGAAAAACAGTGGAGTAATTCAATGGCTGCTGCAGGAGGAGTGAGGTAATCTGAGTCAATCCCCAGTGTTTCTCCTGTTGCATAAACTAACAAGGGTCTCATCCTTTTGCCACCATTCATAACCGCGTAGTGCATTGCCTCATGGAGATCAGTTGGTGGAATAGTTTTTATTGGAAGAATAGACTCAAGATAACCATCAATCTTGTTCACATAATCTTCAATTCTATTGTCAAAATGTGCCATTAGTAATCTTTTTTCTAGTTGCTCCCTGCATCATAGCTATTAAAGTATACTACTTGCATTAAATTTATGATTTACAAACAAGATTATTGACGTGAAATCATCAACAGCCATTGCACACCCAAATATTGCCTTAATCAAGTATTGGGGTAAATCGAGCACTGTAGGCAATATTCCTGCTATGAGTTCTATTTCTATTACGATAGATATTTTGGAATCAAAAACTAAAATTTCATTCCCAAGCGACCTTAATGAAGATACCTGGATATTAAATGGGTCTAAGCAATCATCACTGGAGCGGATCAAAATGCCCTTTGATGAATTGAAAAAAATGAGCAATGTCCGTGATTCTTGTTTGATTGAATCCGGTAATAATTTTCCCACAGCCGCAGGATTGGCATCATCGGCATCGGGTATGGCTTCCTTGGTAATGGCTCTAAGCGATGCTTTAGAACTAGAGCTTTCACTGCAACAAATGATAGAACTTGCCTTGCTTGGCTCAGGTTCAGCACCGAGGTCATTATTTTCAGGGTTTGTTTCCCTTGATGTTGCTGGAGAAAAAGTAACATGCAACAGGATTATAGAAGGTAACCAATGGCCATTAGAGGTTGTCATCTGTGTTACTTCTAGTGATCAAAAACAGATCAGCTCCAGAGCCGGCATGGAAGTTTCCAGAAAAACATCCCCACTTTATGATAACTGGGTTGGTAATCATCAAAAAGATTCTCAAATTGCATTGGCAGCGATTCAATCAAGAAATTTTGAACAGCTTGGTACTGTTGTAGTGGATAATTGCCTTAAAATGCATCAAGTGATGAAAACATCGCAACCCAGCATTGATTATTGGAATGAGACAACACATGCTGTTGTGCAACAAGTCAAATCCTTACAATTACAAGGATGGGATATTTTTTATACCATTGATGCCGGACCGCAAGTTAAAATTATTTGCAACCCAGATCTAACTGAAGAAATTGCTTTTGAAATAAATAAGAT
>Ga0208406_1000371_pt1 | contig 18551 bp, 8 predicted proteins | sample ETNtaG_15_FD_185769 | JGI IMG/M metagenome (GOLD analysis project Ga0208406, IMG submission 185769) | Marine microbial and viral communities from oxygen minimum zone, Eastern Pacific Ocean - ETNP201302PF89A (SPAdes) (version 2) | ecosystem: Environmental > Aquatic > Marine > Oceanic ...
GCCAAGGTGTCGGACGAGCTCCGGGAACACCACGAGGTGCTGCACCTCGAGTGGCACATCCACGCCCGCAACAAGGAGTGGGAGCGCTGTGCGACAATCGGCGGTGTCATGGCGAAGCGACACCCCGACGACCCCGCCGGCTGGATCAACCAGGCCAATGCGCTGTTTTACCTCAAGCGCGGCCGGGAGGCGTTTGACCTGCTCGAGCCGATGCGCGGGCAGTTCCCGCAAAACGAGGCCATCCCGTACAACCTCGCCTGCTACGCCTGCCAGTTCGGCGATCTCGACCTGGCCCTGGACTGGTTTCAGGACGCGGAAAAAATCGGCGACCCGGAAAAAATCCGCGAAGTGGCCCTGCTCGATCCGGACATGGAACCGATCTGGGAACAGATCAAGTCAGTGAGCAGCGAGCAGTAAAACTCCTTGCGCTTGGCCAAGCGTTGGGGTCAAACAACCGGCGTGCCGGAATGGTTGACATCGATTCTCCTCGGGATCATCGAGGGCATCACTGAGTTTCTCCCGATCTCCTCCACAGGTCACCTGCTGTTGCCGCAGCAGCTCGGCTGGCTGGAAAAGCAGTCGGACGTTTTCAACATAGCCATCCAGAGCGGCGCCGTGCTCGCGGTGCTGTTCAATTTTACCGATCGCGTGAAGCAACTCACCCTCCGCTGCCGCGAACCGGCAGCGCGCGACTACCTGGCCAAGCTCTTCGTTGCGTTCGTCATCACCGGCGCCGGCGGGCTGGTCATCGACCAGCTTGGCTTTGAGTTGCCGGAAGATGTGCTGCCAGTGGCGGTGGCGTTGCTGGTCGGCGGCGTGCTGTTTGTCGTGGTGGAAAATAAAATCGGCGACCAGGCAAACTTGGCAGAAGTCACGTGGGCCATTGCGATTGCGGTCGGCTTTGGACAATTGCTCGCGGCGGTGTTTCCCGGCACGTCACGCTCGGGGGCGACGATTCTTATCGCGCTGCTGATGGGTCTGCGGCGTGTGCCGGCAATCGAGTTCACATTCCTGCTCGGCGTGCCAACACTGCTGGCAGCCGGCGCGTACAAGGTGTTCAAGGCGGTGCGCGCCGAGTCGTTGTCGGAGGATTGGGGACAATTGATCCTGGCCACGGGAGTCTCGGCCATTACCGCGTTTGTGTCAGTTCGATGGCTCTTGCGCTACATCGAGACGCACACGTTCGTGGCGTTCGGCTGGTATCGCATCGCGCTAGGCCTAACACTGATCGTTTATTTGATCGCATTTGAATAACACCTTTGAAAACGCAGTATTACTGTTGACGGATACGGTGCTTGGCCCACAATCTGGTTTTCAGAGTTACGTCTGGCCAATCCCCACCTAGCAGGCAGTCACAACAACTTTTTTGTAACCATTTTCAAGCAAATGATGTAGTAGCTCTACGTTAGTGTTCATTAATGAGAAATATTAATTGGAATCCATATCAAGCCCTGACCCTGCTTGGCTTTGCGGCGGCCTTAGCCGGGTGCGGCAAAAGCAACTGGGCCGAAAAAGCCAAGCAATACTCAGGCAAGAATTCAGGTAAATCACCAACTGAAAAGGCGGTATTGGTGGAACTGGCCGAGGTGAAGCGGGGGATGATCGAGGCGATCCTCGAGCGCTCCGCGCCACTCGAGGCGGAGGCGCAAGTGGAAGTCTCCGCCCGCACGTCCAACCCGGCCATCGAACTGCTCGTCGAGGAAGGAGACAAGGTGGAAAAAAACGAGGTGCTCCTTCGACTCGAGAGCGACAAGCAGAAAAACGATTTCGACCAGGCCAAGAGCCAGTTCGACAAGGAGCAAACCGACTTCAACCGGCAGGAGTCCCTTTACGGAGACAACCTGATCAGTGAACAGGAGTACCGCAACGCAAAGTTTTCCCTCACCCAGCGCCGTCTGGCGTTTGAGGAGGCCAAGCGACAATTCGAGTACACCGAGGTGCGGGCGCCGATCAAGGGAACGATCACCCTTCGCGACGTGAAGGTCGGCGACCAGGTTGGCAGTGGGCGGAAGATTTTTGAAATCATTGATTTCGACTCGACGGTGGCGGTCATTCATGTGCCTGAACAATACCTTCCACAACTCAAACCTGACATTAAAGCACGGCTGATATCCAACACGCTTGGCGATACTGTTTTTGCTGGATATGTAAAACGTATCTCGCCCATCGTCGAGGCTCGTGCCGGAACGATTAAGGTCACCGTCGGCGTGAAGAAACTCGGCGCGCTACGCCCCGGCATGTGGGTGGACGTGGAACTGGTACTCGACACCAAACAGGAAGCCCTTTTGATCCCGAAAAAATCGATCGTTTACGACAACGACCAAACCTTTGCCTTCAAATTGCATAGCGACACCAACGGCGTAAAACGGGTAAAGCGCCAACTAGTCCTGCCTGAGAATGCGGACAAGGTTCATATCGAGCCAACCGATGGATTTGCTGTTGGTGAAAAAGTTGTTGTCGCCGGTCAGTCTGGATTGAAGGAGAATTCTAGAATTCGCGAGGTAGGAGATCCTGATCCAGCCACCGTCAGCACCAACGCTCCTACAGCTACTGCGACCAACGCCCCAGTCACCAGCAAGAGCGGGACATAATTTAGCGCCTTCCGCATCGGCATGGAGTCCCCGCATCGCAATCCCAACTTCACCACCGACCGACCAGTCGCAGTGCTGATGGTATTTTTGGCCGCGGTGGTCTTTGGCTACTTCTCGCTTGGCCAATTGCCAGTCACGCTGATGCCGGAAATGAGCTACCCCACCCTCACTGTCCGCACGGAGTACCCCGGCGCGGCACCGGAGGAAGTCGAGAATGACATCAGCCGCCGGATTGAGGAGGCGCTGGGTGTTGTCGGCGGACTGAACGAAATCAGCAGTATCAGCCGGGCAGGGGTCAGCGACGTGATTTTGGAGTTCGTCTGGGGCACATCGATGGTCGATGCGATTCAAAATACCCTCGAAAAACTTGATCTCGTTTATATGCCCCGCGAAGCGGAGAAGCCGCTGCTTCTGCATTACGACCCATCGCTTGACCCTGTGATGGAACTGAGTCTTTCCGGTTCCAGTCGAAGCATTAAGTACAAAGGCGACGAAGGTTTACGGCGCCTGAGGCGAATCGCTGAACTGCAGGTCAAACGCCAAATTGAACCGATCAAGGGGGTCGCGGCGGCGCGAGTCCGCGGTGGACTGGAGGAGGAAATTCACGTGTTGATCGACGAAGCCAAACTGCAGCGTGTCAACCTTTCGATCAGCCAGGTGCTCAGTCGTTTGCGCGCTGAGAACATCAACGCAGCTGGAGGTCGCATCCGAGAGGGTGGCGCAGAATACATGATTCGCACCATCAACGAATATCAAAGCCTCAAGGAGATCGAAAACACGATCGTCTTCCGCCGCGAGGGACGCGAAATTCGCGTGAAGGACCTTGGCCAAGTTGTCTACGGCCAACGCGACCGCGAGATGCTCACCCACACCGATGGGCGAGAGAGCGTACAGATCGACATCTACAAGGAAGCCGACGCCAACATGGTGGAAGTGGCCAAATTCGTAAACGAACTTGTTGGTGAAATCTCCGGGTCCAGTCGTTCGACCTTGGCAGGCAAACTGCGCGCGGAAGAGGATGCGTACTTACGGGTCGTCGCTGACCGCTCAATCTTCATAGACAATAGCATCAAGGAGGTAAGGAACACCGCGATCTTCGGCGGTATTCTTGCCATAATGGTTTTACTGGGCTTTTTGCGAGACGTCCGTACCACTGCAATCATTGCTGTCAGTATCCCTATCTCAATATTGGTGACATTTGCCCCTCTAAACATTCTTGAGGTGTCACTTAACATAATGTCGCTTGGCGGCCTTGCGATGGGTATCGGCATGCTGGTTGACTCATCGATCGTGGTACTTGAATCCATCTACCGCTGTCGCCAAGAGGGCGACTCGATCCGTGCGGCCGCCATTCGTGGCACGACGGAGGTTCGTGGCGCTGTCATTGCTTCAACCCTGACATCGATCTGTGTGTTTTTTCCAATGGTGTTTGTAGAGGGCCTTGCCGGACAGGTCTTTAGCGATCTTGGCCTGACAGTGGTCACATCGCTCATAGCCTCGTTAATCGTGGCGGTATTATTCATCCCAATGCTCGCAAGCCGCGCTGGATTAAAGTTGCAGGCCGGCGTTGGCATGGTATCGCACGCCCTCAGTTCGATCGAAGGACGCATCAGCCTGTCGACATTGTGGCTACGGGTCATCCTACCGCTTGTTATTCTACTAGTGGTGATGATCGGGCTGGTGCTTGGATACAATTGGTGGATGGTTTCTATATCCGACGATCCTCGATTTGAAGAAGAGATCGTTTATGGAGCTTTGGCATTAACAACACTTACAGTTTGTTCAGTAGCTGCTTGTATTTGTCCGCTCCTAATCTCATTGGCCAAACGTTTACATGACCTCGGCCAATCTGCTTGGTGGCTACTCGCATTCCTCCCAATACTATTGCCGGTGTTTGCCCCAATACTATTGCCGGTGTTTGCCCTAATACTATTGCCGGTGTTTGCCCTAAAGATAACTCCTGAGCTATTGTTGGCATTGACTGCCTCTGTGTTACTCCTTCCAATTTGTTGCATTCCGGGAGCTATCCTGACCATTCTTCTATTAGTCATTCCGGGCAACTCAACCGACAACCGCTTCGGCCCAGCCTCATATCAAAATCAGAGCTTGGCCAAGCTTTGGGGGTCATTTCGCGCTTTCAACGAAAGCATTGCTCGCAATCAAGGGATCTTCTTTTTCCAATGGATTGCAACAGTCTATTTCGCCCTGCGTTTGGCCATCTCGTTCATGCTCGAATTGATCGGGCTATCATTCCTTTGGTCGATTCGAGTAATCGCTGCTATCTGCCTTTTTACTTATCGATTTTTCCTCAACCGAATCCAGTGGTTAGGATCCCTGCTTACGCTAGTCTTTGGAAAATCCTTAGGCACCTCAAAAACCGGTGAAGAAACCATCGACACACGTACAGGGTTATATTCAAAACTCATCCGTTGGGCCTTGGCCAGCCCCACTACAATGATCGTTTTGACGGCATCCTGTTTTGCCTTGACCTACTGGGTGGGCAGGCAACTCGAAACAGAACTGCTACCGGAAGTGCATCAAAGTGAGTTTACCTTTGAAGTTGCCCTGCCGGTTGGCACACCCCTTGATCAAACAGTCTCAATCCTGGACGGCATCGAACAAGACATCCTCAAAGACAAGGAAATTAAGTCAAAGATTGAAGCCATTGAAAAAGCGAAAGAGGACTTATCCAGCACCGCTTCAAAAACAGAGAAAGAGGCACGTTTGAAGCTGGAGAAATTGCTGTCAGAGTTCTCCACAATAACCCAAGAAATGCGGCTTAATATGCCAAGCCAAGAGGAGGTTATTCAGTCACTGACATCAGTCGACACCGAACTTTTTTTCAGCGAAAAGTTTACCAAGAAGGCTTGGGAGAGAATAAGTGATCTGGGCAAAATTGATACGCTATTGGTGATGTACGGCTTTGACACCACCAACATGAAACGATCCGATGAAGGCGAACACTCGACCCGGTTCAAGGTACTGCTCAAGCCTTCGCAGAACCCCAAACAAACCGAGGAAGTAGTCATCGACAGGCTACGTTTAATGTTCCAGGAGGTTCCAGATATCACCACACGTGTAACACGCCCGGTTTTGTTTAGCTCGAAGAAACCAGTGGTTGTTCAGATAAACGGTGAGGAACTGCCCGAGTTAAAACGATATTCCGACGAAGCCACCGCCCTACTTTCAAAGGAGTTGGACTTGGCTGATGTGGAACCGACCCTCCGCAGCGGCGCACCGGAAGTGCAAATCACCTACGACCGTCAGCAGATCATCCGCCACGGATTGAACCTCAACACGGTGGCAAACCAGGTTCGCGACATGGTCAAGGGCTCGGAAGCCACCAGGTTCAACCGCCGCGACCGCCGCGTGCCGATTGTGGTGCGCTTGGCCGAAAAAGATCGAGAGCAGGTGGCCGACGTTGGTAAACTGACCATCAATCCGGGCGGCGACACACCAATACCGCTGAACTCAATAGCAAAACTTACAGTCGGCGAGGGGCCGAGTGAGATTCGCCGGATCGACGGTAAGCGCGTTGCCTTGGTGCAGGCAAATATTGGCGACAGATCACTTGGATCGGCGGTTGAAACGGCAGACCGAATCCTAGGCCAAGAGATTGATTGGCCTGGATACATGGACTTCTTTATTACCGGACAAAACAAAGAATGGGAGCGCAGCCGCTCAAGCCTGTACCTCGCGCTTGGCTTGAGCCTTTTTCTCGTCTACGTGATCATGGCATCGCAGTTCGAATCGATGGTGCAACCGCTCATTATCATGTTCACCATACCGATGGCCTTCGTCGGCACCGTGCTTGGCCTGAAGATACTTGGCATCAACCTTTCGGTGGTGGTGTTTCTCGGGATGATCATGCTTGCCGGCATCGTGGTAAACAATGCCATCGTCCTGGTGGATTATGCCAACACATTACGCAGTCGGGGCTTGGCCTTAAAGGAAGCGATCGTACAGGCCGGCTGCATTAGACTTCGACCCATTTTAATGACAACGGCCACCACCGTACTTGGCCTTTTGCCGATGGCGATTGGCCTCGGAGATGGCGCAGAAATCCGCACACCAATGGCGGTCGCAGTAATCTGCGGACTTTTGACATCAACCTTCCTGACGTTACTGGTCATCCCAACCATCTATTACCTGTTCGGCCTCGCAGGTGAACGTCTATTTAAAGTCAAAGAGGAATAGCCATGGAAACAAACGACTTGGCGGCCAAAATTACTCGGTTGTCTCTCAGCCGAAAGGTTACTGTGCTCGTTTTGTTCCTGACCATCCTCGCAATTGGACTTATTGCGACCAATCGCCTCCCTCTTGAAATGGAACCCAAAGGTGCGGAGGGCCACGGAATCTACGTAAGAACATCGTGGAGATCCGGAGTTCCCCTGGAATCCATGGAAAAAATCGGTATTCCCATGGAAGAGGAGCTTAGCACCGTTCGAGGCCTGGACTCAATGTATACGCGCTGCAGCACAGGTTCTGCCTCGGTGGATTTAAGATTCAAGCAGGGAACCGACATGGATGTAGCCTATCGTGAAGTGCGGGATCGCATGGAACGAGCCAGGGTGCGCTTCCCAAAGGGAACAGAAAAACCACGACTCTACAAACGCGACTCAGAACCGGAGCCAATTGTCAGGATGACGATCGGCTCTAAACAGCACGTGCCTGATTATAATTTGATTAACAAAAATGTTATTGCCCCGCTTATGCGGATTGACGGGGTTGCAGATGTGGAGTTTCACATTGAGGAAAAGGAAATAATGATTGAAGTTGATAAAGACCGCGCAGAAGCCTACGGCCTTAATCTGGAAAACCTATCAAGGCGCTTGCGAGGGGACAATTTCACGTTGGCTAGTGGAACGGTAATTGACGGAGGCAAAAAATATGTTCTCAAGTCTACCAGTTCATTTCATACCTTTGACGAAATAAAAAATGCACCTATAAACGAAAATGTGTCCCTCAAGGACATCGCAGAAATAAAATACGAACCTGATATGGACGACCGATTTTTCCGGTATAACGGAAATGAGTCCTATGGCATTCACGTGAATAAGGAAAGTGAAGCAAACACCGTGGAGGTAAGCCGGAGGGTCATGCAACAGGTTGAAAAAATCAACAACAACCCGGCATTGAGCGGATATAAACTTCGTGTTTACCGCAATCAGGGCAATGATATACACAAACGATTAAATCACCTTGTTAATAACGGCTTGTACGGCGCCTTTCTTGCCGCAGTTGTCTTGTTCTTTTTCCTGCGTCGTTTTCGAATGACGCTGATTATTGCAATGGCAATCCCCCTTTGTTTGTTGATTTCATTAACCTCCATGTACTTCGCGGACCATAGCCTGAATGCCCTTAACATGGTGGGTTTGATGATTTGCATTGGGCTGCTTGTGGATAATTCAGTGGTGGTTGCAGAAAACATTCAACGCCAATTCAACAACGGCATGTCCAGACGCGATGCCTGTATTAAGGGAGTCAATGAGATTGGTTTGGCAATAACCACTGCAACCCTGACAACCATGATTGTTTTTGTCCCCATGCTATTTATTGATGGAGGCATGCGTTTCGCGCTTTCCGGCTTGGCTCTGCCTGTCATGTCTGCGCTCCTTGCCTCCCTGGTCGTCGCCTTGGTTTTTATTCCACTCTGCGTCCATCTAACCTTGTCCTACTCAGCAATGGGTAAAACCAGATTCTTCACTGCGGTGACTGAGTTTATCTGCACACCCCTTGCCAGAATATACAGTGTGAGTTTCGAGAAGTTCAACCTTTGGTACAACAGCGCACTAGGCTACTACCTTAACCGAAGACTCGACCTCGTTGTCATCGTAATCGTATTATTTATAATCTCCTACAGCTTTGGATATAAAAATATAGAGTTTTCGGATGACATGAATAACCAGAGGAATGAATTCGAGATCAACATTGACTTTCCGGACCGATATACAACCGAAGAGCGTAGCGCATATATAAAGCGGATCGAAAAATACGTTGAAGAAAGGAAGGAAGAACTAGGGATAAAATCATACGAAGCTCATTTCTCACCGTGGTATGCAGAGTTCGAGGGGCATTTTTCTTATGACCGTGTCAGTAAATTTTCAACTGAAGAAGCCGCAGAGGAGGTTTATAAGAACTTCCCTGAAGTACCTGGGGTGAGAATCCACTACAGAGGCATGAATGGAGGAGAGGAGCGAAATAACCATAAATCTAGGCAATACGTCCGATTAATTGGTGATGATCCTACATTGCTTCAGACCGTTGCCGAAAGCCTAAGGCCGCAGTTTGAAAAGCTGCCGGGTGTGCTTTCCTTGGAAAATAAAGACGACGATGAGGGGCCAAATGAAATGGCACTGATCATCAACCGAGATCGCGCCAACTCCATTGGTGTTAATCCCTCAGTCGTGGCTGGGACAATAAGCACCGCAGTGCGCGGCAGCGATCTTCCAAGATTTAATAGTAAGGGACGTCAAATTCCGGTTCGCTTGAGGCTCGGCGAGGAGGACCGTGCCAAACTGGATGATTTGAACAACATGCTCATCCCCACCGAAGATGGCCGATTTACTTCTATCGGGACAATAACCAAACCTACAATGTTAAAGAGTGAAGATTATATAAAGCGAACAAACAGGAAGCTCAGTTACACCTTTGGAATGAAACTCAAACAGGGTGAGGAAAAAACCGCTAAGGCCAACATAAACAATGCAACGCAAAACATTGATTTACCTGAAGGCGTTTCATTCGGTGAAATCAGGAAATCCTTTGATGACAAGGACCAGGAAAACGGAGAATTCGTTGTTTATATCGCGATTCTCTTTATCTACATGCTCATTGCTTTTCTTTTTGAAAGCATGCTCCTGCCTCTATCCATTATTTTAACAATCCCATTGGCAGCCATGGGTTCAATATGGATTCATTACCTTACCCAAACAAGCATGGACAGAATGGGGCTGGTCGGCGCCATACTACTTGTCGGCATTGTGGTAAATAATGGAATCGTTCTAGTGAACTATGCCAACCAGTTACGGCAATCCGGCATGGAAAGAACAGCTGCCATGTTGGAGGCATCACGAGTTCGTTTTAGGCCTGTGTTTATGACCGCCATGACCACGATCTGTGGGATGATTCCACTGACCTTTAGTTCATCCAATGAAATGGGCGTAAATTATCAAAGCTTTGGATACACGCTCATTGGTGGAATGACATGTGCCACCCTCTTCACGCTTCTGGCGGTGCCCGTCTTTTACACGCTGATTGACGATGCCCAAATCGCCTTGCGCAACACTTTGGCTACCGTCTTCGACCACGGAACCACTCAAAAACTAGCAAGTAAATAACTGCCTTTAAAACTAAGATTTAACGACTAAACATTCTTTATGGTAAATTGCGCAACTGCAACAATAGGTGCAACGTGATTTAGCCCTCAGAAATCAACCTCTGACTAAATGGAAACGCACGAACTTACGACTCGAATAACCCGACTGTCCCTCAGTCGGAGGGTCACTGTGTTTGTCCTGTTCCTAAGCATTCTTGCGGTCGGTCTCATCGCCACCAGCCGCCTCCCTGTTGAAATGTACCCCAAGGGACAGGAAGGCCATTCGATGGAAATCCGCACCGGCTGGAGTTCGGGTGTTGCACAGGAGTCGATGGAAAAACTGGGCCTCCCGATGGAGGAAGAACTAAGCACTGTTCGAGGTATCGACTCCATGGACACCACCTGCTCACAAACCTCCGCACGTGTGAATTTGAGATTCAAGAGGGGCACCGACATGGATGTGGCCTACCGTGAAGTGCGTGATCGAATGGAGAGAGCTTCACTTAGATTCCCTGAAGGAACTAATCCTTACAGGATTAGCAAACGTGGAGGAGGGACCAGCACCACAGTGGGCAGAATGGTCATCGGTTACGATGCCGATGCTGACCACTATGCTGTAATTGAACGGCATATCATAAAACCACTTCAGCGTATCGATGGTGTAGCCGATGTGGATATCGGCATACGCCAGAAGGAGATTCAAATTGAGGTCGACAAAGACCGAGCCGAGGCTTATGGGCTGAGCATCCACCGTCTCTCCCGCAGGTTGCGGGGGGATAACTTCACCATGTCCAACGGCAGCGTTCGGGATGGAGGCAAGAAATATCTCCTTAAATCATCAAGCACATTCCATACAATGGATGAGCTGAGGAATATACCAATAAACGAGACGGTTGAACTCAAGGACATTGCCACTTTAAAGTACGAGGTTGAGGATCCACACCACCACACCGAACGATGGAACGGTAAAGCGTCAGCAACTGTTTCAATCAGAAAAGAGAGTGAGGCCAATACAGTGGATGTAAGCGCTATGGTTGCCGCAACGGTACAAAAGATGAACAACAATCCGGCATTATCAAATTACCAGATCAAGCTCTATCGTAACTACGGCGATATCATCAAAGGCCGACTCAAGACACTTCGCAACAACGGGATGTTAGGCGCAATATTCGCCGCATTGGTTCTCTTTTTTTTCCTCCGCCAATTTCGGATGACGGCGATTATCGCCCTAGCCATACCTCTATGTTTACTCATTTCAATGATGATGATGTTTTTTGCCGGTGAAAGCCTTAACACAACAACCATTCTCGGCTTGGTGATCTGTGTTGGTCTACTTGTAGATAACTCAGTTGTTGTCGCTGAAAATATTTATCGTCATCACCAAAATGGAATGTCCAGGAGTGATGCCTGCATCAGAGGCGTTGGCGAAATCAGCCTTGCGGTAACAACAGCCACACTGACTACCATCATCGTTTTTCTCCCTTCCCTGCTGATTGATGGCGAAATGCGGTTCATGCTTTATCGCCTCGCATTGCCGGTGGTTTCAGCATTGCTCGCCTCGCTTGGCACCGCGATTATATTTATTCCTATCTGCGTCTATATCACCCTTCCATCAAGGCCCAAGCAACAAGACATCAGGCCCGACCATTCCATCAAGACATTACTATTTAATGTTTACCAAATGACATTCACCAGATTTAACCTTTGGTATAACAGAACGCTTGGCTACTTTTTAAGGCGCCGGCTTGATTTGGCCTTTATCTTGATTGTTCTATTGTCCTCTACTTATTTTTACGCCTTCAAAGAAGTAGACTTTTCAGGCCGTCGAGATGAACAAATCGAAGAGTTTAATATGTCCTTTCGATTTCCTGATCAATTTACACTCGAAGAACGGGACAGCTATTTTGAGACGATCGAAAATATTGTTGAAACCAACAAGGTTGAATATGGAATTAGCAGCTACTCAATTCGCTACTCGAAGCACTCCGGATCATTCGAGGGAAATTTTGGAGAAACGAGAAACAGCCAAACCCCACGGGAGGAAGTTGCGGAACAATTATATAACATATTCCCTGAGATTCCCGGCCTGCGAGTCTACTACAGCGGACAGGATCGAGGCGAGGTGCGAAACGACAAAAAATCAGAGCAATTTGTCCGCTTGGTTGGCGATGACCCTCAACTGCTTGAATCCGTCGCGGAAAATCTTAAACCAACCTTCGAAGCACTGCCCGGCGTAATTTCGTTGATGGACAGAGATTCCGACGAAGCACCAAATGAGATGGCCTTGATCGTAGATCGGGATCTCGCCAGCTCTATCGGCATCAATCCCGACTCGATCGCCGGGGTGGTCAGCAGCGCCATTCGTGGAAGTTCACTGCCCAAGTTTAATGGGAAAGGAAGGCAAATTCCTGTCCGCATGCGATTTAGTGAAGAAGATCGCGCTGAACTGGACGATTTAAACAACTTTCTCGTTCGAGCCGATGACGGACGTTATAGCTCGATAGGATCGATCACCACGCCGGCCATGCTTAAGAGCGAAACATACATTCGTCGACACGATAAAAAAGTGAGCACCTACATCGGAATGAAACTCAAGAGCGGCGAGGAAAAAGAAGCCCGTCGAGCCATTTACAACGCTCAGAAAAACATCGACCTGCCTGAGGGTGTTTCTTTCCGTGAAATCAAACTCACTTTTGATGATGACGAGGTGGACACCAGTCTGATTGCCCTTGGACTTTCAATTGTCTTTATTTATATGCTCATTGCATTTCTGTTCGAAAGCATCCTGATGCCGTTATCAATAGTGCTCACGATCCCTTTGGCGGCTATTGGCGCGGTATGGATTCATTACGGCATCCCCGGGTTTCGATCGTACACCGGAACCACCATGGATCAGATGGGAATCGTTGGTGCAATTCTTCTTTTGGGCATTGTAGTTAATAATGGAATCGTTCTCATTGACTATGTCAACCGTCTTCGCAAAACCGGCATGGAGCGTACGGAGGCCTTGCTACTCGCAACAAAGCATCGTTTTCGGCCTATCATCATGACTGCCTTGACGACCATCTTTGGGATGATCCCACTGACATTGGCTTCTGAGAGCGAAATGGGGATGAGTTTTAAGAGTTTCGGTTTCATGCTGATTGGTGGAATGACCTCCGCAACCCTCTTTACTCTTCTGGCTGTTCCCGTTTTTTACACCCTGATCGATGATGCTCAAAAGGCATTGCGAAATATCTTAGCGACTGTTTTTGATGGTTCGCCTAAGGCAACACCTGCCAATTAACTTTCACCAGTTGGCCAAGTGTTAAAATAAATGGAATCCAACAAACTAGCGACCCAGATTACCCGATTGTCCCTCAATCGAAGGGTTACTATGTTTGTTCTATTTCTTACAATTATCATCGTCGGCCTGATTGCCACGAACAGACTCAAGCTGGAACTCTTTCCCAAAGGGTTTGAGGGGAGTTCACTTTCGGTGCGTGTGCCGTGGAATGCCGCTGTACCCCAGGAGGTGATGGAGAAACTCGCGTTGCCGCTTGAGGAAGAATTAAGCACGGTCCGAGGCTTGGACTCAATAAGTTCCTCATGCACCTCAGGAGGCGCATATGTTAACCTGGGCTTCAAACAGGGAACAGACATGGACATCGCCTACCGCGAAGTGCGGGATCGTTTGGAACGTGCCAAGCTACGGTTTCCTGACGATGTCGAGCATGCATATGTCCAAAAAATGGATATGTCGGGCATTCCGGTTTGCATGATTGGCGTTGCCTATGAGACCGACGGCGATCTTTACGACTTAGTCAACAAGCATATCATCATGCCGCTCTCACGTATCGATGGCGTAGCTAATATCGATACGAAAGGTCTGAAAGAGAAGGAGATCATTATAGAGGTAGACAAGGACCGCACTGAGGCATACGGCCTGAACATCTATCAACTTTCTCGCCAAATGCAGGGTGATAACTTCTCCCTGGCCAGCGGTAATGTCCGGAATGGAGGCAAAAAATTCCTCTTAAAATCCTCCAACAGATTTCAGACAATGGATGAGCTTCAAAATCTACCGATCAGCACCAATGTAATCCTGAAGGATATTGCCGTTCTGAAGTATGAACCGGAGGAAAGGCGCTTCAAAGCAAGGGTAAACGGGAAGAATGCAATGATGGTCACGGTGGTCAAGGAAAGCGAAGCCAACACGATTGAAGTTTGCGATCGAATCGTAGCCGAAGTGGAGAGAATTAAAAAAAATCCGGCGCTCAACGGCTTCGATCTGGAGATTCACATGAACCAGGGTGGGATTGTGACGGAACAACTCAACACCTTGTTTAATAACGGAGGTATCGGTGCTTTTTTTGCAGCCCTTGTTCTCTATTTCTTTTTGCGACGCACCAGGATAACTCTGATTATAGCTGGAGCCATCCCGCTGTGCCTATTCATCGCCATCGCCACAATGTACTTCGCCGGCGAGAGCCTGAACCTGCTAACCATCCTGGGCCTGGTACTGTGCGTCGGACTGCTGGTGGACAACTCCGTGGTAGTCGCTGAGAATATCCAACGACATTTTCAAAGCGGCATGCGACGGAGCGAAGCCTGCATCAAGGGCGTCCAGGAAATTGGCCTTGCCATTACCACATCCACCTTCACGACCGTTATTGTATTTCTACCAGCATTACTCGTGGAGGGTGAAATGCGCTTTTTCATGATGCGCTTAGCATTGCCGGTAGTGGTAGCGCTACTTGCCTCCCTTGGTGTAGCACTGGTGTTCATCCCGCTATGCGTGTACCTCACCCTCTCCCAAAGAGAGAACATCCCCACCACTCAACCAAGGCCACGAACTAAGACAATCCAAGTTTTTCTGGAAAAAATGTATGATGCCTCTTTTGGCAGGTTTAATCGCTGGTACAACCAAGCGCTTGGCTTCTTCCTGAAACGTCGGCTTGATCTGGCCTTCATCCTGTTAGCCCTTCTGGCCGCAACTTCCTTTGTGTTTGAAAAGGTAGGATTCTCGGTTCAGCAGGAGAGAAATATGGCGTCATTTAACTTGTCGTTCCGTTTCCCAAGCCGGTTCAACTTTGACGAACGAACCAAGTATTTCAAGCAGGTCGAGCAACAACTAAACAAAAGTAAAGATGACTATGAACTTGATGGGTTCATCATTTTTTACAGCGCTTGGTTCGGCGAACTTGAAGGTTGGTTCGCACGAGACCGAAAAGGAACCATCCCCGCCCGGGAAGTTGCCGAGCGAATTTATAAGAAACTCCCAAAGATTCCCGGCCTAAGAATTGAATACCAACGAATGGGCGAGGGTGGGGAAAAACAGGACAAAAAAGGGCAGCACTACATTCGATTAAAGGGTCAAGATCCGGAGCAACTTGAAGAATTGTCCAATCAACTCAAGCCGACCTTCCTCAATATCCCCGGAGTTATCGCCTTGAAACAACGGCAGGATGAAACCCCCAACGAGCTAGCACTTATCATCGATCGCGACCGCGCCAACTCCATCGGCGTGAACCCCACCACCCTGGCCGGCATGGTAGGCTACGCCTTGCGCGGCAGCACGCTTCCTAGATTCAATAGCGATGGCCGACAGATCCCGGTCCGTCTGCGCTATAGCGAAGAGAACCGGGCCGAATTGGCGGACTTGAACAACTTCCGTGTGCCCACCGAGGATGGCCGGTTCAGCTCCATCGGCACACTCACACGCCCGGCCATGCTCAATAGCCCTCGCTATATAAGGCGCACCGATAAAAGTGTCAGCCACACCTTCGGCCTAGAACTTGAAAGTGGTAAAGAAGAAGAGACCCGCAAAGCAATCAAGTCACTACAGGATAGTATCGACCTGCCGGAAGGGATCTCCTTCAGCGAAATAAAAGAGCGATTCGACATAAAGGAAATCTTCAACGGTATTTTTGCACTAATGTTGGCCATCACTTTCATTTACCTCCTCATGGCTTTTCTGTTCGAGAGCGTGATAATGCCTATTTCGATTGTTCTGAGCATCCCCCTAGCCGCAATCGGTTCAGTGTGGATACATCTCATAGCCGGAAAGGAAATGGATTTTCTTGGAATCGTCGGTTGCGTGCTACTCGTCGGGGTGGTTGTGAACAACGGCATTGTACTGATCGATTATGCCAACCGTCTTCGGCAGACCGGCATGGATCGCACTAAAGCCCTGCTCCTAGCCTCCAATCATCGGTTTCGCCCGATCGCAATCACCGCGCTGACCACCATCATCGGCATGATCCCCCTAACCTTGAGCAAATCTAGTGACATGGGGATGAACTACAACAGTTTCGGCCTAACACTCATTGGTGGCATGATCTCAGGCACCCTTCTGACCTTGCTCGTCGTTCCCGTGTTTTACACCCTGTTAGACGACGCTCAGTTGGCCGTCCGAAACACCTTGGCCAGCGTCATGCACCCCCAGGCTAAGCCAAGCGTAGTCAAGTAATACAACCCCGCTAGGATAAGTGGCTGCTTACTTTTTCTTGGAGGATGACTTTGGGCGGGGTTTTTGGCCGCGTTTGGGGTCGAGGTTGGCGTAGAGATCGTCCTCGGTGAGCTTCGACGAGACACCCTCCTTCGGCACCTTGGCCTTGGCCACCCAGAGGATGGCGTTGAGCACTGTCTTGCGGAAGTCGTCGTTGCGCCAATTCAGGTGGTTGTGTCCGCCGGTGAAGCCGAAGCCCCGGCCGCCGTCCTCGCGCCGGTAAGCCCAGGCAACATGCTGAGCTTTGCCGGCGGCAACCGCCTTGCGAACGGTCGGGTTACCGCTATGGGCTCCGTCACCGCGCTTCATGGTTTCCTTCGGCGGCACGTCGCTGAGGATCGGGATCAGTTTGCCCTGGTTATCGTCTCTGAACCGCATGTGGAAATACCACTCGTCGTTTGCCTTGAACGGCTTCACGCCCCGCGTGATGGGATGCTTCGGCAGCTTGCTGAAGTTCGCGGTCCAGTGCGGGTTCACCGACCAGTGTGTCTCGAAACAACCTCCCTGCCAATCGAGGAACTCCCTGTTGCCCTTGGCGGTGGTCGGCTCGACGGCGTAATGAATGGTCAAAAAGCCGACACCCTTGTCCATCAACTTCCCGAGCTTGGCCAAGTTGTCTCCCCTGACGGCCGGATGTCCACCGCCCCCGTCGCTGTAGATCACCACCGCGTCAGCATCCTTGAAGATCGACTCGTCACTTGGCCAACCGTTGAGCGTGACTGCCGGCGTCACGGCATCGGCAGCGCCTTCCTTCAGGCACTTGGCCAAGAGCTGGATACCGGCGTTGTGCTCGTGCGAGAGCGGCCCGTGGCTTGGCTTGCCAGCGATCATCACGACCTTTTTCGGCGCAGCCATGGCACCGGCGGCCAAGCCAACCACACAGGTTAATGCGAGAAATGTTTTCATGTCATTCAACTCCTGGTGGAGTGGCTACTTATTCTTGTTGTTGCTGCCTTTCTTGGCATTGCCCGCCTTGCGTACGCGCTTGGGCAATTCCTTGATGCGGATGTTCTTGAATTGAACCGTCATCGGCGGACCGGCGTGCAATTGCAACGCGAGCAGACCGTCAGCGCGGCGAGTCTTTTTGTCGCGATCGATCACCTGGGTGGTCTTCACGTCGTTGATGAAGTGGGTCAGACTGAAATTACGCGCAACAATGCGGTAACTGTTCCATTCCTCCTTTTTGATCGCCTTGGCGATGTCGGCGTCCTTGGCGAATTCCTCGACTTCTTTCTTCAACTTGCCGTCGTCACCAACTGTGAGGGTGGTCTTTTTGCCACGAAGCGAAAGGATACCGCGAAAACGTTCGCCGTAGCAGATACCGGAGAAGGTGTCGCCCGCCTCAAAGTCGGCCTGATAGCCACCGATGCGCCACTCGTCGGGGCCATCGGCCTTGAAACTGCGGTATTGGATGCCGCTGTTGCCGCCGATGATCTTGTAGTCGATACGCAGATCGAAGTTGCCGGTCTTTCCTTCCCAAATGATGAAGGTGTTGCCCTTGGTCGGATTTTCCTTGGTCGTCTTACCGGTGATGGCCCCGTTCTGGACGCTCCAGAATTTCGGATCGCCGTTCCAGCCCTTGAGAGTTTTCCCGTCAAAGATGGACTTAAAGCCCTTCCCGACATCAGCAGCGAGTGCCTGGCCGGCGAAGGCAAAACCCAGCGCCGTCAAGCCCAGTATGGTCATGTTTTTTTTCATAATCGTGTTTGGAAAAAGTAAGTTTTAAGAGACAAAAAATGGGAGGAACAGACGCGCCGCCATCCCCTAAAATTCAGTTTACTTGAACGCCCTTTTCAGGAACTTAAGTCCCTTGGTCGCGATCTCCTCGCGCGTCGGCTCCATCTTGCGCCAAATGGCTGCCGCCCGGGCGATCACCTTCACGTCGGTCGTGAACGACTCGATCACGATGTCGCCCTTGTACTTGACCGCCTTGAGCGCGGCGACGATCGGCTTCCAGTCGATGTGGTCGTTGCCCGGCGTACCGCGGTCGCTACCGCAGGCGTGGAAATGAGCGAGGTGTTTGCCGGCGGCGCGGATGGCCTTGCCTTGGTTTTTCTCCTCGATGTTCATGTGGAACGTGTCGAGGTGCAGCTTGAGTGCCGGGCTGCCAACTGCCTTGATGAGGCGTATTCCTTTCTCGCAGGTATTGAGA
>Ga0208406_1000379_pt1 | contig 18370 bp, 7 predicted proteins | sample ETNtaG_15_FD_185769 | JGI IMG/M metagenome (GOLD analysis project Ga0208406, IMG submission 185769) | Marine microbial and viral communities from oxygen minimum zone, Eastern Pacific Ocean - ETNP201302PF89A (SPAdes) (version 2) | ecosystem: Environmental > Aquatic > Marine > Oceanic ...
CGGCTGCTGATAAATTAACTCATAACCGCTTACACTTCTGTCTTCAGCGTTAATTGGACTGCTATGCTCGTATGGAATAGTGCGAGGGTCTAGCGCAATTACAGGGTCAAACTGTGCATCGTTGTCGATAAAGTCGTAGTAAGCACTGTCGACTAAACGCTCTTCTGATGCGCGAACAATCCAGTTATCAATGTCTTTGTAGAACACTGTTGCTGCTAGTAGCGCTTCGTCATCGAAGTACCATTCAACACCAAAGTCAACGTTGTTCGACGTAAACGGATCAAGGAATGGGTTCCCCACGCTCACCGAGCCGTTAATATAATCAAAGCTTGGGTTACCAGGGTTTAATGAGTTCAGGCTTGGGCGAGTCATAGACTGTGTTAAGCCAAGGCGAACAACTACGTCATCAGTTGCTTCAAGTGCTAAGTTAACTGCTGGTAAAAAGTTATTGTACTCGTTTTCGATTTGTACCGTTTCGCCTTGAATAAAGCCTTCAGAGGTTGTGGTTGTTTTCACATAACGCACACCGTAATTAGCGCGAAGTAACATGTCGGCAATCTCATAGCTCGTATCAAGCTCAAGGTACATAGCTGATGTTTCTTCGCCTACTTGCCAGCTTTGTGCAGAGCGCGGTGTCCAAACCACATCTAACAATTGGCTATTAATAGCGTCAAAGTCGGCAACAAGGAACGGGTCAAGAGGGCCATCAAAACCACTTCCGAAATCGTCTACCGGCATAATTTCAGCAAAACCTACTGCCGAGTCTTGATCTGGGAAGCCATTTATTTGCTCTTCACTGTAGGTTACAACACGGTCATTGTAGGCAAAGCCAGCCTTAATAGTGACTTCATCACCTAAGTATGTCGCATCAAATTTGACCGTGTCGTTTTCACGCAATACATCAGTAGCACGTAATCGGCCATCGCTTAGGTTATAGTTGCTTGCATCGTTAACATCGTAACCGTAAGTCACTTCTGGCGCGTTGCTGTTATTGCTAAAGTCAAAGCCGTAGCTGGTTTCTTCCAGCAGCGTCATATTGTAACGATATTGCTCTGAACGAGCGTCAGACTCTGCTGTACCGGCCATCATATCAAGTTTAAGGTTTTCACCAATAAACCACTCGCCAGAAATTACGAATTGGCTAAAGTCTGTAGTTGATTCCTGTAAACGGCTTTCAATACGCGATTTGATACCGTCGTACGTACCAGCCAGCACCTGTTGACCATTAGGATGAACAGTAATAGAGGTAGGCGTAATTTCTTCGAATGTACTTCTGAACATGTGGAAGAAGTTATACATGGTACGGGTGTTATCAAGCTTGGACACTAAACCGTCTAACGTTAGTGTGAAATTATCTGTTGCAGCCCACTGAATTGAACCGGTGAAGCCTACACGCTCTTGATCATTACCAAAGTAGTCAGGTCTAGGTAAACGAGGAGTCCATAAACAATTAATCGGGTCTACCGACTCACCTTCATACTGGCAATCATCTACGTCAGGTGTGCCGTTAACAACCGTGTTTGATGTATCGCCAAAGATGCCACCACCATCACGAACTGGAGTAGTCCAACGAACTGTACCAAAACCTTCCTGTCTTACTGTACGCTCTGAGAACGCTGCCGAGAAAAGCACACCGACTTTGTCGTCAGCGAAACGGTTGCTGATCATGAAAGCGGCGCGAGGATCGGTCTCTTCTGTAATGCTGTTATAGCCGCCTTGAAGAGATGAAACGAATTTAAAACCGTCGTAATCAAACGGCTTTGCCGAGTACAGATCAACCGTACCTGCAATGCCGCCTTCTTCCATAGAGGCGGTAGGAGATTTTTGAATATCTACGCGGTTGAACAATTCAGAAGCGAAAATGTTAAAGTCAAAGCCACGTCCACCGTTTACACCGCCACCTGAGTCAGTGCCATCTGTACTTGCTGGCACTTCCATGCCATTAAGTGTTGTGCGGGTAAATGAAGGGCTCAAACCACGCAAAGTAATTTGGCGCCCTTCCCCACCTTCACGAGAAATGGCTACGCCGGGTACACGTTGAATTGACTCAGCAATATTTAAGTCCGGGAATTTACCAATGTCTTGCGCAACAATTGATTCTTTACTGTTAACTGATGTTCGCTTTTCCATCAGTGATTTATTAAGTGATCCACGAAAGCCTGATACTTCAATGACTTCCATATTTTGCGCTTCGGTTTCACTGGCTTGTTCGTCTGTGGCTTCTTGCGCATGAATATGTGCGCCTGACAACGCTAGCGTAACAAGAACAGCGAGTTGCTTTTTCTTTGGTAACATTGTTGTTTCTCCGGTTTTTATATTTATAAGAGACGCGCATACTGACAAAAGGTGAAGATGCTTTTGAAACGTGTGTGAACTATTCAAATTTACACAAATTCAACATTTATCGTATTTAACCATTTCACTCCCCTTTATGCCACCGGATAACATTTTGGTGATTAATACCGTCAATGCTTTACATTTATCCGATAGCACGTCTTGGCTGTTAAGGAAGCGAAAACGCGTCAATTCTAATTCATTCTCTATAGTGGTCTCGTAAACCACCAAAACCTTGAATGAGAAGAGTTGCAGGGTACAGCTATGTTTTCTAATTAACGCAAAACTTCTCTTCGGCAATAATGTAAACCTCGAAAACAACACTCAAGCTTTACATTTGATTTACATCCTAAACAGTTATGCTACCGGTGGCAACAATTTTGTTGAAAAAATTTACAATAAGTAGAAATTTGATATGCAATAATGAAAGAAGAAGAGACTATAGAAACTTACCAAAGCAGGATGAGAGCCTTAATTAAAACATTTAAATACAGTTATTTACGCCATAATGAACGCTTTTTAAACGCGTAAAATAAAAGTTAAAAAATGTAAATAATTCCGTTGACATATGAGCAAATAAGAACCATTATGCTACCGGTAGCACAGAGTGTATTTACAATGTTATAAAAATAAGGGTTTGTTATGCTAAAAGGTATTCTACGCGCAGCTTCCGTTGTAGCTTGCACGGCGTTTGTTTCTTCCGCTGCTAATGCAAATGATTGGGTACAAATGCCTCTCGACAACACACAATCATGGTCTATGAGAATGATAGAGTCTGAGATGGTGCGTTTCCCAGAAGCTTGGCAAATCGATTGGGATGAGAAGCCACAATGGGATTACGTTCACGGTCTCAACCTCCTTGCCATAACAGAAGTCTATCAAGATACTAAAGATCCCCGCCTCCTGTCTTATGTAAAAGGTTACTACGACATGTTGGTTCAACAAGACGGAAGTATCAAAACCTATGATATCAATAAGTTTAATATTGATATGGTTAACCCTGGTAAAGTGCTGTTTTTCCTCTATGAAGAAACCGGCAACCCTAAGTACAAAAAAGCCGCTGACCTACTTAGAACGCAGCTTACTACTCACCCACGTACCGAGCAAGGTGGCTTTTGGCATAAGAAACGCTATCCAGACCAAATGTGGCTTGATGGTCTATACATGGGGGCTCCCTTCTACGCTGAATACATTGTTAAGTACGGCGATATGAAAGAGCTAGACGATGTATTTTTGCAATTTGAACTCATTGAAGAGCACCTTTACGACGAAAAAACAGGCCTCCCCTTACATGGCTGGGACGCATCTAAAAAGCAAAAGTGGGCTGATAAAGAAACAGGTCTTTCTCAACATCACTGGTCACGTTCGCTAGGTTGGTATGCTATGGCAATGGTGGATGTGCTAGAAGTTGTTCCTGCCGAACACCCAAAAACACCGTGGCTACAAGGGCGCTTTAAAGCGTTTATCGACGCTACGCTTACCTATCAACATAATTCAGGCACCTGGTATCAGGTTACTGACTTGGGAAGCCGTGAAGGAAACTACCTTGAAGCATCAGGTACAGCAATGTTGACCTACGCTATGGCTAAAGGTGCAAGCCTTAAGTTTCTTCCTGAGGAATACAAAGCTCACGCAGAAAAAGGGTTTGCTGGACTCCTTGATCAAATGATTTCGGTTAATCCAGATACTAACGTTATCAGCCTTGAGCAAGTTTGCGCCGTTGCTGGTCTTGGTGGAAATCCATATAGAGATGGTTCATTCGACTACTACATGAGTGAGCCAATCAGAGCAAACGACGCGAAAGGTGTAGGCCCATTCATTCTGGCTGCACATTATTTGAATAAGTAAAAAGCGCTAAATTGTAAATAAAGGGGTATATGATGGTCCGACCTAACTCACCGAATGCCAGACGTCACTTCTTAAAGTCTGGTCTCGCCACCACTGTTGCAGCTTCTGGGATGGCTGTAGGTGTTCCTACATTCCTGTCTGGATGTGCAAATGTGACCGAAACGGGAAGGACTCAACGCCAGTGGGACGCTGAAGCAAACCTTATTAAAGGGATGATAAAGCGCCCCACCTTTGCAAAGCGCGAAGCTAATGTTACCGACTTTTTAAATGAAAATGGCAGTGACTTTAAGCAAGCGTTACATGCAGCTATCGACCAAGTCGCACGCCAAGGTGGTGGCAAAGTGGTTGTGCCAAAAGGCGACTGGCTATGCAGCGGCCCAATTCACTTACAGTCGAATATAAACTTGCATATTGAGGCAGGCGCAACAATTCGATTTTCTACCAATCCTGATGATTACAAACCATATGTTTTTACTCGCTGGGAAGGTATGGAGTTAATGGGTTACTCCCCTCTTATTTATGCTTTTGAGCAAAGTAATATCGCAATCACCGGCAAAGGTACGCTTGACGGTAGCGCGGCGAAAGACAACTGGTGGCCATGGAAAGGTAAGTGGAAGGCTTCAACATGGGGTGACGATCCGGTTGAGAACCAAAAATATACCAGAGACACGCTGCAAGAAATGGTAGAAAACGGGACACCCGTTAGTGACCGGGTTTTTGAAAATAATTACCTGCGCCCTCCGTTTATACAACCTTACCGCTGTGAAAATGTACTTATCGAGGGTATTACCATCCTGCGCTCTCCATTTTGGTTAGTTAACCCTGTGCTTTGCAAGAACGTCACCGTTAACGACGTGTACTGTAAAAGTTTCGGCCCAAATTCGGACGGGTGCGACCCTGAAAGCTGCACGAACGTTCTTATCTCTAACTGTACATTTGATACAGGGGACGATTGCATTGCCATTAAATCTGGACGCAATGCAGACGGCAGAAGGGTCAACGTTCCCTGCAGTAATATCGTCATAGAACATTGCGAGATGAAGGCTGGCCATGGCGGTGTTGTAATCGGCAGTGAAATATCCGGCGGTGTAGAGAATCTCTATGCTCAGCATTGCACCATGAGTAGCCCTGATTTAGACCGCGGCATTAGAATTAAAACCAACAGTATTCGGGGTGGTCACCTAAAAAATCTAAACTATCGCAATATCGATATTGGGACGGTGAAAGACGCTGTTGTCGTGAATTTCTTCTACGAAGAAGGTGATGCCGGTAACTTCCCTCCACTACTGGAAGATATCACTATAGAGAACTTGAACGTTGCGTCAGCTAACCGGGCCTTTGTGCTTCGCGGGTATGACCATACGCCTATTTCTGGGTTGACGTTGAATAACATAACGATAAAACGTGCGCTTAAAGATGCCGTTATCGAAAACGTAGCGCATCTTTCAATAAACAATGTGTTTATTAATAGCCAACCATTTAACAAGCACGGGCTGTAGAAGAATAAATACTATGGAATTTAATAAAGCACGTGTCAGTCTTAGTTTAGCCTTTGTGTTGCTGGCAGGTATACTTTTCAGTGGATTAAGCGCGGCAATGCCAGCATCGACGGATGTAGTGGTAGCTAAATCACATGACAGTGACGATGACAGTGACGTAACTAAGGACGCTTTACCTCATTTTAACTCTGTGTCCCAAGCTGTTACTTATATCGCGTCTCACAAGCCACAAAAAGATAAAGTATGGACCGTCTTTATTAACGAAGGCATTTATCGAGAGCGTGTCGTCATAAACGTTGATAATGTTCACTTTGTGGGCCAGTCGCAAGAAACAACGACTATCGTTTTCAATCGGTATGCAGGTCAACAAGTCGCAGAGAATTCTCAAGAAAAATGGGGAACTCGTCGCACTGCCACTGTGGAGATTTTAGGTGATAATATCACTCTGGAAAATATCACTATCACCAATGATTTTGATTATCCCGGTAACGAGGTCAAAGCAAAAGACGATCCTACTCGATTATCAGGTACGCAGGCAGTAGCGCTTAAAACCGATGTGAACTCAGATCGCACTTACCTTAAAAATGTCGCACTTTGGGGTTACCAAGATACCCTCTATTTAAAAGGTGACCGCGCTCTGATTGAAGGCGGAACAATAGCAGGACATATTGACTTTATTTTTGGTGAGGGCACCGCGTTTTTTGAAAGCGTTTCTATTGTTTCCCGTACACGTTACTCTGGCGGTGATAGCGAAGGACTAACAGGCTACATTACCGCCCCAAGCACTCATTTACAGCGTCCTTATGGGTTAACGTTCAATAACTGTAGGCTTGAAAGAGAACAAGGCGTTCCAGATGAAAGCGTGGCACTGGGAAGGCCTTGGCATCCTACAACCACCTTTTCAGATGGCCGATATGCAAACCCTTACGCTGTAGGTAAAACCACGTTTATCAACACCTATATGGCAGGTCATATCCTCCAAAAGCGCTGGACTACTATGGGTGGAACTACGCCATCAGGTACAAAGAGACCATTTAATCCCCACACAGAAGCAAGATTTTCCGAGTACCAATCTCATGGAGAAGGTGCACCTAAAGCAGTCTCCTCACCAGCAATAAACTCTCATTTTCTGAATGATAAAAACGCGGCTTTTTACACTAAAGAGGCGGTATTGCGAGGCTGGGTGCCTAATAACATCCCGAACGATATTAAATAGAGCAACATAAGCGTAAGTAATTTGCTCGGCACATTGCGTAACCACTTGGTATCTATTATCTTTTAGTTATCACTGTGCCACTACTACCCTTATGTCTATACGTGTTCGTTATATCGTTGCGTTATTGCTAACCGCTACACTCGTCACTCTTTCTTTTATTGTTCTGTACGAATTAATCAGTGATCAGAAGAAAGATGCTGAAATTATCAATATCGCGGGTCAGCAACGCATGCTTTCACAGCGTATTGCGTTGCTCACCTCTACACCAAACATTTGCGAAGACAGTGAAGAGCAAAGGTATTTGGCGCAATCGTTATCACGTTTCAAACAAAATCATCAACAGCTTGTGTCACTCGATAACCTTCCCGCCTCTATCTCTAATACTTACTTTAACGAAGGCCAGCTCGACAACAAAGTAAACCGATACATAAAAAGCGCCGATCAAATTTTAGATGCAGCACAGTGTCAGCCCACTACGCTTTTAGATATTCAAGCGCTGACATCGCTATTACAACAGCTTGATTATGTCGTCGCGCGGTTCGAGCAAGACGCCACTGCTAGAGTAGATGTGGTTCTTTCGATTGAAGTTTACTTATGGCTAGCCACACTCGCTCTATTATGTATCGAGGCAGCATTCATCTTTTCCCCTATGGAGCGCACCGTTAAACGGTCATTTGCCAAACTAACGAGCTTGAAAGAGCAAGCGGAAAGTTCGGCTGATGAGGCTCGTAGAGCAAGCAAAGCAAAATCAGAGTTTCTTTCAAGCATGAGTCACGAACTTCGCACACCAATGAACGGCCTGTTTGGCATGATCGAGTTGGCCATAGACAACCCTGACAAAAGCAACATTTACCTTAAAAAAGCCAAAACTGCTGGTAGGCAACTCCTTGTGTTAATCAACGATATTCTCGATATATCAAAAATTGAAGCAGGCAAAATCAAAATTGAACAGGCGCCAGTCGACCTATTACAAGTCTTGGACGATGTGGTGTCGTTACAGCGGGTTTACTGCCAAAGAAAAGGCCTTGAATTTCATTACTTAAAAGACCCTGACTTACCTCACGTCATTAAAGGCGATATCACTCGTATTTCGCAAATTCTGCACAACTTGTTAAGTAATGCAATTAAGTTTACTGAACAAGGTTCTGTCACGTTAAAGGTCACCTATACCAAACGCCCAAACGGCAATTATTTAAGCTTCGATGTTATTGATACCGGCATTGGTATCGAGTCATCTAAGCTTGATAATATCTTTAAGAAATTTGAGCAAGCCGACCAATCCACCACCCGTGAGTACGGGGGCACAGGGCTAGGGTTAAGTATTGCGAAGCAGTTGGCGAAACTCATGCTCGGCGACATCAATGTAACCTCATTTGTAGGCCAAGGAAGCACCTTCAGTTTTACCATGGCAGCGGAAGAATCTCAGCTGCCTGACATTAACGTTGAACCCAGTGCTAATTTGCGCTGTGCGATAGTTGATGACTTACAAACCAGCCGCGAATATTTTGAGCATGTCGTTACCTCCATGTCGATTGTGCCCCAAAGTTATGATAGTGCAAAAGCCTACCTATCAGACAGCCCACTGGCTTTCGACGTTATTATTCTTGATTTGTCTATGCCAGAGATGAGCGGGGTCGATTTGCTAGAACAGTTGAAGGCGATGAACCCAGATATATTTCCTAAAATCATTCTTATCTCTGCTGAACTGGAACGACTAGAAGATGAAAATGATGTGTCTGAACTTATCTGGCGCACGCATGCTAAGCCCATTAATCGTCGAGAACTTGAGCATGATTTAGGAAGGTTAATTGAGACAAAACCCGTATCTCATAATGATGTTAAAGAAGGCAATAAGAAGAAACGCATACTGCTAGCTGAAGACAACGAAATCAATGCCGAAATCGTGAAGACTATATTGCAGTCAGAAGGCTATAAGTTCCTGCATGTTAAGAACGGAAAAGATGCCGTGGACGTGGGCAAGCGACATCAATTCGACCTTATTTTGATGGACTGCAATATGCCCGTCATGGGAGGAATTGAGGCATCAACAATATTACGCAAAGCACTGGAGGTTGATACACCAATTGTTGCGCTCACTGCAAACGCTTTCGCAGAAGACAAAGAAGAGTGCTTGGCTGCCGGCATGACTGACTTTTTAGCCAAGCCTTTAGACAAAGACACGCTACTGGTTTGTATCAAGAAATATATCGGTTAGCTGCATGTACTAACACTCAACAAGGAGCTGTTTGGCAGGCCACTTCCACATTTTATACGGTATAGGGTTCTTGCTCTGCAACGTACCCTGGCGCGATGGCTAAATTGTCGGTATTCGCAAGGCTCTGCTGATTCCTAAGCCAAAGTTGATACTCTCCGGTACGTAAGCTTGCATGTTTTGTACAATCAACATTCCAACGTCTAAGCAGATATCCCGCCATGGCAGCCCGCACTTCCAATGTAAGCACGCCTTCTTCCATGGCGTAATCAAGCTCTATTGCGGTAGCATACTTAATATTCTTAGGATGCGGCACAATTTCAAGTGAGATAAGTCTTCCCCACTCTTCATCACAATCTATGCATTCATGGGTTTCAGGTTCTGCTTTAACCGTTACCTTACTAATTCGAGTTAGCACAAAATCTCTAAAACTTTGTGATTTCCTGTCGAATGCGCGAACATGCCAGCGTTGACCATTATCAACAATACTATGAGGCACTAACTCTCTTGCACCACTGCCGCTTGAAAGCGACGTATAGATTACGCTCATCGCCTTTTTGTTCACGATGGCTTGTACCACTTTCGCCACCACAAAAATATCAGGAATATTAAGTGAAGATGCACTTTCAACAGGGAAATGTATGTCACCGATCGCATCAAATCCATCTGATATGTCGTTGGCAAGCTTCACAAGGGTTCGCTTTGCATCGTGTTCAAAAACCGGAATAAAGCTTTCTGTTTGAAAGTAACGTTTTTCCCTTGGATCGTAGACTAAGTTATCAGGGGCGAGCTCTTTGTATAGTGTAAAGTCACGAGAACCAGCCGATAGTCCCACTTCAAAGCGATTTATTAAGTCTTGGCGATGGATAGCCCCTTTAAACAAAAGGCAGAAGTCGATATACGCCAGTCGTTGGCGTTGAGAAAAAGAAATGGTTTCTAACATGGTGCGCACTTATTGTATTTTTATTCAGGGTGGTTTATTTAAAGCCGTATGTAAATAGCAATAGAAATAAAAAAGCCCAGCACGCGGCTGGGCTTAAACTTTTAGCCATTAAGGTTTATGACTTCACACGTTTGCGGGCGAAAAACATACCACCTAAAGCCAGAAGCGATAGCGCGAAGGTACCTGGTGCAGGTACTTCTGCAATACTGAAACTTGCGCTACTCACCTGTATAGGCGTCAGCTGCCCCCCTTGAGTGCCTTGAAAAATGTAAGAACCTGACAACCCATCAATTGTAATGTCACCAACAGACTGTGCGATAAATTGCACGGTGTATAAACCAATCACTGGTGTCTGCAGTTGATAGAACAAATCAATTTGTTCCAAGTAAGCTAGTGAACCTATCTCTAAAATTCCCCCCGGTAGAAAAGGAGGTAGAAACATCTCTAACACTGGGTTCCCCAAGCTGCTAACTGAGCCAAAAGGATTTAACGTAGAAGCGCCAATAAAACTCAAGAGCGAATCGTTAAAACCAATTGTCGTGTTATATACATCAAACGGTTGAGGAAACGGTACGATACCTAAAAAAGCACCTTCATTAGAAAAGCTTACCGTCGCCGTGATAGTTTCTCCTACTTGATAAATTGATTTATCCGTAGAGATTTCAATTATTGCGGCATTTGCATTAAAAGTAGCAATTGCCAATACCATTAAAATAATTTTTTTCATTTTCTTTCCAACTACTGGACTGCACATGCGGTACGTGTACACATAGACATTAACGCGTATAAATCGTAGATATTTAATCTGCCGTCATTGTTAAAGTCGTGCTCTTCAACCGTCGCTTGACGTTGCAGAAGCAAGGTGTAGAACGCCACAATATCGGTGTTGTCTATGTCACTATCGCCATCAAAATCACCAATTACTGGGTCCGGCTCACTCGTTTCAGGGAAATCCAGCACAACAATTACTGGATCGTGATCTGACGAACGATAAGCATCAGCCCCGTAATAGCTAGAAAGCTGTGTTTCTGACTTATATTCAACGTTGTAGTCGAAGACACGAGGCTCATCGGCATTGATATGCCAAACCGTTGCGTCTGCCACATACTCAGTCAAAGTTGAGCTTGATAGCGCGTGGTCTAAGTAACCCATTTCGCCGCCGAAGCTATAAGAATAAGCACTTTCGCCGTGGAAGAGGTTCACCAAGTTGCTGTAACCGGCGTCTTCGAGAGCAAGAATTGGATCTTCTTTCGCATAAGCATTTAGGTCACCCATTACGATAACTCGGTCAGACAAACCTTCACTGTTTTGCACAAGCGCTGTCAGCCCTAACGCAGCTTGGGTACGTAGCTCGTTCCAGCAGCCTTGTCCATCACCCAAATCAGCATCATTACCTGTTGCACTGCCACAGCTTCCTTTTGATTTGAAATGATTTACCGCGAGCGTAAACGCTTCGCTGTTACTATTTACGCTAAAGGTTTGTAACAGCGGCTGGCGGTTACCGTAGTCAAAAGGAGCTTCAGAGGAAGTAACCGCTGCGCCTTGTGGTGTAACCGTTGCAGGCTTATAAATAATACCTACCGCAATTTCATCACCACCAAGTAATGATTCAAGTGCTACATAGCTATACACGTCACTACCAAGTTCAGCATTTACGCTATTTACAAGAGAAGCAATGGCAGAATCACTCCCGTATCCATCGTTTTCGATTTCTACTAAGCCAAGTACATCTGCGTCCATCGCAACGATGGCTGCTACTGTCTTCGCTTGCTGGCGGGCAAATTCATCTTCTGAGTCTGCACCACGAGAGGTAGGGAAGTTCGGACCATTAAAGTAGTTAAGCACGTTAAAGCTAGCCACTTTGACATCGCCTTGTACGTCTAACTGGGGCACATCTGTCCTTGGGTTTGTGCGTACAGTTTGAAGAGCGCCAACTGGAATTAAGTTATAAGCACCAAATGCGTAGTGCATTACACCTTCCAGGCCTTCTACACTGTCGCCTAAACGCAGAGGATTCGCGTGAGATAAACCTCCAACTGGGAAAGGAATATCGTCAGCATTTTGCGCGCTTGATCCATCATCAACCAACAATGTGTTGCGTGCATTCGCTTCAGCCAAGGCAATGGCTTCACTTGAACCCGCGGCATACTGGTTTGTAGGAATCATCAGGCGGCCTGATGACACGTTGAATTGCCCATATCGACCAAGATTGTAAACGTCTGTCACGTTCAAAGTTTGCTGGAATTGAACCTGCATACCTTCAAGTGACTCTAGGTTAACGCTCTCGTCAAATGGCATTTCAATGCTTGTCGTTAGTATATCACCACCTGCACCTAGCGTTTCAGCATTGGCGCTTAGTACAATTTCTGTAATGCCATTGTATTCAGCCACTGCACCGCTAACACGCACAGCATCACCAACAGATGGGTATTCAGTGAAGGTTGTCGAGTAGGCAAATACACCTTCAGACGTCGCAGCATTGCCATCAGAGTCGGCGGCTTCTTCTTGAATAAAGAATCCGTTCATTTCCGGCACAACTTTAGTCACTACTGCCTCAATAACAACGTCATTGCCTGTAAGTGGCGAGGTATCGCCTTCACCTTGAATAGCGCTAATTAAGACTACTTCACCAACTGGGTCTGTAGGATCAGTTGGGTCGGTCGGGTCAGTTGGATCTGTAGGCTCGCTAACAGATCCATTGTGCGAACCAAAATTGTTAAGCGTATCTTTTGGTAGGCTATCCCATTCTTCAAGGGTAAACGCTGGGTTGCGGTTAGGATTACCTGCTGTTACTGAACTCTTGCGTACCAAAGTAACGTCTTTACCCCAGTTAGTTTTAACGCCGTACGTACCTAGAGCATCAACAACCTGACCGTTAGCGACGAGCTCAATGTAGTCATCGCCATTGAAATTAATCACGAAGCTGCTAATCGTTGAGCCGGCAGTTAACAGTGCATCTGCACTTCCGTGAGCGAATGTTGCTACGCCACCTGCTGGTATTGTGCCTTCAAGTGCTAACACTTTACGGTCAGCATCTGCGGTCTCACCATTGGAGAGTAAAACTAACTCATAACCCGCTAGACTTACCGGTTGTGTCGAGCTATTGAAAAGCTCTATACCTTTATTGAAACCGCCACCTTCGATGTATTCTGAAATGTAAATACTGCTGGTAGAAGGTGTTGTGTCACCGCCGGTATCACCACCTGTGTCGCCGCCGGTATCGCCACCCGTGTCACCGCCAGTATCACCACCTGTACCATCACAACTCTCGTTGAAGATAAGTGAAGCAAGTTCAGGTTTGTCAATAAACGGATTTCGGTTTCCTTGGAATTCATAAACGCGCTCGTTACGACGACGTTCGAAATCATCCACTGGATCACTTTCATGCCATTGAAGCAATACGCAAAGCTTACCAAACGCGGCTTCGCTAGTAGAGGTAAGGCGATTTACTAACACTAAGTCGTCTTCGGTATCACCAGCTGTATTGCCATCGTAACGCACGTCCATGTATAGCATTGAGCGTGCTACATCACCTTTTACTGCGTCACGAGGCTCAAAAGAGTCACCATCAACTCGGTTTAACGGAGCTTCAGAAAGCACGCTATCACTAAAATCAAAATCTAAGTTGCCGCGCGAGCTATTTACAGAAATATCGGTAGGACGCAGGTGCAGAATATCGCTGTATGCCGTTAGGCTTGAGCTAGGAAAACCATGGCTCTTAGCCCAAACATGTTCGCGATTCCAATTGTCTGGGTTGGTGCTTTGACTACCGCTACCATTGGTAAACTTGCCTTGTGATATGCCTTTGTAGAACAAGATAACGTTATCGGTGTTAGCAGGATCTTCATCAGTGTAAGTGAGTGCTGTCCACACTTCAGAGTAAGAAAGCGTACGATGACCATTTTCAATGATGTTATGCGCCGTGTCTTTTAACGTTTGCGCACTTTCACCGTTTGCAATAGCTGTGTCGAGAGCTGCGTAATAGTCAGATGCAACAAAGTCGCTGGCTAGGTTAACTGCTTCCAAATCAGGGCAGTTAAAACAAGTACCACTTAAGAAAAGAAGTTCATTTGAAGATTCACCACCGTCGTCAGGGTTACCGCCAGTATCCCCACCATCGGTAGTTCCATTTCCACTTACTGAAATACTGTCTAAATTGAGATATTCGGTACCCGAGTTGTTAGCCATGGCTACTTTCAGTTCTAAAGTGCTTCCGCTACCTATCGTTTCGGTCAGTGTTGCAGAACCAAAGTCTTCCTGTACCGTATTCGTTGCCCCTTCTGAAAGCGTAATAAGCTCGAATGCGCCACCATCTAATGAGTAAAATACATCGATGTAGTCTGTCGACTCAAAATTTCCACTTTGAGAAAGCACGGCATTTATGGTGATATCACCGGCACCAGATATATCGATAGACTCGCTCAACCAGACTACTTCACCGTCAGTATCACGTGCTTGCATTGCGCCGCTTTCAACACGGAACCAGTCTGAAGTGGCACTTAGCTCACTCGCTGACACGTCTACGGACCAACGATCAACACCTTCAAGGTCAACAATTGCTCCCGCAGGGTCTGAGCCAGTTGCGCCCTTGCCTTGCAGTTCATTTGCTTCGAAGTCTTCTTGCCATACTGTATCTGCAGAGGCATTAATAGAAACAACGCCTAACGACAATGCACCCGCCAACAACGCGTTGACTACTTTAGCTGATTTCCTCAGCTTATACTTTTGTGTGTTACCCTCATGAATCATTTTGCTTTCCGCTTTATTGTATAAGGAAGGTATAAATTCTTATACATACGTATATACAGCAAGCACTTAATAAAAATAATAATATAAACGTCACAAACGTTAAAAATCAGAAACTTAGACGTTTAAAATAAACTTACTTATTGATTAACTCTGCTGAACTTTGGTACAGGGAAAGTTGATTTGTCACAATGCGTAAATGTTTCAGCTTTGAAATATTTTAGTGACTCGCCGTGGTGCATGTTACAGTTTTATGCACAAAAAAAGAGCGCCTAGTGGACGCTCTTTCAATCATAACTTTAAGACAAAAAGCACTGGGTAAACGCCTTTTCGTTGTTGCCTATAACTGCTCGTTTAAGAAGGCGTTAAAGTCTGCCTGAAATGCAGATTTCAGCCGCATACACTGTTGAGACTCGTCCTGCATAATTTCGACACCGCGTGCCATTCCTTGATAGGTCTCGCTAATTGGCGCGTAGAACGCATTGGCCATTTCTAAGTTTTCAGCCGAACAGGTTGTTGAAACAAATTCCGGCATTCTGCTTACATGGTAATCAGGCATTTTTGCTAGTAGCGCGTCTTTATTCTTACTAAGCCACTCATACAATAGCGTATGATCGTCTAAGTTACGTGCTACTCTCACCACCATATACATGGTATTTGCAGGCGTAATATCATCGGTAAGCGCTAAATCTAACATTTTAAAGACGGTCGCTTTGTCTTCAAAGTACATCGAATACACCAGCGTGCTTTTCACATTTGGCAACTGTGCTTTTTTAAATGCCTCTACAATTGTATTAAACCATGTACCCTGCTCGCCTTGTTCACTATTTCGCGTAGCAATTTCAATTGCTGTACCGGCAATACCGGAAGGAACACTGCTAGTATCTGCAAGGTACTGTTTCGCTATTTTAACGCTTTGTTCAACAAGTTGCTCATTGTTTGAATGAGTACCCAGTAAGCTGTATAGCTGGTTACGCAGGCGAATGACATCTGCGTTATCCTGCTCACTTTGAGACAAGGTAAGTTTGTTTAACAAAGGCATATAATTTTGATTTAGAAGCTTTGCATATGCGGCTTTATTGTCTTCATTTACTAAATAACTAAACTCAGCTAACACGCCAACAGCCGCACGAATGACCGCAGGGTCATCATCTTTTGCCAAGCTATTAAGCACCTTCATCACGCTGTCTACACCTACTTGATCTGCGTTTAACAGCGCCTGGTAGTTGTATAGCACATTTTTCTTTTCACGCTTATTTAGCGCATCAATGTTGTTTAGCAGTGCGTTTAGCTGAGCTGGTTCAATTGACCAACGGAAGTAACCTGTTGCATTGTCATTAGGGAACACCCAGTCTGCTTCAGCAAGCTGAGGTAAAACTGTGGTTTCTTTATCAATAAAAACCACTTCGTTTAGTATTTTTCCGTTTGATTGATAAGTCAGCTTTAATGGAACTGCCCATGTCTTATCTTCCACGGTCGCGCCAGCAAGGTGAAAACGGGACTGGGTTAATTTGCCATCTTTTGAAATATGAATAAGTGGGTAGCCCGGCTGTTCCAAGTAGGCTTTCATCATGGCGCTTAAGTTGAAATCGGACACTTCATCTAGGGCGCGCCACAAATCGTCTGCTACGGTATTACCCCAAGCATGGGTATTCATGTAGTTTTGAACGCCTTCACGAAACTTTTCTGTACCAATTAGCGATTCAATCATTTGTAAAATTGATTCACCTTTTGAGTAGTTCAAGCCCAACCCATCCATCACATCTGGCTGACTTTTCACTACCTTTTTAACAGGTTTCACCGTAGGACTAGCATCTGCACCAAATGCTCCCTCTTGCACTATGCGATCGGCGTAGTTCAACTCTGGATACAAGGTTTTCATGGTATGACTTGCAGCCCAAGACGCAAACGCTTCGTTCAGCCATAGGTCATCCCACCACGCCATTGTTACCAAGTTGCCAAACCATTGGTGAGCAAGTTCATGCGCAATAACATTTAGCGGTCGTGAACGCTCTGTGACGCTTGGGTTATCTTCTAGCAGTAACAAACTATCGCGATAGGTAATTAAACCTACGTTTTCCATTGCACCGTGGGTAAAGTTGGGTACGGCAACAAAATCCATTTTTTTATAGGGGTACTTGATACCGAAAAAATCTTCTAGCGAGGCTAGGATTTCTGGGATGTGTTTGATAACAAATTTGGTTTTATCGGCATACCCTTTTGGAACGTATATTTTTCCTGGCACCGACAGCCCAGAAATTTCAGCACTATCAAAAGGCCCTACGGTATAGGCAATAAGATAAGTCGGCATGGGCTTAGTTTTTTCAAACACTACGGTTTTTATGCCGTTTTCCACTGTCACCTTTTCAACAGGTGTATTACCCACAATTTCCTGATGTTCAGGAGAACTGATGGTCATTTGATAAGGAATTTTGAAGTTTGGCTCATCAAAACTTGGAAACGCTTTTCGCGCATGCATATCTTCAAACTGGGTAAATATATAGTTGGTCTCTTCAAAACGTGACAGATACATGCCATCTGAAGACGTGTTCACTTTCCCTTCAAACGTAATCTCTAACGTATACTTCCCAGGCGCAATCTCATCTTGCGATTCGCCCCAATTGATGTCGTATTCTCCAATCGTAACATTTAGAGGAAAGCTGCTGCTTCCAGACACTAAACGCGCAGAAGTCACGGTCAAATCTTGCTGATAAAAGCCCACTTTCTTAGTTGGGGTTTTAACCGTTACATCAATATTCGTTTTTCCAGAATATGTAGGGTTATCAGGGTCTATATTTAAGTGAATACGTTGAAAAGTGGGAGCGATCGTTGACGGTAAGCGGTATTCAACATCAGCAAGTGTCTTTTTCGCGGGTGATACGACTGCAGATGCAGTTTGCGCTTCTTGCGCCACTACTGCCGTTGTCGATAGCGATGTGAATGCAAAAACACTCGCAACCACACCGGCTAGTGTAGATAGTTGTTTCATTATGGTTTATCCATGTTATGGGAAGATCCCTATATTCATCCATGGGTAAGAATAAATATCAAAAAGGGCCTTAGCAATCTAAAGCCCTTTTGGCATTGGTTCAAATTGTTACTATTCATGTCAACCGCAAGAATTGTGCATTTCAGCGTACATTGACTCTGGCGATTTATCTTGTTTCTGCTTCGCTGCCTGCTGACAGCCAAATCAATTGAATAAGCCAGCAACTCTAGAAATGGTATCGTCGCAACTGCATTTGCATTTGCTTAACTTGCTGAACTAAGGCTTCACAGTTATCTACCACTTCTTTTGCATAGGTAGTATTGGCATTGCCCACCTGTTGAATACTGCTTACCCCTTTATTCACATCGTTAGCAACCTCTGTTTGTCCTTCAGCCATTGTGGCAGCGTCTTGGTTTAACGTTGTGATGCGTGCAACAGCGTCAAGCGCCTGCTTTAACGAATCGCCAGCATGTTTTGTGGTGTCCACGGTTTTATAGGCGGTTTCTTTATTTTGCTGCATTTTCTCAGAAGCCACGCGGCTACCTTGCTGAAGGCGTTCAATCATATTGCGAATTTCTTCCGT
>Ga0208406_1000391_pt1 | contig 18170 bp, 14 predicted proteins | sample ETNtaG_15_FD_185769 | JGI IMG/M metagenome (GOLD analysis project Ga0208406, IMG submission 185769) | Marine microbial and viral communities from oxygen minimum zone, Eastern Pacific Ocean - ETNP201302PF89A (SPAdes) (version 2) | ecosystem: Environmental > Aquatic > Marine > Oceanic ...
GCGTGGTCTTCATCGGCCTTTGGGATCAAACTTGGACCAAAGGCCGATGAAGACCACGCTGTCCTTTTCAAAGGTGTAGCTTAAGTCGCCGTGCTTTTTCTTCAACCAGTTGATCATGGTCGGGGAAAAGGCGAGACCACCGTCATCGTGATTTCCGAGGATATCGTAGGCAGGGAATTTTAACCGGTTATTCAGGAGCGAGTCGTAGCCCTTCATGGCTGCATTGGTGGGCCATTCTGTAATATCGCCCGCGCCAATGACAAAGCTGGGTTTGGCCACCTTGCCATCAATGTTTTTGGGCCAGGCGGTACCGGCCATGGTGTTCATGGCATCCACGAAGGGATGAAGCCGCGAGGTGTCGCCGCTGGTATTGGTGTGTTGATCCGACCATCCGAAGAACGTGAGTGCCGGCTGATCTGCGAATAGTGTCGAGGCCAGAAGGTATAGGGCTGCGACCAGGCGGAAGGATGAGATGCGTTTCACAGGTTCAGATTACGCCGGTTGCAGTTGCAGTTTCTCGGCCAGAAATTTTTTGAGCTTCACGGTGTCGGCGGAGAAGCGGCGGATGCCTTCGGCGAGTTTCTCGGTGGCGCAGGCGTCCTCGTTCATTTCCCATCGGAAGGTTTTTTCATCGAGGCTGATTTTTTCGCAGTCGGATTTCTTGGCGGTTTCCATGGCGAGCTTGCGAGGGAGGTCGCCCCCGGTTCCTTGCAGTTCCTCCAGCAGCTTGGGGCTGATGGTCAGCAGATCGCAGCCGGCCAACTCGGTGATTTCGCCGGTGTTACGGAAGCTGGCGCCCATGACCTCGGTAGGGTAGTCGAATTTCTTGTAGTAGTTGTATATGCGGGTGACCGACTGCACGCCGGGGTCCTCAGCAGGGGTAAAGTCGCTGCCGGTCTTCGCCTTGTGCCAGTCCATGATGCGGCCGACGAAGGGCGATATGAGCGTGACTCCGGCCTGGGCGCAGGCGACGGCTTGATGGAATGAAAAGAGCAGCGTGAGGTTGCAGCGGATGCCTTCCTTTTCCAGTTCCTCGGCGGCGCGGATGCCCTCCCATGTGGAGGCAATCTTGATGAGGATGCGCTCGCGGTCGATGCCGTTCTTCTCGTAACGCGCGATGAAGGATTGGGCCTTGGCGAGGGTGGCCTGGGTGTCGAAGCTTAGGCGCGCATCGGCTTCGGTGCTCACGCGACCGGGGACGATTTTCAAAATTTCAAGCCCGAAGAATACCGCCAGCTTGTCCAGCGCCACGGCCATCACGTCGCCATCCGCGGCCTCCACGCGCGCCTCGGCGAGGACCTTGTCGACCAGCGGTTCGTACTCGGGCATTTGCGCGGCCTTGAGAATGAGACTGGGGTTGGTCGTGGCGTCCTGCGGCGTGTATTCGCGGATGGACTCAAAGTCGCCGGTGTCGGCAACGATGGTGGTGAATTCCCGCAACGAGTCGAGATGACTGCTCATGCGTTCATAAAAACACAAATGCGCTTGCGCGGCAATGCAGGCTGCACCTGTCGCAATGTGGGTTGAGATCGCTGACACCATGGGGTGATCTTTTCCGATCACATTGCCCTGTAAATACGAAGTGACGGCAAGCAACGGAACCAAGCATCTCCAAAAAGGCGGAAACTTATAAAGCAAATTCAACGCTGCGGATGTTCGTGTTCCGGGAACTATCTTTCAAGTCGAAAGAAAACCCTTTTTGAATCGTTTTGTGTTACTGCTTCAGTTTCAAGATGAATAGCTGACGGGTTTTGCCATCCTTGCTGACACCGGGTGCGAGAATCTGGTCGCTGGTGCGGTTCCAGCATGGTGTGGGATCCTGACGCAAATCCCCGGATTGCCAATGAGCTATATTGAACCCTCTTGTCCGGAAATGAGCGCCGTCCTTCCGCTGATAGATGGTGTAGAAGTTGGCTTTCTTTTTTCGATCCTTGTGGCCATTGGGGGACAGGGCGATGTCTCCCTCATGGTCGGGAAAAATCTCCGGTGACCCCAGCGTGCCGATCACCAGTTGCTGATCGGTGTCGAACAGGATTTGCCGATCTCCCAACCGGGCGATCATCCGGTGCCCGTAGTCCCACTCGGGATGTCCGCCGATATGTATTCGGTTGGAGCGAAGATTCTCACCTTTGTCGGTCGTAATGAAGGGGTGGTTGATTTTTTTCCTTTTCTGTCCGCTCCAGCCAGCTCTCGCGAAAAAGAAAACCCGGTCCCCTCGCGATTTGAGAGCGAATGGTTGATGAACATATGGCTGTTTTCACATCGCGACCGAGCGCTTTGAGTTCATTTGCCATTTGATGAAACGACACAAGGAACTGCTTTTTGCCGGTTTGGATATCAACCCTGAACAGACCATCATTTTTTGGATGTGCTTCGCGTTCAGTCCAATCCCAAGCGCCTTTGTATCCGGTCACGGGGCGCAACCTTGCCATCCGTGCGTAGTTTAATCCGAGAAACCAACCGCCGTTTTGAGCCACACCGCCGTTGCCAAGCGGGGAAGTGCTTTGGTTTAAAGGATGCGCTTGTGCCAGATGACACAAGTGAGGGTGGGAGATCGGTGGGAATGGAGCCAGTTGTCGGATTCGAACCAACGACCGTTCGATTACAAATCGAGTGCTCTACCAACTGAGCTAAACTGGCCGACGCCACGAAGGCGGAAAGACTAGTAGCGTCGAAAACACGGATTGGGAAGGCAATTTGATCAAAAACGCGGAAATTTCCGCCGCTTAACGTTTGATCGTTTTCAGCAATTATTATTGATATAAGAGCAGGAAATGATTTGGAGAACGGTACAGTTTAATTAATATTCCCCCCCAGCTTTATTCGCTGTGTCATGAGGAACAGACTCATCCTTGGAATTACGGTTTGTGCTGCGACGGTTGGGCTGTACCCGTTGAGTGCGACGGAGTCGGTGGATTTCAACAGCGTTATCCGCCCGTTGCTCTCGAGGAACTGCTTTACCTGCCATGGGCAAGATGAAAAGAAGCGCAAGGCGGACCTGCGTCTTGACACCCGCGAAGGCGCCACAGCCCGACATGACGACACAGTGCCCATCGTGCCGGGTGATCGGGGTGAGAGCTCGTTGTACACCCTCATCACGACGACGGACACTGACGATATCATGCCGCCTGAAGACTCAGGTCGTAAACTGAGCGCCGAAGAGATTGAACTCATCGGCAAATGGATCGACGAAGGCGCCCCGTACGCCCGGCATTGGTCGTTTGTGCCGCCGACTCGGCCGACTCTTCCCGGAGTCAACAACCGCTCTTGGGTGAAAAACGGCATCGATCATTTCGTCCTTTCCGGACTCGAAGCGAGCGGGGATCGCCCCAGTGAGTTGGTGGATCGCCACACGATACTTCGCCGCCTGTCGCTTGATCTGACCGGCCAGCCGCCGACAAAAGAAGAGGTGGAGGCATTCGTCAACGACAAGCGGGCAAACGCCTACGAGTTGCTCGTAGACAACTTGCTGTCCCGCCCCACATACGGGGAGAGATGGGCGCGTATGTGGCTCGACTTGGCGCGCTACGCCGATTCCGCAGGCTACGGCTCTGATCCGCTGCGTGTGATCTGGAAATACCGTGACTGGGTGATCGACGCCTTCAATCAAAACATGCCGTACGACCGGTTCACCATCGAGCAACTGGCCGGCGACCTGTTGCCGGAGCCAAGCCGGGACCAGTTGATCGCGACGGCGTTCCACCGCAACACAAAGACCAACACCGAGGGAGGCACGGATGACGAGGAGTTTCGAGTCGAGGCGGTGCGCGACCGCGTGGACACGACCGTGCAGGTTTGGATGGGGTTGACGATGAGTTGTGCCAAGTGCCACTCGCACAAGTACGACCCGATAACTTTGAAGGAGTACTACCAGTTTTACGACATGTTCAACCAGACGGAGGATGCCGACCGGGGCGACGAGTCGCCACGTTTGCCGTATCCGACCGGCGAGCAGGCCAAGCGCCTGGCCAAGATTGACAGCGAACTTGCTGCATTGCAGGCCAAGCTCGCCGAACACACGCCGGCTTTGGCCAAGGGGCAGCGCGCTTGGGAACTTGATTCACTGCGCGACTTGGCCAAGCCGGAACCTAAGCTGTCCACCTGGGAGATCGCCGGGCCATATGATGCGGATGATTTTGACAGGGGGTTTTCCGAGTCATTCGCGCCGGAGCGCATTGCTGTTGGCAAGAACGTTGCGATGAGCGGCAAAGCCCGGCAGTCATCAACCTCGTATGAGGCTGTGGCCAAACTCGCGATCGACGGCAACACTTCAGGCACTTTTGAGGACAAGACCGTGACGCACACCAAGAATCCGGACGACAAGTCGCCCTGGTGGGAGGTGGAACTGGCCGAGCCAACAGCCTTGACGCAGGTCGTGCTTTGGAACCGCCTGGAAGTGCCGGAGCGGTTGTCAGCGTTTCGTGTCCTTGCGCTGAATTCCAAGCGGGACTCGTTGTTTGAAAAAGATTTCTTCACCAACAACAAAGGCTACCCGAAACCGAACGAGGGATTCGCCGTCCCAGTGGAGACGGACGGGAAAGTCTCAGTCGTTCGCATTGAGATGCTGCAGATTGGCGGCCGCTCCGAACCGATTCTTTCACTGGCTGAGGTTCAGGTTTTTTCAAGGTCGGAGAGTGGTGATGGGACGGTGGTCATGTGGGATTCCGCGCCGGGTTGGGTCGATGGCAAGTTGCATTCGATTGAGTCGCGCGACCATTCAGCAGTGTATCTGCGCCGCAAAGTGAACGCCGTTATTGCTGGGACTCAGCAACTGTCGCTGGGTAGTGATGATGCCATAAAGGCGTGGATCAACGGACGGCAAGTGTTGTCCCGGAAGGTCAAGCGCGAGGTCAAGGCCGGGCAGGAGAGCGTGAGCGTGAGCCTGCCCAAGGGCGAGAGCGAACTGTTGCTCAAGATTGTCAACAGCGACAAGATGAGCGGTTTTTATTTTGCGGTAGAGGGTGTTGATTTTCCGGAGGAAATCCTGCCGGTGCTGCTGGTGGACGAATCCGACCGTACTTCGGCGCAGGCAGAGAAGATCGCCGCACACTACCGGACGTTCGCCGTGGAGTTGAAGCCGGTCCGCAAATCGATCGAGGACAACCGCAGGAAGCATAAAAAACTCAGCAACTCGATAGTCACAACGCCGTACATGCGTGAACTGCCCGATGCCAAGCGGCGCGAGAGCTACATCATGGTGAAGGGCAGTTTTCTGGACAAGGGCGAGGTGGTGCAGACCGGTTTTCCGGCCTCGTTTCACACGCCGACCAAGGGCACGCCGCACAACCGTCTTGGCGTGGCGAAGTGGCTGGTTCAGCGGGATAACCCACTGACCGCACGAGTGGCAGCGAACCGGTTTTGGGGGAGACTGTTTGGACGGGGGTTGCTTGAGTCGGAGGAGGATTTTGGCACGCAAGGCAGGCTGCCGGATCATCCGGAACTGCTCGACTGGCTTGCGGTGGAGTTCATCGACAATGGCTGGGACATGAAGCAGTTGCTCAAGACGATGGTGATGTCCGCGACATACCGGCAGTCGGCAACTGTTCGGGGCAGCTTGGCCAAGCGTGATCCGCGCAACATACGGCTTGGCCGTGGGCCACGATTCCGGTTGGAGGCGGAGATGGTACGAGACCAAGCGCTGCTGTTGAGCGGACTGGGCAGCGTGAAGATGCACGGGCCATCCGTCTATCCACCGCAGCCGCCCAATTTGTGGCAGGCGGCGTTCAACGGCCAACGCAACTGGGCGACAAGCCAGGGTGAGGACCGGTACCGGCGCGGATTTTACACTTTTCTGCGTCGGACGGTTCCGTATCCGTCGATGTCGACCTTCGACGCACCCAGTCGGGAGATTTGCACCGTGCGCCGAATCCGGACCAACACACCGCTGCAGTCTTTCGTCACGCTCAACGACGAAGCGTACATCGAGTTCGCACAAGCGCTGGCGTATCGGCTTTACAACGAGGGCGGCGAGACAACGGTGGACCGGTTGAAATTTGGACTTTTCCTAGCCTTGGCCAAGCCGGTGGAGGAGGGGCGCTTGGCAGCTTTGACAGAGTTGTTCAACAGCGAACTGGCGCATTACCGGAAGGATCCCGACGCCGCAAAGAAACTGTTCGGCACAACTGTCCCAATGCCAGCTGGTGCCAGTCTGCCAGAGATGGCGGCGATGACGGTTGTGGCGAATGTTCTGTTAAATCTCGACGCCGTACTGATGAAAGGCTAAATCATGAACATGAACCTGCAATTACAGCAGTCACAATTCATAACACGGCGGCACTTCCTGAAACGATGCCAAGTGGGACTCGGTTCGATGGCGCTTGGTTCGCTGATGGGAGGGGTGAGTACGGCCAGCTCGGCCGGTCCTGTTGAATCGAAACACTTTGGCAAGGCCAAAAGCGTGATTTATCTGCACATGGCGGGGTCGCCGCCGCAGTTGGATCTGTTCGACTACAAGCCGATGTTGAACGAGTTTAACAACAAACCGTGCCCGAAAGAATTCATCGAGGGCCGCCGATTGCCGTTCATCAAGGGTCACCCCACGCTGCTGGGATCGCCGCACAAATTCAAGCAGTACGGACAGAACGGGCAGTGGATTAGCAACATGTATCCCAATCTGCCGCAGTTGGCGGACGACGTTACATTCGTGAAGTCGATGTACACTGACCAGTTCAACCACGCTCCCGCGCAGATGATGCTTTACACCGGGACATCCCGAAACGGTTCGGCATCGATCGGTTCCTGGATTACTTACGGCCTTGGCTCAGCAAATGCGGATTTGCCTGGGTTTGTGGTGATGGTCTCAGGGGGAACGGATCCGTCCGGCGGCAAGAGCCTGTGGGGCAGCGGGTTTTTACCGTCGGTGTTTCAGGGCGTACAATGCCGCAGCACTGGCGATCCCATCCTGTATGTTTCAGACCCGAAAGGCATGAGTCGGGACGTGCGTCGTCGGAGCCTTGATGCGATCAAAAAGCTCAACGAACAGGAGTACCGCGAAATCGGCGACCCGGAGACGTTGACGCGAATCGAACAGTACGAGTTGGCGTACCGCATGCAGATCAGCGTTCCGGAGGTGATGGACATCAACCGGGAATCGAAATCGACGCTTGAGTCGTACGGTGCAGAGCCGGGCAAGGCATCTTTTGCGAACAACTGTCTGCTGGCCCGGCGCTTGGTGGAGCAAGGCGTCCGGTATGTGCAATTGTTCGACTGGGGTTGGGATTTTCACGGCACCGGTTCAAGCAACGATCTCGTGCAACGGCTGCCTTCCAAGTGTGCTGAGAATGACAAATCCGTCACCGCCCTGCTGATGGATCTCAAGCAACGTGGTTTGCTCGATGAGACGCTCGTGATTTGGGGCGGCGAATTTGGACGCACCTCAATGAACGAGAAGCGCAACGGTTCAAAGTTCCTCGGGCGAGATCATCATCCGGACTGTTTCACCATCTGGCTGGCCGGCGCCGGAATCCAGTCCGGCATCACCTACGGCGAGACAGACGAACTTGGATACACCATTGTAAAAAACTCGGTACATTTGAATGACCTGCAGGCGACCATTCTGCATCTGGCAGGTCTCGATCCATACGCCCTGAGCTACCGCTATCAGGGATTGGACCAACGCCTGATCGGGGTTGGATCACCGAAAATAATCGACGGCATTCTGAGCTGACAGTTACGGCCGATTCGCGGATTGTACTGCGGAACTTGACTGGCCGAGAGGAGTGGGCAATCTTGTGGTCCGTTCGTTGTAAGAATCCAATTATAACGGCCCAAAACAGGAAATCCATTGAGCGTATCTGCAGCATCCACTGACCCGCACCTTTTTCACATCCCAGTGATGGGTACCGGTTTTACGATCGACACCTGTTTGAAGGTGGCGCGTTACGGAATTCACAGCGTCATCAGTCTTGGCGATGATGAATTAATAGAGCGTGTGCGCAAATATCATTGCGCTCAGCACGGGTTGCCCTACGAGGAAGTCGCGGGAGGAAGTGATGGCTACCGAGCCCGCAGGATCACCGCCTACCTTAACCAACTCGACCGGCTCGTTAAGGCTCAGTTTGACGCTGTCCGTCAGCAACCGTTTGAGTCAGGGGAAGACATTTCTCGCTATTTTGATCTGTTGCCTGACGGAGAGTTGAAGAGCAGGTACCGGAAAATGACGGAGGAACTCGATCCGGTTAGAAAGGATCAGCTTCAGATTGAGTTGAGGCAGTTCATGAAGCCCGGTCGAATCGATGTAAACATCATGACCAAAGTCGATGGCAGTATCGACCATCATGATAATCACCCGCTCGAATCCGATGAAACGGATGCGTTGACTGGGCTGAAAGGATTCGCTGAAAGTTGCGTGGAAAGCAGTGTTATTTTTTCGGCGGGAATGAACCCAAGGCTCTACGGCGCCATCGCCAATTATCCGGACTTTTTTCCCGACTCGTCGGGGTGCATAAAAAAACGTGTCACCCTCAAGGTGAGCGACTATCGAAGTGCTGAAATACAGGGACGTTTTCTGGCTAAGAAGGGCATCTGGGTTTCAGAATGGAGATTTGAATCCGGACTCAACTGCGGCGGACACGCCTTTGCTACACAGGGCATCCTCATGGGGCCAATCCTTGAGGAGTTCAAGAATCGCCGAGTGGAATTAGTGGAAAAAATCTACCCAGTGTATGAAACCGCATTGGCAAAGACGGGGCGGCAAATCACTGGGCCTCCAATGTCTGGATTTACCGTGCAGGGTGGCGTAGGAACACACGCTGAGCATGATGCAATTCTAAACCACTTCGACGTCGATGCCACCGGATGGGGCTCGTCTTTCCTGTTGGTTCCTGAGGTGGTTCGAATTGATGAGAAGCACCTCGAGAAAGTTCGTGTTGCGGGCGAAAACGAAATCAAACTGACCCGCTCGTCGCCCTTGGGTATCCAGTTCTGGAATCTCCAGACATCAGACAGCGAAGCCAGTCGTCACGAACGCATTGCCGAGGGCAATGCAGGAAGCAAGTGCCCTCACAAATTTCTGAAATTCAACACTGAGTTCACCGCCAAGCCTATTTGCCGCTCGTCCACGGTCTATCAAACTTTGAAAATTGATGAGATTAGTGGCAGGGATGATTTGAACGAGGAGCAGAAAGCAGCGCACATCAAGGAAACTACTGAACGCGCATGCATTTGCCATGACCTCTCAGCCGCAGCGTTGAAAGTCATGAATCTGGCGACCACAGCAAAAGAGGCCATTTGCGTGGGGCCGAATGGACGCTTTTTCGACAAGGTGTCAACGTTGCGGGAAATGGTGGATCATATTTACGGGCGCATCGATCTGCTCAAGGAGAAAAAGCGACCACATATGTTTGTCAATGAGCTTAAACTTTACATCGAAAACATGGCCGAGGAGGCCGAGCGAGTGCGCCTGAAATTATCGGATCAGTCGTCTGAGTATTTTGAGGAATACAAACTCAACCTGATGAAAGGCATTGAGTATTACAGGGAGCAGGCTGATCAACTGATCATCAAGGGGCGCGAAAGATTTCTCGAGCAACTGGACGCCTTGGCCAACGAGATCGATGCCATGGTGCTGCCGATGTTCGCTCCCAACCCGGCCTGATCCGCTTGGCCAAGCTCAGGAGAAACGATCTTCCGTGAACGGGTCGGCTGTATTCGAGTAACCGCGCTGCTCCCAAAAGCCAAGTTCGTCATGGCTGCGAAAATCGATCTCCCGGATAAACTTGGCCCCTTTCCATGCGTAAAGTTTGGGGATGATTACACGTGCCGGGCCACCGTGTTCCAGTGCCAGCGGTTTGGCGTTCCATGAGTGGGCGATCATTACGTCGTCGTCCATGCAGGCATCAAGCGGGGCGTTGGTGGTGTAGTCGTCGTAAGCCGTGAAAAACAGGTGGGTGGCGTCAGGCTTAGGCTTGACGAGATCGGCTAACGTGAAAAAAGCAACACCTTCGAACACCATGTTGAACTGGCTCCAAGTCGTTACGCAGTGGAAATCACTCACATCACGAAACTGCGGCAACGCCATGAACTGTTCCCAGTTGAGCGTGACTGGGTTTTCAACCTTGCCATGAACTTTCAGCGACCACTCGTTGAGGGGGATTTCCGGGTGCTCACCGAGGTCGAGCACGGGAAAGTTGTTGACCTCATGCTGGCCGGCGGGGAGGCGCCCGACGTTGGGTCGGGTGGGGAGTTCCTTTCCGGATATCTTCTGTGCCCATCGTTCTTTCCGGCGTATGTAGTCTTCCTTCATTTTGCCGCGACTTCGGCTGGCTTGGCCAGGGGCAGTTTGTAGCAGGCGGCCTCGCGGTGATTGCGCACCAGTAAATACCCATCGGCCAATGCAGGGGGGTTCCACGTCTTGCCGTCGAGTGCGGCGAATCGGGTCAGTTCGACATGCTGTTCGGGATCGGCTTCAAGCAGGACGACGTCGCCGTTTTCCGCCATGACAAGGATGTGGCTGCCGCGAAACAGAATTTGCCCGTGGCCGTACCGGCCATCCTTCCACTTACGGTGGCCGCGCCCGGCGTCGATGCAGGCAAAGATGCCGTCATCGAGGCCAAAGATGTGATTGTTATGGAAAACCAAATTCGTGAACTTGGCCTTCATGCGGTTCGACTTCCAAAGTTCCCTCACGGCAAAACTGCCGTTCTCAAAATCGACTTGAACCAGTTTGCTGCCCTTGCCGTAGCCGAGGCTGATCAGGATTCTGTTGTTCGGTAGGGTGACTGGCATCGACACGTGCGGGTAGGGGGCGTTCCAGTTAAACTCCCAGCGGATCGAGCCGTCCTTGGGCGAGTGGGCGGCCAAGCCGTTCTGGTTGAAAATGACGACTTGAGTTTCGCCATGCAGTTTAGCCAAGCGCGCGGAACTGTAGCCAGCTCGGCTGCTACCGCCGGCCCAGGCCGGTTTGCCGGTGGCTGTGTTGTAGGCGAGAAGTGAGCGTCCATTTTCACCTCCGGCGCTGACGACAACCTTGTCATCCACCATCAGCGGTGAGCTGGCGTAGCCCCACTCCTTTGATTTATTGCGATTGGCGGACAACCCGCTTTGGTCAACAGGGTCGTCGAGCTTTAGTCCGGCGTCGGTGGGGATGTTGCGCCGCCAGACCGGTTTGCCGGTGGCCAGTTTTAGGCAGTTCAACATGCCAGTAGCGCCGAGTGTGTACACCATGCCGTCGTGAATCGTCGGCGTGGCGCGCGGTCCTTCACCGGCGATGGCGGTCTTGTATTGTCCGGGATCGGTATGCAGCCAAAGCACGGAGCCGGTTTGCACGTTGTAGCAGACAACGGCTTCGTTTTCGTCGCGTTGCTCCTGTGTGACAGCATGATGACCTGCAACTGCGAAACCTGACCAAGCTGGACCGATCGACTGCCGCCAAAGTGTCTCGGGTGGCTGTGTGGTCCAGTCGGTTGCCAGGCCGGGGCCAGGCACTTTGCAGTCGCGGCTAGGCCCGAGGAACTGCGGAAACGACAGCTTGGCCAAGGGATGAGCGGTCGGCTCGATGCCGGGCTTGGGCGCTTGGCTTTCGGCCGTGGGCAGGGTGCGCTTAGCCCAGCGCCACTCGAAGAGGGGCATCATGTTTCCGCTGAATTGGCTGAAGCTGAAGCAGGCGGAAAACAGGACGGCTACGGCAACCAAGCCGCCGAAAATGACCAACCGGGCGCGCTTGGCCAAGCGGGAGAAAAGAAGCGCCCAGGCGACGAGAAGGATTGTAGTGATGGTGATGCCGCTCAGCGTTCGGAGTACCCGGTCTTGCTGATTGTCGCCGCCGGTCGACCAAATAACAGTCAATGCCAAGGTGAACCCGCCGATTATGACAACGGCTGGCCACCAGCGAATTAGCCTGAATTTAGGTTTATTTTGGCGAATTTTCATCACAAAACACAGCGACTTTACATATCCTGGCGCGTGGGCCAAGCCAATGAATTTGAAAGAGTTATCATCAATTTTGGGTGAAATGAGGGGGAATAGGCACATTAGTTGCTTGTGGGATCCCGGTTTTTTGTGGGTTTTAAAGGGTAATTATGGAATTGGCCTTGTCAGGTTTGGCATCGGGATTCGACTGGAAATCAGTCGTGGACCAGTTGGTCGATGTGGAGCGTGCTCCACAGCGGCGCGCCAGGCGTGAGCAACTCGAGGTTTCAGAGAAAAACCGGATCCTGGGCCTGGTGAAGGATGAATTGAGTTCGCTCCAGACCAAGTCGAAGACACTCAAGGACAGCGATCTTTATCAATCCCGAAAGTCGTCCGTGTCGGATAGCACAATAGGTTCCTCCTCGGTGTCTGCCGGGGCAGCGCTGGGAAGTTACAATTTTGAGCTTTTCCAGAAAGCCACCACGGGAGTCCAGAAAGGAGGGGCGGATGCGGGTGAGTCGGTGGATACAAGCGCCGTTGTCGCCAGCAACGGTTTTGGCGTGGGGATCAGCATCGGGACGTTTACCATCAATGACGAGGTCATCACGGTGGAAACCACTGACACATTGGCGACAATTTTCACCAAGGTGACGACGGCCGACTCGGACTTGGCGATCTCCTACAATTCATCAACGGACAAAATCACGCTCAGTTCCAGTTCGGGCAAGACCCTGTTGCTGGGCAGTTCCAACGACTCAAGCAATTTCCTGGTGGCGTCCAGGCTGAACAACAACGGTACCGGTTCGGTGACCAGTAGCTTCAAGCTGGGTGGCATCAGCCAGGCGTCCACCCTGTCGGACGCCAACTTCAACACCACGCTTGTTGGCAGCTCGGGTAGCTTTCGGGTCAACGGCGAGACGGTCACCTGGTCCAGCAGCGACTCGGTGGGGGCGATCCTGGCAGGCATCACCCAGTCTGGTGGCGGGGTAGTGGCCGGTTACGACGGAGTGAACGACCGGTTTTTGCTAACCAATAACACCACGGGCGACATCGGGATTAGCCTCGAGGATGTGCAGGGTAATTTTCTGGAGGCGACCAAGCTGGTTTCCGAGCCGATAACGGCCAATGGCGCCCAATCCGCCAGCCCTTCGGTCAGTGTCAACAACTCAGCCGGGTATGCCACCGGGGCGACCAGCATCACGGTGGATGCCATCAGTTCGGATCTTGATGGAGGTAGCGTGATTTACTTTGAGAACGGTGGTGTTTTCACACTGAGTGGCGCCGGTGCAGAAGTGAATGATACAACACTCAACGGCACATTGACAGGTGCCACGATTACCAACGATGAAACCGGATATAAGGCGGATACGTTCAACATCTCCTCGGCAGTAAGCTTGACTGCTAATAGCGCGGCAACGGCCAAGTCGGTGCAGATCGACTACTCGTCAGGTTATTCCAATGGGGCAACCGAACTGACGGTGGATTCACTAGGCGCAGGCCTAAGCAGTGGGAATGTGATTCGCTTTGGCAACGGAGCCACATTCACCTTGTCGGCCAACGCGTCGCAGGATGACACAACACTCACTGGTACTTTGTCGGGCGGGGCGTTGGCCGATGACGAGGTGGGATATCTCGTTCAGAACATCACCGTTGGCGGAAATTCTTATGATTTTGCCGCAGGGGATAGCATACGGTTCGCCAATGGTGGTATTCTCACCCTTACTGCAAATCCAGCTTCTAGCGCGACGACATTGACTGGCTCACTATCCTACGATATTGCCAACGGTGAGGCGACCGTGAGCCGGACTGAGGCGTTTCTTTCTGGGCAGATTTTTCACTTTGCGAACGGAGGTAAGCTGACCTTGACGGCCGTCGCCGCGGCTTCGAGTACGTCCCTGACCGGGTATTGGGACAGCGCCATCACGGACACGGAGGAAGGGGACCAGGGCAGTCTCAGTCGTGGAAATGACATTCTTTACTCACTCAATGGAGGGGATATCCTGACGAGTCATTCCAACACGATAACGGAGGATAGTTCCGGTGTTTCCGGATTGTCCGTCACGGGGGATGTCACCGGCTCGGGGGTTCGGGTGGACACCATCGATGCCTCCAATAATGTCATCACCACGACGGATTCCCACGGCTTGGCCACCGGGGACATTGTTCGATTGTACACGCCGGCAACCCTCATGGGCGGGGTCTCATCGAAGACGGACTATTACGTCCGCGCGTTGTCCGGTTCACGCATTTCCCTTCACACTTCCTCAACGGATGCAGCGGCGGGAACCAATCTGGTGGACATCACCGGGGACGGGACGGGGGATCAGTACATTCTCGGGGCAGCGCCTCCGGCCCTTTCGGTGACTGTGTCCGCCGATATCGACAAGGTCAAACTGGCGGTCAAGGGTTTTGTCGGCCAAATCAGCAAGATTCAGTCGCTGATCGGAATGCATACCACGGTGACAACCGATTCCGACGGGAAAGTGACCGCCGGAACACTCTCCAATGACCGGCTGGTCAGCGAGATTGCGGCGAATCTCCGGCAGAAAACGATGGGAGAAATCACCGGGACGGGCAGCAATTTCGACCGGTTGAGTGATCTGGGATTTAGTGGCAACGGGTATGACAATCAGATATCGCTGACAGACGAGAACACCCTCGACACCATCCTTCGGGAGAAGATGGGGGATCTCGAGAAGTTCTTTGCCACCGAGGAGACGCAGGCGGGTGTGGCCGGCGCCACGGCGGATTACCAGGCGGAGGAGGGCATGGCCGAGGGGATGGAAGACTACACGGCGCTGCTGCTGGGGGATGTCTACGGGACGGAAGGCGCTCTTGTGGACCACCGGGATAATTACACCAAGGAGATCGACCGCATTAACAAGAGCATTGTTGAGCTCGAGAAGCGGGTTCAATTCACCAAGGAGAAGTTGACCCGCAGCTTTGTCGAGATGGAACAGGCGCAATCCAAGAGCAACCAGGAGATGCAGTTTTTGATGAAACGATTCGGAGAGTAGGACGCGCAGTGATGAGAATGAAATTGAAACAGGCACGGGGAGTCACGGTCGTCAGCCAGGCGATTGGCCAAGCGGCACTGATGCTGACACTGGCTGCGGGTTTGACCGGATGCAAGACGGCCTCCATCAAGAATCCGGGAACCGTCATAGGCCCGTTCCACAAGCCGGCCAACTACAACCTGGCCAACGGGGTCATGCCGGTCGAAATGCGGCGTGTGGCCCTGTTGCCGTTGACTTCCGCGATGAACACGGTCGAGCACCAGTCCGGGCGGCAGATACTCCAGAAATTTATGCAGGCCGAGATCGCCAAGTCAGGATTGTTTGAGGTCGTCTTCGTGCCGGTGTCCACGATGGAGCAGTTGACCGGGCGGCCCGCCTGGCGAATGATCGACGAGTTGCCCGTCGATTTCATCGAGCAGATAACACACGAATACGATTGCCAGGGCGTTTTGTTCAGTCACCTGACGGTTTATCAGCCTTATCCCCCGTTGAACATTGGCTGGAGAATGGGGCTTGTGCATTTGAGTCCGGAAAGCAACAATGGCAGCGTTGTTTGGGAAATCGACGACGTGTTTAATGCAGGACAAAAGTCAGTGATCAACTCAGCCAGGCGGAATGCCATAAAGAACGGCTTGTCCGACCCTGAACTGGACATGGAACTCGGGCTGCTCAATTCCCCGCGCCGTTTTGGGCGATACACGGCCGAAGCGGTTGTCGCCACGATGAGTCGCCTGTCTCCCGGCGGCACCTTCGCCGCCATTGACGGGGACCGGCGAAAGTTAAGGGCTCAGGGGGGATTTTTTAAGAGGTTGTTTACCAGGCGATAACGGAACAAACGCATCATTAACATGTCAACCATAGACAGAATAAACCATCCCTCCCAGACTCAGTCGACCGACGCAAGCCGATCGGTGGCCGGGGCAACGCAGGCCAAGGCCAAGGGCTTGGTGGCCAAGGATAAACTGGACCTTGGAGCCCACAAGGCCGAGGACGCACAAAAGCAGGTCGAGTCGGAGTTTGCGGCCCGCAAGGCGGCAATCCTTCGGCAGGAGGCAGCCGGCGGCTACGATCCTGACAAGGCAATCGACTACGTCGCCAAGCGCCTTGCCAGCGGCCGGGTGGAGCACCGCTGATTCCCGGGGCCCCCGCTTGGTTTTATGAATCCCTACGCCAAACCCAGGAGCACTGAGCCGGCGAATCCCTACGCCAAGGCGAGCGCCTACAAGAGCACCTCGGTCAACACCTCCTCCCCGGCGGATTTGGTGCTCATGCTTTATGACGGCATCCTCCGTTTTTTGAACAACGCCCGGGGCGGATTCAGCATCCAGGATCCCGTTGAGTACCACCAGACCATCAACGAGAATCTGCAGAAAGCCCAGGCCATCATCCGTGAGTTGCGCTCCTGTCTTGACGTGGAAAATGCCACCGAGTTCGGGGAGACCATGAGCGGGCTTTATGATTATTTTGACCGCCGACTGCAGGAGGCCAACATGGAGAAAACACAGGCGCCCATCGACGAAATCTACGATCGGGTGACGGTCATCCGGAACGCCTGGGACGAGATGGTGCAACGAGAAATCAAGGGCGTGGCCGCCGAACAGCAGTCCGAGCCTTCTGGCGAGGTCGGCACGCTGGACCTTTCCGGCTAGGTGATGCGCCATGAACCAACAGCGGCAATTACTGGGGTTACTTGACTCACTGAAGCAGCTTTCCCGCGTGGAACACCAGGCGGTCGCCGAGGGCGAGTACTCAAGGGTGGAGCAGGTTCAGGATGAAAAGAAGCTGATCCGACAACAAATCGAGGAACTTGAGCCGATCCCCGATGGCGAGATGTCACGCCACGCCGCCGACGAGCCGGTCAAGCAGGCGGTCTCCGAGATCATGGCGATGAACCGCGAGAGCAACGAGCAGTTGCTCCGCCGGATGGGGGCGCTGAAGGCCGAGGCGGAAATCCAGTCGCAAACGCGGACGACCCTTCGCCGCGTGCAGGGCGCCTATGCCAAGCGGCTTTCACTCGTCCACTGGGAGGCCAGCACCTGATGTCGGGGTCGATTTCGGAAAAACGAATTGACCCGGTTTTCCCCTTGGCCTAGCTTCCCCGCCCGGTTTTCCGGGCTTCCTGCGCTTGGCCCGTGCCGGGCTTGTCCTTGGCCAAGCGCTTGGCCAAGCGATCACGCAACCATGCGACACACCATTTCAGTGCTGGTCCAGAACAAGTTCGGCGTGCTGACACGCATCGCGGGACTGTTCAGTGGCAGGGGGTTCAACATCGACTCCCTCAACGTAGCGCCCACGCATGACCCTAGCATGTCCCGCATGACGATCATCACCCGCGGCGACGACGCGACGCTGGACCAGATCGTCCAGCAGTTGAACAAGCTGGTCGACTCGATCGAGGTGCAGGACTTCCGTGACGGCGAGTACGTGGATCGAGAGCTGGTGCTGGTGCGGGTGGGCGTGGACTCCCGGTCCCGCGCCGAGGTGATGCAGGTGACCGATATTTTCCGCGCCAAGATCGTGGACGTGCAGCCGGAGAGCGTCACCATCGAGATCACCGGCAGCGAGAGCAAGGTGGAGAAATTTCTTGGGCTGATGGGGAACTTCGGCGTGCAGGAACTGACCCGAACCGGCAAGGTGGCTCTTGCCCGCAAATGATATTTATCTAAAACCATGGCAGCAAAAGTATATCACGACAAAGACGCAGACCTGAATGTCCTCAAGGGCAAGACCATGGCCGTGATCGGCTTCGGGTCGCAGGGCCACGCTCACGCACTCAACCTCAAGGAAAGCGGCGTGAAGGTTATCGTCGGACTCTACAAGGGGAGCAAATCGGCTAGGGTGGCCAGAAGCAAGGGGTTCAAGGTGTACTCCAACGCCGAGGCCGTGAAGCGGGCGGACGTCATCTTCGTTGCCGTGCCGGACACGCGCCAGCCCGACGTGTACAGAGCCGACATCGCGCCGAACCTGGACAAGGGCAAGACGCTGCTCTTCTCCCACGGCTTCGCCGTTCACTTCAAGACGGTTGTTCCACCGAAGGAGATCAACGTGATCCTCGTGGCGCCCAAGGGACCGGGCCACATTGTCCGTCGCCAATACGTCGAGGGGAAGGGGGTGCCCAGTCTCATCGCCATCTACCAGAACGCCGACCGTCAAGCCAAGAAGATCGCGCTCGCCTGGGCCAAGGGTATCGGCGGCACGCGCGCCGGGGTTATCCAGACCACCTTCAAGGAGGAAACCGAGACCGATCTGTTCGGGGAGCAGACCGTGCTTTGCGGCGGAACGACCGCGCTGATCCAGGCCGGCTAC
>Ga0208406_1000395_pt1 | contig 17907 bp, 15 predicted proteins | sample ETNtaG_15_FD_185769 | JGI IMG/M metagenome (GOLD analysis project Ga0208406, IMG submission 185769) | Marine microbial and viral communities from oxygen minimum zone, Eastern Pacific Ocean - ETNP201302PF89A (SPAdes) (version 2) | ecosystem: Environmental > Aquatic > Marine > Oceanic ...
GCCACCGACGGCAATCCCGCCAACGCCATGGCCGCTTCACCTTCGTCATAAGCGTAGTCCTGCAGCTGGCCGGCGTTGTAGTCGGTATAGGCCTGCATATCGAAGTAACCGTGGCCACAAAGGTTAAACAATATGGCCCGTGATTCGCCTTCTTCCTTACAGCGCATGGCCTCGCTGATGGCACCTTTGACCGCGTGGTTGGCCTCTGGCGCAGGCACGATGCCCTCGGCCTGGGCAAAGGTTACCCCGGCGTCGAAGCACTCGGTCTGGGAGTAGGATGTCGGGGTGACCTCACCCAGATCCACCAGCTGGCTGACCAGCGGTGCCATGCCGTGGTAACGCAAGCCACCGGCGTGTGAGGCCGGCGGTACAAAGGAGGAACCGAGGGTGTGCATTTTCACCAGTGGGGTGAGGTTGCCGGTGTCACCGAAGTCATAGGCGTATTTGCCCTTGGTCAGTGAGGGGCAGTTGGCCGGTTCCACCGCGACGATCCGTACATCCTGCTCGCCACGCAGTTTGGCGCCGATGAAGGGGAAGCTCAGGCCGGCAAAGTTGCTGCCACCGCCGGTACAGCCGACCACGACGTCCGGGTAGTCATCGGCCAGCTCCATCTGGCGCAGGGCTTCTTGGCCAACCACCGTCTGGTGCAGCAATACGTGGTTGAGCACACTGCCCAGGGCATACTTGGTGTCATCACGCTGGGCGGCCAGTTCTACAGCCTCGCTGATGGCGATGCCCAGGCTGCCGCTGCTGTCGGGGCTCTCGGCCAGGATCTTCTTGCCCGACTCGGTCAGGTTACTTGGGCTGGCATGGCAGGTGGCGCCGAAGGTTTCCATGAAGGCACGGCGGTAGGGTTTCTGGTCATAGCTTACCCGTACCATGAACACTTCAATCTCAAGGCCGAAGAAAGCCCCGGCCAGGGCTAGTGATGAGCCCCACTGTCCGGCACCGGTCTCGGTGGTGATGCGCTTGACGCCTTCTTCCTTACAGTAAAAGGCCTGGGCGATGGCGGTATTGGGTTTGTGGCTGCCGGCCGGGCTGATGCCCTCGTACTTGTAGTAAATCCGGGCCGGGGTATCCAGGGCTTTTTCCAGGCGCCGGGCTCGGAACAGCGGGCTCGGTCGCCACTGGCGGTAGATGTCACGCACCGGATCGGGAATATCGATGGTCCGCTCGCCGCTGACCTCCTGCATGATCGCGGCCATGGAGAAAAGGGGTGCCAGATCGTCCGGTCCCACCGGCTGGCCGGTACCCGGATGCAGCACCGCTGGGGGTGGCACGGGCAGGTCAGAGACGATGTTGTACCAGGACTTGGGGATATCTTCTTCGTCCAGCAGGAACTTGATTTTGTCTGCCATGGTGTTTTTCCTCGGGTAGATAGATCGGGTTGAGATGATGCAGTTCGAATGTCTTGTTCGGAGCGCACCAGTCTGGCGCACGCAAAAAGTCTTTACTGATGCACGACTGTTCGTATCGACAGAGCCTATCTTAAAACATTAAAACCAGTGTGTGTTTAAGACTCTCGCCACTTTCTGGGTACGATAGGGCCTACCAGCGATACCCCAGGCCAAATTTGAAAGTTTGATCGAGCGCTTCAATATCAGCAGGCGCCCCGGAGTCATACTCCAGTTTTACTTCTGCGTTAAGGGCTATTTTCGAAAGCAGGGGAACCGTGATACCAATTCTGGTGTGAACCATAATGTCGGTATTGTCTTCAAGATTCCAAACTCCAATCTGATCTAAGTAGCTTTGCGTGCCCTGGCCGAGTATCCAGGGTTTGGGATTGATCTTGTTGATATCTGCCAGTGTGTAACTCTGCGCGCCGCTGGCGGTCATCACGACAAACCGGCCCTGGCTTAGTTTCAGCGAGGGTGCGCGGATCACCCGATCATCTGAGAGCTTAAGCACGATGGGTTGGTGGGACTCAATCCTGACCACGTTTTCTGAAGGGATAGAGAGCTTTCCAGCGGCATCGGACTCAAAGATAACCTGAGCGGAAGAGCCCCCAGGAGTTGCCCCGAAATGACAGAGCCGTCAACAAGTTCAATGGTGTCTGCCGGGGAATCTGCCTGATTTTGCGCCCCAGCACTCATGCAAAGACCAAAGGTGATTATGCCAAGCAATGTTTTTGCTGAAGAATTAAGAAAACTGTTTCATCTTTGTCAAAAAATAGAGAGTCAAGTGAGAGAACCTGCGCTGCCGGGCGGCCAATTTTGAGAGCAAACTGCAGACGATTATATGCAGGCTTCGTTTCACAGTGAAGCGATCGGCCCTAGGGCCTGCCGAGCTTCTTGTACCTTCTCCAAAGAACGCGCCCAGATGAGATGACTGCGGCAGAGGCAGTCTGAAGCGCCAAATCCTGCAAGCGGGACGATGACGTCATGCTGTGACAGCAGTAATTGTGCCCAGCGATGCTCCAGCTCGCGCCCAGCACACTGGTACCAGATCTGGCGTATCGGGCAATGATCGAGCAGGGTATCGATATGCCAGTGCCTGCGTTTGGTTGTGCGCAGGTGTCGGCCGAGGCGTGCCCCGAGGCCACCCGGGCCAAAGGCCGAACCCACATACAGGTACCAGCCACGGTGCAGGCGCATGAGGTCCAGCGCGCCGACTGCAATTGAAGCCGATCTTTGGCAACGAAGCACTAGCACATATGTGCCCGGTGTACGCGGAAGTTGCGAGGGGTTGAGCGTCAGGACTCTAGTGTTTCACGATAGTGAGAAAGGTATTGAATGATATCGCGTGATTCACTCATCCATTCGCTTTTTCCATCGGCAGACTGTCGAAGCAGCACTGGCACCGTGGTGCGTCCACGCACTTGCATCAGCTCGGCCTGCCATTGGGGGTCATCCCGGATATTGCGTTCTTCCAGAGTCAGCCCAAGTTGCGCAACAGCGCGCTTGACCATAGTGCAGTAGCCGCACCAGTTGCGGGTATAGAGGATCAGTTTTTCTTCACCCGCCTTCATCTTGGTTACCGTAGCAGGAACGTTCTCGACCACGGTTTACCAGCAACCCACAGATGCATCTGCAGTCATGCCCGTAGCCCCCGGCTTCGTGCCAGCAGGTACAGGCTGGCGATAAACAAACAGGCGATAAAAAAGAGAATCATGCCGTAAGAGACGAGCAGGCTTACATCGCTGATCCCCAAAAAACCGAATCGAAAGGCGTTGACCATGTACAGAATCGGGTTGGCCATCGATACCTGTTGCCAGAAATCCGGGAGCAAATGAATCGAATAGAACACCCCACCCAGGTAAGTCAGTGGCAGAAGCACAAAGGTCGGGATGATGGAAACATCATCGAACGTCTTGGCGAAGATAGCGTTCATAAGGCCACCCAGTGAGAACAGGATTGCGGTCAGGATCACAATACTGAACAGAACTGTGAGGCTGTGGATCTGCAGCTCGGAAAAAAAGAGTGAAACACCGGTCACAATCAGGCCGACCAGTGCACCACGAGCAACACCGCCGGTGATGTAGGCCAGCAGAATAATGACGATGGGCGTGGGTGAGACCAGCAGTTCCTCTATTGACTTGCCCCACTTCGCGCCGAAAAAAGAGCCCACCACATTCTGGTAGCTGGCGTTGATCACGGACATCAGGATCAGGCCTGGTACCAGAAAATCCATGTAGTCAAAGCCATCCATCTGACCGATACGTTTGCCGATCAGGCTGCCGAAGATTACGAAGTACAGCAAGGTCGAGATCGCGGGTGGCACCAGCGTCTGTTGCCAGATGCGCAAAAAGCGAGTGATCTCCTTGGTTACGATAGTGACAAAGGCAATCAGTTGCTGGAGAGGATTCATTTACTGTTTCCTGGTGCCTGGCCGACAAGATTGATGAACAACTGTTCCAGCCGGTTGGCTTTGTTGCGCATGCTGCGTACCTTGATATCGGCCGCCGATAGCATGGCGTAAACATGGTTGAGGTTGTCATCTCGATCGATAGCGATCTCCAGCGTGGTCGGATCCACCATGTGCGTGTTGTGCGCCAGTGAGGCTGGCACCAGCGTGAGTGGTTGTTCCAGATCGAGCACAAAGGTTTCCACATTCAATTGTCGCAACAGGGTGCGCATGGAAGTGTTTTCAACCAGGGCGCCCTGATTGATGATGCCGATGTTGCGGCACAGACTTTCGGCTTCTTCAAGATAATGGGTGGTTAGGATGATCGTGGTACCAGCGCTGTTGATCTGCCGCAGAAAATCCCACATCGAGCGACGGATCTCGATGTCGACGCCTGCGGTAGGCTCGTCAAGAATCAACAGGCGTGGTTCGTGAACCAGCGCCCGTGCAATCATAAGCCGACGCTTAAAGCCGCCGGAGAGTTCTCCCGCGCGTTCAGCACGTTTGTCCCACAGACCCAACAACTTCAAATATTTCTCTGCCTGTGTCAGCGCGGTTTGCCGGTTGATACCGTAGTAACCAGCCTGGTTGCGCACGATCTGCAGTGGCGTCTCGAAGATATTGAAATTGAATTCCTGTGGTACCACACCGAGAAAGGATTTTGCCCGGGCAAAATCACGATCTATATCGACCCCGAAGATTTCCACATTGCCTGCAGTCTTGTTCACCAGCGAGCACAGGATGCCAATGACGGTTGACTTGCCGGCTCCGTTGGGGCCCAGCAATGCATAAAAGTCACCCTGCGCGACGGCAAGGTCCACTCCTTTGAGAGCGGTAACACCGTTAGCGTAGGTTTTGCTGAGCTGGTGGGTCCTAAGGGCGTAATCCAAGGGTGGCGCGCGGGTGAGACAGCAGGAAGGCGTTGTTACAGGTGGTTGCTGTCGGACCTTTTTTCAAGTGCGCCATGGTTACTGGTGCCGCACACATTTCTGGTAGAGGTCCTTGAGCGCGTGACCTGGGTCGTAGCGATCCTTGAGTAGACGGCAGGTATTGCCACCGTAGAGTTCCCAGAATTCCTTCTCCGGGTAGAAGCTCTCGGAATAAAGCGATTTGATGCCGCCCAGGTCAGTTACTTTTTCTTCGATCATGCGGTTGAAGTGACCCTGTGGATGCATCGGGTCGGTGCGCACTGCGTCCCAGAAGCCGAAATTAATATACAACGTGTCGTCACGCATCGGAAAGAGCGGGTAGTGGCCACGCCTGCCATCGTGGCGTGCCGGGCAGATCCAGATGGGGCGTATTCCGATCTCACGCTGAAAAAACGACAAAAACGCCGGCGCGTTTTCCAGCGGGATGTCTACATCCTGTATGACCACCTCGCGATGCCGGCGGCTCAGTGTTCCAAGGCGGCGGGTCAGGCCAACCCGGTTGTTCCAGCGCATGACTTTTTGGTAGGTGATCGAGTTCAACCGTTTGCGCCCGAGCAGTCGGCGGATCAAGCGGTTCTGCGCATACAAGTTCTTCGAACACCAGAACCAGTCGGTGTCCCAGCGCCACAGGTAATCGCGCACGCTGAGGTAGTCTTCACTACGCGCCCGGATTGAACGGTAGAAAATCTGCAGGTAGCTGTAATCACTGGTGTAGGGTGCGTCATCGGTAAACTCACCCAGCACCAGGTAATACTCCCCGGGAGCAAAGACCACGCCGTCGACAAAATCGAATGACCCCTGACAGGCCTCGTTAACGCGGTCGAAAAATTCCTGTGAGTCAGCACAGTGTACGTGGGTCACTCGCACGTAGGGCTTGACAGGTATGCCCTGGATCTTCAGGCGCAGGATGTACCCCAGCGTCCCATAGGAGTTGGCAAGGCCAAAAAACAGGTCGCGGTGCTCGTTGTTGGGCGTACAACAGATGACCTCGCCAGTGCCGAGTAATACATCCATTTCCAGTACCGTTTCATGCGGTAGGCCATAGCGAAACGACGAGGATTCAATGCCTATTCCACCGACCGCACCGCCAATGGTGATGGATTTGAGTTGTGGTACCACCGCGGGCATGAGGCCATACGCGAGCGCAGTATCAGCCAACGCCTCGTAGGTCACCATCCCCTCGGTTTCGATGACGCGGGTGTCGGGGTCGATTGCGAGGACGTGGTTGAATTCGCGGACATCCAGCAGCTGGTCCTGTGTGCTGCGGTTACGGAAAAGATTGGAGGTCTGTTTGCTAAGGCGTATGTCCCGCCCAGCGTTATTACGTAGTGCCTGGGCCAGGTGCTGCTGGCGCTGCTCATAACTCATCATCTGCAGTGATCCTTAAAAGCCCACCGCCTGGCCATTCTTGCGTGGGTCTGAGCCGGCCACGTAAGCGGTATTAGTGCGCAGTATCACCTGGCCACGAAGTGCTGACTATCTGATTGGCGTAGATGCTGGAACGGCGTGACGGATGGTGATGGCCCGAATCGATTTTCTCAAACATGGATGTGACAGGCTCTATAGATCTGCTGGGAGTTGTTGCTGTATAGCTTGGTTGATACGACTTCAGCCCGGGTTACTCTGGCACGCTGGGCCTGGCCGGCATCGTGGCGGCAGTCTAGCACCGCGACGATGCAGTCGCTCATGCGCTCGGCTTCGGGTTGGTCAGGAACTGCTTTCGCAGATGGTTTCCAGGTGCACCAGCAGTTCGTCGAAATGGCCTGGGATTTGTGCCATATCTTCTCTCAGGCGATGGCTGCAATGCACGCTCAGCGGCATGGCCAGGGCATCCCAATGGTAACGAACCGGTGCTTGGGGAGTAACCTCGCCAATGAGTATTTTTGCGACACGGTTACCCGGAGTATTAAACCAGCCGATGGCGCCCTGGCTTGCCACGATGTCCAGATGAGCCAGGCCTTCTCCGGCGATAAAGGTGCGCAGGCCGCGATCGTCCTCTTCCAGTGATCCATGGATATGGCCATTGATCACTGCGCCGACCCCGCGGTGCAAGAGTTGACTATGCAGCCACGTGCCTTCACCCCAGTTCTTGATACTGTGATCTGTCGGCTGGTCTTTGGCTTGGCGAAGATCGATGACCGGTCGGTGAGTGAACACCACGTAGTCCCGGATGCCCGGGTTATCGTCCAGCGATGGAATCTGGCGTAGCAGGGCGCCGCGGGCGCCACCTGACCAGGGAATGGTATCTGCAGCCGTATCAAGATTAATAAACTGGACCCCTCCCAGGCTGAAACTGGAATTTCGTGGGCCAACGTGGCGTTCAAACCAGTGGCTTAGTTCACTATCGAAGCTGCGTACCAGATCATGATTGCCGATCGCCGCGTAAGTGGGCAGTGGCGCACTGGACAGCGTGCGGGCAACATTCAGGTCATCATTGGGCTGGTAATAGAGGTCGCCCAGGTGAAGCAGAAACTGTGCGCCCAGCTGCTTTGCCCGTTGCAGCGCCCAGGCGAGTTCGCGGTCGCCACCGGTGTCGCCGATCGCGGCAAAGCGGTAGCTCTTAGCGAACGGCACGCGCCAGCGCAAGGTCAAAGTCCCCTTGGCACTATTGCCAGTGACTGTACGCATCAGGCCTGTCACCTTTTCTTCGCTGATAATGCCGCTACCCGAGACGTCCAGTGCCGCCAGTGGGTGAACATTATCCAGTGTTACTTTGAAATCTCCTTCAATGCGCAGCACCGGTTCCGGGGCAAATGCACGCCATGCATAAGCATCTTCATCAATAGCCAAAGGGAAGGCGCCGTCGGCATGGACAGCGAAACCCCTATCCGGGTGGCGTGCTGCGTGCCGGGTGCCCCGAGGCTCCAGCGCCAGCGGTATGCGCATACCACGCATAGCCAGCGCATTGGCACCAACGCCTGCGCCGACCAGTGCGAGATATCCAAGAAATTCGCGACGTGAAAAGGGTGTGCTCATAAGATACAGCTTTGATCCTAGCGAGCGATCGTACCAGCACACACAGGCCGATGCACAAAATATCGGACACGGTGCAACAAAGCGGTCATCTGTTTAGTGGTTCGGCAATCGGTTGCCGCTTCTGCGAGTACAAACACTGGCTAAGGATTTTAACACCTGACCCGGATGCCGATCTCGCCCAGCCCTTCACAACTGGCGGTTTCAGTCTTCGGCAGTCGCTTGGGCAAGTATGGTGAGAGTGTTGATGTTGTGCACAGTGAGGCACTGGCGGCTTGTGTCGATCAGACCATCTTTTTTCAACCGGTTGAGCGCGCGGGTTACGCTTTCACGGGTTGTATTGGTACGGCTGGCAAGATCGGCGTGGGTCGGTGCAGGCATAATCTGCGCACTGTTGTCACTGTCACGATGCGCTCTGGCCAGGCGCAGCAGTTCAGCATGAATGCGGTTGCCCGAGCTTAGTGTGCTGAATTCAAACACTTTCTCATCAGCTTGGCGGAGTCGTGAAGCCAGTTCTACCATCAGTGAGCGCATTACCTGTGGATGCTCATCGAGAAAGGTGTTGAATGTTTCTGCACCTAGGGAGGCGAGCAGGCTCTCTTCAACAGTGACCACGAAACTGGAACGGGGTTGGCCGTCCAGAGCAGACAACTCGCCGAAGACATCTCCACTGGTAAGCTCAGCAAACGTGATTTCCTTGCCTGCACCGGAGAATGTTTTGGCACTGACCCGCCCATTGCAAATAAAGTAAATCTGATCGCAAGGTGTGTTTTGGATTAGCACTTCAGTTGCGCCGTCGCAGCGCGACCACGTGCACTGGTTGGCCAGGTGCGCAAGCTGCTCGTCGTTGAGCGAAGACAGTATCCGTACCTGGCGCAAGGCTGTAGCACTGACGTTACCGCTGGGGTGCTCGGTCATGGCATGATCCCGGTGGTTTTGATGTGTCACACCTTAACTGATTTGGGGCGTCATGGCGAACCTCAAACGGCTTGGGAGAAAAGCCTCGGGTCAGCGCTATTACCAGCGTCAAGATAGAAAAGATCCTGGCGCTCTCGCCGGATCTGGTTCTGGGTTTTTCAGATCTTCAGCCTGGCCCAGCTGCGCTGACTGATGGGCTGGCGCGCCTGGGCGCGATTATCGATGGCTGGCATGCGGCAAAAGGCTTAGCACAATGATCGAACCGATTCCCGTATTCTGACCGCCAATAGCCTATTGCGCGACTGCGGTTTCATTCCAGACCTCAAGGTCCATCGCTGCCGCAATCAATGCGCGGGTGTAGTCGCTTGCCGGCCGGTGGAACACGCTGTCAGCACTTCCTTGTTCAACTACCTTGCCCGCGCGCATGACGATGATGTCATCGGCCAGCGCACGTACCACTTTGAGGTCGTGGCTGATAAAAAGATATGCCAACCCGTGATCGGTCTGCAGGCGCACCAGCAGATCAATCATCTGTGCCTGCACCGCCCGATCCAGGGCAGAGGTCGGCTCATCAAGCATGACCACGGCGGGCTTCATGATAATAGCGCGCGCCAGTGCGATCCGTTGACGCTGACCCCCTGAAAACTCGTGTGGGTAACGGTGCTGAGTGTCCGGATCAAGGCCGACCTCATGCAGGGCATGGATCACTTGGGCTTCGCGGCTGTTTTCGTCGCCGATGTCATGTGCCACCAGACCCTCGGCAATAATCTGATTGACCGTCAGCCGGGGACTGAGACTGCCATAGGGGTCCTGGAATACGACCTGCAGTTCGCGTCGCAGCGCCTTGAGAGCTCGGCTTGCCAGGTTATCGATGCGCTGGTTCTTAAAGGTAATCTCGCCTCGGCTGCGTATCAGCCGCAGCAGCGCTAACGCCAGAGTGGTCTTACCCGAGCCGCTCTCGCCGACCACGCCGAGGGTGCGGCCGCGGTACAGCGACAGGCTGATGTCGTCCACTGCCCGGACATGGTCCACCGTGCGGCGCAGTACGCCGCGTCGCACCGGAAACCAGACCCGTAACTGTTTTGCCTGCATAACCGTCTCGCCGGCCTTATCCCGGTGTTGTCGCTTGCCTTGCGGTTCGGCGCCGATCAGCTCACGGGTATAGGCATGTGCCGGCTTGTCGAAGATCTCCCGACGGGCACCGTGTTCAACAATGCAGCCACTTTGCATTACGTAAACCCGCTCGCAGACTTTCTTGACCACTCCCAGGTCATGGGTGATAAGCAATACCGCCATACCCAGGTTACGACGCAGGTCACTCAGCAGCGCCAGTATCTGTGCCTGGGTGGTAACGTCAACTGCGGTCGTGGGTTCGTCGGCAATCAGCAGGTCGGGCTCGTTGGCCAGCGCCATCGCAATCATGACCCGTTGGCGCTGTCCGCCGGACAGCTGATGGGGCCAGGCTTTGAGTTGGCGTTTGGGGTCGCGGATACGGACCAGTTCCAGCAGTTCAAGGGCGCGTTGTCGGGCCCGATCAATACTCATCCCTTTGTGCAGTATCAGGGTTTCGCAGATCTGTTTTTCCACTATATGTAGCGGATTCAGTGAGAGCATGGGCTCCTGGAAGATCATGCCAATCCGATCACCACGGACGCGGTGCAGTGTCTGGGTATCTGCACCCAGTAGCTCGTCACCGCGAAAGCGAATACTGCCGCGTGGGTGGCTGGCGCGGGGGTAGGGCAGCAGCCCCAGCACGGACAGCGCCGTGACCGACTTGCCCGAGCCGGACTCGCCCACGAGCGCAACACTCTCGCCACGACTGACCTGCAAAGAGACATCACGTACCGCGTCGATTACCCCGCTGGGCATGGAAAAGCGTACCGACAGCTGGTCGATCTTAAGCAACGGTGTGCTCGATTGGGCATTTTCTGCCATCAGGAGTCCATCGTCTTGCGGGGGTCAAAGGCATCGCGCACCGCTTCACCGACAAAGATCAGCAGGCTCAGCATGGCACTGATCACAAAAAATCCGGTGAGTCCCAGCCATGGGGCCTGCAGGTTAGCCTTGCCCTGCGCCAGCAGTTCACCCAGTGAGGCTGAGCCCGGCGGCAGGCCGATACCGAGAAAATCGAGCGAGGTGAGTACCGTAACGGAGCCGGCCAGGGTGAAGGGTATAAAAGTAATAGTGGCAACCATGGCGTTGGGCAGCACATGGCGGAACATAATGACCCGGCTGCTCACCCCCAGTGCCTGGGCCGCACGCACGTATTCGAAATTACGCGCCCGCAGAAACTCGGCCCGCACCACACCCACAAAGCCCATCCACGAGAACAGCAGCAGCAGGCCCAGCAGCCACCAGAAATTGGGTTCGACCACGCTCGCAAGAATAATTAACAGGTACAGCGTGGGCAGCCCCGACCAGACCTCGATAAAGCGCTGCGCCAGCAGGTCGGTCCAACCACCGAAGTAGCCCTGCATGGCACCAGCGGCAACGCCGATGATGGCGCTGATTAGGGTCAGTACAAAGCCAAACAGCACCGAGATACGAAACCCATAGATCGCGCGCGCCAGCACATCGCGGGCCTGATCATCGGTGCCCAGCCAATGCTGCGCATCCGGCGGGGCAGGTGCCGGTACCGGCAGGTCCCAGGCGACAGTCTGATGGTGATAGCGGATGGGTGGCCACAACATCCAGCCCTTGGCATTGATCAGCTCGGCAAGATAGGGATTACGGTAATCGGCTGCGGTCAGAAAGTCGCCGCCGAAGGTGGTTTCCGGATAAGGTGTAAAGATCGGGGCGTAGATCTGGCCATCGTAGACCACGATAAAGGGCTTGTCGTTGGCGACGAACTCGGCAAAAAGCGAGACCGTGAACAGAACCAGGAAAATCCACAATGACCACCAGCCGCGCCGGTTGGCACGAAAGTTATGCAGCCGCCGCCGGGTCAACGGGCTGAAACGCTCTGCCTTCACTTAGCCCTCCCGGCTATCGAAATCAATCCGCGGATCAATCACGGTGTACATGAGGTCGCCGACCAGGCTCATCAGCAGGCCCAGCAGCGAGAAGAAGAACAGCGTGCCGAACATCACCGGGTAATCACGGGCGAACGCGGCCTCAAAACCGAGCAGGCCCAGACCGTCCAGCGAAAAAATAATCTCGATTAACAACGAGCCGGTAAACAGGATACTGATAAATGCACTGGGAAAGCCGGCGATCACGATCAGCATGGCATTACGGAACACGTGGCCATAGAGTACCCGGCGCTCAGCCAACCCCTTGGCCCGTGCTGTCAGTACGTACTGCTGGTTGATCTGGTCGAGAAAGGAGTTTTTGGTGAGCATGGTGAGGGTGGCAAAACCGCCGATCGTCATTGCCACCACCGGCAGCGTGATATGCCAGAAGTAGTCTGTAATACGCGCAGGCCAGGAGAGCACTTCCCAGTTCTCCGAAGTCAGCCCCGCGAGCGGAAACCAGTCGAGGTAGCTGCCCCCGGCAAAGAGCACCAGCAGGAACACGGCAAACAAAAAGCTCGGGGTCGCGGTGCCGATCACGATCACCAGACTGGTTGCAACGTCAAAACGGCTGCCATCACGCACGGCCTTGGCAATACCCAGTGGAATTGAGATCAGGTAGACCAGCAGCGTGGTCCATATCCCCAATGAGATTGATACCGGCATCTTGTCCAGTACCAGCTCGACGACCGCACGGTCACGATAGAAACTCTCACCGAAGTCGAATACCAGGTAGCGCTTCATCATGGTGATGAACCGGGTATGCAGGGGCTGGTCAAAGCCAAAGCGCACTTCCAGTTCGCGGATAAAGTCAGGGTCCAGCCCCTGCGCACCGCGGTACTTGCTGCTGAGTGACTGGCCGGCAGAGGTGCTTGACAGGGTTTCGCTGGCACCCGTGCGCGTGACTCGCTCAGTGATATCCGAGCCGACACCGGTTAATTGCGAAATGATCTGTTCGACCGGCCCGCCAGGGGCCACCTGGATGATCACAAAATTGATCACCATAATCGCAAAAAGCGTGGGAATCATCAGCAACAGACGACGGATGATGTAGGCTGTCATAGGCGATCTTGTACCGGGACCAGAAAGTTGCGCGCGACTACGCCACAGGCCTACTGGCGCGCCCGTTGCAGCGCCTGCGCGCGGGCTTCATCAAACCACCAGCGACTGGTCATGACCCCGGTGCGCACCGGCTCTGCCGGGCGGCCGAACTTGTCCCAGTACAGTACCCGGTCTGCACGGATATGCCAGTGTGGCACCACGTAGTGCCCCCACAGTAATACCCGGTCAAGTGCCCGGGTGCGCTGGTTAAGCTGTTGGCGTGATTCGGATTGCAGTATCAGTTCGATCAGTTGGTCCACCACTGGGTCTGCGATACCGGCGAGGTTGCGACTGCCCTGGGTCTTCGCCGCCTGTTGGCTCCAATACTCGCGCTGCTCGTTGCCGGGGGTTTCGCTCTGGCCCCAGACCCACACGATCATGTCAAAGTCAAACTGGCGAAACCGGTTAATGTATTGGCTTTCATCCACCAGACGGATCTTTGTCTCGATCCCGAGGCGCTTGAGATTGCGGATATAGGGCAGCACCACCCGTTCAAAGGCCGGACTCACCAGCAGGATCTCAAAGCGAAAAGGCTCACCGCTTGTTCTGTTGACGAGCTTGAGGTCTTTGACGACCCAGCCGGCCTCCTGCAGCAGCGCAGTTGCCCGGCGCAGGTTGGCGCGCGACCAGCCGCTGCCATCTGTGACAGAAGGCAAATAGGCTTCGCCGAAGACGTCAGCGGGCACCTGTCCGCGAAAGCGTTCCAGAATTGCCAGTTCTTGGCCGCTGGCTACACCGCTTGAAGCCAGATCAGAGTTGGAGAAAAAACTGGCAGTACGGGTGTACTGGCCGTTGAACAGGTTGCGATTGGTCCACTCGAAATCAAACGCCAGTCCCAACGCTTCGCGCACCCGGACATCAGCGAACTGGCCCCGCCGGGCATTCATCACAAAGGCCTGCATGCCGGTGGGCATGCGGTGCGCCACCAGTTCTTTTTTCAGCCAGCCTTTTTCAACCGCCGGCACTTTGTAATCTTCAGCCCAGGCTTTGGCCTGATTCTCAGCGCGAAAGTCGATGTCTCCGGCCTTGATTGCCAGGCGAATCGGGGTAGCGTCCCGGAAAAAATTGGTACGGATGAGATCAAAGTTATCCAGCCCACGGCGCACGGGAAGATCACTGCCCCAATAGTCGATGACGCGCTCCTGTACGGTGTAGCGTCCGGCCTCGAACTGTTTGATGCGGTAAGGCCCACTGCCAAGCGGCGGCTCCAATGTGGTGGCGCCAAAGTCGCGGCTGGCCCAGTAGTGTTTGGGCAGGATGGGCAACTGGCCGACAATCAGCGGCAGCTCGCGGTTGCCCGATTCCTTAAAATTGAAACGAACACGGTGCGTGTCCAGCGCCTCGACGGTACTCACCGCACTGTAGTAGAAACGGTATTGGGGGTTTCCCTGGCTGACCAGGGTTTCGAAGGACCAGACAACATCATCGGCGGTGATGATTGTGCCATCATGCCAACGGGCTTGTGGGCGCAGGTGAAAGATTACCCAGGTGCGGTCAGGGGGCCATTCGATGGCACTGGCAATCAGGCCATAGCCGGTAAAAGGCTCGTCAGCGCTGGTCACCAGCAGCGTTTCCACTGATCCGGTACTGACGGCGTTGCCTTTGGGAATGAATGGGTGGAAACTGTCATAGGTGCCCTGGGATGCAAGGCGCAAGGTGCCGCCCTTGGGCGCGTCGGGGTTGACGTAATCGAAATGGGTGAAGCCTTCCGGGTAGCGGGGGATTTCGTTGTCAAACATGGCAATGGCATGACCACGCAGCACATCACCGACCGTCACCGTGACCGGACCCAGGATGAACAGCAGGCAGACAAACCATCGCATGATGAGATCATTATATCCGGGCACAGCCGCGATCTGGTTGCAGCCACGTCCACTCACACTCTTCATGACAGTAATTGTTCAGCGTTCTTGCATGTCACGAGTTTTCCGTCAATGAAACCCCGTGTCTTTGGCTTCAGCCGTGCTGTACTGCGTTGGTATCGCGCCCACGGGCGTCATGGCTTGCCCTGGCAGCGTGATCGGGATCCTTATCGCATCTGGGTTTCTGAGATCATGTTGCAGCAGACCCAGGTGGTTACGGTGATTCCCTACTACGAGCGTTTTATTTTGCGCTTCCCCGATATTGCCCGCCTGGCCCGCGCCCCGATAGACGCGGTGCTCGATTACTGGACAGGACTGGGGTATTACGCGCGCGCCCGCAACCTGCACCAGGCCGCCAGGGTGATACAGCATGATTATGGTGGGGTTTTCCCGGATACATTCGAGGCCGTGATAGCGTTGCCGGGGATCGGCCGCTCTAGTGCAGGCGCCATTCTCAGTTTTGCCTACCACAGACGTCACCCCGTGCTCGATGGCAACGTACGTCGCGTACTCGCGCGTTATTTTGCTATTTTGGGCGATCCGGGCCAGGTCGCGACTCAGGAAGCGCTCTGGGGTCGGCTAAGCGAGGTATTACCTAAAACGGGTGTCCGTGCAGCGGATTTCAACCAGGCCATGATGGATCTGGGTGCGCTGCTTTGCACCCGTGTGCGTCCTCGCTGCGCGAAGTGTCCGTTGGCCAGGGGGTGCGAGGGGTATGCCTCAGGCACGCCCGAACGTTTGCCGCTTCGCCAGCACCGGCGCCCGCGCCCGGCACGACAGCTCACCATGCTGATTCTGGTTGACCCGGCCAACCGGGTGCTGCTTGAGCGCCGCCCCGCCAAAGGCATTTGGGGTGGCCTGTGGAGTTTTCCCGAGTGCCCGATGGGGGTCGATCCAAAAGCCCGGTGTCGCGAGATATTTGGGGTCGCTTCCCGACCACTGGCACCCCTACCGTCGATACGCCATGGCTTTACCCATTTCACGTTGACGATCCACCCACAGTTGTTGCGGATCAGTCGCTCGGCCGGCGCTAGAATAGGCGGCGACAGCCTTGACTGGATGGCATCCGGAGTCGCGCCTCGGCGCGGCCTGGCAACTCCAGTAAAGCGATTGCTAAAACAACTGGACAGCGTTTTATGAGCAAAATGGTGGATTGTGTGGTTCTGGGGCGGCAAGCCCCGGCTCTTGAGACAGCGCCGTGGCCGGGCGACCTTGGCGAGCGGATCGTGCAGCAGGTATCGCTTGAGGGCTGGCAGCAGTGGCTGGCGCGCCAGACGATGTTGATGAATGAGAAACGGCTGAGCCCGATTAACCCGGAGCACCGGGCCTACCTCGAAGGCCAGATGGAAGCCTTTCTTTTTGGTGATGGTGGAGATAATCCGCAAGGCTGGGTTGCTCCCGAAAACAAGAAGAGTTGATATACTTGCCCGCTTGAGAGTTGATTTGATCGGCCAAGCGCCGCCCCGTTGCACAAAACTGCATCTTACCGTTCTCGCACCGCCCGGCTACCGGTTCGGCACTGCCCGACCTGTCATCCCGTTGCGGTGTTACCAGCGGATCAATCGTCCGTTGTGCCAGAGCCTATTGCACCCGCGTGATCGAGACAATCCAAATAACAACCAGATTTGTAATAGAGTGTTTGCAGGCAAAGGAGAAAGTATGACCGACGACAAAACACACAGCCCCTACGACCTTGAAAACCATGGTCTGCGCAATCTGGGCACGGTCCACTGGAATCTGTCCCAGGCAGTGTTGACCGAGCACGCGATCCGCAAAGGCGAGGGGGTGCTCTCCAGTCACGGTGCACTAGTGGTAGAGACTGGCCAGCACACGGGCCGCTCTGCCAATGACAAGTTTGTGGTACGCGACGACAACACCGAGAACGAGATCTGGTGGGGTAAGGTCAACGTGCCGTATGAACCGGCACGCTTCGAGGCACTGTTTGCACGGATGACCGATTACCTCGAGGGTCGCGAGTTGTATGTGCAGGATTGCTTTGCCGGTGCGGACCCCGAACGGCGTCTGTCAGTACGCATCGTCAACGAACTGGCCTGGCACAGCGCTTTTGCCCGCAATATGTTTATTGTCGGCAGTGACGCTGAGCAGGCCAGCCATGAGCCCGGCTTTACGGTCATTAATGCGCCGGGATTCAGTGCTGACCCCGAAGTGGACGGCACCAATTCTCCCACCTTCATTGTCGTCAACTTCTCTCGCAAACTGGCCATCATTGGTGGAACCAGTTATGCCGGTGAAACCAAGAAGTCGATTTTCAGCGTAATGAACTACCTGCTGCCGCGCCAGGGCATTTTGTCCATGCACGCCTCGTCCAATATCGGTGCCGACGGCAATACTGCCGTGTTCTTTGGACTTTCGGGTACTGGCAAGACTACGCTTTCGGCCGATGCAGCGCGCACGCTGATTGGCGATGATGAGCATGGCTGGAGTGAGAGCGGCATCTTCAATTTTGAGGGGGGTTGCTACGCCAAGGTAATCAAACTTTCAGCCGAGCAGGAGCCGGAGATCTACCAGACGACCCGTACCTTTGGCACTATTCTCGAGAACGTGGTGCTGGATAACGATACCCGCACGGTGGATCTGGATGACAGTTCATTGACCGAGAATACCCGCGCGTCGTATCCGATCTCACAGATTCCAAACGCGACATTAACGGGCCGTGGTGGACAGCCAAACAACATTATTTTCCTGACCTGCGATGCCTTCGGTGTGCTGCCCCCAGTGGCTCGTCTGACGCCGGAACAGGCAATGTATCACTTTATTAACGGCTACACGGCTAAGGTTGCCGGTACCGAAAAAGGCGTAACCGAACCGTCGCCGACCTTCAGCCCCTGCTTTGGCGGACCTTTTTTGCCTCTGCATCCGCGCCAGTACGCAGAACTGCTGGGGGCAAATATCGAGAAGCACGGCGTCAAGGTCTGGTTTATTAATACCGGGTGGACCGGCGGGGCCTATGGTGTGGGCAGCCGAATGGCCATCAATCACACTCGTGCTATTGTCAACGCGGCACTCGATGGCGAGCTGGATGATGTGCAGACTACCACCGACCCGGTGTTTGGGCTTTCGGTACCCGTTGAGTGTCCCGGCGTACCTGCCGAAGTTCTCAATCCGCGTTCGACCTGGCCGGATGCGGCTGCTTATGATGCTCAGGCCCACAAGCTGGCGGGCCTGTTCCAGGAGAACTTCAGCAAGTACGCAGACGACGTTCCCGAGGCGGTGCGTTTGGCAGGCCCTCTGGTAGCCTGAGGTTTGATG
>Ga0208406_1000398_pt1 | contig 17881 bp, 17 predicted proteins | sample ETNtaG_15_FD_185769 | JGI IMG/M metagenome (GOLD analysis project Ga0208406, IMG submission 185769) | Marine microbial and viral communities from oxygen minimum zone, Eastern Pacific Ocean - ETNP201302PF89A (SPAdes) (version 2) | ecosystem: Environmental > Aquatic > Marine > Oceanic ...
GCCTATAAGATCCTTTTTGCCGCAAAGGATCCCTGTTGATTGGGGGCCGCGAATTGCTTTTCCTCCGCTAAATGCGACCAAGTCAGCACCTGTGGCGGCTATTGATTTAAGATTGCTTTTCGGCGGAAGTTCCGCGGCTGCATCTACCAATACTGGTAGATGGTGTTCATGGGCAATATCCACAACCTGTCTCAGATCCGGTGTGGATTTAGAGCTGTATACATAAACGACACCGGCAGTGTTCGTATTAAAAGTTGCTCCATATTCCCATGTTTCAGTTTGTCGAACGCCCGCATTGGCTGCAAGTTCATTAAATCCGACTTCAACTAAATGCGCACCGGATGCACGAATAGCGTGGTCATAACCGTTTCGCTGCTGACGGGCAATGACGAATTGGTTTGGGAAATCTTGACAATGTGGTAAAGTCTCCATCCTTTTTAGGTTATATCCGGTCAGAATTGCTGCGGTTCCCAGAGTCAAAGCGGAGGCCGCACCAGAGGTAATCAAGCCTGCTTCTGTAGCGGTTGCTTCGGCAATAATCCTAGAAGCGGAAGCTTGAAGCTGTTCCAAAGGTACTGATGCTCGGGCAGCTTCAGCAAATGCTGCTAATGTTTCCGGATTCATCGGAGCGCCACCAAGACGTGTTACTGCGCCAGAAGCGTTAATAATTGGTGTAATTCCGAATTCTTGGTAGATTCCCAATTTTTACCTCATAATTGTTAATTTAGGATTTCATTTCTAAAATGATAAACTTAGGCCGTTGGTGATTTCGAGGTCGTGTTTAGCGATTCTAGTAGGTGGTTGGCTGTCATAACGGAGATTTAATCTGACTGAGAACCGAATCTGATCTGTTATGCGAAAGCCAATGTCACCTTCAAGGAGAATTCGAAAATCTTCCCTGTGGCTCGGATTTATCTGAAAGTAGCCCGTTGTGGCTGAGGAAATCCAATCATCAATCTGCCAGATAATAGTGGAATAATTCGTTGATCTCATAATATCAGAATTGATTTGACCCAACTCGGCATCATCAATCAGCTCGTTTTCCCACATGGTTCCGATACCAGTATATAGACGGACCTTGGGATTATCACTGGGTGAGAAGAAAGCTATCCGTAACCCTCCTCCCGCAAGATTTCGATCCTTCAATAAAATTGATTCGCTGAATTGCTTTTGGACAAACGATTCAAACATGAAAATGTTCGTGATATGCCGGATTCCACGAAGATGAAACATCCCTTTATTGATAAAGGATTGGTCATCTTTTCTTAGGAATTGGAGATTTCCAACACCGAAAGTATGGTAATTGTCAGTGATGTAATCAGATCGGATTCGTGTCCAAAGCGTTCGTATATCGGTATTACCTGAGTGATGGGAAAAACTAAGTCTGACATTATTGTAGAATCCTTGGTCTTGGTTCAGTTGCTTAATGGTTTCTGCCGTGAAGACATTCACTTGAGCTAACGTGGGTTGCAATAATAAAAATGGCAACGTGAGAAACAAAAAAAGCCTGATTTTAATCATGCGGGACCTTTTTCGACCAACCCCTTGCTCTTAAGTAGATCTGAAAAATGCTATGAAGATGCTGAATTCCTGTCGTTTAAAATACAGGGCTGATTATCCTGATGGTTGCCATCTATAGTTGCTACTCAATTGTTCAAACAGTAAGCTTAATCAGCCCTGTATTGGAGACTAATTATATTTCTGGGATATCAACAGCAACTTCTTGTCCGAGTTGCTGCGATCGAAAAATGCCATCCATGATCATATTAGTTGTTAATACACCTTCAGGTGGAATTGGTGAGGGACCATTCGTTTTAACTGCTTCACGAAATGCAGTCATCTGAGCTTCCCAAACGTCCACGCTTGGTAGTCCGGAGAAATGGACATCAACCATCTCTTCCTGCTGCCAGCTTTTACCACCATCTTTAACTTCTACTGTTAGTCCTTCTGCGTCTGCCAGTCCCTGAATCTGGTTAGTCATTTCATCGATATGAACAATCGGACCTCCAAGTGAAATTCCAGCTTGTTTACCTAAAAAAAAGGTTCCACCCAGTGAGTTTTGGTGTACTGCCCATGAGATTTTGAATAGCATGACGCGACCGTCTTCAAATCGAACGAAAGCGGCCCCAAACTCTTCCACATCCATATCCTTCCAGCGTGGGTTTTGTTCCGCCAGATAATCTGCCGTAATTGCTGATACACGAACGGGTGTGGGATATCCCATCACGTAGAGTGCATTATGCATACTATAAATACCAATATCTACAATTGCTCCTGCACCAGCGGTTTTCTTGTTAGTGAAAGTGCCTCCAGGAATGCCGCGTCGTCGCGTATCACACGTTTCAGCGTAATAGATGTCTCCGGTGACACCAGCGTCTACTAGTTTTCGGGCAAATTGCAGGTTTGCGGAGAAAGTACTATGAATTCCAATCTGCAAAATTTTACCAGATGCCTTGGCAACTTTGACCATTGCTGTTGCATCTTCGAGTGTTGCGGCCATTGGTTTCTCGCAAAAAACGTGTTTTCCTGCTTCGAGAGCTGTCACGGTAGGGTCTCTGTGTGCTTGATTATATGTGCAAACGCTCACAGTATCGATCTCGTCGAGTTCGAGCATTTTTTCAACACTTGTAAACGCATGTTGCTTTGGTACACCCCATTCCTCAGCTGCTTGGATAGCTTTGTCCTCGAAAATATCGCAAACCGCGACAAGCTCAAAACCACCAGCTTTTTCGTAAGCGCTACGATGTGCGCGTGATATACCACCAGTACCAACAATACCCACTTTAATTTTGTCCATTAGGATTCGCTCACCTCAAAAAGATTGATTTATGGAACTGATTATCCCACTTTCCCTTTTCTATTGTCAATCTGTATTATGAATGGCTGGCCCTTGATGATTTTCTAACATTTTGGTAGAATTACTTAAGGTTATTTATTCTAGCTGAACAGAGGAGATTACCATAGTAGCCCAGAGACAAGATGAATTCGGTCAGACCTCAACCTCCCGTTTTATTCTCCGTGTTTTAATTTTTGGTTCCCTCCTGATTGCGCTGAATTGCTACTGGATTATTTCGGCAGAAAACCGTGTCGTGTGGGAACTTACCGATTTTTCTGTTTTTCCAACGGTTCTCTTTACACTCTTCGCTTTAGCAGGTGTTAACCTGTTGCTGAAACGATCATTCAAAAACCTAGCCTTACGCGATTCTGAAATTGCGACTTCATATATTATGGTTTCTGTAGCTACCGCATTGGCTGGGCATGACATTATCCGCCAACTGGTACCGTTAATGGCCAATCCGTTTTGGTACGCTACACCTGAAAATGAGTGGGAAGAGCTTTTCTTTCGCTATCTGCCAACTTGGTTGACTGTTCCAAATAGACGCGTATTACAAGGATACTTTGAAGGGGATGCAAACTTTTGGCAAGCGCAATATATTTCTGTCTGGCTAGTTCCCATATTGGCTTGGACGGGGTTTGTGGCTTTGTTACTGTTTGTCATGTTGTGCATTAATATTGTGATACGAAAACAGTGGGTTGAACATGAGAAACTCAGTTATCCTTTAACTGTGATGCCTGTTGAGGTGATTGCCAATACGTCTAAACTTTTTTCCAATAAACTTATCTGGCTTGGATTTATAATTGCCTTTGCTCTTGAAGTCATCGCTGGACTTAACTATCTTTTTCCATCTATCCCACCGTTAAAAATCAAGTATATAGTTCCCACTGCCATGAGACCATGGAATGCAATGAATTGGGGATTTGCTATTTATGTCTATCCGTTTGCTATAGGGTTGGGTTATTTGATGCCGCTAGATCTCTCGTTATCTCTTTGGTTTTTTCTGCTGACATGGAAATTACAGCCGGTTGTTCTAACTACGTTTGGACTGACAACAGCAGTTGGTCTACTAAATGAACAGCGTGCTGGTGCTTGGATTGGCATTGGAGTAATTGCGTTATGGACTAGTCGGAAACACATAATGAGTGTCATTGGAGGTTTGTTCAGCAAAAAAACGGATGATGGAATTTACTATTTAGCTGTATTTGGAATGATTTTCGGCGTAGCTATCATGGTACTGTTTTGGTATAAGGCAGGCCTCTCACCGTGGGTCGCCGCTAGTTATTTTGCGATCTATTTTATTTTATGCATTGGAATGACTCGAATGCGGGCAGAGCTTGGTCCGCCAACACACGAGCTGCATAATGCTCACCCAGATCGTATTATGGTTGGGTTTCTAGGAACGAGAACTCTTGGCGCTGCGAATTTAACCAACACAACACTCTTATCTTGGCTTGCTTATGGTTACCGTTGCCATCCCATGCCACATCAACTTGAAGGGTTCAAGATCGGATCTCACTTTGATGTCCGTCATAACCGGCTTGTAATAGCCATAATTATTGCTTCAATTGTTGGCGCATTTTTGTCAATTTTGCTTCATGTTTCGTTATATCATAGATTTCAGTTTGCTAGGTGGGGCATTGGGGAATTCAATCATCTGAGAAGCCGGATTCTATTCCCTAAAGGGCCAAATTTTCAGGTCATGCAACAAGTGGGAATTGGTTTCTTCATTACGGCTATTCTTACCGTATTAAAGCGTGGATTTATATGGTGGCCTTTCTACCCAGTTGGATATGCCGTAGGCAAAGGTTGGGCGATGACATGGTTGTGGTTCTCAATTTTCTTGGGATGGCTATCTAAACGACTTCTTTTCGCTGGTGGAGGGGTCAAATATTATCGGATGATGTTGCCACTTTTTTTGGGATTTATTTTCGGTCAATTTGCAGCAGGTAGTCTTTGGAGTCTACTTGGGATTATGCTTGGTAAGAACGTGTATACTATGTTCCCATAAAAAATAGTGCAATTTTTCTCTGTCGCTACGTTAAATTGTTTCCCTTGACTCTTGAATTCAATACCATCCAATGGGATCTTAGTCTTCAAATGTTTTTTCTTGACACTTTCGTTGGTTTCTGAGAAAATGAATTTGTGTTTTTCTTACTTGATTTCTAAGGAATAGCTAAGCAAAACGAAGGATTAAAGTCTATCGTGGTCTTCAAAATTTTTTCGGTAATATTTGTAATTCTGTTGTTGGGATTTGCAGTTGATATTGTGATTGGAAACACGCTGATATTTGGACGTGGTGGCGATTCGGTTGGTCTTGATCCTGCTCATGAAGAGGATGGAGAATCCTTTAAGGTTTGTGAGAATATTTACGATACCTTGGTTCAGTATGCAGAAGACAGTACCGATATTCAGCCGGCTTTGGCGGAGTCTTGGGAGACCTCAGCAGATGGCTTGATTTGGAGGTTCCATCTTCGACGTGGCATTAAATTTCATGATGATACAGACTTTAATGCCGAAGCCGTTTTGTTTTCACTTAATCGTCAGCATCAAAGCCAGCACCCGTTTCACAAAGTTGGCGGTCCCTATATTTATTGGACGGACAGTGGTTTGGCCAAAGTCGTTGACCAAATTTCGGCTGAAGATACATACACTATTCGGATTGTACTCAAGAGTCCTTACGCTCCTTTTATTTATGCTTTAGCCATGCCGTCGTTTTCTATCGTAAGTCCAGTTGCTGCTCGTAAGTGGCGAGAAGATTTTACCAATCATCCAGTTGGTACCGGTGCCTTTAAATTCGTGCGATGGGATCGAAACGATAAAGTGGTTCTACAAGCCAATCAGGACTACTGGGCAGGCCGACCCAAGATAGATCAGCTCATCTTTCGTTCGATACCAGATAATTCGGTTCGGTTATTGGAACTTCAGAACGGTAGTATTCAAGCTATGGAGTTCCCCAATCCCGATGATCTGGTTATTATCCGTAGTGATCCCAATTTACGGGTGATTGAGCAACCAGGAATGAACGTTGGGTACTTGGCCATGAATTTTGATAAGGTGCCCTTTAATAATCGTCAGGTACGGTTGGCTATTAATCATGCCATAAATAAGAGTGATATTATCGGTCAATTGTATCAAGGTATGGGAATTCCAGCTAAGAATCCGATTCCTCCAACAATGTGGAGCTATGATGAAACCACCACCGACTACTCTTATGATCCGGAATTATCTAAAAAGCTGTTGACTGCTGCGGGATATGCGAACGGCTTTGAAACCGAGCTGTGGGCGTTACCGGTTCCACGACCTTATATACCGGATGGTAATGCATTAGCGGTTGCCATTCAATCGGACCTTCGGCATGTGGGTATTGAAACCAAAATTGTTACTTACGATTGGGGGACGTACCTAGAGAAAACTAAGAATGGTGATCATACTATGGCTATGCTGGGATGGTCGGCGGATTTTGCTGATCCGGACAATTTTTTTTATTATTTACTGAGCAAAAATTCGGCTAGAAAGCCAGCAGGAAATATTGCCTTTTATAGAAGTGAAGAGATGCAGGAGATTTTGGATCAAGCCCGTTCGACGACAGATTTGGCGACACGCACTAAACTTTATAAGAGAGCTCAGTTGGTGTTCAATCGTGATCTGCCTTGGGTGCCCTTGGCGCATGCTAAGCAGATGCTAATTATTCATAAAAGCGTTAAGAATGTGAAACTCCATTCCACAACATTCAAGTATTTTCGGCGGATTTCTTTAGGTTAACTAAGTGTAAGACAATAAGGAGATATAGAGATGACAATAAGAAATTGGATGAAAGGCACAATAGTTCCTATCTTGACTTTGATGTTGTCGTCAAGTATGTTTCTGTCTACTGAAGCGGCAATTGATAAAGCCTCGATTGTTGGAATTTGGTTGTTTGACGAAGGTAGTGGTAATAAAGTAAAAGATTCATCTGATAACGGAAATCATGGTAATCTGGTCAATAAACCGGAATGGGACAATGATGGTAAATTTGGCAAAGCATTGTCGTTTGAGACAGCTAAAAGTAGTTATGCGCTTGTTCCCTTATCCCATTCCAATTCGATAACTGTAGCTGCTTGGGCTAAGTATACAGCTCTACCAACTACCAATATTGGATTGTTCCATGCGCAGGCGTCTGAGGATCAAGGTGGCAATCCGGATACCAAGGTTGTTGGTATTTGGGTTGAAAATACGAAATTGCTATGGGGACGTTTAATTGGCCCCGACAATGCTAAGAAAAATTTCCCTAAAACTAAAGCTTTGGATGCCAAGAAATGGTATCATATTGCGGTAACTGCCGATGCCAAAACAAAGAAAGGCAAGCAGTATGTAGACGGGGAACTCATTAGTGAAATTGACTATACGGGCAAACTGGGGGATTTTGTCTTTGCTAAAATTGGTAGGCAGGGAACGGAAACTTGGGAAGGCTCGATTGATGAAGTTGCTGTTTTTGATCAGCCACTGGCTAAAGCTGATATTGAGAAAGTGATGCAGGGATTGGAAACGGTACTTGCCGTATCGTTCAAAGGAAAACTTACTTCTAGCTGGTCACGTATTAAAATTGCTGATTAATCAACCAGTAATTCTAAATCTGCTGAGGATTTAATGTTTGGTTACCTATATTTTTCAGCGTTTATTTTCAATTTTGGTTTCTCTGTTTGGGGTATCGCTTCTCGTATTTTTTATGGTTCATTTAATTCCGGGTGATGCGGCATTAGCAATTTTGGGCGAGCGAGCAAGTGAAGAATCACTGGCAAAATTACGTCAAGAGATGGGACTGAACCTTCCCCTCTATCAGCAATATGGAAAATATTTATGGGATCTGATACACTTTAACCTGGGCCGGTCGTTTCGAACCAACCAGCAGGTAGTTGATGACTTGGTACGTTATTTTCCAGCAACGGTTGAATTGACTCTGGCCTCCATGATATTTGCTGTTTTTTTTGGTATTAGTGCGGGAGTTTTGGCGGCCGTTAATCGAGGGAAGTTCTGGGATTATACAGCAATGTTTGGGTCTCTCGCCGGGATTTCGATGCCGATATTTTGGCTTGGTCTGATGCTGATCCTGTTATTTTCTTACTTATTGCCGGTTTTTCCCAGTTCTCAGCGGATTGATACGGTACTTGATCTACAGATTCAGCATCGTACAAATTTCTATTTGATTGACACGCTGATAGCAGGTCATTTTGAAGCTTTTGGAAATGCTTTGTGGCACTTGATTTTACCTGCGGTAACGTTAGGCACTATTCCGCTAGCTATTATCGCGCGGATGACGAGATCTAGCTTGCTTGAGATATTGAATCAGCAGTATATTACCACGGCTCATGCTAAGGGGTTACGTTACTCTGTTGTCATTTTGAAACACGCACTGAAAAATAGTATGATTCCGGTTTTGACCGTTATTGGTCTTGAATTCGGGTATCTACTTGGTGGTGCTATTTTGACGGAGCATATTTTTTCTTGGCCAGGACTTGGTTCTTGGTTGTACGCGGCGGTTAGCGCACGGGATATTCGTCCGATTCAAGGCGGAGTGTTGTTTGTGGCTGGTGTCTTTATGGTGATTAACTTAGTTGTTGATTTGCTTTACGCTTATTTTAATCCGCAGATACGAATTGCAAATCAGGTGGTATGAGTAATCAACGTCCGCCTTTTTGGCGTCGTTTGTTTCGCCAGAAGTCAGCTGCAATTGGTGCCAGTATTGTTTTATTTTTTATGCTTACTGGAGTTTTTGCGCCGTTAATTGCAACGTATGACCCACGCCAAGCTGATATAAGTTCGCGTCTTCAAGGTTATTCAGTCAACCATTTTTTTGGTACCGATAAGGTCGGCCGGGATGTTTTCAGCCGTATTGTTTACGGCTCTCGAATTTCGATTAAGGTCGGTTTAATTGCCATGACCTTTTCTCTCTCTCTCGGTATGCTGTTCGGTACAATTGCTGGTTATTATGGTGGGCGACTAGAAAACGTGATTATGCGTTTGATGGATATGATGCTGGCTTTGCCAAGCATATTGCTGGCTATGGTGATTGTTACCATTTTGGGGCAGAGCTTGACAAATGCTATTATTGCTGTTTCTATTGTCTATATTCCGCAATACGCGCGAATTCTGCGAGGATCGGTATTGGATGTGCGTGAACAGGATTATGTTATGGCGACGAAGGCGATTGGAGCTAGCGATTTCTGGATTTTGAAGAGGTCGATTTTGCCAAATTGTTTGGCCCCCTTAATTGTACAGGCGACACTTGGTGTTGGATCTGCAATCTTGGATGCAGCTGGACTTAGTTTCCTTGGCCTTGGTGCGGAGGTTGGTGAGCCTGAATGGGGCGCGATGTTAAATGAAAATCGTTCCCTAATCCGTATCGCACCATGGGCGGTGATGATGCCGGGAATCGCTATTTTTTTAACAGTTCTGGGGTTTAACCTATTAGGTGATGCACTCCGTGATGTTCTGGATCCAAAACTTGAAACTTAGGGAATCGTTAGGGAGGAAGCTAACATTTTGAAAACATCAATAACATCTGTTATTTTGGTAGCCTTGGTTAGTTTTGTCATAACACCTTTAATTCCTGCAGAGATTACGCCAAAAGATTCGAAGGAGCTCAATAAATCAACTCGGGTTATCATGATCAAACCTGGTCAAACGTTGGCTGATTTAGCACTGGAATATTTCGGTGACAGGAAAAAGTATAAGCAATTTTTGAAGTACAATGTCATTACAGATATTAACTCAGTGAAACCGGGAGATATGATACGGGTACCTGTTCTTCCTTCGGCAGAACTTCGGGATCAGGATTTTCAATCCGCAGCTTCCGCATTGGGTTCTGAATCGCCACCTAACATTACTCATAGGCGTGTTAGTGGTGTGACTGAAATTATCACTGTGCAGGCTGGTCAAACATTGGCAGATTTGGCACAGAAACATTTTGGCGATCGAAAAAACTATAAAAGGTTTTTGGAGTATAATGATATTGGTGACTTGAACACAATAAAGGCTGGAGACCAATTACAGGTGCCTATTTTGGCCAAGGTCGTAATTCCTGCCGAGCAACCAGAGCCAAAAGAGGTGGATCAGTCTTCGAGTTCGGCAAAGGTAGAAACTAAACCTGTTGAAAAAGTGACACTGCCCATAACAGTAGAATCGTCTGCCCAAGCAGGTGTTGACTCTTCTGGAAACATCCTTCAGGAAATAAGGGAGATACGACAGGCTCTTAGAGACTTACAATCTGTTAGTCCCGCGACCACGACAGAGACACTGGTCGAAACAGCTGAAGAGACCAGTCCTCCAACAGATGTCAAGGTTTTTGATGTACCGAATGATGCAGGGAAGGGACTCAACACGAAAGGAGCCACCAGCAAATTTAAAGGAGGGAATATAGTTGTTACCTGGACTAAATCTGCTAGCGGACCTGTTACTGGCTACCACGTTTTTCGCAAGCAACTACCAGATGGGGAGTTTGAAAAAGTAACAAAAAAACCGGTCAAGGCAGGCGAAACCAAAAAGAATGTCTTGGCTATTTTACCAAGCTATGATAGGGAATTTTCGCCTGATGATTATACGAGCCTTGGTTTTTACACTGATAAGGCTAAAACCAATGTTCCATACATTTATAAGGTTGCGGCTGTTGGAGAGGCAGATATAATCGCAGAATCTGCTGAATCTGAAGAAATTAAAGCTGTTGGTAATCTAATTGCGACGACAAAAATGCCTGAATTTCTGGGTCTTCTCTTAGTTGCAGTAGTGACATTATATTTTATCGATAAGGCTCAAAGTGGGCAGGACATGTTTATTCGCAAAATTCCAGCCCTTGATGCTTTTGAAGAAGCTATTGGCCGTTCAGCGGAAATGGGACGACCAGTGATGTTTATTCCTGGAAATGATGACGTTTATAAATCTTCATCGATAGCCGCTATCAATATTTTTGAAGGTGCTGCTAATTATGCAGTGGTTATGCAGTCTCATATCATGTCACCTAATCAGGAAGCGATTGTCAATCAGGTATTAAGTAATTCCCTTAGAAACATTTTTTTATATGCTGGAAGACCGGATTTATACGATGAATATGATGTGCATTTTGAAACAACCGATCAACTCGCTTTCGCTTCTGCTATTGCTGGGACTATGCATCGTGAAAGTCCAGCAGCAATATTTATTCAAGGTGATTTTGGCGCGGAATCCTTGATCTTTGCAGAGAATGGCAATGCTGTTGGTGCAATTCAAATCGCAGGAACAGATAATGAGAAACAACTTCCGTACTTTGTTGTTGCTTGTGATTACACGCTCCTAGGTGAAGAATTATACGCAGCAGGTGCCTATATTAAAAAGGATCCAATTCAGATCTGTACGTTGAAAGCACAGGATGTGTTGAAGCTGGCCGTGTTTGCTTGTTTGATCATAGGTTCTTTGCTAGCGCTATCTGGATCCTCCAACGGTATACTAGACTTTTTTACGCAAAAATGGTTTGTACCAGGTTAATGAGGTAATTTCATGAAGAGAACGTTACCGGTAGTTCTGTGCAGCACAATTGGTTTTCTGATGGTGCTGCAATACTTTATTCCCCACCAGTGGTCACAGGCATTTTCTGATCGGACATTAAAGATGAACCAGATTATTTCAGTTTTTGCCTTGATTACGGCGTTGGTCAGTGTGCCCCGTGGTCATATTAGAAGGGTTCGTATGAGAGGTATAAACTGGCAATATAGTATTGTCCTTCTGGTCGGGTTTTCCTTGCTTCCGATTGCCGCCATTATTGATAATGGATTGGGGTTTTTTAAGGGGGAAATTAGAATTGACGGTCCTGTTTTTGACTGGATATATGTTAATTTTCAGATACCATTAGGTAATACGGTTTTTGCCATGTTGGCATTTTATATTACTTCAGCTGCATATCGTGCTTTCCGGGCTCGAACTTTTGATGCTGCAATTCTCTTAACGGCTGGAATCATCGTATTACTGGCAAATGCGCCTCCTACGGATATGATTAGCGAAGCATTTGGATGGAAATTTTCGGTGATCAAGGACTGGATACTGGCCGTGCCGAGTGGTGCCGCACAGCGTGCCTTATTACTCGGGTTAGGGCTAGGTGCAGTTTCCCAGTCCTTGCGGATTCTACTTGGTATCGATCGTTCTTGGATGGGAGGATAAAGATACAATAATGCTAGAACGTTTAATGACGCTTGATCGTCGAATCATTTTCTTAGCACTACTCGTTGTTGTGATCATACCAACACTGCTTAAAGTCAGTTTCCCGATAAGTTCCGTCACGCCAACTACTCAAGATGTATATGATGAGATCGACGGTCTTGAACCTGGTTCATGTGTCTGGATTGCTTTGGACTATACACCTCCAGCTATGGCCGAGTTGCAGCCTCAGTTGTCAGCGATTTTGCACCATTGCTTTGCCAAGGACATTAAGGTTTTGGGACTAAACCCTTTAATTGCTGAATCCGCCCCGCTTGGCCACAAAGAGTTCAGGAAAATTGGTACAGAACACAATAAAATAGAGGGGACTGATTACGTTTATCTCGGGTATCGCCCAGGCCAATTATCTGTGATGCTAGGTTTGGCTAAGGATATGGAAACTGCAGGATATACAAAAGATATGAACGATACACCACTTTCAGACATACCGATGATGAAAGAGGTCAAGAGTTACGATGACGCGAATTTGCTTATCGCTTTAGCAGCTTTTAAAACTCCGGGGTACTGGGTTCAGTTCGTCGGTGATAGGTTTGGTGTTAGAGTGGCTGTAGGAGTTACGAATGTGATGTATACTGCTATGTTTCCTTACATCAACTCAGGGCAGCTTAAAGGGGCATTGCCTGGCCTACAAGGGGCTGCCGAATACGAACAACTCGTTAAAACGGCAGGGTATTCCTCAGGTGGACCAGCACAGGCAGGCATGAGTATTCAGTCTATTGTACATTACGCTTTAGTGCTCCTCCTGATATTTTGTAATGTGGGCTATTTCGTCACCAGACATAGGGAAGCAAAAGCTCTAGAACGAAGACAAACGGAAGCCGTAAAACAATCTGTGGGGTTAGAATAAATATGGAATTACTAGGGATTTGGGTTGCAGCAATTCTAACACTATGTATTTTTAGCTTTTTGTACCAGGATAATCCAGCATATAAAGCTGCTCAAAGTTTATTTGTTGGATTAACATTGGGGTATGTATTAGTTGTCAAAGTATTGAAAGAAGGTATCTTTGGTGTAATCAAAGACCAGTTCTTTGCATCAGGAACTTGGTCCGTACAACTGGATGGTGTTGCCATTATCTCAGCGATTATTGCTATATTACTAGGATTGCTTTTCTTTAGTTCATATATTCCCAAATGGTCTTGGTTGGTTACTATTGTGTTGGCTTTAACCATCGGTTGGGGCTCAGGGATTGTTATATCAGCAGAACTTTCGAGTAAAGTCTACGCACAAGTGGCCTCAACAATTGGAGATTTTCAAGGCTTCTTTGAGAGAGATTTGTTTGCAGGCGAAAATTGGCAGAAATCTCAAATCAACACGGTTCTGGTGCTAGTCGGAGTTGTTTGTACGCTAACCTATTTCTTTTTCTCTGTTGAGCATAAAGGTGTACCCGGAAAGCTAGCTAAAGTTGGGATTATTTTCATCATGATCAGTTTTGGTGCTAGTTTTGCTAATGCCGTAGCCGGACGTATTTCACTTCTGATTGGCCGCATGACTTTTTTGCTGAGTGATTGGCTCCATTTAATTTAAGATTAGGGGGTATTTATCCATATGCCAGTTGGGTCAAGCAACGAAATATTGAATGGGTTAGGGACACACCATATCGCCATCCAAGCACGGGATTGGCAAGAATCATTGAAACTGTACCGTGATGTTCTTGGTATGAAGTTGGTGGCAGAATTCGAAGGAGCATCTCCCAAGCGAAAGATAATTCTACTGGACGTAGGAGACGGTTCGCATATGGAACTATTTGATGTTTATGAAGGAAGCCCGAAACCAGAAGACAATGTTCCTAACGATCCCATTTTTCACTTCGCCTTAGTAGTCGATGATGCCCGAGCTGCTGTGGAACATGTCCGAACTGCTGGATATGAAATTACAGTCGAGCCAATAGACGTGAATCTAGGTGGTTTGGATGTTACACTCGCTTTTTTTTTAGGACCAAATGGAGAATCAATTGAATTTTTCCAGACGTACTAATTAATGATCTTGGTGACTAATGATGATGGTGTTGAATCAGCTGGAATTAAGGGGTTGGCGGCTGCTTTGGAAACACTGGATTCGGTGTATGTGGTTGCTCCAGACCGCGAGCGGAGCGCGGTCGGTATGGCGATTACACTTCACCGTCCCTTACGTGCTAAACAGGTAGAGGATCGTTTTTATGCCGTTGATGGGACACCAGTTGATTGTGTCGATCTGGCTATTGCCCGGCTCTTACCTGAAAGTCCCAAATTGGTTGTCTCTGGAATTAATCATGGTGATAATTTGGGACATGATCTTCATTTCTCGGGAACAGTAGCAGCTGCCCGAAAAGCTGCCTTGTTGCATATCCCAGCTATTGCCTTTTCCATGACTTCGAATTCCATGTTTTCTGACGGAAAATATTATTATGAGACAGCCATCAAATATGCTGTTCAAATTGTAGAGAAAGCAATTGAACAAGGTATCCCGGATGGTATTTTGTTAAATGTCAATGTTCCTAATATTGAGGTTTCGAGTGTCCGGGGAATCAAAGTCACTCGGCAGGATTTAGGAACATACAGCGCCAACGCCATTGAACGAAAAGATCGGGTTGGAAATCCTTACTACTGGATTGGCGGTGAGCGGTCGACAATCGATCAACGACCGGATACGGATCTGAATACCATCAAGGACTGGTTCGTTTCAATCACTCCGGTGCAATTCGATCAAACTGCACACAGTCACCTAAATATGGTAGAAGACTGGTTGAACTGTTGATGGAGCGATTCTTGTCTCTATTGAGCCTGATTTTTAAAGGAGGCTTGATTGGGATTGCCAATATTATTCCTGGTGTTAGTGGTGGAACCATGGCCATGGTTCTGGGTATTTATGAGCGTCTAATCCGGTCATTGAATTGCATTGGAATTGGTACGGTCAAGAAGATAATGTCCTTCAAAATTACGGACATTGTTTTACTGATAACAGAGCAGCATGATCCAACATATGGGTTCTTCTGTGGGTTGATTTTATTGTCCATTCTTACACCACTGAGGATGATGAAACAATTCCATTTTTATTACCTGATTCCACTCCTATGTGCCACTATACTGACGGTTGGATTAACTATAAGTATGGGTGGTAAAAAAACATTGGAGAAGGAGAAACAGAAATACAAAATAGAACAACTGCAAAAAAAACCGGGTGGTCAGGATACGGATAGGCAAGCGGGGCTATCCGTTGGTCGGTTGGTGTATCTTTTTATCGTGGGAGCAATCGCAATTTCGGCTATGATCTTGCCAGGTATCAGTGGGTCGTTTGTCATGTTGCTTTTTGGCGTTTATTTTGAGATTTTGTTAGCTATTAACAATCGGGATTTTACATTGCTCATTACTTTTGCCATTGGTTGTGGGCTGGGGTTGCTGGCTTTTACCCGCTTGCTTAATTTTTTGTTAGAACGGTATCATGATCTGACAGTGTCTTTTCTGATTGGACTTATGATCGGGTCATTATATGGTTTGTGGCCATTCCGTGAATTTGAAGTGGTAAGTAGTCAACGGATCGACTTTGCCCACGTTTTGCCAAGGATCAACACTAATCTGGTAATCACGTTTGTTGCTTTTCTGTTTGGTTGTGTGATTATCTTGATATTTGATCAGTTTGAGAAGTTGAATCAGCGGGCATAATACCATGTTCTAGATGTCGTGTGACTCGATTTCAGTAACAGGGATAGAGTGAAAACAATCGGTTTTTTTGTCAATACCTCCAAGAAGAAGGCGCTTGAAGTTGTCCCGTCAACAGTCGCTTGGTTGCGAAAGCAGGGGATTGAGTCGTTGATTGCCGACGATGAGGCTGATGCCGTCGGCATTCGGAAAGTAGGATGTAATCGGGATGCTATTGTTGATCGATCTGACCTGATACTAGTTTTGGGTGGAGATGGCACGCTATTGAACGCCGTGCATACGTCAGGTATCGAGAATGTGCCGATTTTGGCTGTCAATATTGGGCATCTGGGTTTCCTGACTGATGTGTCTCTAGATGAACTGTATCCGGCGCTTGAGCGGGTTCTAGAAGGTAATTATGAGATTGATACCCGAATGATGTTGGAGGCAAGGATCAACAGTATAGATGATCAATTTGGGGTTGAAAGCTATTTTGCGCTTAACGATGTTGTTGTTCGTCACAATACGCGCTTAATCGAACTCGAAACGCAAATTGATGGGGAACCGTTCATCACATATAATGCCGATGGTTTGATTATGGCAACGCCGAGTGGATCTACTAGCTATTCGCTTTCAAGTGGCGGTGCTATTGTTGAACCGCATCTAAACGCGATTCTGTTAACGCCAATTTCACCACATTCCTTGACGGTGAGGCCGTTTATCGCCCACGGCAATTCTGAAATAAATGTGACAGTTAGATCCAATTATGGTGACGTCAATCTTTTGGTAGATGGGTCTCGTACCATGTTGTTGGTTAGTCCAGGGACGTCTATCCGTATTTGTAAATCGGACAAAAAAATCCAGTTGATTCGGTCGCAACGACGCAGTTATCACGAAGTTCTTCGGACGAAATTGATGCTTGGTGAAGGGATTAAACGGTCAAAATGACAAAAATAAATGGTCAGACAAGGATTGTTGGTGTTATCGGAGATCCAGTGCAGCACAGTCGATCTCCACAAATGCATAATGCCGCCATTTTGGAGCGAAAACTTGATTATGTCTATGTACCATTTCATGTCAGATCAGGAGAATTACAGGAAGCAATCGAAGGTTTCAAGGCACTTAACGTACTTGGTGTCAATGTGACTATTCCACACAAGCAGACGGTAATGTCTATCCTTGATGACGTATCGCATGAGGCAACTCTGATTGGTGCGGCTAATACCCTGATATTCTGTGATGGTAGGGTGTCTGGTGACAATACGGATGCGCAAGGGTTTTTGCGAGCCATGACTGAGGAAGGAATCGATATTCCAGTCGGAGGTTCCGCTGTGGTTTTAGGGGCAGGAGGTGCCGCACGTGCGGTCGTAGTAGCTTTGGCACTTTCTGGTCTGGACCTGATTACAATTGCCAATCGAACTGAATGGAAGGCAATTCAGTTCGAAAAAGATCTCGCAACCATATCGGAAACGGAAATCTCAGCTGTTGACTTAGCGTCTAATCAACTCAACTTAGCAATCCGTTCAGCCGATCTGTTGGTAAATACGACTTCAGTTGGTATGCAGGAAACTGATCAGTTATTGATTGATCCAGATTTTCTTAATCCCGGAACTATTGTCTATGAAATTGTGTATACTCCGCCAGAGACACCGTTACTTCGAGTTGCTAGGGAGAAAGGATGCCAAACAATTGGTGGAATTGGAATGTTGGTACACCAAGGTGCGATTGCCTTTGAAAAATGGATTGGCATTGTACCTAATGTTGAGACGATGCGTATCGCCTTAAAACAAGCCCTATACCAAAAAAAATTGTAGGTTCAGATTATGGAAAATAAAGAAGCAGCGTCAATTAAGATTGAGATTTTTAATGCGCAGTATACTGTGAGAATTCCTGAAGATCTAACTGAAACTGACATTCGAGAAGTTGCCGGTCAAGTTGATCAGATGATGCGGCAAGTTAGCGGCAAAGGTTATGATCAAGCTAGCACAGCTATATTGGTATCGCTTAGGTTGGCACAACAAGCTAGGAAAGATCGGATTCGCCTTGATTCTCAAATAGGCTCCTTAGTTGAACGAATTGACCAGAATTTAGAGTTGCTACTTGATCAAGATTCAGCCAGTGTAGATTCTGATAAGGATTCAGAAGCGATATCGGATACCGATTCAGACCCGTTAGCCCCTCAGATTCCTTTCTAAATGAGCGTTGA
>Ga0208406_1000403_pt1 | contig 17687 bp, 19 predicted proteins | sample ETNtaG_15_FD_185769 | JGI IMG/M metagenome (GOLD analysis project Ga0208406, IMG submission 185769) | Marine microbial and viral communities from oxygen minimum zone, Eastern Pacific Ocean - ETNP201302PF89A (SPAdes) (version 2) | ecosystem: Environmental > Aquatic > Marine > Oceanic ...
GCAATATGAACCCAAAGATAAGCGTACTAGTTCAGCTAGTGAAATGTTCATTGATTCTGACTTGTTGGTGGCTTGCTGGTGTAGGTCATCATTTAGTCTGACTGAAAACTGTTTTTCTTTTGGACCTACTTTAACCCCATTTTGAACCCATTTTGCGCTACTCGTATACTACGTCAACTACCAAGAAGGGGTTACATATCAAAAAGCAATTGATATTTAGGAATAAGTTATTTGCTTGTTATACCAAGCTGATCTTGGGGAGGGATCACGCAAATCGCATGAAAGGGAGGTGGATTTACTGAAAAACTAGATATAGCTTAATTCGTCAACCCCCTGGGGTTTTTGCAGAATTGGAGGTTGACGGAAGCTGAAATTGATGGATTTTGGTATGATGGCATTTTGCGTCTCCATATACTCGCTGATGACGTTGATAAGCAGACTGATGATGCGTCTATTGCTCTCAATTGAGGCTGGTGGGGCTGTGTTTTGTGCTAGAATTTGGGCTGTCACTGCAAACGTTTGCAGTGAGAACTATAATTTTTAATCAACAGATAAATTAGGAGAGAGTTGAAATGAAAGTTAGATTGATGTTTTGTTTTATTTCCATACTAATTGTTACTACTCTTACCATATCGTGTGGTGAATCTGGAGACACAACAACCAAAATCGTAACTCCTTTGGAGAAATCCACTGACGGTGAAGAAATTAAAGTTGCTGACGTTCCTGAAATTAACTTTGCCGTCGAAGAAGCGGCAATCCGAGCATTACACAAATCTCATGACGATGCCGTAAACGTGCGAAATCCTGAAGCTAATAAAGTTATGGAGTCTTGGTTAGATAGTGGCAGTGTTCTGATGGCTCACACTTTCTCCGGTAATCTTGCCGCTGGTAAGACTAGACAAAAAGTGAGAGCCTTATGGACTGGAGTATTTTTGCGCAAAAACCAATGGCTAATGGTAACCAAAATTGAAACGGTTAAATTTGAAAAGAAAAGAGGTCAACTGGCAGCTACCGAGGGAACATTTCAATATGTGGCAAATAAAGTGCTCCCGCTAAAGGCTCTATACCAGAAGGACAAGGAGGGCGATTGGAAGGTTAAAGCCATTGATTACGGCGATAATGGTTTTATTAAGGGTTTTAAATTATCAGGTTAAGGGGTCTAATGTCAACTTACTTTAAAGGTAAGGATAGCACTAATGGATTACTGCTTTTTGTATTCTGGTTCCGGAGCCAGTATGATTACTTTGGGGGATTATGTCTGATCTATACATAAAAGCGTCTGAGGTTGCTGATCGGACGGATTACACGATTGGTGATGCTGTCAGTTTATAGAGGGAACCCAACCTAGGGGCACCCCCACTTTTCTAGCGATGGCTAAACGGTAAAAACAAAGGTACAGGAAATGCCGGTAAAGGCGCGAGGATTGGGGATATGAAGAAGTTTGGTTTGGTGACAGATTAGGAAGGAGAAAAACTGAAATGATCGCACTGATTGCCCATGATGGTAAGAAGGCTGACATGGTCGCCTTTGTTAAGAACCATGTCGACCAATTAAGCCAATTCCAGTTAATAGGTACGGGGACAACAGCTAGTCATGTTGAATCTGCTGGACTTAGCATTACAAAGGTATTGTCTGGTCCATTGGGGGGTGATGCCCAAATAGCAGCCGAAGTCGCTTGCCATAGGGTCAAGGCTGTCTTTTTCTTTCGTGATCCGTTAGGTAAGCATCCACACGATCCCGATATTTCAATGTTAATGCGGATATGTGATGTTCATAATGTCCCATTAGCAACGAATATGGCTACCGCCGAGTTGATTCTGACAGGAATTTCAGGTGAAAATGAGTAGAAACGGCAATTTCGAAACCATACAGGGAATATTCCCTGTATGAAAACTGTCACTGTGGGGATGGCCTTGAGATGAGGAAATTGTTATTGAGCAGTCTAGAAGGTTATCGGGAAGTTATTATTGAGATGATGCGGTATAGCGGGGCCGTTGATCAGATAGCAGATGATTTAAATTGTTCTGAGGAAGATCTTGTTGAGTATATCAAGTCATCCGGTATCGATAAACAGCTTAGTCGGAGATCATGGAAGTGGAAAGCCACTGATAAAGGGAAAAGAAGAGTTATTGGATCTAGCTAAGGGGGTCTCTATGCTTACGCAGGAACAACTGGCTCAATATCGTCTAGATGGGTATGTGCTGGTGTCAGGATTGATTTCAGAAGAGACGATTGCCAATGCAGAAGCCGCAATGTGGTTTACGCTTGGGATGAATCGGGATGATCCTACTTCATGGTCTCCTTTCCCAGAAGAAACAGATGGGTTGACAACAAACGTCAACTTGGGTTTGATTGAACATTTCGGTCTTCAAACTCCGGCGTTATTGGCTTGTTGTACACCCGCGTTTTACGAAGTGCAAGACCAGTTGGCCCAGAAGAATCCAGGTGCGTTTCACTGTCAGAATCCACAGCCAGAAGCAGTCTGGACACGCAGTGTCTTTCCGGTTTCGAGTGACTGGAATTATTTCAATGGGCACGTTGACGGTGGATATCGACCTTTCAATGTCTTTCCTGGATCATTCCGTGTTTCCTCCCTAACCTATCTCGATTCTGGTGTTACGCAAGGTGGTGGAACTGTGATCTGGCCATGGTCACACCGGAAACTCAGTCAGGCGGCAATGCAGTCCCCTGATCGATATAATATTCTGTCAGATTTTAAGAACCCGCAACAAAGGTTCGATCTGGGAGAGCCCATTGAGTTGAGGCCATCCCGAGGAGATGTACTGTTTTTTCATTATTTGTTGGTACACTCCGGATCACTCAATACAAGCAATAAACCGCGTTTTGCACTCCGGTTGATGTGTACTTGTGCAACATGCCGCATTTGGGAAAAGAATGGCAAGTGGAATATCTGGATGCCCTGACCTATCTTCGATTAATCGAAGTGAGAAACTAAGGCGATGGGGCGCGGAAATCGCCAGATGTGTGATGTTGATAAGTATGGGTTCAGGCGCAAAAAGAAAAATGGCACATTATACAGTCCTAACATGGTCAAGCGAGTACACGGATTCCAAACGGGTGGCATGGTCAAAGCTGCGGTACCCAAAGGGAAATATCAAGGTACGCATATTGGTAGATTGGCATCGGTCCGTGCCAGTGGTAGTTTCAGCATCAAGGCTAAATCTGGAATGGTAAGTAGCAACTACAAGTACTGTGAAGTAATCCAACATGCCGACGGCTATAACTACACGATTGGTGATGCGGTTAGTTTGTAGGGGTAACCTAGGGCACCCCCCGCTTTTCTAGCGATGGCAAAAGGTCAAATCAAGGGTGTGGGAATGGAATATTGGAAGTATCTATGTTGAGGTTTCTATTTGGTGGGTTCTTAAATTGCCTTAACTCAAGAAAGGGTGTGGAATAAGATATTAGTTTCAGCAGATTGCCAGTATTATTCACCAGACACTTGTCCCTCTTAGGGGGATTTATGTGACAGCAGACTGGGCAGTCAATTCCAGGAGAACAACATGACTTTCAAGGATAGCTTTATCACTTACGAGGCTTTCGGCGCGACTGGCGACGGTGTGACCGATGATCTGCCGTCCATCTGCGGGGCGCATGAGTATGCCAACGAGCACGGGTTTCCCGTCAGGACGAAGCCTGACGCAACGTACCATCTCGGTAGTCGGGCGCTTACTGTCATTATCGCCACCAATACCGACTGGAACACGTCGCGCTTTACTATTGACGATACGCTAGTTGAGGATCACAAAACGCCGCTATTCGAAGTGCGCTCGCTGCTGGCGTCTGAGGAATTGCGGATCGATCGGCTCACACGAGACCAGAAGCGGTTGGCCGCGCGAATCGAACGAGACTGTCATGTTCTGGTGGAGAGCGACAACAAAAGGCGCTACATCCGGCGGGGCCTCAACGAGAACCAGGGTGTGCCTCAGCACGACTGCTTCATCCTGCGCCGGGACGGAGCAGTGGAGGGTACCATTGACTGGAACTACGACAGCATCACTCGCATCGAGGCCCGTCCGATTGACGAAAAGCCACTCGTCTTGTGTGGCGGTGTCTTCACTACCTTCGCCAACCGGATGAAGCAAGAGATCGGCTACAACTACTGGTCTAGGAACATCGTGATCACCCGTTCGAACACGGAGGTTGAGGGTCTGACCCACTACGTCGTAGGGGAGACCAGCGTAGGGGATCCCTACGCTGGTTTCATCAGCGTTCGCCAATGCGCCAACATTACATTGCGCAGCTGCTTCGCCACCGGGCACAAAGTCTACTCGACCATTGGATCAGCGGGGCAGCCAGTCAACATGGGTTCGTACGACTATAATGCAAACAATGTGGTGAATTTCCGCATGATCAACTGCCGAATGAACCACATCTGCGACCGCACGCGCTGGGGCGTGATCGGCTCGAACTTCTGCAAGAACATCCTGCTCGAGGACTGTACTCTCTCCAGAATGGATACGCATATGGGGGTTAGTGGCACCTACACAATCCGCCGTTGCAACTTGGGTCATATGGGACTCAACGCCATCGGTCGAGGTTTGCTGACAGTTGAGGATTCCACCTTGTACGGCAACTCCCTGGTCAATTTCCGCAGCGACTATGGCAGTACCTGGGAGGGCGACCTGGTCATCCGAAACTGCTGCTGGGTTCCTGCCTGCGGAGACGTGACCAGGCCGTATATGATCGGTGTGCGGAACGACGGGATGCATGATTTCGGCTACCCCTGCTTTATGCCACGAGAGATAACCATCAACGGCTTGTTCGTCGACGACAAGAATCATCCCGAAGATTACCAAGGTATGTACTTCTTCACCAATCCGGACAACAACCATGCTGGTGGTGAAGCTATCATGCCAGCGGCGGAGGAACGGCCTTTTCCATACGCGAGGTGCGAGAAGGTGCGGGTTCAGGGGCTGTCAACAGCCAGCGGGAAGAAACCGCGGGTCTCACCGAATGCTGAGATTCAGAAAGGCACAATCGTGGTTGAGGAGACGTGATCATTGTGCCCACAACGACAATGCGCCAAAGGCATAGAAAGATGAAGCCGAACCAGCAGGTGTAGGCGACGTCTTCATCTTCGCTTAATCAGCCACGAACATAGCTTCCAGCCGTCATCATTGTCGCGAAAAGATAACTCATGTACGGGGTATTACCACAGGTAAATTATTCAAAATTTAATGGTCTTGGAAGTAACTACCAAGGACGAAGTTCTAGGAGAATATGCTTTATGAAACCAAATGTTTTATGGATCTATGGTGAGGACCTGTATCCAGACCTGGCTTGCTACGGAACCCAAACGGTTCAAACCCCTGTACTGGATCATTTTGCCTCTGAGGGAGTTTTATATACCAACGCTTATGTGACTTGCCCTGTCTGCTCTCCCAGCCGTTCAGCCATGATTACGGGGCGTTACCAAACCAGTTTTGGTGCACATAACCACCGTAGCTGCCGGCATAAACCACTTGATGAGAATATTAGACTCGTTACCGACTATTATAGGGAGGCGGGTTATTTCACCTGCAATAGTAGTGGTCCACCTCACGAACGACCAGGTAAAACCGATTTCAATTTTCTTCGAACAGACCCATTTGATGGTGTTCACTGGTCGGAAAGACAAGCTGATCAACCATTCTACGCCCAGGTCAATATTACGGATACTCACCGTGATTTTAGCCCTGATCCGGAAAACCCCATCAATCCAGAGGAAGTTGATCTACCGCCGTATTATCCAGATCATCCCTTAATTCGGAAGGACTGGGCAATGTGGTTGGAAAGTATTCAGGTGTTTGATCGTAAGGTGGGGCAGGTTCTGCATCACTTGGAAGAAGACGGACTGAGAAATAATACAATCGTTTTTATTATTAGTGATCATGGTCGTGCCCATATTCGGGACAAGCAGTTTTTGTATGATGGAGGTATTCGTATTCCTTGCATCGTTCGTTGGCCGGGCAAAATTGATGCGGGTTCTATTTGCGATGATTTGGTTAGTGGGATTGACTTTGCGCCGACATCTCTTTCCTTATGTGGATTGGATATGCCGGAAGGAATGGAGGGTAATGTTTTTTTGGGAAAAGATGCGAAAGAAAGAGAGTATATCGTTTCAGCTAGGGACCGGTGCGATGGCACCATGGATCGCATTCGGTGTGTGAGGACAAAGACACAGAAATATATACGTAATTACCATCCGGATCGTCCATATATGCAATTCAACGGTTACAAGAAACAGCAGTATCCATTGTGGACACTAGCACCTTTTCTAAATAGAACTGGCTTGCTGTCGGATGCTCAGCAAAAATTTTTAGCACCGTGTCGCCCTTACGAAGAGTTTTATGCCCTGACTCTGGATCCATATGAAATGGATAACCGAGCAACTGATACCAAGATTCAAAAGGATTTTGCTTATCTTTCTGACCTTTTAGACTCCTGGATTGATAATTACGGAGATCAGGGAACTATACCAGAAAATCCAGCAGTAGTTGCTGAAGAAGCGGAAAAAATGCACACTTCACATATTAAACGCATGGAGGCAAAGGGATTAAGTGCAGATGTGAGTGACGAAGAATTCATAGCCTGGTGGGAGTCCCAATTGCTGGATGAATCGAGGTAAAGCGTTCGTCTTCACGATATAGTTTTAGTAAATCATTCAAAAGGGGCCATCAGATGGATAATACCCATTTGCTCAGCGATGGCAAAAGGTCAAATCAAAGGTGTAGGAAATGCCGATAAAGGCGCGAGGATTGGGTATATGAAGAAGTTCTATAAAGAAGTGGAGCAAGCTATTTAGTGAACGGGGATAGATGCTCGGATATCTGGCGCAGTACGCGTGGACGGAAATAGCCTGGATCGCCACAGCGGTTTTTTTGATGGGGGTGAGTAAGGGGGGATTCCCCTTCGGGGGACTGGCCATGCCGATTTTGATCCTGATCTGGCCGGAACAGGCGACGGCGGCGCGCTCGGTGGTCGCTTTTATGTTGCCGCTGATGTGCGCGATGGACGTGGTCAGTCTGATCTTCTATCGGAAGGAAGTGAGTTGGGAGGCGATTGCACCGCTGGTGCCGGGGTCGCTGGTGGGAGTGGCGCTAGCGAGCGTGCTCTTCGTGTCGAACACCGGCGTGTTGATCGCCATCTCCGATCGGGTGCTCAAGGGGTTGATCGGGGCGATAGGGATTCTCTTTGTCGCGTTTCAGATGGTCAGGCGCTGGGTCCTCGGACGGCTGACAGAGGCCGAGGGGATGAGGAGGCCGGGAAAGGTGCGGTCGGCCGTGCTCGGGGTTGCGGCGGGCGTGCTCTCCACGATCTCCCATTCGGCCGGTCCGGTGGCGGTCATCTACTTTGTGCCGCTGCAGCTGGGTAAACTGAGGCTGGCGGGGACCATGGTCGCCTTTTTCTGGGGATTGAACCTGATTAAGCTGGCGCCGTTCGGTATGTTGGGGCGGTTGGAGGTGGGCAACCTGATGCTGGCGTTGTGGATGGCGCCGGTGATTCCGATCGGGGTCGGGATTGGATATTGGCTGGTGCGCATCTTAAAAGAAAAACACTACGCCGGTTTGATCTACGGGGCGCTGGTCGTCACTTCGGGGATGCTCGTTTATCGGGCGCTTGCAGGATGAGCAGGGTCTACATTTATCCAGGGTTATTTGATGTAGTCCTGATATTGTTGTTGATGTTGCAGGTCTTATTAGGTGTTTGTGGTGATGATGATCCTACTGACGAATGGGTTGGAATGTGGACACTGAAAACAAGGAATAAAAAACGACACTAGGACGATTAATTCCCAGTGTCGCTAGTATTGAAAATGGCTAATTATTTTCAACAGAGATAGTCTAACTTACGGGTTGTACTTTTTACGACATTAAATACGATGGTATGCAGAATAAAAAAGGTCGAACCATTACTTTTCGTACGAATTGTTACTAAACTGTTATAAAAGGCTGAAAATTAGCCTTGCTCTGGGTGGTGTGTTTGCTTCGAGGTTCACTTTTATGGGCAGGTAGGCTTGGTTACGATAAAACCACTTAGAAGTTCCCGAAAATCGCTTAAATCGCAAAATAGGCCCATTATCGGGGCTGATAACGGGTATTGGGTGGGCGTTTTTGGTGTAATTCGCCTGGTGTCGGGTTCGTAATTTATCATTTTGTTAAAACTGTTATAGCGAAAAGGTGGAAAATATGGTCTTAAATAAGAGCAGAATCTTAGCTGTGTTGTTGGTGGTAATGGTGGCAGGTTCGGTTTATGCTGAGGATGCTAAGGTCAAGAACGGAGGAGTGAGAATCGCACAGATCGTCGATTTTTAGGCGCGTGAATTCTCCACAAGTAAATACTATGGAAAATGAAAGAGAGAAGTTCTTCAGACAGATAAACCTGAAGGGTGATAAGTGTGTGCGTTCACACATTTCAATCACCTATCCAGTGTGGAAAGAATACAGAGAGAAGTTGGACTGGCTAGAGGGATTCTCGCCGTATGTTTCGGTGGGCATTGGCCGCTCGCCGGGGCGTAAGGCGAACGACGAATTGACGGACAGCTGGGGATGTCACTGGATCTATCCGCTGGAGTCCCTTGATGGTCAGTGTATCGGCCATCCAATCGACTCCTGGAATGACCTGGGGATATATCAGCCACCTGACCCTGATGATTTTACCGATTGGGAACAGGCGAAGCAGAGTGCCGAACACACTAAATCGCAGGGAAGGGTTGTCCATGGCGGTACAGATCACGGTTTTATCTTCCTTCGTCTCACCTATCTACGCGGTTTTGAAAAGTTTATGCTTGATACCGCAGAGGAACGTCCTGAACTGGAAGAACTAATCGAAATCGTAGAGAACTACTGGTTTGAGGTTGTCCGACGGTGGATCGAAATTGGCGCAGATATTATCGGCTTCGGGGATGATTTGGGTCTACAGTACGCACTCCCTATAAGTCCTGATTCCTGGCGCAGATATATAAAGCCGTCCTACAAACGAATCTTCTCCTACTGCCGTTCTAACGGGGTTCACGTTTCCCTTCACACCGACGGATACGTTCGTGACATTATACCGGATCTAATCGAATGTGGTGTCTCCATTCTCAATCCGCAAGATTTTGTTAACGGTCTGGATCATCTCCACACGTTGGCAAAGGGGGAGGTATTCATTCGGCTCGATGTAGACCGGCAAAAGGTCACTGTTTTCGGAACACCGGAAGAGAACGACGCACACATACTCGACTGTATTCAAACCCTGGGTTCTCCAAAGGGCGGGCTGGATTTAATCTGGGGCGTTTATCCACCGACGCCGCTCGAAAATATCGAAGCGGTTGCTAAAGCTATGGATAAGTATGCTACTCACTGGCTGGATGTTTAAACGCCTGGTGTGAGTTTTCTCAGAAACCGGTTGAAAGAGCAGGTCGAGGTTCAAATCCCGACAAAGTCCCAAATCCGTACACTTTAATAAAAAAGGTGATAAGATGAAACCGATGACATCTAAAGAGCGGTGGCTTGCAGCCGTCCATGAAGCTAGGGATCTAATGGGTGAACCAGATAGTATAAAAACAGGAACTTGGGAATATGAGTTTATATCTCCAGGGGATCCAGATTCACCGAATATCTTAATATATAAAGTTCCATCAAGGCATAGTTGCAAAAAAATGGAAGTTGATATAGTTGGTGTTTGCCAATGATTGGTTACACAGATTGAGGTACTAATCATGCAGAAGAATAGAAGCAGGTCCGTTACGTTTCGGATTGACGAAGATAAGTTCGACAAGTTGGAAGCATATGCTAAAAACCGTAAGACGTCCGTTTCCCAGATTTTACGGGAATGTGCTGATTGCGATACTAAATTCGATCTGTCCCAGGATATAAAGGAACGGTTAACCAAAATCGCTGCGAGCAGAAAGCGGTACACAGTAGGAAAATTGATTGAGAACGCAGTGAAACAAGTCTATGGCCGGGGAAGCCTGTAAGACGAAAATGGCGTTTAGGGTGCGAGGAAGTGAGTTATCCCTAGACGCTCTTAAGCCGAAACGAATCTCTGTTTTAACCGCTGCTAAGCAGGCGAGGATGGCTGACTGCTCAATTGACTCTAGATCGAATCCCTATATTTTTTCATCGACGTGCGGCTCTTTTGTCGGTGCTGTTCCATCTTTTCGGGATCGCTTTGGATTTTCAGCCATTGCTTTCTAGCCTCGACCCTTTTCTTGCAATTTTTATGACAATATTTCTTGTCATCCCTGGTGGTTTCGAAGGCATTACCGCATCCAGGGCACTGTTCGAACCTAACTTTCAGGCGCTGTTCACTAGTCATGACTTCGACTAACTGATGGTATGCATATGCGACTAAGTCTTCGGCTGTCTCCTCCCTGATATAAACATATTCTCCTGTTGTCTCCGATTTCCTGTAATCAAGAGTGATAAAGCAGCGCCTGAGATGTTTGTTGATTTCATCTAAATGCGACAGGGCATCCTTTTCCCACTTGGCTTTCAACCCTCCGGCAGCGGCGACTTTCGCTCTGAATTCGGGGGTCATGCCGATTTCCCCGGAATGCAGCTTATCGAAAAGCCTATCGACGAGTTTTCGTGATTCCGCATCGTGCTCTAGAGACTTGCCAATTTCCTTGGAAAGAAGTTCGGCGGATAGAACGCCCTTTTCCAATCCAAAGTAAAGAAAGGTTTCACGGAAGTCATTATAATAGTCCCTGAGATGGCTGACTGTAAAGATGCGGGACTTGGAAACGGTATCGAGCATCCATCTGCCCACGTGATCAAGATTGTGGGAAACCATGAATTTCATGATCTCCTGGGTGTCCTCGAAGTTGATATTAAAAAATTTGAGATAGAACTTGGGTTCTTCAGGCATAATTATCGGTTGTTTCTGTGTGATTTCAGTACGGGACTCAGGGAGTCTGGCCACCGTTACAGCTGCCGCAGGTGAGCCTGCCAGAGCATGGTAGCTATCGTATATAGAATTAGGAGTGCCTTCAGCGCGTTCCCAAATTATGTCCTGAGTATCCAAGATCCAGTTGCATAGGCGTTCCTCCTCGGCTAAATCGAGGTATTCCTCCCATTTGTAAGTGTCAAATTCAGTCATTTCGGCCTTTTCCTAAATAATTTTAAGCTTATTGGTTATATTGCAGTTATATAGGCTATTAAGACCTTAGTTTAACATTGATAACTTGCGGAAACTAGGATAAAATGCATCAGTTTCAAACTATGAAAACCTTCAAGGGAGGTGTCAAATGTTGCGCGCCAAAGTAAGTGACATTGCCAGATTGGCTGATTGCAGCCACCACTTCGTCAGACGGTTTGCTGACGGGGGGTACATCAAATTTACTAGGGATATCAATAACTGGAGAATTTTTCCCAACCCAAGCAAAGCCGCCGAGACAATCCGGCAGTTGCTTGGTATTGATCAGTTGGGGACTGAGGTCTCCGTAAAGGATTCGAGGCAGGAAGGGGAAAATGAGTCTGTTGGACCAGATTAGGCAAATTGATATTTTGAAGCACGTCAGTAAGTACGTGAACCTGCATCAAGAAGGCCAGCAGTGGCGTGGGTCAATGGAAAACCCTAATGGGGATCGGTCCAGATCCCTCGTAGTCTACCCAGAAACGAATTCTTTTTACGATTGGCGTGCGGCTAATGGTGCTGCAGGCGGGAAGGATTCTGGCGGCAGCATCATTGATTTCGAGATTCAGAGGTTGGCTTGCGACACAAGAACCGCGATTGAGAACCTTTGCGATCAATACGATATTGAGCCTGATGAGTGGAAAAATTTGACGTCAGAAGATCGTGAAAAAGCGCGAAACCAGCGATCGGAGCGGAAATCGGTTCAGGAGTTGATGATGCAGGCGTTCCAATTCTACCATCGGCAACTGGGTGATCGCCGTCAATACTATCATCAGCGAGGTTGTTCTGACGAGACCATCGATAAGCGACTGCTTGGGTACGCAGGGGTGGGAAATGTACTGAGAAGTCAATTCAAGGACGCCTCTCCTGACCTGCTGGCGCAGACTGGATTATTCTTCAAAAATGATGGCGGCAGCCTGACTGACCGCTACAGGAATTGTTTCGTTATGCCATATTGGAACTATGGTTCAGTGGTTTTCAGTATTGGCAGATCAGTTGATCCAGAAACAGAAAAGAACAGGAAGTACGTCAAGCACTTGACGACTCCGCACTACCCGTATGTCAGCGAAAGTGCCGTTAGGCACATCCTTTGGGGGCAGGACAAAGTCGGATTTAGATCTCAAGTGATAGTGGCAGAAGGAGTTTTTGACGCCATTCTGGCAGATCAGGCTTATGGAGAAACCTACACGGTTATCTCGCCAGTGACGAGTCGAATCAACGATGCCCAGATCGAAAAGATTGTCGAACTAACGCTTGACCGACAAGTTACAGGACTTACTTTCGTTTTCGATACTGAAGACGGTCAGATTGGTGAACTGGGCGCCATTGCAACAGCGCGGAAGATGAAGAAACGTTTTGACGAGATGGCAGCAGATAAAACCACAGTTTTACCCTACTTGAAAATCGCAACTCTCCGCTGTCCCCCAGAAGTACAAAAAGTTGATCTGGCTGATTATATCGCTAATGGAAAGACCGAAGAAGCACTCTACTGGATTGAATCGGCCCGACTGCTGTCTCACCAGGAGATGTATGCTCGGAATGTCTCCGGACGCTTTTTTGAAAAGAACAGCTTTGTGCCCAAGCGGATGGCAGACGAGTTGCAAACTGAAGGTAGATATTATTTCTTTTCTGCTGAGCAACTTTATAGTTATGATCACGGTGTCTATCATGCCAATGATCAAACCGCACGGGTCATCCAGCAGAAACTGGATGATCGGTCGCGAGATACCCATATAGCTGAGACACTAAAGTTCCTCTCTGTTCAGTCTTCAGGTGTGGCTCAGGCCGAAATCAATCCAAATGATGGCGTCCTGAATTTGGAAAACGGGTTGCTGTCCATGGGAGATGGGGGCTTTGAAGACAGACACACGCCTGATCGTTTGTCAACGGTCCGTATTCCCGTTAAGTACGATGCTCAAGCTGTGTGCCCAAAGATCGATAAGTTTCTTTCCGAAGTTCTGCCACCAGATTGCCTTGACCTGATTTACGAGATGTTCGGTTATTGTCTGATACAGGATGTAGTGTATCAAAAGGTCTTCATGCTGACCGGAACTGGAGCCAACGGGAAATCAACGTTGCTTAATCTGTTGACGGCATTTATCGGTAGTGGGAATATTTCCACAATTCCACTTCAGGAACTTGATGGCCACCGGTTTAAGCGTGCTGAATTATACGGAAAATTGGTCAATCTGTTTGCTGATTTGGATGCGAGATCTTTGAAGTCTTCCACTTATTTCAAGATGGTCGCCGATGGATCGGAAATTGATGCGGAACGGAAGTTTGAAGCACCGTTTAAGTTTCGGCCTTTTTGCAAGATGGTGTTTTCCGCCAACGAACTCCCAAGAAGTCAAGATCGGACTTTTGCCTATTACCGGCGCTGGATAATCATTCCGTTTCCAAGAAAATTTACGGGTGAAAACGACAACAAAAACTTGATCCACGAATTAACTTCGACTGACGAGTTGTCAGGATTATTAAACCGAGCGATCCAAGGTCTTGACCGTTTGGTTTTAAATGATCGGTTCAGCGAGGTTTCGTCTACCCAGCAGGCGTTGGAGCAGTATAAAGTGGAAAACGATAATGTAAGGCAATTCCTCGATGAAAGATGTGAGACTGTTGTGGACGCTGAAACCTCGAGGGAGGAACTGTTCGGTAGCTACAAGAAATTTTGCACTATCAATGAATATCATTCAGTTTCTCAACGCGAATTTAACAAGAGACTTACGGAAATGCTACCGGCTGTCTCGAAGGCAAGATCTAGGGATGGGAGGCGGAAAGCCGTCTGGAAAAATCTTCAGACACGGTTTTGACACGGTTGGTACACGGTTTACGACACGGTTTAAGCCAGTCATATCAAGGTTCCGACACGGTTGACACGGAAGATTCACTCTAAGAGAGATTTGATATGAAAACAATGAATAACTATTTAGATATATTAATTAATAGGATCTAACCGTGTCAACCGTGTCGGGATCAGTCGTAGCATGGTTTCTTCCGTGTCCGAAACCGTGTCAAAACCGTGTCGATGGGATAAACGAGAGGCCTGAGTTATGGATTGGTTGGAAAACAAGCGGCAAAAATTAATAAAAAGACAAGAGTTGGAAGCATCCAAAAAATTAGTATGGTCAGCCAACCAGTTCGAAGCAGATGACTGCACTTTAGCGATAAATAAATTGATCGGCTTATTTGAGCAGCTTGATCTGGGCATCCCCAAGTCTGAAGTTGAAGCCTTCACTAAGGAAGAACTGGAGGAACAGGTTGAGCGGGCCACCCTTTTATTGGAAGACACGGAACTGCTGAAGCAGGTGGAAGAGGTTCGGCAAGCAAGACAGATTGGACCAGATGGTGGCAGCAGCAAATTGTGGGTCCACCCAAATGGGATGATTTACTCAGATGGATCTATGTTCCGTAATGGGGATGACCCTGATTTTGGCGCGGTGGAAGAGCGGACCTTGCTTCCGCCGAACCCGTATCGCCTAACGGAAACGATCGACGCGCCTCTGGAGGAATTGGAGGAACTGGTACCTGATGAGTTCAAGGCCAGGCTGGCGGGACTTGAAGTTTCACCTGACACGATGAGGAACTGTTTCAGGCTCTATTTGGACGGCCAGGAAGCCATGGCCGTGAAGTATTTATCTAATCGGGCTGAGAGGTCCGAAAGCTGAAAGGAGATATTATTGTGAAGAATGTTAATAAACAGCAAATGTTGATGGACTTTTCCTATGAACGGTCAAATGACGCTCATGGAAGTGACAATTATACAATTATTCAAGCTATGAAGGCTCTTCACTATCCAGATCTTTTATGTTTTGCCTTTAATTGTCTAAATGACGCTTATGGAAGTGACAATTATACAATTATTCAAGCTATGAAGGCTCTTCATTATCCAGATCTTTTACGGCTGGTTCGTGAGAGGAAACTGGATTTAATATGGGAAAAAGGGTGGGAGAAGGGGAAAGTGCGTATTACGTCTGACTCTCTCTGTGAGTACGCCAATCTAAGAAAAATAGGGCCTCTTTACCCTCCCGAGTACTACGACTTGGTGACGTTAGTCCTCAATTAATCCATTGAGGGCATCCAGTAAAAACCCAGGCTGTTATTGGTGATTTTATGTTTAATGTCCAGAAGCGCCCATCTCACGATATGGTATTCACTGTAATTATCCTGCAAATTGGTTTAAGGTTTTTGTTCTTCCTCGATCACCTTTGCCATGCGGTCAACGAGATCGAACTTGCGGACTGCTTTAAGGTAAGCGTCCATCATATGGACCACAACCTTGTTCTTGGTCTTGCCCTGGGCCTCGCAATGATCGTGGAACTCTTGCCACAATTGGCGGGGTATCCGAAACCCCATTCGCACCGTGTCTTGTTTCATCGTATCTTTCCTGAAGCTTTAAACTGCGCCACTTGGCGTCAGTACTTAAGAATACATTATGGCGCCACATAGAGTCAAGTTTATTTCCGGATTTTCTTTAAGCTTTTTAAGGATTGCTTAAGGGATTTAAGAATTTCCTTTAAGCCTTTAAGGGGTTTAATCATAGTTATAGTATAGATTTATTGTGTGATGTTTTGTGGCGTAATTGTCAAAATGGTATGCCAACCTGATATCAAAACGCAAGGTGAAAAAAATACATATTGGGCATAAATGGCGCCATATTTCACTTGACACTGTGTTTCCTATGATGTAAAATGGCGTCATATTTGAAGTTAAACAGCAACAAAAAAGCCCTGGACATGCTAGAACATATCCAGGGCACTACTTGACAAATACGAGGTTAACGCAATGTCAATCAAAGTAAATCATAACATAAGCTTGCTGACCAGTAACAGCAAAGCGGACAAAAAAACCAATAACTTGCTATCACAGTTTGAAGTCAAGTTTTTGCAGATGGCACCGGCCAACGAAGCCGACAAATACCAAACCGTTTGCCGATACTCAACACCGGGTTGTAGAAGTGTATGTATATATAGGAACGGGAACGGCCGATATCCTAATGTTATCAATAGCAGAACAAACAAAACTTTGTTCTACTTGAACGACAACGGATTGTTTATGGAAAAATTGACAGTTGAGACTGCCATGTTCGAAGCCGGTGCAAAAATTCAAGGCAAGGTACCTTGCATTCGGCCGAATGCTTTATCGGATATCCCATGGGAACAAAAACATCCGGAATACATGGCCAGGTTCGCCGATGTTATTTTTTACGACTATACAAAATGGCCGTATATGCAGCGGCCTGATGAAAGCTTGCCAGCTAACTATCATTTGGTATACTCGCGATCTGACAAAACATCAGATCATGAAATAGATATCAATTTAACCAATGGCCGCAGCGTTGCTGTGGTATTCAGAAATGAATTGCCGGATAAATATTATGGTGTCAAGGTAGTCGACGGTGACAGACACGACCTAACGTTCCTACATTCGGCACCGTCTATAATCGGCTTGCTTGCTAAGGGCATGGCAAAAACTGATACAAGCGGATTTGCAGTAGATAAGTAATTAACCTGAGATCAAGCTTGCCTCGTTGAAATATGCGAGGCATTTTTTTTGCCTTGAATCCAATCCAATCCGGCCTAAACATGCTAGGTTAGCCATGCTATAACATACCATTGCGCGTCCATATCTTCGATTATAGGCCATGGTTTGCGATTGCATAGGACTAAGCTATAGTCGTCAATTGCGATTGCATGTGCGCAAACGTGTGGGTATGGACTTAGGCCGGCATGGTTTGATAGCCTTGCCATAACTGGATTTGGTCGATCCGAACCCCGACCTAGGGGTACCCCCGTCTTCTGGCGATCAACAAAAGGTCAATCAACGCAGGCGCGTCAGCTTGTGAAGCTGTGGGTATGAGCGTGTCACTAATTGGGTGGGCAAAAAGAAAATTCTTGATCTAAATGACGGGATGGTATAGAATGGAAGGACAATAAAAAAGCCCCCACATGAGTAGGGGCAAGTCGAGACTTTTGATCTCTTATAACAACGTCGGGAAACGTTATTATACTGGATCTCGAGTCTCCGATCAACAACTTTTTTGATTAGGAGATTTTTTAATGCCTATCCATACCCAAAATGTAAGTGTATCCTCCTCATTCACCCTCTCCCAAACCGATCAGATCCCGTTCTTCTTTTGTGCTATCCCATATCATCTTATCGATGATGAAGTCTTCCCGCAGTTGAAAGGCAACCACATCAAGTTGCTGTTGGTGATCGATCGGTACCGCAACCTGAAACTGAAGCAGCGTAAGTTCGACCAGCAGCTGATTTCCGGTTGGACCATACCAGTTTCTCAACAGGTACTAGCCGACAGATGTGGCGTTAAGCGTCCTACCATCAATAATCTGGTAGAAGAACTTATAGGGTTCGGTCTACTGGAGAAACAACTGGATGATAAGTCCGGTAGGTATCGTTATAGACTGACTGCCTACAAGGTAACTTCAGAAGAAGTCAAGAAGATGCGGTATCAGCACGAAATGGCTACTGAAGAGACTATGGGTGTACAAGAGATCAAGCACCTTCAAGAGGAAGTAGAAGCGCTTAAAGAGCGTATAGAGGCTGAT
>Ga0208406_1000421_pt1 | contig 17373 bp, 17 predicted proteins | sample ETNtaG_15_FD_185769 | JGI IMG/M metagenome (GOLD analysis project Ga0208406, IMG submission 185769) | Marine microbial and viral communities from oxygen minimum zone, Eastern Pacific Ocean - ETNP201302PF89A (SPAdes) (version 2) | ecosystem: Environmental > Aquatic > Marine > Oceanic ...
TGACTACATCGACGATGCCAGTTTGCGGCAGTATGTGCAACGTGCCCTGAACCGGGGAGAAGCATGGCACTTCCTTAGACGAGCCATTGCGTCGGTGAATGGTGATCAGTTCCGTGGCAAAAACGAGAGTGAAATCGCTATCTGGAATGAATGTGCAAGATTGCTTGCCAACGCGATCATCTACTTCAACTCCGCGATACTGAGTCATCTGCTGGGACACTTTGAAGCGAGAGGAGATGAAGAGAAAGCGGGTATCACTCGTGCTGTTTCGCCCGTTGCGTGGCAAAATATCAACTTAAGCGGAACGTATAACTTCACTAATACTGGGAAATTGCCCAATATTGGCGAAATAACAAGGCCGATAGTGGATGATTAGGCTCCAAGCTGAAAGTAAACCACCTCCGCAGCCATTTATTGGTGTGGTCTACAGAGGATTATGTCTTTTTAGAGGGGAAAATCCCTAGAACCCCACATAGGTGCGAAAGCGACCAACGTTCTAAAAAAAGTCCTAACTATCTACCTTTGGCATTATTTTACTAAGACTTGCACAACGATCAATAATGGCATATAAGTACATAGCTCTCGGTAGGAGCATGCCGCTCGTCGTTGCAAAGCTTTTGAAGTACTGCCTTTTACTATTACCAATACAAGCTTAAACATTTTTTGTTCAAGCCTGCTGGGTGGTTGACGAGCGACGCTTTCTGACAGGCCGAGGAATAAAGAATGACCAGTAATTTCCCATCTCCATCAACCATTGGTGGAATAAAACGTCTTGCAAAACAACTCAAACGTCAATCAAAAGACCTATCACATCTTGCCGCTCTAGACATTGCTTCTCAACATGCAACATTTGAGAACTTTAAACATGCTCACCGCACTTTAAAAAACCAACAAAGAGTACTTTCTAACCTCAGCGTTTACCTTGTTGCTTATTGGTATGACAAAAGTGAGCGTCGAGCTGGTAGAGAGGTTTTGGAGACCTCCCTCTCTAAGCCGTTATCAGAGCTAGGGACGCGGCATCTTTTTAGGAGAGGAAGCTATATAGGACGTTTCAGACAGGCCAATTCTGACCTCTTTGTAAAAGATGAACTGTCTGCGTCACAAGAATCCGCGAGAACAAATATCTTGGCAGCTGCAAGAACGCTCCATTTTATGGACGCAACAGGGCTCATACCCAATAAACGAACGCTTGATGTGTACCCTAATCAAGACTTAAATAACGGTATACCTGGCGCTGACCATACTAGCAGTTGGTGGGACCCAAACGCTAATCAATGCATTGTCATAGATGAACCCTACCCTAATGCCACTTCTACTCAAGAGAGAACGGCGTGGGCTGAGTCGCATAGTTGGCACCTTGGGGTGCCGAAGTGGGAAGGGTTGTACTACCCTGGCATGACAAAAGCCTATGTTGCTACAGATTCATCAAGAGGCTATGACTTCGATGCGCTAATGGTCAAGATAGAGGGGATATCGAAGACTCTTCCTGATGAAGAATGGGCGGGAAATTCTAGTGATGGCCACGATGTATTCCTGAGTCCTTTGTCCATTTCAACCAACGATAAAAAACGCGCCATTGCTAAAGGAACTATCTACCGCTTCGCAAGCAATAAGACTGTCCCACTTAGAAGCTGGAATGATCCGACAAATGAACGTCGCCCTAATACTTCTATGCCGATAGAGGTTCATCAGAAAGTTGCACGCTTTATTAAGGCAGCGCAGAGCTCAAATAAAGTGGGTTATGGAACCTTTGAGAAATTGAACTCGGTGAAAAGTAAGCTGGAAGACTGGCTTTTTAGCGAGTACGACAAAGCGACTACGGACAAATTTGAGTTGTTCTATTATGGCTCTTTGGACAAAACAGACCCTTTACTGTTAAAGGCTGCAACTAAAGAAGGGGCGAAAAGCATTCTTCAAGAAGTAAGAGACTTACTTGCCGAACACTACGTTAGTTGTGAACCGCTGAACAAGATGTTAAAGAAACTAGACGCAGCAATTAACACGGCCTCCAAGGCAAAGTAAATTCGAAATCAGCAGCCTGTAGTAGGATTGCACCTGCAGGCTGCTATTAGTCTGACTGCCTTTACTGGCTTAAGTATCTTTATCAAATAAGTCGGGATATCACTCTCTTTTTCTAGCATAAATGATAGTGTTAACTACATTCTACTAAACATCTGCTTTCTGCATATTCGCATGAACTCTGTAGCTCAGTATGGATAGGGCGCCACTCCGCTTTCAAGGTGGTTGCAAACACCAAGGATATAATTTCGCGATAAAGGCTATAAGGGGTCAGTCGTAGGTTCAAATCCTGCCAGAGTTCAGCCGAATATGTCATACACAACTTATAAGTGAAGTCCAAGATGCATTCTAAAGACAATGAAAAGAAAATATTTCCCAGTCAAGCAGTTCAAGACGCATGGCTTAAAGGATATCAGGCATTTGATAGAAACGATGAGCACCCGGCCCCACCATTTGAAGAGGGTTCAATACTCGCTGAATCATGGCTTGACGGCTGGGAAGATAAAGCAGAGGACCTTGAGCAATCTTTATAAAATCCTCTTTTGAACCCTACCAACTATTTAAAGGAAAACTATGCACGTTAATGGATTTAAAGAAAAGTGGATCGAAGTTTTGCCCGGGCAGGTATCGAACTGGATATTGCGCAGAAAGAATTCGCTGAATGGGTTTATGGATTGGATGGCGAGTTAGATAACGAATATACACAAAACGAGTTGGCTGCGGAAGAGGCTATAGAAGAGCTATTACATGCGAGAGACTAATGATTAAGTAAGTCTACGGCCGCTTCAAGTGAGACCACTACATCATCAAATTTTATCAGAGGGGACGCCTTACTTATTATTAGTATTGCGGAAGATTGCGGTTAGGAAATAGCAGCTTGTAAGACACAACATGACGGTGGAAAAGTCGCCTATATTAATTAAGACTCCACCAGCGACCAAAATTAAGGCGTTACAGATACCAAACTTGTTTTCCATGGTGGATAAAATCAGCGTTCGCTGTTCGGGAGATTTTTCGTTTAAACGCAGTTTGCTAATAGCAAGTGGTCTTATGCAGCCCGAACCAAAGCCCATTAAAAACAGTGCCACGCAAGAAACCGGAAAAGGGTCTTTAAAGTAGGTGGCAAACCATTGGCAACAAGTGAATAAACACATTCCTCCCAACATGGTTAACACATTCAACCAGTAGAATTTTTCCGTGCCTAGCAAAGCATCGATTGAGTTTGCGTTGTAAGCCGATATAAACGCAGCTAAAGAGAAAATGCTCAACACAACGCCAAAGGTATAGGGGTCGGGTTGTAACTGTTGAAAGAAAAATGGGATGAAGCCGATAAAAGGAGCCAGTGTTGCTATACGCCCGACGACGTAATAAAGGATCCAGAAGCGAGTTTCACCGTCTAATATATCGGGGTTATTGGTGGTTATTTTATTGCCACTATCTGTTGCAGAGGGATCATGCTGAGGTGGACGTTTCGGCAAAATCGGAAAAGAAATGACCACTAATATGGCGATCAGGTTGGTCACCAAAGTTGCAATAAAGGGCCAAATTTCTTGGTAATTAAAAAGAAAGGCGCCGCCCAAGCCTGAAAGCATAGTTGCGGCAAACATTAAACTCTGAGATTGCCCTTGGATTTTTGAGAATTGTTCCCGGGAGAGCTCGATTTCGGATTCTACCAGTAAGCCGATATCGTTGCTGATACAGATGCAAAATCCTATCCCCCCCGATACCTGGCCGATAAAAGGTAATAGAAAGTTCACCTTATTTTGGGTGGTACCAAGCAAAATCAATCCAATCCCCAGTAACTTCAATATTTCACCTAATAAGACCGCTTCTCTTGAAGTGAGGTGGTCCGATAGTTTGCGTACCAGATTGGAAGATAATGTTATTGCCATACCATAAGTGGCGAGTAATAACATAGTTCTGGCCAAGCCGAATTCCACTTGCATAAAGAATAGAAACAGAATAATTACATGAAAATAAAGCCGTGAGCTTATCCGATAAAGTAAAAAGCGATTGGTGTGACTCATTCTTATCTCGCACACTCAATACAAACGGGGTCGGTAAAGCTTGAATCATGCGCGACTAACGAACGCACGCTTTCATATAGCCAATTTATAGCCACGTGTCGCTCATTTTTCGTTTCATCAATACTGGTTTCTTGCGGTAATTCCCGTTTGGCGATGTAATAACTGTAACTTGAACTGACCGGTTTAGCCGGCAAGATTATTAACCTTTTGGCATGTAGATCGGGAAGAATCTCCGGCGTAGAGGCGAGTGTTACGCCAAACCCCTCACGTGCTGCTTGTAGTTTTAAAGCCGTGCTATCAAAGCAAATTTTTTCAAAATGAGAGCCAAAACCATATTCATTTTCAATAAACAAGTCTGTCCAACTGGTAGTGTTTTCATCTAGCGAGGTGCCTACTTCATCAAGTAAACAAGCACCTTGAACCCAATTAGTCGTATCAAATATACGGTTTGAAGTTATATATTTTGGCGAGCACACTGGCACTAGCGTATCATGCAAGCAAAACTTCCATTGTCCTGATAAATATTTTGCGTCCTCAGTGGGAAGCTTTATCAGGCATAAATCTCGTTCCTTTCGCTGTTGTTCTATCGTTTGATCTATCGGAGTGCTTTTGATGTCGCTGATACTTAATTCAATCTGCCCAAACATCTCCTTATATTGGCCTAGGCTCACTTTCACCCAATGCTGAGCTAGATTGAATGGTAACGAGATGGTGATTTTGTTCTTGGTCAACTCAGTCTGATGTTCATTCTCAGCTAATTGCGCAAAGATCGGTAATATTTGACTCAGAAATAGTCGACCCTGACCGGTTAGAGAAACTCCTCGTGAGCGACGATAAAACAATTCAAACCCAACAATTTCCTCAAGACGTTTTATTTGCTGGCTGACCGCACTTTGTGTCATATTCATATGCTGACTAGAGGCAGTAAAACTTCCAAGCCGCGAGGCTGAAACGAAAACCTTCAACATATGTAAGCTTCTCACTTTATAGATTCCATTGCTCATAAAAAATTCCTTCTAAATTTCATAAAATCACCGAACTCTTTAATTTTGTCGGCTCACAAAATTTCTATTATGTTTAATATTTACTTAGCTCTTAGTGTATTTCCTTTAAACGATTGGTTAGAACTCAGCGTATTTATATCATCATCGTCAACTAGAAAAATCACATCAGTCATGTTTAACTTGTTGTTAAATAGGTCCTTATTTAGTGGCTTTTTTTATTCTTTTCCTTTCGCCTGAAGAAAAATAAATATGACTAATTGACTGTCAGGGAACTAAAAAACGGTGACTATTTTTGCTAATTTGCATGTCTGACTTTGACACTTAACCCTATTGGGCAGCTCAATCCTTCACGATCATTTCGGGTGTTTGTGCTCAGGCGGACGATTAACGTCGCGACCCTGACCGGCAGTTGCCTTCTGGATATCTCTGGTGGGGGGGCTGTGACAGGTTGCCCTAAGGTGATGCGACCGCTGCCATAGCGAATAAATTGCACTTCTCCTTGCCATTTTCCTTGGTTATTGATGGCAGAAATTTCTACCTCATCTCCTTTGTGGTAACTGGCGGCTGCGCGCTCATCAACAAATGCTTCCACCCATATGTCTGAACAGTCAATGACTCTGATAAGCGGCTGCCCTCTAATGACATGGGTTTCCCCTTGCGCTTCAATAGACCAAATCAGAACAGACTTGTCCGTAACAATCTGGCGGTAGTCTTCAAAGGCTTTTGTATTGGATACAACTTCATATTGAGCTTTTAATGAAGTCAGGCTGGTCTGGTGGGATTGCAAGTCAAGGCTTAGGTCCCTTAACTTATCTTCAAGTTCTTCGACTCTTAAGCGTGGGTAACTGAAGGTCATAGTACCCTCAAGCTGTAAACCTAGTTCATTTGCTTTTAAGTCCAGCTGGGCTTTACTAAGTTGAGAGCGCAATGCCGCTGTTCGCGCTTGTGCCATTTGATGAGTCAGGCGGGTCGAAGTATGTTCGAGCTCACTAACCAAACCCAGGCGAGCCAATTCATCGATTCGGCGATACTTGGTTTTCATCAGGTTTTTCTCATGATTGGCTTCAGCCAGCAAAGCTTCTGCCGAAGACAGGGTTAAACCGCTGTATGTTGCTTGCATACTATTTTGATCAGCGAGTAACTCCTCAAAACTTGTCAAGCGCTGCTGACGCGTTGCAATACGTCCTTCAGTGTTTTGAATGGTATCTTGGACAACTGCAATATTTTGACGCAGCGCCGCTTCTCTTAACCTCAATTCGATAGCTAGAGGGTTGACCAGTTTACCATCAACTTCACCTAACTCTCGCCCCGGAAGCAGCTGGTTGCCAACAGCTACATTTTCACTATTCGGCTTCCAGACCCCTTGTATTGGCGAGCGGATTTCAATAATTCTGGCATTAAAGAATGCCTGAATGCTGTTTTGGCTAAAGAGCCACCGCCAGGTAATTATCACACTTGCCGCTGCGACTACAGCGGCAATGACATACACTCTGACTCCTTTCTTTAGGTTTATAATCATCTAGAACTAACCTATACTATTATCCTTAAACAATTACTCGGGGAAATTGCCTGTATAGACCACGGTTGGGCGTATCAAGCGGTTGCTACTAGATTGCTCAATTATATTGGCACTCCAGCCAACCAAGCGACCTAAACAAAATGTTGGTGTGTACAATTCCCGCTCCAACCCTGACACTCTCAATGCCGCGGCGGCCCAATATTCCAAGTTCGGAAATAGCTTGCGGCCAGGCTTCAATTTGGCCAGGGTATCGGTAATAATCTGCTCTGCCTCTAGGCCTAATTTCAATAGTGGATCACTATTCTGGAATTGTTTACAGATGTTTTTCAGTGCATAGCCACGAGGGTCAGTTGTTTTGTATACGCGGTGACCAAAGCCCATGATACGCTCTCCAGAAGCGACTTTGTGTTTAATCACTGCTTCGGTATTTTCAAGCTCTCCTATCTCATCGAGAAGGCCATCAACTTTGGAAGGTGCACCACCATGCAAAGGGCCCATCAACGCACCAATTGAAGCTACGATGGACGATATCAAGTCAGATTCAGTAGATACGACCACTCTAGCAGTAAAAGTAGAGGCGTTGATGGAGTGGTCCATTGACAATATTAAGTAGGTTTCTAGAATTTTTACCTTCTCTGGGGCAGCAGGTGCGCCATGGAGCATGTATAAGTAGTTTTCGACGTGGCTCATACTGGGATTAGATCCAACAAACGTTTTACCTTGGCGGCTGTTATAGATGTAAGCAAGAATAACCGGAGCGATGGCAATAATCTTGATAGCTTCTGCAGCAGAAGGTGGGTAACGCTCCCCTGTAGTGGGAATCGCCGAAATGGCTGCGCGCATTGCTGCCATATAGTCAGTTTCAGTGGGTATCTGATCCAAAATAGCAAAAACCCAATTCGGTATTCGACGGTACTGTTTGAGCGCCTCATCGAATTGCTTTAGTTCTATTGCATCTGGTAAGTTACCGTATAACAACAAGTAAGCTACCTCTTCAAAACTGCGTTCAACTGCTAGATCCTTTACCCAATAACCTCGGTAGATAAGTTCTCCTTTAGCGCCGTTAATATGTGTAATATCAGAGGTACCTATGGCGATACCTTCCAGACCTTCATGAATATCAGTCATGCTTTTCTCCTGTATTTTTTCCGCCGAGATTGTATTCTTTGGCGTCATCATTTATGCGTCGAATAGACGAAACTTTGTTGATTTTTGACTAGGTTGTTAAGGTCAAAAAGTGAATAAGCTGCTCGCATGACGTTGGCGAGCCATGTTTATTAAACCTATATCAGGTAGTTCAATCTTTTAGTTCAATGGGCAAAAAACTGTCTTGGTCCACAAACTTCGGCAAGCCCTTTTCTTTTGCAAATTGCTCATAGCTAGCCAAAATATCGGTACTATTGACTCCTCGGCGGCGGATTGTGTGGTTACTGAAATTTAGTATTGTGGTTGCCATCCGACTTGGATTTTCATATTTTGAAGTGCCGTAATCAGCAAAAAAATCTACCCCTTCGCGGATGGCTTCAGGTACATCGTTTAGGCGAAAGTTATTACCGGTTTTTGAAAAGTTGCCGCTGGACCCGACCAATAACATCCCAGCATTAAATGCTAACCGAACCATCTCTTCCACCACTGGACCACAATTAAGGAATACTGCAATTGTATTGTTCTCGGTGGAATGTTCGCGCACCCAATCAGGTAGTTGTGCGATGAGTTTTGAAGAGACTCTAATTGGGAAAACTGCCGCGAGAGTGTATTCTTTGGTTATTTTTGTTAGCCATTCAAGAGTGCCATCATCAGGTAGGTCGGCAACATCGGATAGCACATCTGCGTTACCTGCTATAATGCAGGGGTTAGTAAACGCACGCCCCTTTAATGCGTACATCTTATTGATTGAGGCTTCAGTATTTCCAAGTAAGCCGTAACCTATGTCGGCGGGCGTTAACGCAAGTCCTCCGGCTCTGATCGTATTGAATGCCTGAGCAGCTATCTCTTTGTAATCTAAATCTTTCATGCATATTCTCCTTTTAGTTAGCAACCACGTTGAGCCATGGGTTTGAAGATAAATAAGCGTATTTAAAGTTATCTATTTGATCTGAATACATCAATGTCTGGTCGATATCGTCTTGACATTTAACAACACGCTCTAAATCTCCGTTTTCTATCTTAAAATCTGCCATTTTGAGTTGCTCGATTCCTAGTTGGCCTAGCCTTTGCCAGTGCAATTTCTTGGCGTCTAGATCGAGAAATATCTTCAAGTGGTTCGACTCTTGTTGTGCACTTAACTGTAAGCATTTGTAAGTTGCTTCATTTATCACACCAGGCAGTAAGGCATTGCGTACCGCGTTGCGATAGAATATTTCGCCAAAAGACATAGCCAACACAACATCTATACCTGCATCTTTTAGTGCCCAAACTGCATGCTCTCGAGAGCTACCGCAACCAAAGTTACGCCCTGTTATCAGTACTTTAGCTGACTTGTTTGTCGGGTGGTTAAGTGGGAAGTCATGGTTTGGTTGGCGCTTTTCGTTAAAGCGCCAACGAGCGAACAATCCCTCACCTAAGCCCTTTTTAGTCGTGGTAACCAACTCTGTCTGAGGGATAATTGCATCGGTATCGATGTCGTCACTAGCTAAGATACAAGCGGAAAGCAGATCAAAGTTGGACTTGTTATTATCCGTCACGAAGTAGCCTCCATAATATTGTTACAGCGATAGCTAGCTTTGATACTCGCTGTCGCCAAACAGTGTTTACTTAGTAAAGGAATGAGATCGCTGGCAGTAAAAGCCGGCGGCAGGTTCAATTCGCTAAGAGCCATGGCGTAGAGGGTGAATTCATACCAGTGTGTTTGCTCGTCGTTCAGGGGGGGGCAGGGGCCATCGTATCCGAAATAACTACCTTTCATATTTGGATCTTCGCTCAGTGCGAAGGTGTAATCATTAACCCCTTCCTTAAAATCTCTATTTATCATGGCTTTACGCCCCCCCACTGTAACTTCGATTGATGAGCTGCCCATTTTTATCTTTTTGAGCTCAGGTTTAATATCTACGACTAACCAATGATAGAAATCTCGACGAGGCTCTTTAACAGGAATAGTGATCCCTTCTCGATTTACCTTGCTCAAGTCAATAGGCACATATTTATCAACACAAGTAAGTACCAGTGAACGTGTTTCTTCGGGCAACTTCCCCCATGCGATTTCCGGGTTCGTGTTAGCGGAAAAAACCAAGTCACCTTCCATATTTTGAAACGAAAATGCATACTCATTGGAGAGGACTCCTCCATCAGTAAAAGACTCTGACCAAATTTGCATATTGTTTACCTCGTTTGGTTATGCCGACGTTTTACGTCGGCGCTTTTGGGTAATTGATTTACAGGCATTCAGAGTGTCACTAGTATCACCCTAAGCTGCGAACGATTTCGCGCATGTGTTCTTCGTCTCTGATTGTCCACCATGCTCCATCCGGATAGGAAACGGCCATTGGGCCCTCTGAGCATTTGCCTAGGCAGCCTGAAGAGGAAACTCTAAACAGGTGTCGCTTACCGAGTGGAAACTCGTCGCGTAAAGTCGCTTTCGCGATCTGACAAAATTTTTTACCTTGGGAGTTACCGCAAGAGACACCTCCGCTTTGAAGGGCGTTAGTACATACAAACAAATGTTTTTGATAGGGTTGAGTCATAGCATTCTCTCCAGGTTTTTAGGGTCAGTTATACGCCCAGTAATGGCTGACGCTGCGGCTACAGCAGGGCTGCAAAGATGGGTTTTAGCATTGGGACCTTGTCGGTGTTCAAAGTTGCGATTACTGGTCGACAGACATCGGGCTCCTGGGGCAACGAATTCTCGATTAACGCTTACACACATTGAGCATCCGGGTTCTCGAAAAAAGAATCCTGCCTGAGCGAAGATTTCCATCAGGCCTTCATCTTTTGCTTGCTCACGCACTTTCACTGAGCCAGGAACGATATAAGCCATGACCCCAGGAGCGACCTTATGCCCTGCTACAATTTCTGCTGCTAAGCGCAGATCACTAATTCGACTGTTAGTACATGAGCCAATAAACACGACGTCAATCGGTAAGCCTTGGATTTTTGTGCCTGGAGAAATAGCCATAAAGATTTGAGCTTTCTCATCTGTTTTGTTTTCGGGGGCTGGTACCACGCCACCAATAGACATTGATTGACAAGGATTTGTGCCCCATGTGATCATGGGTGTTAATTTGGAAATATTGATTTCTAACTGACTTTGAACCTGAGCGTCGTTGTCCGACGCCAAAGACAACCAGTAATCTTTTAGCTTTGATTTGTCTTTGATATGACTGTATTGCTCAGTTTTAGCAACATATTCGAAAGTCACTTCATCGGCTGAAATAAAGCCAGAGCGAGCTCCTGTTTCAATTGTCATATTGCAAATTGTCATGCGGCCTTCCATATCCAGATTGCGGATAGCTGAGCCGGTGAACTCTATTACAAAGCCATTTCCACCATCAGCGCCTAAATGGCGACATAACTCCAAAACATAGTCTTTTGGTGAAACATATCGCTCTTTTTGGGGAGTCCCCTCGAAGCAGACCCGCATGACTTGTGGCCGTTTTTGCACCACAGTTTGGGTCGCAAGTACGTGCTCAACTTCACTGGTACCAATTCCAAAAGCGACTGTGCCTAAAGCACCTAAGGTGCAGGTATGTGAATCTCCACATACAACCGTCATTCCAGGCATCACCAGCCCCTGCTCTGGAGCGATAACATGGATAATGCCATTATTCATAGTGCCAATGGGGTTGTGAGTAATATTGAATTCATCCGTATTGGTTCGCATCGTTTCTATCATTTTATTCGCTTCCGGAAAGGCGCCACCGGTTCGTCCAGGAGCAGTCGAAACAATATGGTCTTCACTGCCAACACACAGTTCTGGATGTTTCACTGCACGATTTTTCTGTCGCAGCCCATCAAATGCTTGTGGACTCGATACTTCGTGCAGCAGGTGCCTGTCAATAAAGAGAATGTCTTCACCTGTTGGTAATGACTTGATAGAGTGCAGCTGCCATATTTTTTCAAAGCTAGTCATGCTCATAGCGGTTACATCCTGTAGAAACTGAGTGAGTTTTTACCTAGGAATTTAATCTTTTCATCATTAGAAAAGTCTTTGTGGGTGACCAGGTCGTGAAAGGTTTCACTTAGTTTTCCGCCTTCATAATGTATATGTGGAAAGTCTGCTGCGCCTAAAATCCGATCTACACCCACTAAGTTTGTGAACTTGCGTAGATCAGCTTCATCTCCTTCAACAGTGAAAAATATATTGTTATCTCGCAGATATTCATACGGAGATTTGTCTGCTAGCCAAACCTCTGCTGTGGGGGTCTTGCGCCATTTCTCTACGCGATCAATCAGCGTTGGCAGCCATACTGTTCCGGCTTCAATGAACGCAACCTTTAGCTGAGGAAAGCGATCTAAAATTCCTCCCGCAAAAATTGAAAACATGCCGTGTAACATGCCCGCTTCAAAGTGCAGAATTAAAGACTGCGGAATAGTTGTAAGAGTGTCGTTGAGGTTGTCCAAAGGCCAGCCCACGTGAATTGACATCGGCATGCCTTCTAAACAAAGGGTCTCGTATACGATATCAAAACGACGATCATGCAATGGTACATTGCCAACAGTACTCAGAACCATACAAGTTACTGCACCAAGTGATTTCACCCGTTTTATTTCTTTCACAGCTGCAATCGGGTCTCGCATCGGAATGACTGCAGCCCACTTTATTTCGTTGGGACAAACCCCACATTGTTCTGCCATAAAACTGTTGTATGCACGGCATAGAGCCGCCTCAAACCCCGGGTCTCGAGTCAGAGGATGTAACATTAGAGTGGGGTATATTACTGCCACATCCAAACCGATAGTTTTCATGCTTTCGACATAAGCTAATGGATCGAGTAAACCTTGAACTTCTACACTTACAGGTTTGGAGCGACCATATTCAGTAGTTGGCGGTGACGCATAGCAAGAAGGGTTTGCTCCCATTAATTTTGGGCGCATCTCGCCGTCAACTAACCAAGTCTGGTTACGAGTGGGACGGTGTTTAATGACACCTTCGATCTCTATTATGCTTGGACGTCGGTGTTCATACTCTTTATCGATGAACTTAAAAACGTCCTCACACTCTTCAATGTGAGAATCAGAGTCAATAAAGGGACGGGCGATTGAATATAACTCTTTGTATTCTTCACTGTTATTTTGCGTGTTATTTTGCATGGTTTATTCCTACTTGATTGTGGCGTAATAGTCCTGAAGGTTTTTCCATTCTGCGATTGCAGTGTGGACAACTTCCCAGGCTTTATTTTCGAAATCTTCTAAATCTTCAGCGTGCTTCATAATTAGAGCCTTAGCATGGTCTGCGTGCGCAATATCAAGGTCTCCATGTAGGCGGAACCACTCCAGTTCAGCGTCGTCGAATCCATATGCCGACTTGAGTGAATCCGCGAGGCTAATAGCACTCGCTGGGGTTTGACGCTCGTTACAGTAAATTGCTAGCATCGCCAAAACAGGATGTTTTTCTCTACTACTTTTTATGAGGTAGTCGGTGAAACGTTTAATAGGTGTCGCGACCGGTGTTGAATCTATTTCTTGTTCTGTGGCTCCACATGCCAGAGCAAATCGCTTCATTAAGTTGAAATGGCTATCTGTACCATCGCAAATATCGGTTTCTTCACCCATCAGCTGTTCTACTTGGAACAAACGTATGTCACCGTAATTGACTGAATTACTGTGGATTGCACTGAATACAACGTTTTGAATTTTAGTCTGGTGATACTTTTGAATAGCCCACTTTTTCAGTTGCTCACGGGTTACCTGTTTTTTGACCACGTTTTGCACCGATTTGTGATTAATGTAGCGGTTTTTATCGATATAATTATCAAATTCATCAAAGACTCTGGATAACATTAGATGACAGCCTCTTCAGTTTTTTTAATTCTTAATTCTTCAATGATGCGGGTATACAACTTGTGGAAATGCCGGCGCTCATTGAATTTGTTAACGTCGATGTCGCTAGTGATGGCTTTGTACATACCGTCTACCACCACTTCGTCAGCGGGCAGACCGTAACTTTCGAGACGATCAATAATCACACTGCGCCCAGATAGACGACTGATAACGAACTCTCGTTTCCGGCCATAGTGCTCTGGGTTGACGTATTCGTAACACTCTGGATCTTGGCGCATACCATTAATATGAATACCGGCAGCAGTAGCAAAAACGTTTTTACCTATAATTGGTTTTTGGGGAGAGGTGATGAGTTGAATACTATTGATAAGTTTGTCACATGAACGAACCATCTGAAGATAGTCGATTTTGCTTTCCAGCCCGAACTCTTCCCCTCTATAATGGATAACTGAACTCAACTCTTCGATTGAGGTGTTACCAGCACGTTCACCGATACCGCATAGCGTTACTTGGGCAGTGTCAGCACCTCCGATTAGACCCGCGAATGTGTTGGCAACGGCCAGTCCCATATCATTGTGACAATGCACCGAAATCTCGATATTCTTGCCAACGAAATCACGAATGGCGCGCACTTTTTTCTCAAACTCGTATGGCAATACTGCTCCTACGGTGTCTGCGATTACTACACAGTTGGCTCCTTCCTCAATTCCTGCTCCAATGACGGCCTTAAGCAACTCAACTGAACCACGTCCGGCATCCTCACAGCCAAGCGCAATGTGTTGGGCGCCGTTAGCCTTGGCAATACGTGTAGCATTTCGAGATTCGGCGACAGCATCCGCGATACTAAAGCGACGTTTTTTCTCTACATGTATTTCAGAGCCCGTGAGGAGAAGCTGTATTTGTGCACTATTGGCCGCCTCTGTAGCCCTAATGGCTATTTCGATGTCTTTTGCGGCTGCGCGGGCAAAGGCGCAAATAGAAGCATTGAGTCCTAACTCACTAATGGTTTTAGTGGCTTCAAAATCAGCTTCGGAACAGGATGGAAAGCCTCCTTCAATATAGTCGACACCAATAGCATCGATGTCCTTAGCCAGCGAAACGCGTTGCTCTACGCTCATTGCATTTCCTGGGGCTTGTTCCCCATCCCGGAGTGTTGTGTCAAAAAACTTAATGGTTTTCATTTTGTTGCCTCCATTTTTGGCAGAAACATTGAAATAAAATGTCTAAACAACTTCCCAGCTGTCATATACTTGCTTTTGGGTGCGGGATTTATATTGTTGATTGGTCATACCGTCATTAATGTTAGGCACCACTTGCTTTATTAAGTGGAGTGGGAATTCACCTAAGCGGGCCAATATCGGCGGATCATATGTAAAGTCGACAATAGTGCTGGCGTGGCTTGTATCCAAGTGTCCTGCGTCGATAATCAAATCCACACTAGATCCAATCTGTCTCATTACATCTTGAGCTGACTTGGGATCTTTGCCTTTCGAAATATTTGCTGAGCTACAGGCAAGTGGCACTGGACGTAAGTCGAATAGTATTTTTAATACTTCGTGTTTATTACAACCTATACCTACCGTATTTAAGCCGCGAACAACGAAGTCAGGAATTGCACTAGACTTTGGTACAACAATGGTTAATGGAGCTGGCCAAAAACGGTCAATCAACTTTTGTGCTGTTGTGTTAGGCCCTGCTATACTTAATGCTGTCGATTGATTTGGCACAGTTATCAGTAGTGGACTTTTGCCACTTCTTTTTTTGGCTTGATATAGTTTTTTAACAGAAATTGGATTTCGGTAGTCGCAAAAGACACAATAATTTGTGTCTGTTGGCAACACCACCAAGCCACCTTTATCTAGAATTTCAACTGCATGTTGAATTGATAAAAAGTTCGCTTTTTTTATTTTTGAAACTTCTCTATTGCTCTTTTGCATCATGGCTGAATCTCTATCAAGGTGTGATAAAATTAACTTTAACTACGTTATGAAATTCACCTTTTGAGAACAAACGACATAATCTAATATCTAAAATCATCTAATCTAATATCATTAACAAATTATTAACTCGCCAGTTTTGTAGCGGTTAATCATTAGCTGATTAGATGGGACCGAGTGAGTTGAAGTAACCGGAGAAGAAGTAAAGTTAAAGACAAGGAAATATCCGTTAAACACTGAAATGGGGACTATAGGTTCACGAACGCTCGGTGCTTTAATTGGGACGGTACTGCTGCCCTCGGCGGATTCTAAGCCATGAGCAAGGCGGACTTCAGGTGGTGAACTCACATAAAAAGATTTTGGGATCTATTAGAAGAAGTGTAATCCACACATTTTAAACAGCAGTTATAAATGGAAAGCTAGGCTTCCTGCAGAAACCGCCTAGCAACTGTTTCAAGCTTGGTCGATGTTGCTTCTTACAAGATAAAACGCATAGTGAGTAGTGAAACTTCGCGCAGTTAGAATAAACAAATAATATTTTTTTAAGCAAGGGAATATATTAATGAGTGAACATATTATCAATATTAACAGCGCTGAATTAGAATTTATTGAAACCTCCTACGGTGAAAAATTTAGAGTACGTAGTGCCCCACTGGCTAGTTTAGTTGGTGCAAAGAAACTAGGTTACCGTATTGCTGAGTTAGAACCAGGCTACCGAGCTTGGCCGTTTCATAGTCATCATGTGAATGAGGAGATGTTTTTTGTCCTTAATGGCATTGGCAAAGTCCGTATTGGTCAGTTTGAGTATACTATCAAAACAGGAGATATTATTTCTGCACCTCCAGGAGGGGCAGAACATGCTCATCAAATTATTAATAATTCCAATTCTACATTAAGATATTTATGTGTTAGTACTATGGAGCAGCCTGATTTAATGGAATACCCAGACTCAGGAAAATTTGGAGTAATGGCTGGTTCTGCACCTGGAGGTGCAAAAAATCAGCGTACTTTCAGTTTTTTTGGTAAGACAGATGCAGAGGTTAGTTATTGGGAGGGCGAATAGCGCCTAGCCTTAAGAGCGTATTGTCAAATTTTAGCTTCCTCGAAATCTTGAGTCAGATGTTGACAAACGAACTATCTTACAAAAATCAAGTAAGTTGACTCCATCGGGAGAATAGCGCTCAAAAAAGAACTTACACAACGTTACCGTTTAAAAAGAGGTTTGGATACTTCTCCCCAGAGCTTGTTCAACCGGTGTTTAGTCATCGCTATTGAGCAATATCGCAGGCAAGTCGCGACTTTGGGATAACTCCATTATCATAAAGCCATAAATAATTGCTGAAATGTTGGACTTTTCATCTGAGATTTTGATCATAGTGGCGACAATTATTCAAACAGAAACAACAGAATGGTCTCTCAACTGTTGAATTCTGCAGATAACAATCTATTAATATCCAAACTTTTTATACTCGGCTCAATGTGATATTCGATTACAGTATAGTTAAAGCATGTTTGTTCAAATAAAGCGCGAAGTCATCACGGTGTGGCTGGGGTGACATATGTCCTCTAATGCGCAGAATTGATAACATCAAAACAGAAATGAGCCTGCATGTGTGGGCATACAACCTGAAACGAATGATATCAATATTCGGGTTATTAAACTTGATGTCAGCAATTAGGGCGTGAGCACGTCCTTTTATCTTAAATAATGTCTTAAGACCGCTAAAAATCCACTTATTACCAATTTTTGTATATACACGTGTTCGAACAAGGGGTTCTAGGGATTTTCCCCTCTAAAAAGACATAATCCTCTGTAGACCACACCAATAAATGGCTGCGGAGGTGGGTTACTACTTATAAGTGTGGCAAATTAGGTAAATATCGTACATTTAATACGGAACAGCCCTGATATGGCCATCAAAAACGAAATT
>Ga0208406_1000422_pt1 | contig 17357 bp, 14 predicted proteins | sample ETNtaG_15_FD_185769 | JGI IMG/M metagenome (GOLD analysis project Ga0208406, IMG submission 185769) | Marine microbial and viral communities from oxygen minimum zone, Eastern Pacific Ocean - ETNP201302PF89A (SPAdes) (version 2) | ecosystem: Environmental > Aquatic > Marine > Oceanic ...
GTTCGACCTTGCTCAACCCGTCTTCGAGAATGGTTGTCATACCGTTATCCCGGGCATGCTGGTGAATCTCAGCGGAGCTGCGCCCTTCCATGATGAGTTTGCGCGTGTCGTCACTGATCAGCAGCAGCTCATAGATGCCCACGCGCCCCCGGAATCCACTGTAGTCGCAGTGGCGACAGCCTGGCGCATGCCAGCTGTTGTCACCCTCACCCTCCTGCACCCGGCAGTCCGGACAGAGCCGGCGCACCAGGCGCTGGGCGAACACACCGATCACCGTTGACGCCACCAGGTAGGGATCAACCCCCATATCGATCAGGCGCGTCACTGCAGTGGCGGTGTCGTTGGTATGTAGGGTCGAGAAGACCAGGTGCCCGGTCAGGGCTGACTGGGCCGCCGTCTCGGCAGTTTCGCGGTCGCGGATCTCACCCACCAGAATAATGTCCGGGTCCAGGCGCAGGATGCTGCGCAGCACCGCCGCAAAGGTCAGGTCGATCTTGGCATTCACCTGGATCTGCTTGATGCCTTCCAACTGGTACTCGACCGGGTCTTCGACGGTAATCACGTTTACGTCGGGCGTGCTGATCTCGTTAATGGTGGCGTACAGTGTCGTGGTCTTGCCCGAGCCGGTTGGGCCAGTGACCAGTACGATGCCATTGGCCCGGCGAATCAGTTCCTGCCACTGCGGGCCAATGGCAGGGCCCATGCGCAAGTCTTCCAGACTGACCCGGATGCTGGATTTATCCAAAATGCGCATCACCACGCTTTCGCCATGGACCGTGGGTACCGTTGCCACGCGCATGTCATAACTGCGCCCTTCGATACGCAGTGGGATGCGTCCGTCCTGCGGCAGCCGCCGTTCGGCGATATCAAGATCGGCCAGGATCTTGATACGACTGATCACCGCCGGCTGGTACTGGCGCGGCACGCTGTTCACCGCCTGCAGCAGGCCATCGATACGGTAACGCACCTCGAGCCGGGTTTCGCCCGGATCCAGGTGAATATCAGACACCCCACGACTGATGGCCTCGGCAAAGATACTGTTGACCAATTTAATGACAGGTGCCGCCTGGGCCTGTTCCTGGATATCGTCCAGTTGTTCCAGTTGTTGCCAGTCATTCTCGCTATCCTCACCAGTGCTCTCGTCATCCACCTGGCTGAGGTTCTGGTAAGTGTTCTCAATCAGCCGCTCGAGAAACTCCGGCTCGGTCAGCCGCAGTCGTATCGGCGCGCCCAGTAGCTGGGCGCACTCACTGGCAACAGAGCCCAGAAATGGAGTCGTGGTCAGTACCTGCACGCCCTGAGCATCGTAAAAAACTGGAAGCAGACAGTGCATACGCGCAAAATCGCCAGGCAGGCGTCTTGGCAGATCGGTGTCGATCAGTAAATCATCAGTTGGAAAAAGCGGATCGATACCGGTTGCGCGTTCAAGCAACTGGAGTACCTGCCGGGGTTCCTGGTGGTTGTAGCGGTAACGCCGCCACAGGTTAACCGGGCTGTCACGCAACAGATCCAGGATTAACTGCGCTCCCGGGTCAGTGTCCGGCTGGAACAGCAGCGCATCGTTCTCCAGGCGTGGCAACGACAGTTCGCGGCTGATGCGCTCATCAATCTTGCGGCTGTGGCCGCGCAGCCGCTCCACCTGGGCCCTATCGAGCCGCCAGCACTCCCCGGTGCTCGCCACACGCATCGCCGCGTTGAAATTCCCGTGCTGTAGCAGCCCAGCTACTCCAGTCAATGCCCCTGTGCTCAGGGTGGCTACCGCAGTATCCTGCGCACTTTCCTTGATGATGCGGTATTCACCGCTTGCCACCAGAAAAGCCGCATGGGCGGCATCTTTTTCGTGAAAAAGGTAGTCGCCGGCCCCGTGCTTCTCGAAGCATGGCGCCAGTTCCCGCACCAGCGCATACAGATCGATGGCGTTGAGTTCAGCGAAGAGTTGTGTCTTACGTAGCAGATGGTACTGCTGATCGAGTGCTGCGTTCTCGAGTAGTGCCTGACGATACTCGGAGTGAGACTCAAGCCATTCGTTAAAGGCCGGACGTGCCAGGGCTACCAGCGTGGTATCCTCGGCGGCCCGGTATTCCGCCTGGGCCTCACCGCCGTTTAGCAGCGCCGGAGCACCTACGACCTCACCCTGCCCGACCGTATAGGCATACGCCCCGTCGGCCAGGCCGCGGCTTTCGGCAACCTGCACGTTGCCCGAGCGGACCAAAAAAGCGGCATCGGGCTCGTCACTGGCTTTCTTGAAAACCTCACCCGCTGGCACATCGCGAATTTCATCAAAACGTCCGGCCAGGCTTTCCATCACCTCAATCGGCAACCCCGCCATCAGGCGCGACTGGGACAGAGACTGGGCAATGCTGGCCTGCACGGGATTATCAGGTGGTTGTTTCGGTAGAAGCCAGTGCCCTAGAGATCAAACTCCATCTCGATATGATCCAGTGCGCCGGCGGTGGCAGCGCCCGGATGCTTGAGCAACTGGTCAGTGCCAACCTCAATGGCCTCCTGTTCAGAGAGAATCACATAAGGCGTGATCAGAATCAACAGCTCAGTTGATTTCTTTTGCTTTTGCTGAGAACCGAAAAGTGACCCAACACCAGGCAGATCTTTAAGCTCAGGAATGCCGGCATTACCACCAGAAATATCATCGCGGATCAGGCCGCTGATCACTAGAGTGTGTTTATCCTTGATGATCACATGCGTTTTCACCACGCGCTCCGTGATCGTGTGCTGATTATTTCCTGATCCAGTAGCACCCGCAATAACGTTGCTGTTAGAAATCTCCAGATCGAGAGTAACATCCCGGTTGCTGGCTATGGTGGGTTTCAGTTTTAGCTCCAGGCCAACTTTCTCTCTATCGTATGTTTCGATCGGCTGGTTGTTGGTATCCATCCGGGTTTCCTTGAGTACCGGAATCTCGTCACCAATGCGCAGATTGGCCTCCATGTTATTTGAGGCCATCAGGTGCGGTGAGGCCAGTACTCGGGCATCGGAATCCCTGGCCAGCAGATTGATCATCATCGAATAATTCTTAGGATCAAGCAGTGCGTAATTGATGCCCCCTGGGCTGCCCGATAGTACGTCCTGGGCGCTGTCAACCACCGTCGAGCCTAGAGCAAAAGTGCTGGGATCGGCGAACGTAAGCGCCGCCATCGGCAACACATTCAGCAGCTGCTGCCATTGCAGACCCATGCGGTTGTGCTGATCCAGCGTGATCTCCACGACCTTGGCCTCGAGTAGTATTTGCGGGCTGCGCTTATCCAGCTCCACCAGCATATCGACTACCGCCCGATGATACTTTTCCTCCGCCGTGATGATCAGGCTGTTGGTACGCTCCTCGACCATCACGCTGCCAGATATCAGAGCACTTTCACCTTCGGCGACGCTTTGAGGTGCCTCCTGTCCAGCCAGTTGCGCCACAAAACCAGCAATCACAGGGCCGAGTTTGACTACCGCGGCATACTGCAGCGGATAGGTGCGAGTGATCGCAACACGCTGGGGTGCGTCGAGTTCCTCGACCAGTTTCAAAATGGACTGCAACTTGGAAACCGCTGCCGTCACCAGCACCACACCCGCATCACGATTAGTCGACACAGGCCGCATCAAGCCCATCGCGGCGAGTGTCTCCGCAAGCGTCTCCTCGTCGATATACTGTGGGCGAATCGCGACAATAGCGACCTGGTCATCCGGCATTCCGGGCTTATAAATCGGAAAGCCGCTCATCTCGGCGATTGCGTCCTGCACCACACTGATGTAACCGTCGTTCTCAATAACAGCGAAACCGCGATGCTTCAAAATGGAGTGCAACAGATTGACTGCCTGCGATCGGGTGACCGGGCCTGGCGATATAACAGTGACCGTTCCCGATACTCCTTCACCGGGCACCACATTGATGTTTAGCAGATTGGAGTAGGCCTCCAATACCTCAAGGATATCGGCATCACGAAAATTGACCGTTAGCATCGGCTCATCCACAACCGGCGCTGGCTCGCTACTCGAATCCACTTCTTCAGTGGCGCTATCAACTGCCACGGCCGACAGGGCAATGCCCTCCTCGGTGGGTTCGATCAGTCCGGTTTGCGCAAACACAACAGGCTGCCAGAAATAGCTTACTAACAATAACAGAGTGCACAAAACTGCCGTGAGCAGGCTTTTATGCACACAGCGGTCGACAGTCATGGCTGGCAGATTCATCGTTTGTCTTTTGGTCTTAAGGGTCTGACTCTTTAAGCTTCGTGTTCTTTAGAGTACTTCACTCTATCAGGTAACTGCTCGCAAACAATTCGTCTTCCTCGTCACCCAGCCGAACCCGCACGGCGTTATCAGTGATCTCGGACACCACCGAGCCATTCAGGTCATCGCCAGTTTTAACATAAACTGTCTGGCCAATGTTGTCGTCACGCACGATCGCAATGGATTCACCGTCAGAACCTGCCAGGGTGCCAACGAGTTCCAGCCCGCCCAGGTCCGGAAGCGGCGGGGGCGGGGGCTCAGACTCCTCTTCAACCATCTGCTCCTGGGGCTCTTTCAGAGTTACCGGCTCGGGTTCCAACTCCAGGCGCGCAGCTTCATCACGGCGCACCGAGCCAAACTGATAAAGACTCTCGCGCGACGCTGAGGCCGGTTCAAATATCGGGAATGGGTATTCAAAACCTGTGCCGGCACCGGAAAAAGCCACCGCGCTGGCGGCTGGGGTCCGTCCTGGCGTTATATCCGACGCTGGGACGAAATGCATCGCAATCGCCGCAACGACAAAGATCAGCGCCAGCAAAAGCTCAAGGCGGATCAACCGCCCCAAGGTACGCCGTGAACCCATACGTTTTTTCCAGTCAGTTGTCACCGGCACGCTCCAACATGGCCTGCAGCCAGGTTTCATTCACCAGTTCATCGCGGCTGGTATCCGGCACTTCCTCGCCAAGTTCCAGCAGTAGTTCCTGTAAAGGGCCAAGCGCGAAGTCTGAATCAGACCCCAGCAACTGCTCCGCCTGTGCTACCTCAATAAAGCGAACCTCCGACAATGCCGAAGCCACGGCACCGGTATTACGGTAGCGTAGCCAATTATCGGCAAGCTCGACAGCGCTTGGGTCTTTTGCTTCCAACCGCTTCGCGGTTGCGAACAAAGCATTGGCCACGGCTTGCCAGCGCCGCGGGAAACGGGTAAGCGAGTCGGCATGAACCACGAGGTAAGACTGCCAGTCGCTATTACCCGCCGCAAATCGCTCAATTTCCTGCAGTCCAAGATAAGCCAGGCCCGCCTTATTCAGGCCGCTGACCAGCACTGCATCGACTAGGCCACTTTTTAGGTGGCGCACCATGGCACGCCGATCAAGGTAGACGATATCGATATCCGACCGGCTCATGCCAGATTCGAAAAGCAACTGCAAAAGCAGCACTTCGGCCATACCATGACTCTCGAGCCCGAGCGTTTTACCAGCAAGGGCCGCCAACCCATCAACGCCGCTATTGGTCTCGGTAACCAGCGATGTCGCCAGCGGCAATTGCCCAAGCGGCATCACTACCTCGAGTGGAACACCAGCAAGACGATAGCGCATAATGTCATAGAGGCTTGCGACCACCGCGTCCAGTTCGCCAGATAAAAGTCGGTTCACACTCAGCTGTGGCGAACCAGCTGGCATCAGGTTAACTACGACATCCGCCGTGGCAAAATCCCCCGCCTCGCGAGCGACGTACACCGGCAGATCATCAGCTGTGCCGTAAACCCCGATCATCAAAGGCTCAACGCCGCTCGGGGCGCCAGAGGAACTCGAGGTCGGTGCGGGATCAAAAAAGCGTACCCGAACGCGGGATCCGCCCTCTTTTGGAGGGCTCATCTCCAGTTCCGCCAGATCAAACCGGCGCGGCGAAGTCTCAAGAAGATACAGATAACGACGCAGCGACGCGTAGTCGCCGGTCAACTCCAGGTCATGAATACGACCTTGCGTATCAGGTAGCGTCTCGACGTCGGGCACCAGTTGCCTTAAACGTACACCGCTGATGCTTGCGTAGGCCGTCAGTTCGTCTATCAGTGATTCGGTTGGTGCCGATTGCGCTGCAACATCGGGCGCAAAATACGCTCTGAGGGTGCTCATTTCGCGCTCAAGCTCGGCCAACCGCTGCTCCCGGCGCGGCAGCATCCGGATCTTCTGTGCATACCCGGCTGAGGCGTGCTCGGCTCGATCACGGCGCTCCAGCGCGCTTTCAAAGCGGAACACCAGCGGCTCGATCAACTGGGTATAGGCTGCGATCGCAAAAAGGAAGCCAGCCACAACCCCCAGCGCCCGCCGATCGCGCGGTGTCATGCTGCCGAGCAGGCGTCCCGCCATGGCGCTACTCATACACCCTCCTCTGTGGGAGGCTGCCACAGCGGTATCGCGAGCCTGACCTGCAGGCGAAACCGTACGCCCTGCTCCTGGCTCTTCTCGCTACGGCTGGCGGTGACCGACTGCAGGCGCACCTGGCTAACCTGCGGATGACGGCGCAACTCGCCCACAAATCCGGAGATATCGCGCTCAGCCTGGGCCAACCCGTCGAGGGTCAGCACACCACGTCGGTCGAGTTGCAGCATCCCGGCCAGCCGCACCGTCGCAGGCATCAGTTCGGCCAGATTATCAAGCAGCGTGACCACGCTGGCGTCATCAAGCGCCTGCATCTCCCGTACCTCGCCTGTCAGTCGGCCAACCCGGTCAGCAATTCGTACGGAGCGCCCTGCCTGCATTTTCAACAGACTGGCGGTGTGCTCGGCCCGGGCTGCCTGATCCTCGAGGTCGCGCAATTGCAGGTACAAAAACCAGCTTAGCGCCGTTAGCAGCGCCAGGGTCGCCAGCGCAGCGCCGCGACGGCGCGCACCACTAGCCGGCCGGTGAGATTGCTCGCTGACAAAAGCGTCAAAGGTGCATAACGTCCGCCTGCCCTGGCCGGGCCCGGTGATCGGGTCATCCAGCATCTGCACTTCGGCCCCTGGCAACGCGCGGGCGCAAGCTTCACTCACGCTCTGCGCAAAAGGTTGATCTTTGGTCGGTGCGCTACGCACGATCACCTGGCTGATACCCGACGCCACGCCGTGGCGCAGCAATTGCTCCAGCGCAAGCATTCCGTTGGCCCGGGGAATCGCCTGCCAGTCAGTCAGCGTGCCACGGTGCCAGATACAGGCTGTGACTGCATCGGCCATAACCCACAGCACCAACCCGTCCTTGAGATCAGCGGTCAGTTCAGGCGACTGGATCCGTCGGGCCGCCTGACCGCGCTCGTTGGCAAATTCCTGGTAGCGCGCCAGAAGGTTACGCGGAATCGCCGCCAACCCATACTGCTCAGCATCGATACGCCAGTAATCAACCAGATAACTGTCCAGAGGTTCGGTGAGACTCGCCTCGGCCGCCAGCCGCAGCGCCTGCTCACGCCCGCGCCGGCCAACTGCAGGTATGCTGAGACGACGCAACACAGTTCCGCCGGGAGGAACCACCAGTGCATAGGGCCGGCGGGAGCTGTACAGCCGCTGATCGATCTCGCCGGCAAGGTCGCCGGCCGCGCCAAGCAGCAGCAGCACCCCTTCCCGGGGCATGCGTCGGGCTGCAGTCAGCAGCGTCATCAGATTTCCCTCCAGGAAACAAAGCGCGCCGAGGTCTCATCCAGAAATATACGGGCTACCAGCACGACGCTGTGGCCACTTGTAGTACTGGTGGCCTCGATGGTCAACGGAAAAGTACTTGAACGTACAGTAATCGCCCGCTCCACGCGCTGCCGTCTTTCCTCATCATCTATTGGGGGGAGCACCGTACCAAATATCGACAGATCCTTGAAATGAGTTCCACCATTACGTTCGGCCACCAGTACGTTGGCTTCTTCCTCACTGAAACCCGCACCCATCAGTGCCGGGTGCGGTGCCGTATTGATATTGACCCGACCATTGGAGCAGCAAGTCAGAAAATCAGCCACAGCGCCCTCCAGTTCGACAATCGGCTCGTAGAGGATTGCCTCGGTCATGCCTTCAACCTGCAGCAGGTCATGCACTGAACGAAAGGGCGCGGCCACGTAACTCAGCGCTGGCGCATCACCAGGCTCACTGGCATCAGCCTCGCTCTGCAAAGCGGCCTGATCCCCGACGGATTCGATAAGCGCTTCACGATAACTGACAATCGCCTCGGCTATCACGTTGGAAAAACCGGGAAAGGCCATCAGCTGTTCTGGTGATGCGGTGTTGATATTAAGAAGAGCCTCGGCATCGACTAGCCCGATAGCCACCTCTTCTTCTTCATCGTTCGGATCATCCGGGTCGGAAGTCTCTTCAGTCATCAACGGTGCTGGGATGCCCACCACAATGGTCGCCTCGCCGGCTGGCAGGGTTAGCGGCGCTAGCGGCGCCTGCTCGATCCACCAGGGCAGTGTCGGACCGTTGGAAGTTTCCTCAACATGGGTGCTTAAAAAACCCGCGACCTGGTGGGCTGCGCCGCGGGCTACTGCGCGCAGCCCCGTCAGCGCATTGACCTGCTGCTGAATCTTAAGCTCGAGACGGGTCTGGTAAACAACGCGTGCTGCCATCGCACTGATCAGTACCAGCACGACCATGGAGACGATCAGCACTGAACCACGCTGATTCCGGGGAGGTAGCGCTGCAGTCATCCGGACCCGTCCCCGGAGGCACTCTTGGCACCAGCGTCGAATTCCAGCGCAAAGGCGCGGCTCAGCGCTCCGCGCGGTGTAGCAATATGCAGTTCCACGGCCCGCGGCAAGGTGTCTGCCGAATCTGCCCAGTTTGCGTCTGCGCGATAACTGAAGGCCGGCTGCTGGAAACCCTCCGGCATATCTACAGCCAGAATGGCCTCACCCACAGTGCGCGTCAGCCGGGCATCTTCCCAGACATAGTGCACCGTAACCGGGGTCTCTTCGATGCCCTGAAAAAACTCGGCCTCAAAGCCTTCGACATTACCCTTGAACGCGGAGGTGCCTTTCACACGGGCGAGGTCAAGGCGCAGGGTCTCGGTGACGAAGCGCCAGGTCGCAGTACGGTCGAGAACGCTCTCTACCCGACGCTGTGTCTGGCTCACCCCCACGAATGTGGCATAGATCGCGCTCAGTAGGATTGCGCCGACGGTGAGGCCGACGATCAGTTCCAGCAGGGTGAATCCGCCCTGTCTAGAAGTTACCGACGTCGGCGGCATCACCGTCGCCCCCGCTCTGTCCATCCTTGCCGTAACTGTAAAGGTCGTACCAGCTTTTGTTGAGTTTGCCGGGCGACACATACTGGTAGTTGGTACCCCACGGGTCTGTAGGCAGATCACGCGCCTTGAGGTAGGGCCCACGCCAGCCCTGCGGTGACGGACTGCCCGAAGGCTTGTTCAGCAATGCGGCCAACCCCTGCTGGCTGGAGGGATAGTTACCGGTATCGAGCTGGTAGTTGTCCAGCGCCAGCGAGAAGTTCTCGATCTGCGCGTGGGCCGCAGCAATCTTGCCCTGGTCGGCCCGGCCGAAGAGCCGTGGCCCAACCACCGAGGCAAGCACGCCAATGATGACAATAACCACCAGCAATTCGATCAGCGTAAACCCGTGCTGGCGGGGTCTTTTTCGGCGGCAACGGGTTCTGTTCATAAAAGGCCTCCTGAGAGAGTTCGCAAAGCCGGGCACATCGGTCAGATCTCCGATCGCAAAGCAGCGTTAGCCAGACTGATAAGAAACTGGCGGGTCTCGCCGTCACGCTCCACCACAAGCAGCACGGTATCCATCTTGGTTTTACTGCGCATGACATCAAGCGCGACGCTGACACTATTGATTAGCCGGCCATCCAACGAAAGCAGAAGGTCACCGGCTTTGACCCCTGCGTTTTCGGCTGGCGTTCCCGGACGCACGCCGCGTATTAGAAAGTCGCGCCGAACCGCAGCGCCGGTTTTATCTGGGACCGTAACCACAGCGATCTGCACGCCCAGATCCGGCCACTTGCGGGAACGCTCCGGTTGGTAGAAAAAATCCGCGCAGCCCGAAAGGATAATGATGAGAGGCACGAGGAGTATCAGGCGTTTCATAGCGTATCCTCTGCTGACGATCCCAAGAGCGCCTGTCGTGACTCCACCGTGAACCGGCGCCCATCCGGCTTGCCGGCGACAAAGGTAGTAATACGCAACTGCTTGAGATTCACGAAATCCGGGTCGTCACTCACGTTGAGCACCCAGTTGATCCGGCCCAGGGTGCCTTCGCTGCGCTCGCGGGGTATCTGCGCCTGGATTACCTGGGTGGCCAACACCTGCTCAGCGGCCTGGCGCAGCGACTCGAGCTCCTCAATAGCGCTGGTACTGCGTGCCGCCTGGGCAGCTGCACCAACCACGGCAACCAACCCGAAACTTAAGATCACCATCACCACCATGATCTCCATCAGCGTAAACCCTTGCTGGCCAGATCTCATCACGAACCCCCGGTCACCAGCCGGCCGCGGGCTGGATCGAGCACCATCCGCCGCACTCCGGCATGGGATGAGAGTAAAAGGCCGACATGCTCGGCTGTGCCATCGGCATGAAAAATAATGCCCGCCTGTTCGCCGACATCACTGCCCTGCGCCAGGCGCAAGCGCACCGTTTCGCCCAGATCCAGCGGCGGCGTACGCACCGTGCCGGCCCCGCCGGGGTAGGTCAGGCGCACCCAGCGCCCGTCTGCTGAAGGCGATAGCGCTACATCGCGGCGCTCGATCACCGCACGGGTACGGGCATGACGTACCAGTGCATCGAGCCGTGCCGCGCCGGAATCGAGCCGTGCCTGCTGGGCGCGCGGGCCCAGGCTCGGTGCGACCACGGCGGCAGCCGTGATGATAATCACGATCACCACCAGCAACTCCAGTAGCGTGAAGCCAGCATGGTGCCGCCGCATCACAGGATGACCCTTTGCTGTGATCAGTTTCGTGGTCATTGATCGGCTCCATGGTCACCCTGATTTACTCAGGGTAATACTGCCACGCTTGGCTTCACACTCGCCTGAGGCCACTGTATAAGCAAACTTCAGCTCTCCAGCAGATGTCTGATGCCCTGAAAGTGACAGACGCACAGCATTAAGACCCACATCATTATCAAGTTCAGCCGTAAAGATCGCACCGGTTCCTCCGCCACCACTTATCGTAATGGTTGGTGGTGTCTCGTAACCAGAGCCCGCGCTATCCAGAACGATGGCTGTTACCTGACCTGCCGATTCATCGCTGAGGGCTGCTGTGCCGACCGCTCCTGCGCCGTCACCTGTGTCAGAGATGATGATTCCCGGCGCAATCGAATAGCCACTGCCAGGCTCAGTCACGACAAAACCGACTATGACTCCTCCTGCTGAGACTGTTGCTGTCGCTGTCGCCTGGGTGCCACCGGTGAGGTCAGGTGCGGTAATGGTCACCGTGGTGGTTGCCTGCGTATATCCGGCTCCTCCAGTCGATACTGCAATTGACGCAATGCTACCTTTACCAGAAATCACCGCGTGACCGGTTGCTGTGGTCCCACTGGCATTCTCTGGTGCAGAAAAAGTCACTGTAGGCGCCGAAGAATAACCACTACCAACTGAGACTTGCGTGATGGTCGAACTGACTCCAGCAGTTTCCACCAGAGTCGGCTGACTGTAGACGCTGATACCCACGTTTGAACCCGACCAGGAACCCTGTATGCTGCCATTATCAAAGCATTCGAACCCGCTCATCAGCAGTGAGCCGGAAATCGTCTGCGAGGGCCCACTGGCTGAGGTGATCTGTAGGCGCGCCACACCATCGAGAGGGTCGAGCTGGGTGGTGACATCCGCGGTATCAACAATGATATCGGTCAAGGTTGTATTGCGAGACCAACCGCCATGCCACCAACCCGCCAGCGGCACGGTGAGATAGCCCGGCCCGCCCGAGGTACCCGAGGTAGTGCCACCGCCGCTATTGCAACCAATGAGAAAAATGGTGCACCCCACGGCAAAAGACCAGCACAAGAATCTTCTCGTTATTCGGTCCCTCATCAAAGTTACCAGAGTGCCTACTACCTGAAATAGCTGAGCCTGAATCAATCTTATCCTAACTACCATAAATAGCCAAAAACGGCCTTGCGTCAAATCGGCGAAGGCGCGCCTGGCAGCTAGCCTAGAGCATAAAAGGAGGTGTATCCCCGATAGAGCCAATCGATGCGTCTCTCTATTGGGCTGCAGTGGCTACACGGGGGGCTTATGGGGCTGGTCAGCCGCAAGGAAGGGGTACAACGGTACTACTATATTTACATCATCAGGCAACTGGGCATTCCCTGACTCTCCTGCCAACCAGTCGATGACCGGGTGGCTTTTTTGATATCACCGGTGACAGCTATTCCGTGCAGGCCGTCTTGCTGGGTTGCCAGCACTGAACAACCTCGGGTACTTTTTGCTAGAAGAGGCTATGCCGACCCAAGCTGGCTGAGAGCAAACTGCCGGGCACAAAGGACGGGTCAACTCACCAAGCGATCCAGGATTTCAGCCGCTTTGGTTGGACCATCCTCGGAGCGCATATGAGCGGATGTGGCATGAAGGCGCTCGTGCAACTTTTTATTGGTCAACATGCTATCGATGCAGGCGCGCAGCTCATCGGGCGTCCAGTCGTTACGGTGCAGATGAAAACCATGTCCCGTCTCGGTAACCCGCTTGGCGTTGTCGTGACCATCCCACACGTAAGGCATGATGAGCGCAGGTTTACCAAAATACAGGCACTCGTTAAACGAGTTGTTGCCACCATGATGGATCACGGCATCTGCCTGGGAGATAACCGAAGGCTGGGGATACCACGAGGCAATCTGGATGTTATCCGGCACAGCATCGTACTCGCTCTCGTAATCACCCACATTAAATAGTGCGCGTACGGGTATTGCCGCAATCACCTCCATCAAACGCTTGAGCAACACCGTATCGCCTGAGCCCAGGCTGCCAAAACTGACGTACAGAAGCGGTGCGTCGTTATTGGCCTTAAAGGTGGGAACCTCAAACGCGCTTTCATCGCGAACGCAACCCTCAAGGTACTGAAAACGCGTGGGGTCAAGCGCCGTAGCGCGCTTGAACTTGACCGACTCCGGGTAGAGCAGCAAATTCATGTGCGGTGAGGCCTCAAAGAACTCGCCAATGGGGTAGGGCTCCTCATCACATTGCGCCAAAAAAACATTGAACTTGTCATGCGTCGGTTTCACCACCTCATTGAAGTGATCCTGATAAGCGGCAAAACAAGCCGTATCGTTCTCGCCACAGCCTGAAAGATGTGGTGGAATATTTGGATCGTTAATCTCGTTCTCTGAGCAGGAAATGATCCGCACCCAGGGCTTTTGATTCTCCCGCGCATAACGCTTGATCGCGGGGAACAGGATGACGTTATCCACGCAAACCATGTCCGGCTGTATTTTGCCGAGCACACCGGGCAATTCCTTTTCGGCCCAGATGGCCGTCTCGACAATCGCCTCCCAGCACTCCTTTACATAGTTGTCGATCTGCTGGTACGGGGAAAGATCAAAGTTTGGAATATGGCCGTTGATAAAATCCGTCCAGTACCTGGCCATCTCCTGCGGCGGCATCGGCTCGGACATATTGACGGTGTACTCATCAAACCCATAACCGGAATACACCCCCTGCATCCCCGGGTCGGTCAGAAACACTGCTTTATGACCCAGTTTCTCGCACGCCTGCGCGATGCCGACCGAATTCAGTGCCGGCCCAAAGGCCGCCTCTGGAAAAAATGCAATCACCTTCGCCCCCATGGTCACGCCTCCTATGATGCTATTTCTGTCTACCGTGCATGTGCACCCAAGTTACCAAAAAGAGGGTGTCGGTCAATCCAGGTCAGCAATGTTCCCAAGGCCCTCTTCCCAGTACGGGGGATCACCGAAGCGCGCCAGCAGAAAATCTATAAACAGCCGCACCTGCCGCCGCAGTCAGGCTCCCAAGTTCTGCAACCCGTACAAAAAGTACCAGATCGTCTGTTTCCATTGATTTTCAAAAAAACTGATAAAGTCCTTTGCGATTGTAGCGATTTTTCTGAAAACGAAATCGGTTTAGGATTCAATCTTTGCTGGCAATAACCCCAACCGCTGGCCAAAAAAGAGGAGCAACCGCATCGTGACCATACCCTGGCTCGACTGGATCAGTCTGATGATCCGCTGGCTGCATCTGGTGGCTGGCATCGCCTGGATTGGCACGTCTTTTTACTTTATATGGCTGGATCAGAGCCTGCGTACGCGTGCGGGCCTTGCCAAAGGGGTACTGGGCGAATCGTGGAGCGTGCACGGCGGGGGTTTTTACCACGTCCAAAAATACGCCGTGGCGCCCAAGGCAATGCCCACTGAGCTGCACTGGTTTAAGTACGAGGCCTACTTCACCTGGCTCTCAGGCTTCGCGCTGCTCGTTGTCACCTATTACTTCAGTGCCAGCAGTTATCTGATTGATCCCGGCCGCGCCGACCTCGCGCCAATCACAGCGATTGGTGCCAGTCTAGCCTTTCTTATTGGCAGTTGGCTTATCTACGAGGCACTGTGTCGCTGCCCCATAGGGCGCTCAACGGCGGCACTTGCCTTATCGGTATTTGCACTGATCATTGTCAGCGCCTACCTGCTGACCCAGATCTTCAGCGACCGTGCGGCCTTTTTGCATGTGGGCGCGCTCATCGGCACGATCATGTCGGCCAACGTATTTGTAGTGATCATTCCAAACCAGAAAAAGGTCGTGGCCGACCTCGTCGCCGGCAACACCCCGAACCCAACCCTTGGCGCCCAGGCCAAACAACGCTCGCTGCACAACAACTACCTCACCCTGCCGGTGCTGCTGCTGATGATGAGCGCGCATTACCCGATGCTCTACTCTGGCGGGGCGCCCTGGGGGTGGTTGGTGATCGCCTTTATCGTGCTGGCGGGCGGCGTGATCCGCCACTTCTTCAATACCCACCATGGCGGCGGGCATGGCCTGGCGCTCGCCTGGCAGTGGCCGCTGGCGGTACTACTGGCACTGGGGTTGATATTTTTTATCGCCACACGTGGCCCGGTGGTATCGACCAACACCATCAGCGATACACGTGCCCTGCAGATCGTTACCGCCCACTGCGCTGGCTGCCATGCCGCCCAACCCATCAATCCCGCCTTCAGCGCACCCCCAGGCGGCATCGTGCTCGACAGCATCGATGCGCTGCATCGCCACCGCGAGCAGGTGCTGGCCCAGGCCGTTACCAGCCAGGCGATGCCGCTGGGCAACGCCAGTGGCATGACACTGACCGAGCGCGGCGAACTGGGCCAGTGGCTGAAGACGCAAAAGCCCTGATCTCCCGCTCCTCCCTCTAACAAATAGTATTGAAGACTTCCCCTCGCCATTTCAGGACGGCACCAATGGTCTGGTGATGCTGTTGCCAAAGAACCCATTCAAGCCGCTAAAAACCAAGACACTACGAGTAAAACTGACGGCTCAGACACACGGTAAGTGGTGCTGTTACAGCAGCAAAATTGTGTGACCGCCATCACTGCACCTTAAAAACACCTCTGTCAGACTTGTGATCCTAAGCCATGAAAATTGGTGGTACATTGTCGCTATACGCCGGTCTGTTCTGCGTGAGCGGGTCTGCCGGCCGGCTGGAGGTAACTTGGTTATGAAAAGACTTGTAAGCGGTTTTATCGCGGTTCTTGTTGCCGTTCTGGCTATGCCGGTGGCTGCGCAGCAGCTTACTTTCCATTATGGTTTTATCGGCCAGCACGATGACCAGGAGTTGTATGTAGTTGAAAACGGTGCGGCTGTTGCTTCCGGCGCTAAGCTAAAACTGAACTTTGAGTACCCCACGGGCAGCTGGTTTTACCTGTGCTACCTGTCGAGTACCGATGACTACGCGTTGTTGTATGCCTCGGCCACCGGCGTTGATGCAAGCGAGGCGACCACCTTTGATACCCTGGGCTGGCTGGCGCTGGATCAGAACGTGGGTACCGAGACTTTTACCCTTATCACGAGCGAAGCACGGCTGGAGAGCTTCGAGGCGTTGCTCGATAACTACGCCAAGGCCAGCGGCAAAAGCCGCAAACGCTTTGCCAAACGTATTGCGCGTGCCTTACAGGATCTAGCGGGGCAGCTTGCCGGGCCATCGGGCGTACAACTTGCCCAGCGTCTGGACAAACCGGTGATGGGTGGGGTGGCCTTTCGCGGTGTCACCAGCGAGAATCTTTCTCAGCACAGCCTCAGTCACAAAGCCAGCGGTGATCGCATCGCCCAGGCTGTTTTCACCATAGACCACCAGTAAAGCAATTTGAAACAACGGGTTCTTTCGCTTCGCACCCTGCTGATCGGCAACGCCCTGGCGCTGGCGCTTGTGCTGGGATTGCAGGCGCTCTTTCCGACGACCCTGCTCGATTTTGAGCTGCGGATAATCGACAGCCGCTTTCGGGTACGACAGGCACTTGATCTGGCGCCTGCCTTCAGCGAACAGCTGGTGCATATCAATATCGATAACTACGCCAAAACCCAGTCGGGAACTCCGCTATGGGAAAAACAAACCTACGCCCGCCTCATCAACAATATTGCCGCGGCACAGCCTGAAGCCATTGCCTGCGATATTATGTTTGTGAACTGGGCCGAGCAGTCCGGCAACGAAGCCCTGGTGCAGGCGGCAATTAACGCGGGCAATCTGGTCAGCCCATTTCTTGTAGACCCATCGCCTGATGCTGCCAGAGCCCCTGCCGCTCTGGCACTGGATGCCAACCCCCGGCTCACACCGGGCAAGGCGTCTCACGCCAGCGGGGTGCTGGTGGCACCTTTTGATGCCTTAATGGAGCAATCAGCCGGGATGGGTTTTGTTAATCTGCAGCCCGATCCCGATGGGGTGATCCGCCGGGTACCGTTACTGGTGGAGCTCGATGGGGCGCTGGTGCCGTCTTTTTTTCTGCAAGCGCTGGCAGTACAGCTGGATTACGATCTGGAGCAGATCGATGTACCTGATCGCTCGCAGGTGGTGCTGCGCAACTTTCCCAAACCCGGCACGGGCATGACACGTGATCTTACCTTGCCGCTTGATCGCGACGGTAATCTTCTGGTCAACTATGCCGGACCACTGGATATTGCTACCTACCCAAATTCCTACAGTGCCTGGAACCTGCTGACGGTAGGCACCACACCAGATTTTTCCGGCAAGTTGGTTTTTCTTGCCGATACATCAACACAGGCCAGCCAGTATGGCGACGTCAGTCCCACCCCGCTGGACAATACCTTTCCACGGGCCTACATCTGGTCTAACGCCGCCAGTATGCTGCTGACCGACGCTTTTATTAGCCCGCTGCCGTACGGCTTCGCGATCGCTGTGGCCGTGCTGCTGGGCGGATTACTGGTTTTTGTAGCACAGCGTCTACAAACGCTGTGGTTCAGCACAGCCGCGCTGGGGATGCTCGTGATGT
>Ga0208406_1000424_pt1 | contig 17264 bp, 10 predicted proteins | sample ETNtaG_15_FD_185769 | JGI IMG/M metagenome (GOLD analysis project Ga0208406, IMG submission 185769) | Marine microbial and viral communities from oxygen minimum zone, Eastern Pacific Ocean - ETNP201302PF89A (SPAdes) (version 2) | ecosystem: Environmental > Aquatic > Marine > Oceanic ...
AGTTCATTTGATTTTCGCTTGTGTCCGGGCGGCCGCTGCTTACGCTTTTTCACTTCATGATTGGTCGGAAACTCAAGCTTGGCTTTGCGCTGATGATCGTCAGTGTGCCGCTTGGCCAAGCAGCGGATGATGCCGCCGGTCACTGGGCGTTTCAGCCGGTTGCCAACCCCGCCGTCCCGTCCGTGCAGGGTCGCGCTTGGCCAATCTCGCCGATCGATCACTTCATCCTCCGCAAACTGGAGGCCAACGGACTGACGCCATCCCCCCCGGCCGAAGTGCGGACGCTGCTTCGCCGCGCGTATCTCGATCTCACCGGGCTGCCGCCGACTCACGACGAGGTGGCCTCGTTCGAGGCGGAGGCCGCCGCTGATCCGCAAGGCGCGCTTGGGCGTTGGATCGACCGTCTACTCGCCTCGCCGGCGTACGGAGAGCGATGGGGACGCCACTGGCTCGATGTCGCTCGGTACGCCGATGCCAAGGGCTATGTCGATGCCGGCGAGCCGAAGTATCCGTTCGCCTACACCTATCGCGATTATGTTGTCCGTGCCTTCAACGAGGATTTGCCGTACGATCAATTTATCCTCGAGCAGATCGCCGCAGACCGGCTCGGCTCGGACGATCCCCGGCCGTTGGCTGCGCTTGGTTTTTTGACAGTCGGTTCGCGCTACAATTTTTTCCCGCATGAGATCATCGACGACCGCATCGATGTCGTCACCCGCGGGCTTCTTGGCCTGACGGCTGGTTGCGCCCGATGCCACGATCACAAATACGACCCGATCCCGATCGAGGACTACTACTCGCTTTACGGCATCTTCGCGAGTTCACGCGAGCCCACCCCGGATCAATGGCCGAGGCTCCCGGGCCAAGCCGTCGAGGATGCCGCCTTCCAAGCCAAGCTCAAGGAGACGGCCGGCAAATACAACGCACTCCGAGCTAAGCTGCACAAACAAATCCAGCACGAGCTCCGGGCGTGGGCCGGCGATTACCTGCGATACATCGTGCAAACTTCGCCGGCACACCGGACGCAATCGCAACCGGAGATTCGTACCGAGCGCGGGCTCATCCGCGAAGTCGCCGCCTACTCAAGCGGGGGAGTGATCCGCTGGCGCCAGTTCCTCGGGGCCAAGCGGCCGAACGATTCCGTGCTGGGGCTTTGGCGTCGATTGTTCGATCTCAATCGTGACGAAATTCCGGCTCGCTTCGTCGCGGAACGGAGCGCATGGGAAGCCGGCGGCAACGCGAATCCGATTGTTCTGGCGGCGTTTGAAAACAAGACGATCGAGTCGATAGCCGATGTCGCTGACGTTTATGGCGAGTTGCTCGAGGGCGTCGAAACCGATTGGCAGGCTCAGCTGAAAGAAGCGCCGGAAGCAACCGGCTTTGCTGATGCAAACCGCGAGCAACTTCGGCAGGTGCTTTATGCCGCCGGGTCACCGGCAACGATGACCTTGGACGAGTCGGAGGACCTGTACACGCTCAACGAAAGCACTGACGTGCGGAAACATTTTGCCGAGATCGAGCGTGTTTTTCTCGGCAAAGGAGACCAGGCGGTTCCGCGCCCGATGACCATGGTGGACCGGGCCAAGCCGGCGGTTCAGCGGGTGTTCCTCCGGGGAGATGCAAATCAGCTTGGTAAAGCAGCAACACGCCATGTGCCAGCGGTTTACTCCGGTGGACAAGCGCGCAAAATACAGAACGGGAGCGGCCGTTTGGCCTTGGCCAAGGCGATCACGCATCCAGGCAATCCGCTGACGGTGCGGGTGATCGTGAACCGGGTTTGGGCCTGGCACTTTGGTCGGGGGTTGGTGATCACGCCGAGCGACTTCGGAGTGCGGAGCGCTGAGCCGAGCCATTCAGAGTTGCTCGATTTTATGGCGATGTGGTTCGTGCAAAATGACTGGTCGCTGAAAAAGTTGAACCGACTGATTCTCCTTTCATCGACTTGGCAGCAGGCGAGTGTCGACCGGCCAACGCATCGCGCAGCCGATCCGGAAAACCGGTTGTTGTGGCGAATGAACCGACGCCGGCTGGGCTTCGAGGCGATGCGCGACTCGATGCTCTACGTCGCCGGCCAGCTGGAGCACCGGGCCGGGGGGCGGCCGTTGGAAAGAAGCCCCGACGATTCCGAAAATCGTCGCCGCACCCTCTACTCGTACGTCGATCGCGAGAAGTTGCCGGACTTGTTTCGCGTGTTTGATTTTCCGTGCCCGGATATTTCAGCGCCGTACCGTTCCCGAACGACGGTGCCGCAGCAGTCGCTGTTTCTGCTGAACAGCCCGTTTGTCATTGCCCAAGCCAAGGCGTCTGCGCGGGGCTTGGCATTCGTCGCCGCACCAGAGGAGGGTGTTCGGCAGCTGTATCACCGACTGCTGGGGAGAGAGCCAGCGGCGGATGAACTGGCCTTGGCCAAGCGGTACGTGAGCGCGTCCGGCAAGCCGCTCGAGGCCGGTTCGTGGGAAGAGTTGGCGCAGGCCCTGTTGCTATCGAACGAGTTTTTATTTGTGGATTGAGAACGTTTTTTTTATTTTTTTTCGGAAAATCAACATTAGCCAATAGACTCGGGGCTAAAGCCAACTTCTTCCATTACCCATACTAACCGGGGATCCATTCGGTATAGAGAGGTTGGAAAGGTGGGAAAGGTGGGAATGGTAAATACTAACGGCGGCGGAATGGTGCGACTAGAAGGTTGTCAACACAGGCAACCATCCAGTTAACCCGTTGTAGCACTACTCTAACTCTTCAGCTTTAGATTTAACACTAGTTGGCTTTGATAAGGCAATGGCAGTTAAGAGGCAGTTGCCAGACGGCATTTTGCGGCGGTAGATTTTGACTGTGGTGCGTCCCAGCATTGACTTACTCTACGACATTGAGCAAATAATCAACCCGTCCAGACTAACTCTTCATATGGACCAGTTTGGGTAACTCGATCAAAAACAGAGAACTTTTATTGGTTTTTGAAGGAGTGCGAATGGCGCTTCAGAACCCATGAAATACTCTTAAACCAGCTAAAAAATTGGGTGAAATGCTCATCCTAAACCCCCTTAGCTACTTCAGCCCCTATTTTTATCCTATGGAAAAAACTTGCCAATTCAACAAGGGAAATTAAAACTAGCCGCGTGGCCAATGATACCATTTCAAAAAAAAACACAGCTAAAAAATAGACGCCAATCTTTGAAAATGAAAGAAAATTCAATTCTGTTGAAGTTAAGAGTTGAGGTGGTATAATGGCCCTTAAAATCCTGTGTTCGGTCAGAGTGAGAAAGTAGATACAAATGGCACTAAAATTAAAAGGAGATCAGACTGACCCAGGGCCAATCGAGGGCGGAAGCGAGAACAAAGAGATCAGTTACAAGGTTTGGGCCAGCGATAACGTTGTTTATGGCCCCGTTTCATTAGATATCCTACTGGATTGGGTTGCAGACGGTCGTGTGCAGCCAGAAACTTGGATCTTTTGTCAGGATGGAAATGATTGGCAACCGGCAAAGTCGTTAGGATGTCTTCAGGAAGAACTGTCACAATTTCACCAGTCTCGAAATCTTCTACCCACACCGACCAAGGTAGGCGAGGCTACTGACCACATATCTGTCAACTACCTGCGCAAGTTCGAGAAACTGGCAAATCTGGATCAATCGGAAATAGAGCAATTTATCAGCTATTGCTCAGTGATGAAGGTTGAGGAAGGTGGGATTATTACGAAAAAAGACAGCCCTGGCGACGGGTTTTTTATGGTTCTTTCCGGTGAGACCAAAGTTCAGTCCGATGCATCTGGGGAGGAAACAACCTTGGCCGGAATCAAGGAAGGTAGCTTCATTGGCGAAGTTGCGATGTTTAGCAAAACCCAGCGCTCCGCGGATGTGTACGCTCTTAAAGACTGCATATTACTGTTCATATCAGTAGAGGACTTTCAAGAAATAATGGAAAACAAGACAAAATTAGCCATGAAGCTTCTTTTTGCATTAGGAAGCACTATGGCCGACCGCATGGTTGCTTTCAACCGAAAGTTCCGAACTGAAACCAGTTCTGAATTCAACTGGGTTTGATTCCTTGTTATAGCTCAAGTTTAATGGGCAGATAGTGAAGTCATCCGATTGACGCGATTAACTGATTCGCGCCCCCCAGCCAAGGCCGGGCACAAATTTTTTCACTTTTTTTCAGCCCGCGAAAGCGGGCTTTCTTAGCCCCTTAGCTAGTTCAGCCCCTAAACATGAGTTCGATGTTTATATTGACTAATGTTTTCAGGTTTTTTTGCAACTGTGAATTTTCAATCACACTTTTTGAGGCCATTGAGGTTGCATCTGTACCAACATCAAGCGGGAGGTGATGCCACCGACGGCCTCAAAAAGTGCCAGCAGAAGTGTCAGCAACAATTTGATTGTTCAAAAAACCCCGCCAAAAGGGACTGAAATGAACCCCGAGTTTTCCTTTGTGGGTTGAACCGATGAAACTCCCGCATCCCAATCAAGCCGCCTTGGCCAATCGCCGCGATTTTCTTGCACGATCGGGGATGGGTTTTGCGCTGCTAGGCCTGAACAGCATCTTCGCCGACGCGGGGCATTACCATCGGCCGCTGGCGCCGCGAGGTCCGCACTTTGCACCCAGGGCGCGGCACGTCATCCACATTTTTCTCAACGGCGGCCTGTCGCATGTGGACAGTTTTGATCCCAAGCCGCTCTTGGCCAAGCACCACGGCAAGCCGCTGCCCATCCCCAACCTCGTGACCGAGCGGTTGACCGGTGCGGCGTTTGCCTCCCCGTTTGATTTTACCCAGTACGGGCAGAGCGGGATCCCGATCAGCGATATCTTCCCGCACCTTGGCCAGCACGCGGACGACCTGTGCGTGGTGCGTTCGATGAAGTGCGACGTGCCGAATCACGAGCCGTCGCTCATGCTGATGAACAGCGGCGACAACACGCTGGTGCGGCCCAGCCTTGGCTCGTGGCTGACGTACGGGCTGGGTACCGAGAACCGCAACCTTCCCGGGTTCATCGCGATGTGCCCCGGCGGACATCCGGTGAAGGGACCGGACAACTGGCGATCCGCATTTTTACCGGGCATATACGAGGGTGTGTACGTGAACACGGAGCACACCGCGGTGGACAAGCTGATCGAGAACATACGCAATCCCCGACTTGGCCTGGCCGCGCAGCGTCGTCAACTTGATCTGCTGCAGTCGCTCAACCGCAAACACCTTGACGCGCGCGGGCACGATCCGCAACTGGAGTCGCGCATCCAAAGTTACGAGCAGGCGTACCGCATGCAGATGGAGGCCACGGACGTGTTCGATGTTGAGATTGAGCCGGAGTTCGTTCGCGAGCGTTACGGCAATACGACGCAGGCGCGCCAGTTGCTGATGGCCCGCCGACTGGTCGAGCGAGGTGTGCGTTTCGTGCAGGTTTGGCACGGCAAATGGCAGCCGTGGGACAATCACGACGCGATCGAGAAGAATCATCGAAAGCTGGCGGCCGAGTGCTCGCAGGGCATCGCTGCGTTGATCGCCGACCTGAAAGAGCGCGGCCTGTTTGACGAGACGCTGATCGTGATCGGTGGCGAGTTTGGTCGTACGCCGACGGTCGAGCTGACCAACGCCGGAAAATCAAAGCTGGGCCGCGATCACAATTCTGCCGGTTTTTCGATGGTGCTCGCCGGGGGAGGAGTGAGAGGCGGAACGATTTACGGAGCTACGGACGAGCCCGGCTTTCAGGCGGTTGAAAACCCGGTGCATGTACACGATCTGCACGCGACGATACTGCACCTGATGGGTTTCGATCACGAACGGTTGACCTACCGGTATGCGAGCCGCGACTTCAGCTTGACCGACATCCACGGCCGGGTGGTTCGCGACATTATTGCGTGAGTTGCTGGAGGATTACAGCCCGGTCGCTAGGCTTTACGTTTTCGTGTTCGTGGATGATCACGGTGAACGAGAGTTGCAGTTTGCTGCCGGTTTTGACGGTGAGTTTGCTTTTCTCTCCATGTCGCATGGCGTTTCGGCCGAATTGATTGGCCACCATCAATCCGTAGTCGCGGTTGTGCCACCACGGGATGCGCGGCGTTTTCCCGTTGGCCAGAATCGTGATGCCTGCCCATCGGCCGTTGATCTCGCCGGAGTAACCACACCAGATCGCCGGTTGGCCCCACGTGTTCTTGGCGCTGACCTGGCCGGCGCTGTTGCGAAGTTGCCCGCCGTTTTTCTCGATCAACGGCGTGGCCAGGCGCACGCCCAGGCCCATCTCCTCCTGATCCCCGAAGTAGAAATCGTGCGGGGCAGAAAAGTTGATGTCGTAGGTCAGTCGCCAGCCGCCCTTGGCCAAGCGGATGGTATGGGTGACCGTTTGCTGGCAGATCAACTGGCCATCGTTGGTCTCGAAACGGTTGAGCACGGAGAAGGAGCCGGCTGATTGTCCGCCGCTTGGCTGGGTGATGAACCGCTCGTGTACAACGCGCGCGCGGTTTCGCCAAAAATCCGAGCCGGAGATGTCGCCGAACGCCATCCAGATTCCGGGATGCATGGAGGTGTGATCCTCGTCATCCACGCCCTTGATGGGCGGATTGTTTCGCGTGACTTGAGTGCCGCCGATCGTGCGGATGTTTTTGAAGAACGGCCGAAGCGTCACGGGGTCGTTGTAAACATAAGTGCCGACCAGTTGGCCGTTGATCCCGATGGTCACCTGTCCCTCGCTTTCTTCGAAATGAATCCCGGGCTTGGGCGGCGGTTTCGCAGCGGCCGGCTGGGGTTTGTCCTTGCAGATCACGAGGAAGGCGACGAGGTCGGCCAGTTGTTGGGCGTTTATCAGTACACCGAAATTGTTGGGCATGGGGGAGGTGTTGGCGCTTGTCCGTGTTGCGATCTGATTTTTGTCGAGTGTCACGCTTTGGCCGGCGGCCAAGCCGAGTTTGAAGGTCAGGCCGCTCTCCTCAAGCGCCATCCCGGCGTAGGTTTTGCCGTCCTTCATCTCAACGATGTGGGTGCGGTAGCCTTCCACCAGCCGGGCGTTGGGTTGCAGGATGGATTGCAGGATCGTGGCGGCGTTGTCACGCGAACCGATCCCGTTGAGTTCGGGGCCGAAATTTTTCCCCGCACCGTTGACCTGGTGGCAGGTGGCGCATTGCAGGCCTTGTTTGCCGAAAAAGATCTGCCAACCCCGGCCAGCGTCCGCCTGGCCAAGTGCTGCAAGGACGGCCTCCTGTGTCACCGGTTTCGGCTGGGGATCGATCAGTACCTGACTGAAAACGGTGACGTAATTCGACTTGCGGCTGTCGGTTCCGTCTGTGGAATTGCCGCCGAGGATGATGGTGTCGCCGGTTTTGAAACGGCGATGGAACAAATCCAAAACTGCATCGCTGGTTTTGATTTGCAGCCCGGTGGCGGTGAATTGTTTCAGCCAATTGGGCTTGGCCGCGGGGGCGATCCGGCGGTCGTGCGCGACGTGAACATCCAACAGGCACTGGGCGATCAACGTGACGAGGTTGTCTCCGCGTGAGCCGGAATCGTCATTGCGCGACATCAGATACACCGCACCCTTGAGCGGCTCGGGGATGTCCGTGAACCGATAGCGCCGGTCGAGGTAAACGGGGCCGCTTTCGTGCAATCCGCCCGCAATCCGCACCGTGCGTTGGGTGGCCTGCCTGTCCAACTCAACGACGTTTGCCTGTACCTCGGGCAGATCGATTTTTTGAAAGCTGAGTTTCACCAGCGGTCCGACCCGTTCGCCATCACGAAACATCGCCGCGTGCAGCCGCGCTGACTGGTTGATGGTGAACGGCTCGCGATAGACCTCCGACCGCCCATTGGGCTCGCTGCCATCGAGGGTGTAGCGGACACGGGTATCGTTGATGTTGGCCTTGATGCTGATGGTCTGCACACCGACGAACTCGCCGCCGCTTGGGTTGATCTGCAACAGGTTGGCCATGTTGCGCTCGACCTTGCTCAGGTACAGCGCGGCTACGGTTGCCACGCCGGGATCGGGATCATTCACCAGTGACTTGGCCTCGGCAGGGGTGATGAGTTGCAAACCGAGCAGAGCCAGCAGGGCCGCGCGGCGCACTCCGGCCCGCTTGTCCTGCAGCATTGGCCGGAGTTCATCGGCAGAGAGCATGTCGCGCAGGGCTCCCCAAGCGGAATAAAACGTCAGGCGATCTGTCTCCGTTGCGGCCAAGCGAATGATCTCCGGGGTGAATTGGTTTAGGCCGGTCTGCCAAATGGTTTGGAGCGCGGCGAAACGTACCCGGGCGTTGTCGTGGCCAAGTGCCTGGCCAAGTGATGCGATCAATTCGGACTTCTCCTCGGCCTTGGTCAGGCGCAGGCGAATTGCGCGGAGTGATTGTATCTGTTGATTCAGCGTGCCGCTGCCTTTGGCCAAGCGCAGGAGTGCCTGGTCGACCTTGACATTCTGCCACGGCGCCTTGGTGCGGTGCCGGGCCAGCGTCCACGTCAGCCAGGTTTCTTCGGCCGGATTGTTGGCCCCGTTGGTCAGGCGGATCAGTGAGTCGCTCATTTGTGTTGTGACGTGGAGGAGCAGTTCGTCCTGAGCATTGGTTCGCCACGCCGGGATCGGTTGGTCGAGGTCATCGACCAACTCCTGCCGACTCCACGAGTCGATGGGTTTCCTGCGCTTGGACGTGAGCCATTCGGCCTGCTTGTCCGGCGGGTTGTCCCGGTGCCAAATGCGAAAAATTCGGCCTTCGTTGATCTGATTTTCGAGCTTCGGTTTGCCGTCCCATTTGACCCCGTATTCGTTACCCCAGCCGAGGATCCACAACGCGCCGTCCGGGCCGATCTCGATGTCACTTGGCTTGAACAGGCTGTTTTTTGCATCCGCGAAAATCTCCAGTGGCTCGTCGCCGGTATTGCTTTGGAGCAGGGCGCCGTTCCAGCGGGGGCGCATGACGTAGGTGCACTTGCGGCCCCAGTCGTTGATGAAAAAAACATTGCGATATCGCTCCGGGAATTTGTCGAGCGAATAAAAAATCACGCCGGTGCCGGAGCCGTGAAAGAAGGGGCCACTGTGAGGGGCGGTGGGCAGATGGGCGGCATCGGTCCAATTGTAACTCCACGTGTGCCCCCACCCGAAGTGTGCCCCGAAAAAGGGCATGAAGATCTTGTCGCCCTCATTCTGGTCGTTGTCGGTGCCGATGAAATGGAACCCGTCATCCATCGCCATGTCCCATGGATTGCGGAAGCCGCGGCTGACGATCTCGAGGTTTTTGCCCATGGGATCGCAACGAAGCACGCCACCCTCGCGACCCCAGTCGTCCGCGGGATTATGGTAGGTTTTACGGTAGGTCTCCGCCGTGAATGTTTCGGCGGGTGGCAGGTCGGGCGAGCCTTCCGGCGACTCCACCCCCCAAAGATCGCGGAATGGCTTGGGCGCAATCCGTCCCGGCTGCGTGAGCCCCTTGGAGTTGCCCTTGGACATGTAGAGCTTGCCGTCCGGGCCCCAGTTGAGTCCGTGCAGGGAGTGCTCAATGTTGCCGAGGTCGGTGTAGATTCGGATGTATTCATCTGCGACATCATCGCCGTCCGTGTCGCGGATGACGGTGAAGTCCGGCGCGTTGGCCACGTACAGGTCGTCTCCCTTCCACAACAGCCCGTGAATGCTGTTGAAGCCGTGGGCGAACGTCTTAGCCTCATCCGCGACACCATCGTCATCGTGGTCGATGAGAATCTTGATCGTGTCGCCCGGTGTGTTTTCCTTGGGTGACCGGAACTGTGGACCCTGCGCAACGAACCCCCGGCCAAGACGGTCAAAGGCGATACAGGTCGGATTGCGAATCAACGGTTCGCTGGCGAACAGGCTGATCTCAAAGCCGGGCGGCAGGATGGGGAACTTGGATTTGTTCGTATCCAGATTGGTTGAATCCGCGAAAGCAAACGGGACAAGCCCAACAAGGAGCATTAAGAACAGACTTGAAATCTTCATAAGCAAAAACGTCCAACCAAAAAGAAGGGCGTTATTGTAACGAATTCGGAGAGGAAGACAATCGCCTATCCAAGGTCGAGCGGGCCGCCTTGGCTTAGTTTCTTGTTGCCGAAAGTGTCGATGTGGTGTCCCACGCCGTGGGCCAATGCCATGTGCAGTCGGTTGTGGGCGAAGCCCTTGAGGTTGAGAGAGCGGCCCATCTTGAAGTCCATGCCGTTGCCGATCACCACAAACGGAATGTTGTTGAGCGTGTGGCTGTTGCCTTTGCCCAATTCGTTGGTCCAGACGATGGTGGTGTTGTCGAGCAGACTGCCGTTGCCGCCCGGTTCGGGTGTCTCGTCCAAGCGCTTGGCCATGTAGGCGAGTTCGCCGGCAAACCACTTGTTGATGCGTGTCAGCTTGTCGACGGCCTCCTCGTTCTTGTCGGTTTCATGCGACAACGTGTGGTGGGTGTCCTTGATTTCTAGCCAGTTCATCCGCGCTTGGCCAACCGACTTGGTATATTGCAGCGTGCTGACCCGGGCGAAGTCGTTGACGAAGCTGTTCACCATCAAGTCGATCTGCATTCGGCTCAGGCGCGGCGTGTTGTCGTTCTGGTTGGTGACGCCGGTTTCGAATTTTGGCGGATCGGCGACCAGGTTCGTGCTGTCCGCGCGCCCGAACTCCTGCTCCATCTGCCGGACGAATCCGGCGTGTTCCTCAAGCAACCGTCGATCCTCGGCGCTGATTTTTTTGGAGACGTGCTTCAGGTCGTCGTGCACGTCGTCGAGGATACTCAACAGGCTGTCGCGGTCGCGCAGTTGGCCATAGAGTTTTTTGTACATCTGGTATGGGTCATCGGTCGGAGCGATCGGCTGGTTGGGGCCTGCGTAGGACATGCGCGTCCACGGGTCGGCGCGGTCGGAGACGCCGACACCAAACTCCAGCGAGCCGAAGCGGGTGCGGGTGGTATCGCGGCTTTGGAGGTGGTTCTTGATTTCCTGATCGATTGAGATGCCCTTGGCCCAGCCGGCCGGGGTGTGGGAGCCGCCCTGTATGTTACCCGGATACAACTCAATGCCGGTGAGCAGGCAGCTCATGCCACGCATGTGGCTGTCTCCGTCGCCGCGTACTCTGTTGTTCAGGCCGTTAAGCATCAGCATCCGGTCGCGGAAAGGCGCGAGCGGCTTCATGATTTCCTTCAACTCGAAGTCGCCACCTGTGGTTTCCGGCCAGAAATTTTTCGGGATGGTGCCGTTGGGGCTGAACATCACGACGAGCCGCTGGCGTCGCGGTGCGGTGTTGGCCAAGCCGAGGCTGGGCAGGCCGGTGATGAATGGCAATGTGGCTGTGGATACGCCAAGGTCTCGTATGAACTGTCTGCGAGCGAGCGGGTTCATGATTTTAGTTCCTTTCGGCTGGCGGAGCCGGGTCGATCCCGTGCAGGGCTGCGGTGACGGCGGTTTCTGCCAGCAAAAATTGGACGTTGAATCCGGAGCCGGTGAAGTCATCGCGCAGCCGGTTCAGTGCGCCCGAACCGTACGCTTGGATGGGCTGCTTGGCAACCTGATTGAAGAGCGATTCAACGAAGCTCTCCTGGGCGCTTGGGCTGGTGATGGCATGGTTGGCGATGTCTTGGGCGTCGGCCAGACGGACGGTTTGCCCCTCGTCGGATTGGTAGTCGCTGGCGGTGTTTATCGGCCGGCCTTTCTCCGTTTGGCGTGTGCGGCCGACTCCGTCGAATCGCTCCAGTGCGAAGCCGGCCGGGTTAATCAGGCTGTGGCAGCTCATGCAACCACCGTCGCGCGTGATGTAGGTGATCTTTTCGCGCATAGTCATGTGCGGGTCGAACTCGTCGTTTTTGAACACGATGGCTTCGGGCGGCGGCTTGAGCTCGCGACCCAGAACCCGGCGTGCCACGAACACTCCCCGATGGATTGGAGAGGTGGTGTTGTGGTAGGAAAACAACGACAACAGGTACGGATGGGTGAGCAGCCCTGCCCGCTCTTCCTGAGCAAACCTAGTAGGGGCAAACTCCCCGGCGTCGGCCACCCGCTTGGCTCCGTAAAACTTGGCCAAGCGCTCGCTGAACGGCAGATAGTCGGCTGTGAGCAGTTTCCGGAAGTCCGCGCCGGTGCGCTGCCAGATTACGTTGTCGATGAATAGGTTCAGCGATGTGCGCAGATCAGCTTCGAGCGCATTGTCGTAGCCAGGGAAAACCTCGGGATCCTTGGAGATGCCTGCGGCTGTATCGATTCCGATCCAGTGATGAAGTGCACTGCGTAGTTTGGCACGGCTGCGGGGATCTCTGAGCATTCGTAGTGCCTGTTGTCGCGCCTGTTCGGGTGAACCCAGTCGGTCGGCAGCGGCGGCGCGGAGCAACTCGGCATCGGGCAGCGAATCCCACAGGCCAAGTGCGAGTCGGGTGGCGACCGCGTGGTCATCCGCTTGGCCGAGGTCGGGGTAGAGGAAGCGCGGCGACTTGAGTGCAAGCAGGATGACCTCCTTCACCGAGTCGGTGTCGGCCTTGCCCGGAGCAAACCGAGAATCGATAAAGAGTCGCTGCTGTTCCGGAGTGAGCGGGCGGCGAAAGGCGAGTTCGACGAACCGGTTGCAGAACGCGCGCACCTTGGCCTCCCTTTGTTTGTCGTCGGGGGCAGATCCGGCGAGGGCGTCAAGCCGGTCTGCCACGAGGTTGGCCACCTCGATGGCGGCGAAGGTGGCGGCTTCATCCCATTTTTTGGAAACGGCCGAGCCACGCTCATAGCCGATGCTGCTATCGTCCGGCGGGAACGGTTGTTGTACCACCACCGTTCTCTCGGTGACTCGCGGTGAGAGGCAACGTTCGGGGATGATCTGGCGCGCACCGTGCGGTGGTTTCCACTCCAGTCGGATCGAGGCTGAGGTTTCCTTGAATTTGAAAAAATCCAGCTTCAGCGGGTACGCTCGTCCGCCGATGAGTCGTACCGTGCCTTTGGCTTCCCGCAACTTTCCGTTGGACACCCAGGCATCGATCAACTTTCGGTTCATCCCGTTGACCCACAGGTTCGCGCCGTTCTCCGTGGTGATGAAAAATTCGTAGTCACCGGATTCTTCAGCCAACACCGAGCCGGTCCAGTTTGCCGAGAATTCCTCCGGCTTGAATCCATCCCGCCCTGGTGCCGGTGTTCCGCTGCCAAACTGAAAATCCACCGCGACATCCGTGCGATCGAAACTTTTGTCGTTGCGCCGGAGATTTCGGCTGTTGTGGTAGGCACCCTTCAGGCCGCCCGATTGTCCGAATGACGCCCGTCCGGTGAAGTTGCCGAGCAGGTCAGCGATCGAGTGGATGTACTGTCGCTCAGTCAGCCGCGCCAGCCCGATTCGCGCCGGGTGGTTTCGGGCCTGGGCGGCGGGGGAGTAAAAGGCGTCGAAGACATACCGCGCCACCCGTTTCGCCTCTTCGCCGGTGCAAAGCTCCTCCTCGTCCTCCGGCATGGTTTTGGAAATGTTGCTCGCGAGTTTCTCGATCGACCAATCGCCCACGAGTGGCTCGTCGTGTTCGTCGGCGACACCCTGGCCCTTGTTGCCGTGGCAATCGGCGCAGAGCCGCGAGTAAATCTGTTCGCCGGTCAACGCCGGGTTGGCCAAGCCGGTTGCCGTTGCCAAGCCAAGCGCAGCACCCAAGCCAAGCGCTTGGCCAAGTCTGTTTGCCAGAGGTCGCATCACCGTAAAACGTCCCCAATCGTAGTGCTATTCAATCCCCGTGCAACCGTTTTTGCCCAAGTTTAATTCTCTTTTAAATGTCGGTCGGCGAAATGGATGAACTGCTGCCAGTCGTAGGGATCAACCGAGTGACCGCCGGTGCGGATATGATAGCCGATGTCGCCGTCGAGCAACGGCTGGTTGGGCGGCGGCAACTGGGTGGCGCTCAGCGGTTTTTTGCCAAGTAATTTATACACGGGCCCGGCGTGGTGGGCGGACTGAAACTCGCCGTGCGGGTCCGCCCACGTGTCCGCTGTGCCGCTGGCGACGTAAACGGGGCGCGGCGCGATCAGCGAGAGCAGCATGTGCTGATCCACCGGCAGGTCGTCCTCGTGGTCGTTGAACTTCCGCGCGTTGATGCTGAGCCAGTGCGGGAAGCGGTTGAGCTTGGCCATCGTCTCCCCGTACTTGCGCCGCCACAACGCCGCGCCGCCGCAGCCGGACTGGGCGGAGATGGCTAGGGCAAACCGCTGATCCTGTGCCGCGGCCCAAAGCGTGGCCTTGCCCATCTTGGAGTGGCCCATGACGGCCACCCGGTTGGCATCGACGCGATCGTTGGTCTCGAGGTAATCGAGTGCCCGCATGCCGGTCCACGCGTTGGCTCCGAGCACACCCCACTCGTGCGCCTTGGGGAAGCTTTGTCCATCGCGAAAGAACAGCTTGTGGATTCCCCCGCCGAACGAAACCTCGTTGTGGCCCACAAGGTTGCCGTGGTAGACGGAAACATAGGCGTAGCCCCGGTCGGCCAACAGGCCAAGCGGCACCCCGTTGCGGAGGTGTCCCTTGCGGCTTGAACTGAGTTGAAAACTGCCCCCACTGGGATTGTCGAAGCTCATCATCATGAACGCCGGCACCAGTTCCTTGGCATGGTTCGGGATGAAAACGATGACATGCGTCTGCGCAGTGCCTTTGCGGTTTTTGAACCGGATGGCGACATCGAGCTTGGTCACCTTTCCGTCCATGAACGATTTGTCCTCCCTGAGGACGTGGTACGACTGTTTGATGGGGTCCGGCGGCACCGGCACCGCGCCGTAGATGAAGTTGGCGAACAGCGAGAGGATCTGCGGCCTGCGAACGTTCCTCCACTGTTCGGGGGTCGTGACCGGTTTGCCCTCGGCGGTGATCAGCGGGTCAGGCAGGTCGTAGTGCGGCACGCGTGATTCGTCATAGTTGACGTCGTTGTCGAACTCCTTGAGTTCCCGGGCGAACAGCGTACAGGTGGCAAAGCCAAGGGCGGCTACAGTGAAAAGGGTTTTTCGCAACATCAGTCTAATGAGTTTGAAGTGGGGCGAACCCTAACCGAGTTAACAGCACTTGGCCAAGCGCTGAGTTTTATTGCACGGATCAATGGGGTCTGGGCAGCGGTCAAGGCGGTGTTGAGCATGGCAAAAACTCCCGCAGAACAAAACGCTGCCCGGGACGAAATCAACGTAGCGGAGCAGGCTGGCAAAGTGGCCGTAGACAAATACCAGCGGGGGGATGGGTTTTTTGCAGACCGTTCGGGCCAAACGAGGCGCGGCTCCCACACCGTGATTAACCCAGCCCCTTCTTGGTTTCAGCCTGAATGGCGTCGATCTCGGGTTTGAGTTCCTGTCGGACGAGGGCGTCCATCCGGTCGATAAACAGGATGCCATGCAGATGGTCCCACTCGTGCTGGATGGCGCGGGACAGCAGACCGCCGCAGCGGAACGCCACAGCCTCGCCGTTCTCGTCAATCGCTTTCACGTCGATTTCGTCGTGACGATTGATGTCGCCGTACACCTCGGGAAAACTCAGGCAGCCCTCCGGGGCTTCTTTTTTCGTGTCCCCGACCGCCGTCCACTCCGGATTGAGCAGGACCAGCGGCATGTAGTCCTCCGGGTTGACCGCCTCACTATCGATGCTCAACCGCGACGGCCGATCCTCGACGCCGGTCACGTCCACCGCGGCCAACTGCAATGGCCTGCCGATCTGCTGCGCAGCTAGGCCGATGCCGTGCGCCTCGTGCATCGTCTCAAGCAAGTCATCGATGAGCTGTCTAGTCTCCGGTGTGACCTCCTCGACACGTTCGCCCTTCTGCCTCAGCACGGGATCGCCGTATTTGACAATATCCAAAAGCATGAACTTATAATCAGTCCGCCTTGATGCCGAGGGTCTCGAGGATGCGATGCAAATCCTCGTCGTTGAAAAACTTGATGTCAACCGAGCCTTTGCCTTTCCGGTAGCGTAGCGCCACCTTGGTGCCGAGTCGATCCCGCAGCTTGCCTTCGAGTGCCAGGATGTGGGCGTTGGCGGAGGCACTCTTGGCGGCCGGGCCGCGTCTGGTTTTGCCCGGGGCTGCTTGGCCAAGCGCTGCAACCAGTTCCTCCGTCTGCCGGACGCTCAGCTCCTTTTTGATCACCCGCTTGGCCGCGGCGACTTGGTCCCTGGCGTTTTTCAGGCCAAGGATCGCTTTGGCGTGGCCGCTGGATAGCAGGCCGTCGCGCACATACGTCTGCACCTCGGCCGGCAGCTTGATGAGCCGTAGTGCGTTGGCCACCGTGGCACGGTTTTTGCCGACCTTGGCGGCGATCTCCTCCTGCGTGAGGTCAAACTGATCCATCAATTGCGCGTAGCCCTTGGCCTCCTCAATCGGATCCAGGTTTTCGCGCTGGAGATTCTCGACGAGAGCTAACTCGAGTGCCGTCCGGTCGTCCACGTCGCGGATGACAATCGGCACCCTGGCCAAGCCGGCCATCTGCGCGGCGCGCCAGCGGCGTTCCCCGGCGATCAGCTCGTAGCCGCCCTCGCGCGGGCGCACGATCAGTGGCTGCATAATGCCGTTCTCGCGGATCGACTCGGCCAGCTCGTTCAGCGAGTCGTCGTCCATCCCGTTGCGAGGCTGCATCGCGCCCGGCAAAATCTCGCCGACCGGCACCTCGTTGGGTGCCTCGGTTGTTTCGGGGGGTGTTTCCGCCGGTTTTTTCCGGGATTCGGTTTTCTTCCTAGCCGTCGGGCGGGCACCCAGGAGGGAGCTCAAGCCTCGGCCTAAACCGGTTTTTGCCATGTGCGGAGAGTGGGGGAGGCCGGGGTGGTTGTCAATCGGACGCCGGTTTTTCGGCGTTGCCGGTCGGCTTGCGCTCCGTCCACAAAAATGAGCGACGCTCGGCCAACTCGATGTCGTCGTCGAGCAGGCGCACGCGCCATGCGATAATTTTGCCGATAGCCTTGAACGCGTCGCCATCCAGAGTGACCGCATCCCAGCCGCTGCGCCGGCCTGGCTTGATGGCCTGCTCGCGAACGATCGGCTTGGCCTTGCCGGTCACACGCAACTCGAGCTGCAGTTTTAGAATGCCGCTGGTGTTCTTGGACCACTTGACGTCGAACCGGATACCGGAGCAGAGACTGCGGTCGGCGCGGAGCTTGGCCTGGTAGGCGTCGCGCTCGAGCAGGCTGGGGGAGAGCGTATGGTGGCCCTGCAGGTCGAGCCAATGCGGCAGCACCTTACTGATTTTGCCGGGTCGAGCGGCGTCAGTCGTCGACAAGACACCAAGCAGCAACAGGGCGGCGGCGAGTTGAGAAACGCGCTTCACGGAGCCGAGCTTATTTTGAAAAGGCGGCTTCAACAAGCCAAGGAATCAATCTAAACGCGCTTGGCTAAGC